>Ga0209167_10001316_pt1 | contig 14895 bp, 11 predicted proteins | sample Coa_R1_9_FD_187154 | JGI IMG/M metagenome (GOLD analysis project Ga0209167, IMG submission 187154) | Surface soil microbial communities from Centralia Pennsylvania, which are recovering from an underground coalmine fire - Coalmine... | ecosystem: Environmental > Terrestrial > Soil >... | reverse complement strand
CCGTGCGCGCCCCCGCGCACATCCATGACGGCGTCGAGGTCGAGGAGGCGCTGGTCACGCGCGACGACGGACCGCGTCCGGGCACGACGATGGAGGTCCTCGCGACGCTCGAGCCGGCGTTCCTCGCCGGCGGCACGGTGACGGCGGGCAACTCCTGCCCGCTCAACGACGGCGCGGCGGCGGTCCTCGTGATGAGCGCGCCGCGCGCCGAGCGGCTCGGCTTGCGGCCGCGCGCGCGGATCGTCGCCTCGGCGGTCGCGGGGCTCGAGCCGGAGTACATGGGCGTCGGGCCGATCCCGGCGATCCGCCGGCTCCTCGAACGGGCGTCGCTTCAGATCGACGACATCGACATCGTCGAGATCAACGAGGCGTTCGCCGCGCAGGTCGTGCCCTGCATGCGCCGCCTCGGCATCGCCGAGGCCAAACTCAACCCCTTCGGCGGCGCGATCGCGCTCGGCCACCCGTTCGGCATGACCGGAGCGCGGATCATGACGACGCTGCTGAACGGCCTCGAAAAGACGGGCGGGCGCTACGGAATCGACGCGCTCTGCGCCGCCGGCGGCCTGGGCCAGGCGATGCTGGTCGAGCGGATCTAAACGCGCCGCGCGAGCGACAGCGCGAACCAGTCGCTCGGGTCGGTGTACCAGGCGAGCAGCTCGAGCCCGGCCGCCTCGAGCTCGGCTGCGACGCGCTCGCGCGTGAACTTCGCGCTGACCTCCGTGCGCAGCTCCTCGCCCTCGGCGAAGCTCACGTTCATGTCGATCGCCGGGAGCACGACATCCTGGGCCCTGCTCGAGCGCAGCCGCATCTCGATCCACGCCTGGTCTTCGTCGAAGAGCGCGACGTGGCTGAACGCGGCCGGGTCGAAGTCGGCGCCGAGCTCGCGGTTGAGCACGTGCAGCATGTTGAGGTTGAATGCCGCGGTGACACCCGCTGAGTCGTCGTAGGCGGCCTCGAGGACGGCGCGATCCTTGACGAGGTCGGTGCCGATCAGCAGGTGGTCGGCGGGGCGTAGCAGCGCCGCGACCTGGGTCAGGAAACGCAGTCGCGCGCCGGGCAGGAAGTTGCCGATCGTGCCGCCGAGGAAGGCCAGCAGCCGCGGCTCGCGGGCTGGGGGAAGGTGGTCGAGGTGGCGCTCGAAGTCGCCGATCAGGCCGTGGACCTCGAGCCCCGGATACTCCTGGATCAGCGCCGCCGCGCTGTCGCGCACCGCCTGCTCGGTGACGTCGATGGCGACGAAGCGCCGAAGCGTGCCGGCGGCGGCCATCGCGTCGAGCAGCAGGCGCGTCTTCGCGGCGCTGCCCGATCCGAGCTCGACCAGCTCGCCGGCCGCGGTCGCGGCGATCACGTCCGGCGCGACGCGCTCGAGGATCGAGCGCTCAAGGCGCGTCGGGTAGTACTCGGGGAGCTCGCAGATCTGCTCGAAGAGCTCGGCGCCGCGCGTGTCGTAGAGGTGCTTGGGCGGCAGCTCCTTGAACGGCCGCGCGAGCCCCTCGCGCGCGTCGTCGGCGAGCGTCCGCGACTCGTCGCCGTCGAGGGCGTTGTGGAGCGTGACCCCCGCCGCTGCCGTTGTCATGTCGGTCATCGCGCCACGCGCAGGCCGGCGAAGATCTGGCGGCGACCCGGGAAGTCCCAGTTGCGAAATGTCGGCGTGGCGACGAGGGCGCTGGTCGCAAACGACCCGCCGCGCAGCACGCGGTAGCCCTCGCCGAAGAAGACCTCCGAGTACTCGGGGTAGGGGTCGGCGCGGAAGCCGGGATAGCCGCCGAACACCGACGACGTCCACTCCCAGACGTCGCCGATCATCCCGAGCGCTCCGCACGGCGAGACGCTCGCCGCCGACGGGCGCGCCGTCGCAAAGCGGCCTTCGCCGATCAGGTTCCCCTCGGCCGGCGCGCGCTTGACGCCCGAGCCGTGATCGAAGGTCGCGGCGAGCTCCCACTCGACCTCGGTCGGGAGGCGCACGCCGCGCGCGGTGGCGAAGGCGTCGGCCTCGTGGGCGCTGACGTGGACGACCGGCCGCGCCGGATCGAGCTCGCGCAAGCCCGCCAGCGTGCGCTCCTGCCCGTCGGATGTCCAGTAGAGCGGCCGCTGCGCGGCCTCGGCTTCGCGCCACTGCCAGCCGGCCTCGCTCCACCATTTGCGGCGTGCATAGCCGCCGTCCTCGATGAAGGCGAGCCAGTCGCCGTTGGTCACCGCCACGCGACCGATCGCGAAAGCCTCTACCTCGAGTTGATGTTGAGGCTTCTCGTTGTCGTAGGCGAATCCGTCGCCGGGATCGGCCCCGAGCGCGAACGAGGGGCTCGCGGGAATGTCGACAAACTCGAGCCCGCTCGCCGCAAGCGGCGGCGCCTCATCGCCGGCGACCGTCGCGGCCGCGGGCTGCAGGCCGGCGATGGCGAGCGTCTGGAGCATCGTCTCGGCGTGCTGGCGCTCATGGCGCGCGACGAGCTCGACATAGGGGTCAGAGTCCTCGAGCTCGAGCTCGGCGACGCGGGCGCGAACTTCCTCCAGATAGCGCTCGGCGCCGGCGCGGCGCAGGTGGGGGAGATCGCCGCGCTGCGCGCGCGGGGTCTCGAAGGCGTCGTAGACGTCGGCCAGCTCCGGGTGCAGCAGCTCGAGGCCGCCGCGGCGGCGGCACAGCCAGAGATCCTCGAACGCCGCGATGTGCCCGAGGTCCCAGACGAGCGGGCTCATCAGCGTCGAGTGGACCGCCTCGAGCTCCTCATCACTGAGCCCTTCCACGAGCGCGAGCGTTTGCGTGCGCGCCTCCTGCAGCCAGCTGTCGGCGAGCACGGTCATGCGTCGCCATATCCTAGTCGGCGGCTGTGCTCAGCCCAACGAGCGAAGCACGCGCCGCTCGTGCTCGTGGCCGAGCACGCCAATGCCGCTCGGCGGGAGCACGAACAGCCCGCCGGCCGCCGCGCCGAGGCCGAGCCAGTGTGCGGTCAGCACGCGCGAGAAATGGCCGTGGGAGAAGATCAGCACGTCGCCGTCGTCGGGCAGCGCGTCGAGCACCTCGTCGGCGCGCGCGCCCACCGCGGCAGCGTCCTCGCCGCCCGGGCAACCGTCGCGCCAGATGTCCCAGCCCGGGCGCTGCTCGCGGATCTGCTCGGTGGTCAGTCCCTCGTACTCGCCGTAATCCCACTCGCGCAGGTCATCGCGCACGAGCGGCGCAAAGCCCGCGATCTCGGCGGTCTGAAGCGCGCGCTGGCGCGGACTGCTCCAGACCGCGGCGAAGACGCGGTTCTCAAGACGCGGCGCGAGCATCGCGGCGCGCTCCACGCCCTCCCGGGTCAGCGGCAGGTCGGTGTAGCTCGTGTGGCGGCCGTTGGCGCTCCACTCGGTGTCCGAGTGGCGGACGATCACGAGCTCGCCGCTCATCCGCCGAGCGCCGCCTCGTCGGCGATCACGACCAGGCGCTCGCGCTCGAGCAGGCTCGACGGCACCGCGGGCGTCGGGTCGGACAACGCGCGCGCGAGGGCGTCGGCCTTGCCCTCGCCGCTTGCCAAGAGGATCGCCGCGCGCGCGAGTCGAAGCACCTCGAGGCTGAGCGAGACGCGGTCGGGGGGCGGCTTGGGGGCGTCGTGGACCGCGACGCAGACGACCGCCCCGGCATCGAGCGCCGCCGCGCCCGGAAACAGCGAGGCGGTGTGGCCGTCCTCGCCGATTCCGAGCAGTGCGACGTCGAGCACCGGCAGCGGGCCGCCGGCGCGCGCGACAAGTAGTTCGGAGTAGGCGGACGCCGCGGCCTCGGCGCCGCGCTCGCCCTCGATGCGGTGCACGAGCGCCGCCTCGGCGTGGCCGAGCAGCGTCTGCTTGACCATCAGGAAGTTTGATTGGGGGTCGGTTGGCGCGACGCAGCGCTCGTCGCCGAACCACAGCTCGACGCCGGCCCAGCCGGCCGGCCGAAGGCGCGCGTAGGCGCCCGCCGGGGTCGTGCCGCCGGCGAGGGCGACGTGCGCGCGGTCGCGGTCACCGAGCGCCGCGACGATCAGCTCCTCGATCAGCGCCGCCGCCTGCTCGGCGACGCCGTCTGCGTTCGCGCAGCGGATCAGCCTCAAGTGAGCATCCCGGCGGCGGCGTCCAGCGACTCCGCGTAGGTCGGGTCGCGAAGGAGCGTCTGGCGGATCCCCTCACCGAGGATGCCGCCCTCGCCGCGCGAAGCGCCGAGCAGCTTCCAGGAGTGCTCGGCGCCGTCTGCGTCGCGCTGGGTCGCGAGCAGGCCGCCGTCGCTTCGGTCAAGCGAGAGCGCGCTCGAGTCGCGGAAGCCGAGCGTCACGCCGCCGAGGCCGGGCACGTCCTGCTGCGCGGACTCGAGCTCGACCGAGACCGCTCCGAGCGAGCCGAGCGCGCGGCCATGGCCGTCGCGATGAAGGCTTCCCTGCCCCCAGCCGAGGCGCGAGCTCAGCCAGCCGCAGAGAAGCAGCGCCGAGGCGCCGGACTCGGCGACGTTTCTGATCCGAAGCGAGGTGATCTCCTCGAGCAGGCCGCGGCGCGAGGGTGGGTTGAAGAGCGTCGCGATCCGCTCGCGCCAGGGCGTCGAGCGAAGCCACGCCAGATCGACGACGTAGCGGTCGGCGAGCAGCCGCTGCGCGCGCCGCAGCGCCCCCGCCACGTCGGGGTCCTCGACGGAGTCGAGCAGCACGCACTGGGAGAGTTCGCGAAGCGCTTCGACGGCCGACCAGTGGCCGTGCGGCGCCCAGACGACGGTCGTCAGGTCGGTGATCACGAGCGGGTCGACGATCGACGCGAGGCGTTCGAGGTGGCCCTCGCCGACGTCGAGGATCACGAGCTCGTGCGTCAGGACATGCTCCCCGTCGGACGGCGTGGCGTCGGCGGCGATCGAGGCCACGGCGTCGATCGTGCTGCGCCCGTCGCTGACCGCGCAGACGATCGTGCGCGAGGGGTGGTAACGGCCCACGCGGCGCAGGCGGTTTGCGATCTCGCCGCTCCACTGGCGCTCGACGACGCAGACGAGGTTGAGGACGCGCGCCGGCACGTAGCCGTCGCTCTCGTTGTGGCGCTCGATCAGCAGATCGCGCAGCGCGGCCTCGATCGCCGCGGGCGTCGTGCCCTGCGCGGCCCAGACGTTGTCGTTGACCGCCGGCACGGCGCCGGCCTCAGATCGCGCGCCACTGCGCGCCGTCGAGCAGGAGGTCGACCGCCTCCTGCGGGCCCTGGCTTCCGGCAGCGTAGGTCGCGAGCCGCCCGCCGCGCGCCCAGGCCGAGACGATCGGATCGCAGATCCGCCACTGTGCCTCGACCTCGTCGTTGCGAGTGAAGAGCGTCGCGTCGCCGCGCATCGCGTCGAGGATCAGCCGCTCGTAGGCCTCGGGGGACTGCGAGAGGAACGCCGTCCCGTAGAGGAACTCCATGTTCACGGGACGGATCCGCATCCGCGTGCCGGGGATCTTCGCCCCGAGCGAGAGCGAGACGCCCTCGTTGGGCTGGATCGTCATGACGAGCTGGTTGGGGCGCACGCCGAGCGAGCCGGCCTGCTCGAAGGCGAGGTGGGGAACCGGGCGCAGCTCGACGGCGATCTCGGTGATCTTGCGCGCGAGGCGCTTGCCGGTGCGCAGATAGAAGGGGACGCCCGCCCAGCGCCAGTTGTCGACCTCGAGGCGCAGCGCCGCGTAGGTCTCGGTGTGCGAGTCGGCGGCGACGCCGTCCTCCTCGAGGTAGCCGGGAACCGCCTCGCCGCCGCTGACCCCGGCCCGGTACTGCGCGCGAAGCGCGATCGAGGAGATCTCCTCCTCGCGCGGCGTGCGGATCGCGTGCAGCACCTTGACCTTCTCGTCGCGCACGTCGTCGGCGGTGAAGCTGACGGGGGGCTCCATGCAGAGCAGGGCCAGCAGCTGGAGCATGTGATTTGAGACGAGGTCGCGCAGCGCCCCGGCGTGGTCGTAGTAGCCGGCGCGGCTTTCGATCCCGATGTCCTCGGCCGCGGTGATCTGGACGTTGGCGATGTAGTTGCGGTTCCAGAGCGGCTCGAACATGCCGTTGGCGAAGCGGAACGCCAGCATGTTCTGGACGGTCTCCTTGCCGAGGTAGTGATCGATCCGGAAGACCTGGCTCTCGTCGAACGCCGACAGCACCTGCTCGTTGAGCGCGCGCGCCTCGGCGAGCGACGTTCCGAACGGCTTCTCGATGATCGCCCGCACGTCGCGGTCCTCGGCGACCGTGAGCCCGGCTGCGCTGAGCTCGCCGACGATGACGGCGAAGAACTCGGGCGCCGTCGAGAGGTAGAAGACGCGCGCCATCGCGTCGCCGGCGGTTGCGTCGAACTCGGCCAGCGCCGCGCCGAGCGCCTCATAGGTCGCCGATCCGTCGAAGCTGCCGGAGACGTAGCGAAGCTCCGACAGAAGGCCGTCGAGGACGCTCTCGTCGGGTGGCGTTCGCGAGAAGCGGCGGATCGACTCGGCCGCGATGTCGCGGTACTCGGCGTCCGAGAGCTCGCCGCGCGAGACGCCGACGAGGTTGAAGCGGCCAGGCAGGGCGCCCTCGTGGGCGAGGTTGTAGATCGCCGGCAGGAGCTTTCGCCGCGCGAGGTCGCCGGTCGCGCCGAAGATCACGAGGTTGGTCGGCGCGACCGGCAGGCGCTCGAGGCCCGCCGCCAGGGGGTTCGGTCCCAGGTCGGCGAGCGTCACGTGCCGGTCGTCTTGACCGCGTGGCCGCCGAACTGGTTGCGCAGCGCGGCGAGCACGCGGGCGCTGTAGTCGCCGAGCTCGCGCGAGTAGAAGCGGCTGTTGAGGGCGGCGCTCAGCGCCGGCGTCGGGACACCGTGGTCGATCGCGTCCTGGAGCGTCCAGCGCCCCTCGCCGGAATCCTCGACCCAGCCCTCGAGCCCGGCCAGCTCGTTGCCGTCCTCCTCGAAGGCGCGCGCCGCTAGCTCGCAGAGCCAGGAGCGGATCACCGAGCCCTGGTTCCAGAGGTGGGCGATCTTCGCGTTGTCGAGCGGGTACTCGGACTGCTGAAAGAGCTCGAAGCCCTCCGCGTAGGCCTGCATCAGGCCGTACTCGATCGCGTTGTGGACCATCTTCACGTAGTGGCCGGCGCCTGAGGGGCCGAAGTGCTGCCAGCCGCGCGGACCGATCGCCGCGACCGAGTCCTCGGCGGTCGGCGGTGCGAGGACGTCGAGGATCGGGGCCAGGCGCCGCACGGCGCGTGCCGGCCCGCCGACCATCATGCAGTAGCCGACCTCGAGGCCCCAGACCCCGCCCGAGGTGCCGACGTCGACGTAGTGGATCTTCGAGCCGCGCAGCATCGCCGAGCGCTCCTTGTCGTCGGTCCAGCGCGAGTTGCCGCCGTCGACGATCGTGTCGTCGGGCGACATCAGCTTGGCGAGCGACTCGACGGTCTTCTGGGTCGGATCGCCGGCGGGGACCATGATCCAGACCGTCCGCGGCGGCTCGAGCGCGCGAACCAGCTCGCGCAGCGTGCCGGCGCCCTGTGCTCCCGTCTTCTCGGCGCGCGCGACGGCCTTGGCGTCGAAGTCGAAGGCGACGACCTCGTGAATCGAGTCGCGGCGGATCCGCGCGACCATGTTGCCGCCCATCTTGCCGAGTCCGACGAAGCCGATCTGCATCAGAGCATCTCCTTGATCCGGGTGTGCAGCGCGCGCAGCGCCTGCGCCGCGTCGCCCTCGAGGTGCACGATCTCGGCGGGCAGACCGTGCGAGCGCAGGGTCTCGAGGTCGCCGAGCGCCTGCGCCGTCTTGAGCGTGCGGAACGTGTAGGAGGAGCCGGGGATCTCGACGTCGGGCCCCTCCTCGCCGATCAGCGAGAGGAAGCGCCCGATCGGCGCGCCGCCCTTGTGCAGCTGGCCGGTCGAGTGCAGGAAGCGCGGCCCGTAGCCGAACGTCGTGGCGAGCTTGGTCGCGCGGGCGAGGGTCTCGCGCAGCGCGAGCACCTCCTCGTCGAACTCGAGCGTCGGCGCGACGTAGCCCATCAGGGCGATGTAGGAGCCGGCCGGGCCGTCGGCGAGCAGCGCCTTCAGCGCGGCGTCGTCGGCGTAGGTCACCTCGGGCAGCGAGCCCGAGGCGAGGACGCGCTTGGTCGCGTCCTTGGCCTCCTGGACGTTGGGCTGGTCGAACGGGTTGATCTCGAGCACCCAGCCGACGACGGCGGTCGCGAACTCGGCGGCGAAGAACATCCGCCCGAGGTCCTCGGCGCCGTTGACGCTGACCGTCAGGGTCGGGTGGCCGGCCGCGGCGAGCGCCTCGACGCGCTTGTCGGTGTCGGAGTCGACGCGCTCGGGGTCTCGCAGGTGGACGAACACGCGGTCTGAGCCGTAGGCCTCGGGCTCGAGCAGCGGCTCATCGGCCACGGGCAGGATCCCGCGGCCCTTCTTGCCGGTGCTCTCGGCGACCAGCTGCTCGACCCACAGGCCGAAACTCGGCGCCGGCTCACCGACGACGAAGGTCAGCTTGTCGCGGCCCTGGCGGGCGAGCTCGCCGATCGCCAGGCCAAGCCACAGGCCCGGGTTGCTGGCGCTCGAGTCGAAGTGAGAGCTTGCCTGCTCGGCCTGCTCCGCGCGGTCGAGCAGCGCGTGCACCGGCGCGCCGATCAGCGCCGCGGGCACGAGGCCGAACAGCGACAGCGCGGAGTAGCGACCGCCGATGTTGGGGTCGTTCTCAAACGCGGCGCGGAAGCCGTGCTCGCGCGCGAGGTCGAGCAACGAGCTGCCGGGGTCGGTGACCGCGATGAAGCGGCTGCCGTCGGGCACCAGCGAGTGGAAGTGCTCGAACAGCGACAGCGTCTCGACCGTGCCGCCGGACTTCGTCGAGACGACGAACAGCGTGTGATCGAGATCGATCTGCTCCTGGACGGCGAGGATCGCCGCCGGATCGGTCGAGTCGAGGACGTGCAGCGCGAGCGCTTCCTGCTCGGCGCCGAAGGTGCGCCAGAGGACCTCGGGAGCGAGGCTCGAGCCGCCCATCCCGAGCAGCACCGCGTCGCGCAGCCCGTCGGCGGCGCAGCCGCGCGCGAACTCCACGAGCTCGTCGGCGCGCTCGGACATCGCGTCGGAGATCGTCAGCCAGCCGAGCCGATCGCCGATCTCGGGCACCCCCGGTCCGCCCCACAGCGACTCGTCCTTGGCCCAGACGCGGTGCGCGACGCGCTCCTGCGTCGCTGTCGCGACGCGCCGCGCGACGGCCTCGGAGAGGTCCTTGGAGAGAGAGGCGGCGATCGCCTGCGGGCGCCCCGTGAGGATCGCCTGGCGGGCGCTCTCGATTCCGGCCAGCAGCTTGTCCATCGGCGTGACGAAGGCGGCGATCCCGGCCTCGAGCAGCGTGTCGGTCACGTCGTCGATGTCGATGCCCGCCGCGGCAAGCGCCGCGAGCTCGGCGGCGAACTCCGCGCGCGCCGTGTCCTCGACGATCGTGCCGCGCTCGGCGACCGCGAGCAGCGTCTTCATCGGCATCGTGTTGACGGTGTCGGGGGCGATCAGCCCGTCGACGTACATCGTCTCCGGGTAGGCGGGGTTCTTGACGCCCGTTGAAGCCCAAAGCGGCCGCTGGACGAGCGCGCCGGCCTCGCGCAGCGCGGCGAAGCGCTGGCCGCCGAAGATCTCCTCAAAGCGGGCGTAGGCGGCGCGGGCGTTGGCGAGCGCGGCGGTGCCGGCGAGGTCCTCGCGGCCGAGCGCGGCGAGGCGCTTGTCGACCTCGCTGTCGACGCGCGAGACGAAGAAGCTCGCGACGGAGTGGATCTCGAGCGAGAGTCCCTCGGCGAGGCGGCGCTCGAGCGCGCGGATGTAGGCGTCGGCGACCTCGGCGTAGCGCTCGACGCCGAACAGCAGCGTCACGTTGATGTTGATCCCCTCATAGATCGCCTGCTCGATCGCGGGGACGCCGGCCGCGGTGCCCGGGATCTTGATCATCACGTTGGGGCGCTCGAGGCGCTGCCAATAGTCGCGGGCCTGGGCGAGGGTGGCGTCGGTGTCGTTGGCGAGGTAGGGCATCACCTCAAACGACACGAAGCCGTCCGAGTGCTCATCGAAGACCGGGCGCAGGATGTCGGCGGCGTCCTGGACGTCGGCGACGGCGAGGCGCTCATAGACGGCAGTCGCGTCGAGGTCCTCGTGGGCGAGCTCCTGGAGCGCCTCGTCGTAGTCGTCTGAGCCGAGGATCGCCTGCTCGAAGATCGTCGGGTTGGAGGTGACGCCGCGCAGCGAGCACTCGTCGCGCAGGCGCGCGAGCTCGCCGCTTGTGATCAGGCCGCGGCGGATCTGATCGAGCCACGGGGCGGTCCCGGCCGCGACGAGCGCGGCGAGCTTGGCGTTGGCGGTGTGTGGTGCGGTTGCCATCTGGGCCTCCTAGGTGCTCAGAAGCTCGTGGGCCTTCTCGACGATGGCCGCTTTTGTGATCCCGAAGTGCTCATAGACCGCCTCCTGCGGTCCGGAGGCGCCGAAGCTGCGCATCCCGATCATCGCGCCGCGCTCGCCGATCCAGCGGTCCCAGCCGAACGGCGAGGCGGCCTCGACGGCGATCCGCCGCGTGCCGGGCGGTCCAAGGACGCGCTCGCGTTCGGCGGCGGGGGCGAGCTCGAAGCGGTCCATGCAGGGCATCGAGACGACGCGCACGGCGATCCCCTCGGCGGCGAGCTCCTCGGCGGCGTCGAGGCACAGCGAGACCTCCGAGCCGGTTGCGATCAGCACGAGCGAGGCCGCGCCGGGGCTTTCGCGCAGCACGTAGGCGCCGCGCTCGATCGCGTCGTGGGGGATCGACTCGGCGTCGAGCACCGGCAGGCCCTGGCGCGACAGCGCGAGCACGGTCGGCGTCTCGGTGGCGCGCAGCGCAAAGCTCCAGGCGAGCGCCGTCTCATGCGCGTCGGCGGGGCGCACGACGTTGATGTTCGGCGTCGCCCGCAGCGCCGCGAGCTGCTCGATCGGCTGGTGAGTCGGGCCATCCTCGCCGAGGCCGATCGAGTCGTGGGTGTAGCAGAAGGTGCTCGGGATGCGCATCAGCGCGGCGAGGCGGACGGCGCCCTTCATGTAGTCGGAGAAGATCAGGAAGGTCGCGCCAAAGGCGCGAAAGCCGCTCAGCACCAGTCCGTTGACGATCGCCCCCATCGCGTGCTCGCGGATCCCGAAGTGGAGGTTGCGCGCGCCGTATTCGCCGCGCTCGACGCCCCCCTCGCCCATCAGCGTGAGCGTCGAGGGTGCGAGGTCGGCGGCGCCGCCGACGAGCGAGGGCACCTCATCGGCGGCGACCTGAAGGACCTCCTGGGAGGCCTTACGCGTCGCCATCTTGGAGCCCGTCTCGAAACGCTTGAGGAAGCCGGCCGGGAGCGTTGGCACGCTGCGCGCGAAGATCGCGTCAAGCTGCGCCGCCTCCTCCGCGAAGAGCTCGCGGTAGTGGGCGTAGCGCTCCTCCCATTCGCGCTGGCGCTGCGCTCCGGCGGCGGTCGCCGAGCGGAAGTGCTCGAGCGCCTCCTCGGGCACGTAGAAGGGCGGCTCGGTCGGCCAGCCGTAGAACTCCTTGGTCAGGCGGATCTCCTCCTCGCCGAGCGGCGAGCCGTGGGCGCCGGCGGTGTCCTGCTTGTTCGGCGCTCCGTAGGCGATGTGCGTGCGGCAGACGATCAGCGACGGGCGGTCCTCGACGGCCATCGCCGCAAGCGCGGCCTCCTCGACGCGCTCGACGGTGACCTCCTCGCCGAGGTGCTGGACGTGCCAGCCGTAGGCCTCGTAGCGCGCGCCGACATTCTCGCTGAAGGCGAGGTCGGTGTTGCCCTCGATCGAGATGTGGTTGTCGTCGTAGAAGGCGATCAGGCGGCCGAGGCCGAGGTGGCCGGCGATCGAGCTGGCCTCGGAGGAGATGCCCTCCTCGAGGTCGCCGTCGGAGGCGATCGTGAAGGTGTGGTGGTCGATGACGCCGTGGCCATCGCGGTTGAAACGCGCGGCGAGCATGCGCTCGGCGAGCGCCAGGCCGACGCAGGTCGAGATGCCCTGCCCGAGCGGGCCGGTCGTGGCCTCGATGCCCGCGGCGTGCCCGTACTCGGGGTGACCGGCGCAGGGCGAGCCGACCTGGCGGAAGTTCTTGATGTCCTCGAGCGTCAGGCCGTAGCCGCAGAGGAAGAGCGTCGAGTAGAGCAGCATCGACGCGTGTCCGCAGGACAGCACGAAGCGATCGCGGTTGGGCCAGGCCGCGTCGGCGGGGTTGTGGTTCATGACCCGCGTGTAGAGGGTGTAGGCGACGGGGGCCAGCGCCATCGGCGTTCCGGGGTGGCCGGAGTCGGCCTTCTGCACGGCGTCCATCGAGAGCGTGCGGATCGTGTTGATGCACAGCTCGTCGATGCTCGTTGCCGGCGCTGCTGCGCTCATCTGGCTTCTCCGTTCTGGCTTTTCAGTTCGCTTCGGGCAAGCAGCCCCGCACCGCGGACGCCCGCCTGGGGGCCCGAGCGTGCGATCCGGATCTCTGTGGCGCTACCCACTCCGTCAAGCACGTATTCGAGAGCGGCGGCGCGAAGCGGCGCGAGCAGCAGCTCCCCGGCTGACGATACGCCACCGCCGATCGCGACGACCTGCGGATCGAAGACGTTTATCGCGTTGGCAACACCTACCCCGAGGCGGCGCCCGAGCGTGGCTATGCACGCGACCGCGACCTCGTCGCCGGCCTTGGCGGCCGTCACGGCGTCGGGGCCCGCGACCGAGCCGTTGCTCGCCAGCAGGCGGCCGAGCTGTGAGTCGGGGTGGACGGCGGCCGCCTCGCGCGCGAGGTGGTCGAGGACGTGGCCCGCCGAAAGCGATTCGAGCGACCCCGGCTGGGGAAACGACGTGGCCGCCGGGATCGCGGGGTCGATCGCGATCAGCGTGTGGCCGACCTCGCCGGCGGCGCCGGTCGCGCCGCGGTAGGAGCGCCCGTCGATCACGATGCCGCCGCCGACGCCGGTGCCGACGGTGAACATGAAGAGGCTTCGCACGTCGACCTGGCCGTGCTCGTCGTGGGCCTCGGCGAAGGCCGCGACGGTCGCGTCGTTGTCGACGAAGACCGGCACGCCGAGGCGCTCGCCGAGCACCGCGCGCAGCGGAACGTCGCGCAGCGGGATGTTGACCGACGTCTTCGCGGTCCCCGTCGCGAAGTCGACGACCGAGGGAATCCCGATCCCGACCGCCGCCGCCGTGCGTCCGGCGAGGACCTCGCCGACCTGATTCGCGATCTGCTCGATCAGCGCGTCCGACCCCGAGGTGTCGGTTGGATGGATCAGCGGCTCGCCGGTCCGGCCCTGCTCGAGCGTCGCCACGGAAACCTTGGTGCCGCCGACGTCGACTCCGATCACCAGGGCACCCGCTGTCATTCGCCGGGCAAGCTATCAGCAGCGCCGCGCCGTGCCGGCCGGCGTATACGCTGCGCCGATGACCGAGCGGCCGAGCACCACACCGCCCGATCGCAACCTCGCTCTGGAGCTCGTCCGCGTGACCGAAGCGGCCGCGCTCGGCGCCGCGCGGCTGATCGGACGCGGCGACAAGGAGGGCGCCGACCAGGCCGCGGTCGACGCGATGCGCCACATGCTCGACAGCGTCCACATGGACGGCGTCGTCGTGATCGGCGAGGGCGAGAAGGACGAGGCACCGATGCTCTTCAACGGCGAGTCGATCGGCGACGGGAGCCTGCCCTCGGTCGACATCGCCGTCGATCCGCTCGAGGGGACGACCCTGACGGCGCGCGGGATGCCGAGCGCGCTGTCGGTGATCGCGCTTTCGCCGCGCGGCACGATGTTCGATCCCGGGCCGTGCGTGTACATGGAGAAGATCGCCGGCGGCGCCGAGATCGCCGACCTGCTCGACCTCGATCGCCCGATCGGGGAGACGATCTCACGCGTCGCCAAGCGCAAGGGCATCTCGGTCCACGACGTGATGGTCGTGATGCTCGACCGCCCCCGCCACGCGCAGGCGCTGGCGGCGATCCACGAGGCCGGGGCGCGCGTGCGGCTGATCAGCGACGGCGACGTGTCTGCGGCGCTGCTGGCCTGCGGCGAGGGCGGCCCGGTCGACCTCCTGTGGGGGATCGGCGGGACGCCCGAAGGGGTCCTCTCGGCGGCGGCGCTGAAGTGCATCGGCGGACAGCTGCTCGGGCGGCTTTGGCCGCGCCACGACGACGAGCGCCAGGCGGCGCTTGACGCGGGCTATGACCTCGACCGCGTGCTCGACCGCGACGACCTGGTCTCAGGCGATGACTGCTTCTTCTCGGCGACCGGCGTCACCGACGGCGACGTCCTGCAGGGCGTCCGCTATCAGGGCGCGGTCAGCGCGACCACCGAGTCGCTGGTGATGCGCTCGCGCTCGGGCACGGTGCGGCGCATCCACGCGCGCCACGACCGCTCGAAGCTGCTCAGCTACTAGGCCCCGCGAAGCGCCCGGTGCGCGACTTGGCGAGGTCTAGGCTCGCCAGCGAGCGCAGGAAGCCATGGGTGACGAGGACGTGGATCGCCGCCTGGGTGCGCTCGTAGAGGCGCGGGCCGAGCGTCGCGATCGCCGGGTAGAAGCTCAGCACCGCGACCTCGACGTGGATCGCCTGGTAGCCGTCGCGGGGCGCCTCCATCCGGCGGACGTCGATCTGCAGGAAGCCGCCGCGGCGCTCCTGGCGATGCGAGACGAGCGCCCCGCCGCGGATCTGCCAGCGCACGACGCCGCGCTCGTGGTCGAGCTCGTACTGCGGCGAGTCGAAGCGGATCAGCACGAACGGCCGGCAGATCAGCACGACGGCGCGATCGTGCTCCCCGTAGGCGACGCGGATCAGCCCCAGCGAGCAGCGCTCGAGGAAGCGCCAGTAGGTCCGCGCAAGGCGTTCGAGCGTCTCCGGCGACCACAGCTCGAGCGGCGCCTCGCCGGTCGGGATCATCAGCTCGGCGGCCTGGACCGAGCGCGCCGCGCCGTGGGCGTCGATCGTCGGGG
>Ga0209167_10001314_pt1 | contig 14905 bp, 13 predicted proteins | sample Coa_R1_9_FD_187154 | JGI IMG/M metagenome (GOLD analysis project Ga0209167, IMG submission 187154) | Surface soil microbial communities from Centralia Pennsylvania, which are recovering from an underground coalmine fire - Coalmine... | ecosystem: Environmental > Terrestrial > Soil >... | reverse complement strand
CACATCTACAACACCGTCCGTCCCCACCAAGCGCTTGGATATCGGACTCCCCTCGAATTTCTCGAGCACTGGAAATCTCAATCTCACAAGGTCGAGTGTCACTAATCATGTGGACGAGTACACCACCTTCAAGAAATAAGTATATGCACGTATAATTTGGGCGGAGGCGAAAATGGTCCGGTGACTGTCCCGGCCTTCAAAGCCGGCGATTCGGCTCTTCGCGAGTCGAATGGTGGGTTCGACTCCCACACGCTTCCGCCAAGTCTTTAATTCGCAGCGACTTGGGTTTTAGTTTCCGTACCAATCGGTACTACAGTTCCAATTGAGAGCGTTTCCATTGCTGCCCGCTGCGTTTCGGGAATCGCGTGAGCGTAAACCCGCAACGTGGTTCTAATGTCCGCGTGCCGCATTTGCTTCTGCAAGTCGGGCAAAGGAATCGCCTGCTGTGCCAACTCGGTTGCAAGCCCATGCCGGAAAGCATGGAGTCCTGCATTCTGTTCTGGAATACCAAGTTTGCGCAGTATCGGTTTTAGCCTGTATTTCACTACATTATCCCGCCAGCGTGGATGTGTTCCCTTGCGATTCGGGAACAGATAGCCCGCATCGTTCGAGTGCCAGTGATGAGCGAGATAGCACCGTAACGTTTGCTCCAATACCGATGAATTCCGAAGCGATCAAGGTGGTACGCGATTTGATTGCCCGCGTTTCGCCCACCAATGCTCCCGTGTTGATTCTTGGAGAAACGGGCACGGGAAAGGAATTGGTAGCCAGAGCCATTCACCGCGGCAGCCCTCGTTCGGCAAAGCCATTTATCGCGCTGAACTGCGCTGCCCTTCCGCCGACTCTGCTGGAAAGCGAGCTGTTCGGCCACAAACGAGGAGCTTTCACCGGAGCAGAGAGGAGCCGCGCCGGACTGTTTGAAGCGGCCCACGAGGGAACGCTGTTTTTGGACGAGGTCGGCGAAATGCCTTTAGAGGCGCAAGCAAAGCTTTTGCGGGTTCTCACTGATGGTCAAGTGACGCGGATTGGCTCGACGAAACCAAGGCAGGCTGATGTTCAGAGTGATTGCCGCGACGTTCAATGTGCTTTTCGGTTTTGCTATTCACTTCCGTTCTCCTCCCAAGAAGCGCCACTATGCGACGAATAGCAGGGTAAAAGCAGTGACGGCCATCACAAAGAATCGCACGGCTGGGCAATGTGTTCGCACGCTTCCGCCAGCTTCTGCGCGGATGCGCTACTTTCGCCGCCGTACAGGGTGACTCGCCGTCCACCACGTGGGCCACCTAAGCACTCTCTCCGGTAGTAGGTCCTTTGAATTGGAGATGATGTTCGGCGGCGTCCGGAATGGCAATGGTCATGTTCGTTCGAAAGAGCTATTTGATTTTTTCGAGCGCCTGGGCGACTTCCTTCACATCGGGCACCTGCAAAATTTCGTAATTCTTGAACCACGCCACTTTTCCGCTGCGGTCAATAATCGCGATGGCGCGCCCGGTGATTCCTTTTTCCGGCAGATACACGCCAAATTTTTCCGCCACTGCGCCGCGCGGCTGGAAATCCGCCAGCAGCGGATAGCGAATGCCCATTTTCTCCGCCCACGCTTTGTGCGACCACACGCTGTCCACGGAAAGCCCCAGCACCTGCGCGTCGAGCTTCTCGAAATTTTTCATGTCGTTCACGAAGCATGCGTGCTCATTCGTGCACACGGGGCTCCAATCGAGCGGGTAAAACACAATCACCACGTTCTTCTTGCCTTTGAAGTCGCTGAGCTTCACATCTTTTTGCTCCTGATCTTTCAATGTGAACTCCGGGGCTGCTGTTCCTACGGCGATGGCCATGAATCCTCCTCGAAATTTCAGTCAGCCGAATGACTGGCGCGATGCGCGTCAAAAAACAATCCATCATAAACCGAGCGCGCCACGCGAGACAAATAACCATGCGGTCCAAGGGCAATCACCTTATACTGCTGGCCTCATGGATCGTTCTGCCGCTGCTGCCGATCTTCCGCGCAACCTTGGCTTGATGGACGCCCTATCGATTGTCATCGGCATCGTCATTGGCGCTGGCATTTTTATCGTTCCGAATCTCGTTGCCCGTGAAATTCACTCTGTCTCTTTGACCATCGTGGTGTGGGTAGTTGCCGGCGTGGTTTCATTCTTCGGCGCTTTGGCGTGCGCAGAGCTCGGCGCGATGCTGCCCGCGACCGGCGGCCAATATGTTTTTCTGCGCGAAGCGTGGGGTCCGCTCGTGGGATTCTTGTGCGGCTGGTCCATGTTTTTGGTGGCTCGCACCGCGCAAGTCGCGTGGCTCGCGGTGACGCTGGCGCTTTACTTCGCTTATTTTGTTCCGCTGTCGCCGTGGCCGGCGAAGTTTGTGGGACTTGCTGCTATTGCGCTATTCGCCATCGTCAATTACCGCGGCGTCACGCTCGGCGCCGCCGTTCAAAAGCTGTTCACTTCAGCGAAGGTGCTTGGTTTGCTGGTCATCATTGGCAGTGCATTTTTGTGGCACGGCAAAGCCGTTGCGCAGGTTTCCAGCGGGAGCGGCGGGTTTTCTTTCAGCAGCCTGGGCGTTGCGCTAATCGCCTGCGTGCTGGCGTATGACGGATGGATTCAGATGACCTTCGTGGCCGGTGAAATCCGCAATCCGCAACGCAACATTGTTCTGGCGCTTGCCCTCGGCACGGCCGCCTGCATCGCCATTTACCTGCTCGCTAATCTCGCGTACATGCGTGTGCTTTCACTTTCGGAGATCGCCGCGAGCGAACATGTGGCGGCCAGCGTCGCGAGTCGCGTTCTTGGCCCAGTTGGCGGAGCCGCCGTAGCGCTGATTATCCTGGTTTCCATCATCGGCACGTTGAATGGCTGCTTTCTCACCAGCCCGCGGCTTTACTTCGCGCAAGCGCGTGATGATCTGTTCCTGCGAAAATTCGGCGAAATCCATCCGCGGTTCAAAACTCCTTATTTTGCAATCGCCGCACAAGCCGTATGGGCTGCCGCTCTTCTGATCAGCGGCTCTTATGAGACGCTCCTCGATTATGCGATGTTCGCGCTGTGGCTTTCTTATGGCGTGATGGTCGCGGGCGTTATGGTGCTGCGCCGCACGCACCCGCAAATTCCGCGCCCTTACCGCATGTGGGGCTATCCGGTGACGCCGCTGCTGTTTCTGATTTTCACCGCGGTGTTTTTGGGAAACATGCTGATCAAGCGGCCCATCCCCTCGCTCGCTGGACTGCTCTTGATCATTTCCGGAGTGCCTGTTTATTTCATCTGGGTGCGGCGAAGACGGACGGCTTCCGCAGCGGCATGAATCAGCATTCACGCGCAGTTCGGAATTTGAGTCTCTTGCCGCGCGCGTATATACTTCCGGCGATGAAAATTTTGCGCGCAATTCTGATGCTTGCATTTTTGGCTGCTGGATTATCCGGCGCTGCGCCACTCGGCGCACAAAGCAAATCTGGCTCTTCCACCGTATCGAAACCTGCCGCAACGGTGCAGATGGCGCTGCCGAGCCACGGCGAAATGCTGCTTGGCGTTTTCTACCTTGCTGCCGGCGCAGGGCCGCATCCCACGGCCATCATCTTCCACGGCTTTCCGGGATTTGAGCAGAATCTGGACATTGCGCAGTACCTTCGTGCGCACGGCTGGAACGTGCTGGCCATGCATTACCGCGGCTCCTGGGGAGTGAAGGGTAATTTCTCTTTCGAGCATTGCGCAGAAGATGCGGACACGCAAGTGCGTTTTCTTCTCGACCCAGCCAACGCGCAAAAATACCGCATCGATACGCGCCGCGTCATCGTCATTGGGCACAGCATGGGCGGATTCATGGCCGCTTCCGCCACTGCTCATAACAAGCAGGTCGCCGCCGCGGTGCTCATCTCGGCATGGAATATTGGGGCTGAGTACAAGTCACGGATCCTTCTCGGCTCCGCCACACCGACCATCGATAACGTGGCGAAATTTCTCGCGCTCGACAACAACCTTCTGCCGCTCTCGGGCACCAGCGGAGAGGCGCTAGCCCGCGAAATCTACGAGCACCAATCGGCGCTGAACATCAACAATCTCGCGCCGGCCATCGCGCCTCGGCCTGTTTTTGTGATCACCGCTAGCGAAGGTCTTGCGCCTTCCGACCACGCCTTCGCCGAAGCCCTGCGCAAGGCCGGAGATGCTCACGTTGCGGAACGCCACTGGGACACCGATCACAGTTACTCTGGCGTGCGCGCGGAGCTGTCGCGCGCGATATTGGAATGGGCGCAGGAAATCTCGGCGCACTGAAAATTCCGCTGACATGCAGTGACCCAGTACAGCTAACATACATAAGCCGCCGTGAGCGCGGGCGGAATTGACGGATGCCTCGAATTCCTACTCACAAAGCCTATCCGGAACTTTCATTTCGCTGGCGCTCAGACAACTTGATTTCGCGTCTGCTGGACATGCCCGCGGAATGCGTTCATCTCGAATCGCATTCTTTCTGGATGGTCACTTTTTTGCCGGACAATCTCTATCTGCAGGGCAGAAATGTAAAATTGCGCGAGGCGCGCCGCCCGGAGGTTTCTCTTTGCCGCGATTGCTTTGCAAAAGTGTTTGAAAACGAGGCCGCTGCGTACAGCGGGCGAGTTATCGCTTTCGAGCCGGATCCTGAATCCGTCACGCAATGTTTTTTTGTTGCCGCGCCGGATTTCGATGTGGCTGGCCTCGAACCAGCGGTTGCGCAGGCGATTGGCGCACGGCTCGCTCAGAATGATGGCTCGAAATCCTGCCAGGAATGCCAGCGGGCCGCGACATGGCTGTGGTTCTCGCGCGAGCGGGTGCCGCATCTGGATGCCGTGGACAAAATCTCCACCGTGGCCGGCGAATATTTCTGCGCTGAGCATGGCGCGCAGAAGCTTTGCCGGGCGCTGACCTCCATCGAACATGTCAATTTATTCTACGTCAACGCGCCCTACGGCGAGGGCGGCGCTTACTTGTGGATTTGATTTTGGAATTGATTTTCGCGCCGGAAAGCTGCGCTTGCGTTTTTCGCGGCAGCTTCGCAAACACCTGCTCGTAGGAACTGCGCAACAGCCGTTCAAGTTCCGCTGTAGCGAGGCCTTCACGCGTTTCCAGCGCGACCCAGTGATAGCGCGCCGAATATGGCGCAGGAATGATCCCCGGCCGTTCGATCAATTCCGCAAACTCCTCGGGCGTGCATTTGAACGACAGCCATACGCGCGCCGGCACGAGCACCAGCACCGCAAACATTTTTCCGCCCACTTTGAACACCAGATCGTCGCCCCATTGCAGCGACTCCGTGGCGTGCGGCATTTGCTTGCAGTATTTGCGAACCGAATCAATATCCATGCGTCCTCTAAGGTTCACGAGCGAGCGCAACCGCGCCAGCATAAAACAAAAAAAGCCGCAGGAACAAAATTCCTGCGGCCAAAACTATTTTTGGATGCCCTTATTTTTGCGCCACGGCGACGCGCTGCAAATTCTCGCCGAGCTTTTCATTTTCCTGGCGAAGTTCCTGCGGCAGCCGCGAGCCGAACTTGTCGAAAAATTTGCCGATGGCCGCGTGCTCATCCGCCCAAACAGCAGGATCCACATTCAGCAAATTCCGCATGGCGTCGGCGGAAATATTCAGCCCGCTCAAGTCCAGCGCATCTTCTGTAGGCACGTAACCGATAGGCGTTTCCACAGCTTTGCCGCGGCCTTCGATGCGCTCCAGCATCCATTTCAGCACGCGAACATTTTCGCCATAACCCGGCCACAAAAATTTACCGTCGTCGCCTTTGCGGAACCAATTCACATGGAAAATTTTTGGCGGCCTGGCGGCGCGTTTGCCCATTTCCAGCCAGTGCCCAAAATAATCGGCCATGTTGTAGCCGCAGAAGGGAAGCATGGCCATAGGATCGCGCCGCGTCACGCCAACGGCTCCCGTGGCGGCCGCGGTGGTTTCTGAAGCCATGGTCGCGCCCACAAATACGCCGTGCTGCCAATCGCGCGCTTCGAACACCAGCGGCGCCACTTTCGCGCGCCGTCCGCCAAAGATGAACGCGGAAATCGGCACGCCTTCCGGGTCTTCGAAATGTTTCGAAATCGAGGGCGACTGCTTGGCGGCGACCGTATATCGCGAATTGGGATGCGCGGCGTTGCCCTTGCTCGGCGTCCAGCGTTCGCCCTTCCAATCAGTCAGGCTCGCCGGAACCGCGCCGTCTATTCCTTCCCACCACGGTGTGCCTTCATTGGTCATCGCCACATTGGTGAAAATCGTGTCGTGATGAATCGCGGTCATCACGTTCGGATTGGTTTTGTTATTGGTACCCGGCGCGACTCCGAAAAATCCATTTTCTGGATTAATCGCGTAGAGCATTCCGTCTTTCCCGATGTGCAGCCAGGCGATGTCGTCGCCGATGGTCTTGACGCGATAGCCTTCGTTTTCCAGCGCTGAAACCATCATCGCCAGATTCGTTTTGCCGCACGCGCTCGGGAACGCCGCGCACATATACGTCGTCTTCCCCGACGGATCTTCCAGCCCCAAAATCAGCATATGCTCAGCCATCCATCCCTGTTCGCGCGCCATCCAACTGGCGATGCGCAGCGCAAAGCATTTTTTGCCGAGCAGCGCGTTGCCGCCATAGCCGGAACCCACGCTCCAAATCAATTTTTCCTCGGGGAAGTGCAGAACCAGCCGGTGCTGCGGGTCCATGTCGCCCAGCGAATGCAGCCCTGGAACGAAATCAGCGGAGCTTCCCAGCCGGTCGAGCGCCGCTTTGCCCATTCGCGACATAATGCGCATGCTCGCCGCCACGTACGCGCTGTCGGTAATCTCGACGCCCACTTTGCTGTACGGCGACTTCTCCGGCCCCAAAATGTAGGGCACTACATACATAGTTCGGCCTTTCATCGCCCCGCGGAAAAACGGCTCCGCCTTCTGCTTGGCCTCCTCGGGAGCCATCCAGTTGTTCGTTGGGCCGGCATCGGATTTTTGCCGCGTGCAGATGAACGTCACGCTTTCTGTGCGCGCCACGTCGTTTGGATTGCTGCGATGAAGATAACAATTGGGATAGCTCTGCGCATTGAACGGCACAAGTGAGCCGTCGCCTAGCATCCCCTCCACAAGTTTTCGGTATTCCTGGGCCGAGCCGTCGCACCAAACGGTCTCTTTCGGCGTGGTCAGCCGCGCAGATTCCTCAACCCAATTTTCCAGCGGAGTGGGCACTTTCGCCTCCTGATTTTTGTGGCGCGGGGGAGTCGCTTTGGCAGGCCCGAGCGCGTCGTGTTTCAAATTATGGCACTATAAATCATACAAATTAAAAGTTTAGGCTCGCCCTTGCGGAAAAGCAAGGATGAGAGGGGTCTGTTTACTGGCGAAGTGCCCTGTTGTAGTTAACCTGCAGGCCGAATTCTATTGTCGGCTTCGCAGATTTACAGAATGTCAATGCTGGACGGACGGTGATGTCTCGGACCTGGTGTGCCGCTATTGATTTCTAACGGCGCAGACTTCGTTGCTACCACGCAAATCCACATAGATTTCCTGGTTTCCGTCGGCACCAAGCAACCAATCGCCCTGACAGGATGTGGGCTCAAATTCGGACCAAGTTCTTGTCTTCTGAGACCAAATGTACTGCACCGTGTGGGGCTCTGTTGTTTCTCCCATCGAAAGGACAACATCGCCCGATGCTTCTCGGCTAAGCGTCTGCGGCCATGACCTTCCGTCGCTAGGAGGAGGCGGTAAGCTCAACGGGGTTCTCGTCACAGCGCTATCGCTAGTGCGAATGGTGACGAGTTCGGCTGAAGCCGGCAGCCAGAACCAAAATGTTCCGGAATTGTATCCGGCGGCTAACGCTCCGATCTGGCTGCTTTGTTCCGTCATCTTGGCATCCTTGGGAAACTCGGATCGCGGAAGCAATTGTTTGACGACGCTGCCCGTATCGCTATATTCCACAACCATAGGCGCTCTGGAAGGGTCTTGCCCGCCGGCCGCCGTGACCGTCCAGACATTCAAGCTGTCGTCAAGAGCAAGGGCATCGATGTCGCGGGTGGGATCCACGGCGAACGCGCGCAGGAGGCTTCCATTGAAATCAAAGTAGAGGAGCACATATGCGACGGAGCCGTCCGCCTTTGCATATGCGGCATAAACGGCGATCCTTTTGCCAGGAACCGCCGAGACGTCTTCGGTCTGCACCGTTTCAGCTCCAGAGACCAGCGGCAGAAGAGCGAAACTTACAACCGGTTCGCCGTGCTTCCCGAATACTTGGACTTCACTGCTGGCCGCATCCCGGGCCTCCCTGCGGTTGAAAAACAAGAGAAGTCCATTTTCGGACTTTATCCAGCGATGCGCCGGACGGCCGCCAATAGTACCCTCGACCTGACCTCGGGCGCAGGTTGGAACTATTAATACGGCGAAAAGAACCCAGCCAAAGATCTTCATAGGTTCGTAATCCTCTCTATTGATTCGTACAATTACCAGTCGCATTAGAACATCCAAAACATGCATCGCCAAAATTGTAGGTGCAAAGGCCGCAGCAAGTGTTGGTCAGAGTCCAGCAGGCAGCTGCGCCTCTGGATATAAGCCAGCCGCCACGGAGCCGTGCGACCCCTGCACGAGCTGGGGCTGCATGAGGGGTTACATGGCCCCCTTTTACTGCAGCTGAATGCCAAAATGCTACGCCCCCCCCCCCCGGAGACTTGTCAAGTGAGTTTTGTTAAATTTAAGTACTACTCTTGAACGACGGCGCTAACTGCGGCGTCGCTGGGTTACGCTGGCGGTTGTACGATTTCGACACGGAACACAAAACAAGCCATTTACCATGCAAATCGAGCTCGCTACCATTAGTCGCAATCGGTAATTTGCCCCTGATTTTCGGAAGCAGGGAAACGCCAATTGTGGAAAATTGCGCTCGGCTCGGAATTGCCGGCGACGTCTTGCTGTGTGGAGGAAAAGATGACTGCGAAATTGCTGCGAGCTTTGCTTCTCGGGACCGCGCTCTTGGTCTCCGCGCTGCTCACGCACGCCCAACAAGGACAGCAGCTCGCGTCGAACGCGCCTATCTATCAGGTCAGCGTGGTCGGCAACTCGGTTACCGCCATCAGCTACCAGAATCACGGCTCGACGCAGATCGGTTTCGAGGGCACGCCGTTGCTCGTTGAGGCCAAGGGCGAAGCCAAAGTTGAAAGCAAGCAAGGCCGCCTGTCCATTGACGCGAAATTCAAGAATCTGATGCCAGCGCAGAAATTCGGCCCCGAATATCTTACTTACGTTTTATGGGCCATCACGCCGGAAGGAAAAACCAGCAACCTCGGAGAAATTCTTTTGAATGGCGCGAGCAGCAAAATTCAAGTCACCACTTCGCTGCAAACTTTTGGCTTGATCGTCACAGCGGAGCCTTACTATGCGGTCAGCCAGCCCAGCAACCTCGTGGTGATGGAAAATGTGGCTCTTCCGGGTACCACCGGAACCATCGAAAAAGTTACTGCGAATTACGAACTGCTCGACCGCGGCGAATATTCCTACAACGTCGCGCAGGAAAATCAGGGCGCCCTTTCCAGCAGCAACGCCCCGCTCGAACTTCTCGAAGCGCGCAACGCCGTGGCTATCGCGGCTGGCGCAGGCGCTGCGAAATACGCCGCCGACGCGCTTTCTCACGCGCAAAGCTCGCTCACCAATGCCGAACAAATGTTCGCGCACAAAGGCGACCGCAAGCAGGAAATCCAGTCCGCGCGCGATGCCGTCGAAAACGCCGCGGACGCCCGCCAGATCACCGTTCGCCGCATCGCGGAAGAAAAGGCCGCCGCCGAACGCGCCGCCGAAGAACAACGCGCCGCTGACGCCAAAGCCGCCGCCGCTGCCGCTGCTGCAAAACAGCAACAGGACGAACTCGCTCGTCAAACAGCCGAATTGGAAAAGGCAAGAGCCGAGCTTGTCGCCCAGCAGGAAGCGCAAGCGCAGGCCTTAGCCGAAGCAAGAGCTCAGCAGGAGGCCGCCGCGCGCCAGCAGGCGGAACTCGACAAAGAGAAAGCTCAATTGCAAGCACAGGCCGCTGCTCAGGCCGCCGCCGCTTCTGCTGCAAAAGCTCAGGAAGAAGCGCAAGCTCAAGCGTTAGCGGAAGCAAAAGCTCTAGCGGAACAGCAGGCCGCCGCGCAAGCTCAGGCCGCTGCGGCGCAGGCCCAGTCCACTGCCGCGCAGGCCCAAGCCGCCGCCGCGCGTTCCGAGCGGGAAAAAGAGGAACTGCGCGCCACGCTTCTCGAGCAGTTCAACCGCATCCTGCCCACTACCGACACATCGCGCGGACTCAAAGTCAACATGGCCGATGTGCTTTTCGCCACCGCGAAATTCGATCTTCAGCCCGCCGCGCGCGAAGCATTGGCAAAGCTCTCCGGCATCGTCGAAGCGCATCCGGGCCTGAAGCTGCAAATCGAAGGCTACACCGACAGTGTCGGCAGCGACGCGTACAACCAGAAACTTTCCGAAGATCGCGCCGGCACGGTTCGCGCGTATTTGGCCGCGCAAGGTGTCGATCCCGGCGCGATCACGTCGATCGGCTACGGGAAAGCGAATCCGGTCGCGAGCAATGATACCGCCGCAGGCCGCCGCCAGAATCGCCGCGTAGAAATCATCATCTCCGGCGAAATCATCGGCACGCAACTCGGCGCGGCCGCTCCTGCCGCCCCCGCTTCTCAGAACTAAAGGTCGCTGCGGTAGCGCAATCTGAGCCCCAGCTTTGTTCTTCCAATTGTTGCGGAATATTATTGCGCCGGCGCCGCCGTAATTGCCGCTGCCACATTTGCCGCATTCAACGTCAGCGGGCTTTGCAACACAATATCGAATTGCCATCCCGTGTCAAACAGTATGGCTCGTCCTCGCCGAACATGCATGATGCTCAACGCGAACAGAATCGCCATTACGACCGTTGACACCACGATTCCGATGATGAATCCCTTCGGCGGGCCCGGCGAAGGCGGCAATGGCGGCGGCGTAGGCCCGGTCTGAAACGCATTCGCTCTGTTGCCGGTGAGTGCATATGCTTGCGAGACGCCGTTCGCTGGATCGCCTGGCGCAGCCGGCGCTCTCAAGTCCGCGACGGGCTGCGCCAACTCAGCTTGAGCGTCGCCCGCATCGAGCGCCACTGTGTAGCCATTCGCGTACACGAGGTTAGTGAACTTGACTTGCACTTTCGGCGCGCCAATTCCGTGCTTCACAATATTCTCGATGACGCCCGTGACGTAAGTTCCCGCCGGAATCACCAGTTGCGTCCCGACCGTCACGGGAAAAGCCACCATCGCCCGCACCGTATCGCCTTTCTTCGATTTGCTAATGATAGGGCTGCTCAGCGTCGCGGAAATTTGCGTTCCCGCCGGAACCACAATCGTCCCGCTCTGCGCTCCAGTTTGTGAACTGTCTTGTAATTGTCCCGCCGGCTGAGCTGGATTCTGCGCGCCAGCCTGCGGAATGTTAGGAGGCAAGTCTTGTGCATAGCACATTGACGCCGCCAGCAGCACCGCCAGAACAATTCGTCGCACCTCGTGCCGCATTATGCCGTTCATAGCGCACCAGCCTTGCATCACGAGATTTGAGGTCGAAATACAACGCATAATTCTGGCCCGCGAAGCGCAACGACTCCAGCGAGAGCGAGCCATCTGCATTTTTCCGCATCCACGGCTCGTTCGCCGCGGAATTTCTGCTCAACAACAGCAGCCACGCTGACCCGCGCATGATCACATTTTTGTTTTTTTGCGTAATTTCGAATGCCACCACAGGATCCAGTCCCACCCAACTTACCTGATACGTTCCCGCCGCAAGCGTTTGCCCGTCCACTTCTGCAGGCGCGCTGAGTTGAAAGCTCCCGTTGTATTGCTTTGGACTCGAGCTAACCACCGGCGGCCCAGGACACGTTGTCCCCGGTGTTCCGGGCGTCCCAGGCGTTCCTGGAATCACTGTATCCGGAGTCGCTGGCGTTCCCGGTATCACGATGTCTGGCTGGCCCGGCGCGCCGGGAATCACTGTGTCCGGCGTGCCAGGACTGCCCGGAATTACGGTGTCGGGCGTGCCCGGCGTCCCCGGCGTTCCCGAAGTTGGACGGCACAGCGATGCTGTTTTGAACTTCGCAGGGTTTGCAGGATTCGATCGGCTCACCGCCTCCAGCACTTGTTCGCGGTCCAGTCGGAGCGGCTTCTGCAGCACCATTTCAATTTGTGTCCCATTGTCCAGCAGAATGTCGCTGGCCCGGCTCACCTCGACGTAAGCGCTGCTGACCGCCGGTATCACATCGTCTTCATTCGCGGGATTCGCCGCCGCTTGAGTCGGTGTGACAGCACTCGTCGCGCTCGGCATATCGCCAAACATCACCGTGTAGCCATTCGCGAAAATCAGCTTCGTAAAATGGACCTGAATCTGCGCGTGCGGAGAAAAAATTCCCGGCCGTGAAATCGCGTCAATCTGCCCCTGCGCATACGTCCCTGCTGGAATCGCCATCTGATTGTCAATGGCCACCGGAAACACCGTCTCCGCGTAGACGCTCTCGCCGGGAGCCGCAGTGTTAGCCCATACAGCGCGCGTCAACGCCAGCGGCACCGTTGTGCCCGCCGGAATCGTGATCTGAGTTTTTTCGGAATTACCTATAGATGATGCTTGCCGAGTGGGTTTAATCGGGCCGGTGGTTAGTTCTTGCGCTCCACAAACTGTTGCACTGAGCAGGATCGCTAGGAGGAGTCTTCGCATCGCTGGTGGCCTCCCGCACTTTCTTATCTGCTCAATAGACGCTTCACGTTACATATTGGTTCCTTAATCCAACATTAAAATTGCTTCATCTTCGGCGCCTTGCTCTGTTGTGATTCGCAACCCCTCCCGATGCCCTGAAATCGAGACGGTGTGAGGAATCTGCCTTTGGTTGAGTGTTGCGGGAATCACAATTCCGGCATGGCCATTTTGCGCGGCGGATTGAAAAACGGCAGCTTTGCCACCGTCACGCCCACGCGATGCCGCACCGCTTCCACCGTATATTCCATCTTCAATTTCGTCCCCGGCGCTGCGAATTTGGTCTCCACGCTCGCCAAAGCAATCATTTTTTTCAGCGTCGGCGACCACGTCGTCGAAGTCGCTTTTCCAATCTGCACCGCCATCGCGTCTCCCGTGTCATAAATCGGCACCGCCACGCGCGAAGCCGTGCTGGCCACCTGCGGCGCCAACCCAATTTTTTCGTACAGCGCCTCCACGTCATCCCAGTCAATATCCAGTCCGACGTATTGTCTCTTCGCCCCGCGCTTCTGCTCCGCCGCGAGCGCTTCGCGCCCCACAAAATGCTCTTTGTTCAAATCCACCATGCGCCCCAGCCCAATCTCATACGGCGAATACTTCTGCGCCTCGATCAGCGCCTTTTTGCTGCTGATGTAATCCACTTCGATCAGCAGCAAGCCCGCCTCGATGCGCGCCACGTCCAGCGCCAGCATTCCCGCGGGATGCAAATCGAACTTCCTTCCGCGCTCCATCAATTCGTCCCACACGCGCGTGGCATCCTCCCACGGCATCCAAATTTCATAACCCAAATCGCCCGTATATCCCGTCCGCGAAATATCCACCATCACGCCGCCGATTTTCGCTCCGCGCGTCACGCGAAAATATTTCAGCCTGGCAATGTCCGCATCGCTCGCTTCGCCGAGCAGCCGCGCCGAAGCCGGCCCTTGCAGCGCCAGCGACGCCACTTCTTCCGAAATGTCCTCGATGTTCACGTCCAGCCCGCTCGCGTTCTGCTCCAGCCAGCGCAAACTTGGGTCCGCCGCCGTCCAGCGATACACATTTTCTTCCAGCCGCGAAATCGTCCCGTCATCAATCACTTTCCCGTCTTCATCGCACCAGCAGCAGTAAATCACCTGCCCCACCGCGATTTTTCGCGCGTCGCGCGTAATCACGCGGTTCACAAACGTGGTCGCGTCCTTGCCCGTCACCCAGTATTTATAGAGCGGCGTAACGTCAATCAGCGCCGCCGCGTTGCGTATCGCGTTGTACTCGTGCTCGTGATGCGTCTCGTACGCGCTCACCGTGTAGTAGCCTGACCACTCGCGATAATTCAGGCTCTCGCACAGCGCAAACGTCCTCTCATGCACCGCCGTCCCTATGGGCACTTGTTTTCTCCGTTCTAGACCGCGCTTGTTTGCACAGCGATTTCCGAAAGTTCTAATCTACTCGTGAGCTGGCTCCAACACTGGCCCTCTGGATTTTTCGTCCGAAACAGCTACGCACTTCCACTTTTCATCCAGCTTTCGGAATCCGAATATGACACTTTTGCTAGCCGTAGACCATCGTGTGTGGACGGCTGCCTGTTTGTGGCGCCGAGTCCGCGAAGGAATCGCGATTTGGAAGAGTCTCAATTTTTTCTCGCGTAGTTTTTTCACCGGGATTAATTGTCCTTCGCGGTAAATCATCGTGACGGACCAGTCCAGTTTGGGAAAATACTGCTGGTACCCTTCGGGATAAGCAAAACCGCCAGCCGCGGTCCATCGAATTTGATGCGGTCTTTTCCAATGAGAACAGGCACCGACGACCACAGCCCAATTTCCCGCCGGCGATTCTTCGTCATGCCGATTCGCAAACTCGTCTGCCAAAATTGCCAATGCGGTTTGCCAAAAGGCAGGATCATCGTCCGCCGTCAGCTTGGCTTCGATAGCTTCGAAGGGAACAATTAGTTTTGCCGAGACTGTCATCGATAATGCTCAATATCTTACGGCAGGTCATTCAGTAAGCAAAGTCAACGCCTTTTCCGCTAACTAGGCCAGTCATAACCAAGCCGCGCCAGGCCTACCACGCTGTTCTCGTTCAGAATGATTGGTGACACTCGGTAGAGTGTCATCATGCAAATTCGATGGGGGAAGGTACCCCAAGCGCGAGAGCTCTCGCGCTTGGGGTACGCGCTGAGCCGACCGGCCCAGCTGCG
>Ga0209167_10001313_pt1 | contig 14912 bp, 15 predicted proteins | sample Coa_R1_9_FD_187154 | JGI IMG/M metagenome (GOLD analysis project Ga0209167, IMG submission 187154) | Surface soil microbial communities from Centralia Pennsylvania, which are recovering from an underground coalmine fire - Coalmine... | ecosystem: Environmental > Terrestrial > Soil >... | reverse complement strand
CGCGACCTACCGGCCCTAATTCGCGCGGCGCCGGGCGAACGCGAGCAGCCCCAGGCCCAGCCCGATCAGCCCGAACGTCGCAGGCTCCGGCGTGGTAGCGAACGCGGCATTCCTGAGGGTGATGCTATAGTCCCCGCTGGAATCCCCCGCGTTCGTCCAGCCGTCCACGCGAGTATTTGAGATCACCGGAGTGAACACCGTGGTATTGGTGCCGGTGATATCTCCGAAAATAAGATTCGCCCCGTGCTCCGGCTGCTGATTGTCGGGTACGATCGCAAGAAAGTAGAGTCCCGGCGTTAGACCGGTCAGGGTGAATCCAGCTTGCGTCGAAGCACCAGAGATGTCGTTATTGGCGTACAACCCGTGACCAGTGGAGTCGAACAAGTACAGCGCCGGGTCGTCGATCCCGTTCACGCCGATACCCGCGGTTAAGGCCGTGAAGGTCGAGTTGGTGATCATGATTTCGTACATATCACCCCCACTGCCCGAATTATCCAAACTTCCGCAGATTTTGGTAAGCGAACCCACGCCAACCGTGATATTGGCGGAGCCCGGAAGCTTTCCGGCATCGCCCTCGCCGGCATCGCCTTCATTCCAGATGCCTGCGCCCGCAGTGCACAACGGCGCTGCTCGCAGCGTGGAAAGTCCGAGCATGCTACCAGCTAGTACCAAAAGTCCTATAGTACGCATTATGTATCCTCCGACGGCAGGCCCTCAGGATAACACAAAGTACTGGATCTACTTGAGGAAACTTGAGGGTGCCCAGTACCCACAATGGTGCCGGACCCCTTGCCGGATTCTAAGCCCCCAAAGCGGTCCGCAAACTCATATCGCCTGGATTTTCACGCTCGAACGCCAGAAGAGCGACTTTAAGAGGAGAGGGACAGGCTCGAACGGCACTGGTTCGCCAATGTTCCGTAACCGGCAACACGTCCCGATCGATCTCCTGCCAGGTTTCACCTTCCAGCTTGCGTTGGTCGATGCGGGCGATCTTGTCCTCGATGCGCACGCGCAGATCCTGTGTTTCAAATATCACGTTGTTCATGATTTATTGTCTCACGCTACAGCGATGGGACCACTGAAATCTGGGATACTAGCGCAATGGAGGGCGCCGCTTTTTCAGGGGTCCGGCTGGCACAAGCGCCGGATCGGAAGCAGCTAGCGAAGATGCGGGCGTCGCTCTGGCCCGATGCATCGTGCGAGGATCACCTCAAGGAGCCGGGCGGAACGCTGCCCGCGGCGATATTCGTGGCGCACGATCAGGCCGGCGAGTTGATCGGTTTCCTTGAAGTTGGACTACGCTCACATGCCGACGGATGCGACGCCGCACAGCCGGTGGGCTTTGTGGAAGGCTGGTTCGTTCAGGAGGGGTCCCGAACTCGAGGGGTTGGCCGTGCTTTGATGCGCGCCGCCGAGCAGTGGGCTCGTTCGCAGGGCTGCATCGAGATGGCGTCCGACACGCTGATCGATAATCCGCTGGGGCAACTCGCGCACGAGGCGCTGGGTTTCGAAGTCGTGGATCGCTGCGTGCACTACCGTAAGAATCTGTGAAGTCGGGCGTTGCGATAGAATCGTCCTCATAGTTTGGAGAGGAGAAACACACTTGCCCTCGAAATTCCTCATCCGAAGCACTGTGGCTCTGGGCGCTATCGCTCTTGCGACGGTGGCGCTTCTCACCGGGTATCTGGTGCCCAAAGTCAGTGCCGCCACCGGCCCCATCCCGCTCAATTGCGATCGAGCCTGTCTCGAAAACCTGATCGATCAATATTGGGCCGCTGTCGTGGCCCGCGACCCCAAACGGCTGCCGCTGTCTCAGGATGTCAAGTACACCGAAAACGATCAAGTCATGGACATCGGCGACGGCTTCTGGAAAACCGCGGAAGGCCGCGGAACCTATCCATTCACTAACGATTGCCATCGTATCGAGAACGGATCGCCTACCACCAACGTTCCGCGCCCCGCCAACGAGCCTCCCGGGACCATCAACGCGTTTGCGATGGATTGCCTGTCACAATTCAAGTTGGGTTATTATTTCGTGGTCCAGAGCATCCACCACCGGCGCTACCCGGTGGTGGACCTGGAGCGTGGCGTGGTCTGGTCGCACGCCGTATTTGATCAGGGGACCGTGAACAAAGGCGTGCTCTCGGATGGACGCGAGTACGCGTTCAAGGGATTCAACCGTCCGTCGAGCATTTTAGTCACTGAGGCCTTCCTGATCGAAAACGGCAAGATCCGCAGGGTGGAAATGATCGGACCCTCGGTGCCCTATCATCTGAATTCGGCTTGGCCGGGGAGCCTAAGCGGGAACTAAAACCCTTACCCCTTGTGTTGGAACAGGTCGAACTGTTCAAAATCCCCATTCAGGATTGTGCGCGTATCCTGGAGCCCCATCCATCCGCCGATCATGGTGGCGTAAACTCGCCGGAAGTCGGTGGTGTAGATCAGATTGTCACCAGGGTCGAGCTTGGTCAGGCTGGGAATCGCGCCGTATTGACCGCCCTTAATTTGCTTTCCAGCGACGAACATCAGATTCGCGGTGCCATGGTCGGTGCCCAGGTTCACGTTCTCGGGAACCCGCCGGCCGAATTCCGAGAAAATCATCACCACCACGTCGTCCGCGCGTCCAATCCGATCGAGATCCTTCAGGAACGCCGAAACCGCGTCTGAAGCGTAGGTGAGCAAGCGCTTGTGCGTGTCGTTCTGAAAGACGTGCGTGTCAAAGGCATTGTTGCGATATGAGGTGTAATAAAGACGCGTGGGCATGCCCGCATCGATCAGCGCGGCGACCTTGGGCAAATCGAGTCCCGTGATGCCGTAGTCCACCGGCGAATGGTATTTTGACCAGGCTTGCCGTACCAGCGCCGAAGCGTCCTTGGCGCTCCGGGCCGTATCCAGAAGAAATCGGCGCGAGGGATTTTCTACCTTCCCGCTGTCCGGGACCGTCCCCAGGATCTCGCGCTCCTCGTAGAATTTCTCTTGGGTGAACTTGTTGGGATCGTCGAACACCACCGGAACGTGCTTGCGGCTGCGAACCGCCAGCGACTGTCGAGCGCCGATGTTGACCAGGAAATTCGGCGGCGCCGCGGGAGCCATCGTATCCGCGAGCCGGCCGACCCAGCCGTACTCCTCGCCGCTGTTGGGCGCGGCGGTGTGCCAGTAAGCCATGGACGTGAAATGAGAAAACGAAGGATTCTCATACCCGCAGCCATGCACGATGGCCAGCTTGCCCTCTTTATACAGGCGCTCGAAACCTGTCATGCCTCCGCTGAAACCGAAGTGGTTGTCGATGGGCCGAAGCTCGTTCTTGGGGACGCCGAGATTGGGGCGAAGTTTGTAATAGGCGTCGTCTCCGTACGGAACCAGCGTGTTGAGTCCGTCGTTGCCGCCGGAAAGCTCGAGCACCACCAGGATCTTTCCATCGGCCTTGGCCTGCGCGGCGAGTTGGGCCGCGGCTTGTCCGAACACGGGCACGGGAAGAGACGCGCCCGCGCTTACGCAGACACCGTACATTCCGGCGCGCAACAGATCCCGCCGGCTGGATTGAGAGAACGTAAACCGTTTCGTGGACACAGTGACCTCCTCGAAGACCTACGCCAATTGATACTCCGGCTGGCTCATGATCAGGTGCAGCACCAGCCTTAGCGACTCTTCCATATACGTCTGCGCCACGGCTACCTCCGTGGCGCCCAAATCTTTATTCAAGAAAACGATCAGCTTCTGCCGGGCGGCCTCATCCGGCGGCACGCGCATGAAGCGGTGAATCAAATAATCGACGATTTCGGTCGTATTCTTAAGCTTTGCGTCCAGCACCATGCGCGACAGATTGATCTGCGGAATGTCCCGGAGAATAGGCTTGACTCTTTCGATGGCCATCTGCGAGCCCCGGAAGCTGCCATACCGAGTATTGAAATCTTCATCGCGATCGGCGTTCTTGTTCGATTCCGCGACGTCGGATTTATTGTCGTCCTTGGTGGCGGTGCTGATGTCCATGCCCTGGCGGATGCGCTCCGCCACTCTGCGCACCTCGCCGCCGCCAGTGTAGCGATCGGGCGGAAGAAAACTGATGTCGGGGAACAGAATGTCGCGCGCGAAATTTCCCCGCTCCAGCAGAAGTCCGGGTGTGATCCAACTCTGGCCTCCGGCCCAGCCTGCCACAGTCGGAGGCGCAAACAGCTGCTGCCCCAGCGCGCCGGTCGCCAGGTTGAAGTCCGGAACTCCGGGAACGCTCTTCAATCCCAGCTTTCGATAAGTCGAAACGGCGAGCTGCACTGGGCTCTTGAACTGCGTACCCACCGACGCGGGGCTGTAGAAATCGCGCGACAGAAAGATCTTTTCGAGCAGCGGAGTGATCTCATAGTGGTTCTCCCGCAGCACCGAGCCCAGTTGTTTCTGGAGTTCTGGTGAAAGAACGTCGCGCACGAAATAACGGTAGATCTTGCCGGCGATGAAGTCCGCTGTGGCCGGCTGCTGCATGATGATATCGATCACATCGACGCCGTCAAAGCGCCCGGTCTTGCCCAGGAAAGTCTTCTCCCCGTCATCATGCTGGTCCTTGTTCACTACGAATTTCAGATCCACGAAATTCCAGCCCGTGAAAGCGCGCGCGGCCTCGCGGATGTCCTTCTCCGTGTAGTGGCCCACGCCCATGGTGAACAGCTCCATGATTTCGCGGGCGAAATTCTCGTTGGACGCGCCCTTGACGTTGACGCCCGCATCCAGGAACGAAAGCATCGCGGGGCCCTGAGCCACCGCCACCGTGAGGTCTCTAAAGTTGCCCAAGCCCTGTTTCTGAAACAGTTCCAATTGCCCGAGCAGCTTGCGATAGTCGCGGACCTTGGCTTCGTTAGATGCAAAATGACCATGCCAGAAGAGCGCCATTTTCTCTTCGAGCGGCCGAGGGCTGGCCACCATCCGGTTGGCCCACCAATACGCCACTCGGTTGGTTTCGAGGGCGCTGGCGCGGAGCCAGTAAAAGAACTCGTCCACGATCGGCTGGAGGCGCCGGTTGCCGGACGGCTTCACCTTAATGCCGAGCGCTTCGCCCTTCTCCTTGGCCATATCCGTAACGGCCGGGCGGCTGGGAGGGAATGGCTCCAGACCGGGGTCATGCACGCCCGACTCATCGAAGGCCGGCAAGTGGCTGGCGTCGGCGCCTTCAAACCGAACCAAGCGAGCGACGGCTTGCGCCGGAGTCAGCTTCGCCAGCGCTTCGATTTCATCCGGAGTTCCGCCGAATCCGGCGCGCTCCAGCAGGTGAGACGCAAAGTCGTAGTTCCAATTCGCGGCGCCGATCGGCGTCAGGTCGTTCTGCCACGCGACTGGTCCGGCAGTCTGCCCCGATGCGATTTGCAAAGACGCGATCGGCAAAAGAGCAATCAAGAACCCCAGTCCCTTACGCATGTCGCGGCTCCTTCCGACTATGAAGATATTCCCACAAACGCCGCAGCGCCGCCACCGGGTGCACGGCCCCCGATACGCTTGGGCCGGTTGTGCGAAAGACCCAATTGGGAATATCGCCGGTAGAATCCACCCTGAGGCGCTTTTCGATCCACCCGTAAGCCGCTGATAGGAAATCGATGACTTGATGGCCGCCGGATTGCTCAAACAGGTATGAGGTGCCTTATGACGACATCTACCGAAGTGCTCGACGAGAGGGTGGATCTTAGCACTCTTCGTCCCGGTTCAATGGTTGACGTCGAGACCAGGAGCCGTCACTATCACATTGAGTGCCGTGGTGACGAGATGCGAATTTCCGGCCACCCGGAGTATTGCCCTGATCCTGTGCCGGCGCATTTGCAGGGCTCCCTCGACAAGGAAGGCGCGTTGGAGCTGGGTCTTATCGAACCTGGAATGCGCCTGATGTTTTATCTCGGCGACGGCCGCCCGGTGGTCACTTCCAAGGTCCTTCATGTTCACGTGGACGAACCCAAAGCCGTTCAGCCCAGCCGCTAAGACGCATACCCGACCGTGAGGCCCAGTGTCTCCAGGTATTTCTTTGCGATGAGGCAGCTTTCTTTGGCAGTGGTGCCGGTGCGGTCCAGTTCCACGGTCCACCAGCCTTTCCAGCCATTGTCGTCGAGGATCTTCTTGATCCCCGTAAAGTCAACGCCGCCGCGGCCCAGCTCAAAAAAGATGCGATTTTCAGCCGTGGTGTTGTAGGGCTCCGTCAGCTCGCCCTTGAACCCGCCCTTGTTCCCGGGAGCCACATCCTTGATGTGGTACTCGATGATGCGATGAAGGTACGTGCGAGTGAGCTGAACCGGGTCCATGCCGGCCATGGTGGTGTGCCCCGTGTCCACGATCAGGTTGACCAGCTTGGGGTCGGTCATCTCCATGATGGCCTCGGTGTCCTGCTTGGTTTGCAGCGAGCTGCCGAGGTGCGGATGGACGCCGAACTTCATCCCCATGTCCGTAATGCGCCGGCCAAGTTCGTTGAAGGTTTTCGCCATTTCCTTGTAATCCGCGGTGCGATCGCCGGGGCCGTGCTTTCCTCCGATGTTGATCTTCAGATGATCGCAGCCGAATCCCTGAATGAAGCGGACCAGTTTCATGTGGTCCTCGATGACGCCGTCTCTTTGCGCGGGATCGACAAAATCGGTGCGCATGCGCCCGCCGTTGGAGACCGTTTCGAGCGTCAGGCTGCGTTTGGAAAGTTCGTCTTTCAAGCCTTGCGGGTTGTCAGCCCAGCGTTCCACATAATTCCAGAAGGTCTCGATGCGGCGATAGCCGGCCGCGGAGGCCTCGTCGATGGAGCGGATGAAATTCTGCGCGCCGTTCCAATCCGGGCGCGTGTCGACGGTGATGCCGACCGTGATGCCGGACCGGGCGGCCGCCGCCACTGTAGACTCCAGAATGACGGGCAACGCGGCTGCGCCCGCAAGGAAACCGCGGCGACTGATAGGCATCATTTACTCCCCCCTCGAAAGCAAGCTATCCGGAAGATATGGCGGTGTCAAGCAGTCTCGTGGTCTATCGAAAATATCACCGGCCAAAAAAAAATGCGGGATCGCGGATGACCAGCTTGTTGTTCGCGTTCTCGAAGGCTAAGATCGACACTTGGTGGGTCTTGGCCGATGTGCGCTGAACGTGTATACTGAGTGAAACCTGAGGGTGAAAATGGAGCCCCGGTGAAATTGTCGTGCGAGGATCGGAACTCGACAAGCTCGCCGCGTGTAGAGAAGTCAGGAGGATGGTATGAGCGTATTCGATCAGAGTACGAAGGTAGGCCGGAGGGTCGCAGACCCCGGCACAGACAAAACTCTTCCCCCTAGCGGAGCGCTTTCATGGGGTGGGATAACGGGGGCCTCGGGTGTCGCCGGCACGGTAGGGGTGGATGCCAAGCTCGTTCACGGGGACCGCTGGCAACAAATCACCGGTAATCAGACCGAGAACATCACCTCAGACCTGAAAACTACGGTTACCGGCGACCAGACCCACACCATCGTAGGAAACCAGACGATTACGGTCAGCCAGAACCATCAGGAAACGATTATTGGCAATTGTTTGCAGACGATTATTGGGCCTCAAATCACGACAAACATGGACGTCCGGAACGAGACCAGGGCGGTCACGCACGCTCACACGCATGGCGACCATTTCTTTGTTTACGGCCCCGACAACCTGTTTCATTACTGTGAGACCAATATGGGCGCATGGATTTTTATGTTCGAAGCCGAAGTTCAACATACGGAGATCGGTCTGCAGCATCTCGAATTTAAGCCTGTAATGCACAACTACTTCGCCGGAATCGATACGAGTGTGTGCGCGATAAGGGGTCAGAATCAGGCATTGAATGAGGAGGTGTCCATTTCATGGGGGACGATTAGGCTCTTGCAAGGGCACATCTCGGCTCTTAACACGAAAGCCGGCGTGCTAGAGGCAAAATTGGAGGCCATGGAGGCAAATGCATCTGTGCACCGAGTAATCGGAGCTGCGCCGTAGGACACTGGCCTGGGTCTGTCGGGGTCCAGGTTAATGGCCTCAATAGATTAAGCACGTCGGAAACATATGGTACGCAAAGACGGCTCCCGGCTGACGCCATTAGAATCGGATGCAGATCTTCTTCCCTTGGTGCGTGCCCGCGAGTTTACGCGTTGTTTGCTGTATTGGATTCCGGCCAGCCCAGTACCTATTCCGTCCGTCCAGCGCCTTTGGCTTAACTCGTTTTTGGACCGTTTATCATTGTTGATGACGAAAAGCCACGGTCTGCGGTCGGAAGTATTTTTGCAGTACAAAACATTGATACCTGACCTGTACGAGAGCTTCGTCGACAAGGCTCTCGACTTGAGGCCGTTGATGGGCCTCGCACAGCGCCCTGGTCAAGAGATCCCGCCTGTTCCTACGCTCGAAGACCTTCAGCCGATCATTGAGGGAAAAGAGAAATATGACCTCGGCAAGTTTGTCGGAGACTTCTGCTATTGGTTCGTTCGGAAGAACGAAAAGTGGCAACGCGAACAGTTTTGGGGGCACGGCGGCATGACAATACTCTATCTCGCGCCCGATCCCGCGACCAAGACCGCGCCGCTTCGAATCCCGAAGTACCTCCGGGAGTACCCTGGGTTCAGTGAGCTCTTTAAGCTCTTTGATCCAGACCAAGCCGTCGCTGACGCTCAGGCTTTGAGTGATGGGTTCAGGAAGAAGAGCCTTGAAATGTATGCAGAAGAACTCAAAAAGAGTGTGCAGCTAAAAGGGATTCCCTTCGTGATCCCCTTGCTCAGCACTCGCGACTTTTTCAATTCTCCCGAAGATATATTCAAGAAATGGTTCGAGTTATTTGACATTTATGTCAATGAGAGCCCGGCCGACAAAGGGATTCTGATCGCCTCCAAATTGGATATCGAGGAGGATCTGATTGGAATTCTGAAGGAAATGAAAGAGGAAGGGCTAATCTATGGCGGGAACAGAGGATGAGCGAGAAAACGGCAAGCAAACTGGATTCGCGGTTGAGGGTTTTGCGAGCGCCCCCACCGTGGCAGGCATTTGTGCTTACGGTTTCGGGTTTCCCGATACCCGAGCCGGAATGCACGCAATTATCAACCGTTGTCAGTAGGATTTCGGCATCGGCCGCCGCGGAATGGAGATTGTCCTCTGAAGTCTTCCTCGAGCTTGAACAAATGAAAGGTCTCGAGTGCAGGTACCGTTTTTCCGATAACGGAAGGGCATGGCTTCCCGAGGTTGGGCTTGGCGTCTGGCCTGATCGTGAGCCGCCGGACATATTCACTCGCGACGAATTCGAGAATTGGGTTCCTGGGACTCCAATGCGGGAGTTGCTATGCGAGGTATTCCGGATTTCAACCTCTCCTGATCAGCGAAGCGCCGCCCGGAACGCAATGCTCACGTTCGGTCCGGTTGTTGAGATCCTTACGCCGGATTCAAGCGAGGCATTCTTCGGAAAAATGAAACCAGTGTATCTGGACTTTATCAAGTCGCGAGCCCACAGGTGCTTCCCCTACTACGTACCGCTGTTGGAGGGCAAGATCTTCGAAAACATGAGCTCCGACCAGCTCAGCCACTGGTGTCCAGGCATTTCTGTCTACGTGCGGGAAAGCTTCCAGGATCGCGGAATTCTGATCGCGTCAACGCTGCCTATATCGGATATCCTCAAAGAATTGGTAGGCAGAGCTGAGACTCGATCCAAGTAATCTGAACGCCTTCTCCGAACCGCCGAGCCCCTGAACAGCGTCTTCATCCGCCGGATGGTTACTTGATGTGGCCTTCCGTAAAGTCCCGATTGTTCTCCTCGCAGGAGTATTCGATCAGTTCATCGCCGGGCTTCATGCGTGTGAAGACGCGGGTGTTCTTCCACGGCTTGGTGTACGCCTTGGGATCGTCGATGGTCATCTCGTAGGCGATGTGTTGAGGGTCGGTGAGCTGATAGCGTTCCGTGAGATGCAGCGCATCCGTAAGCGGATGGCCGATGGTGTCGAGCCTGGTCTTCCCGTTGAACCCGATGGTATCCACCACAAAAGTATCTCCATCCCACTTGCCGAAGGAAGTTCCGAACCAGGTGGGTTCCAGATTCTTGGGACGAGGGCGCCCGTCCGCGTAGATCACGTGGAACCAGGTGTTCTGCTCGAACAGCAGCGCGACATACTGATCGTTCTGCATGATCTGGATGGGATAGCCGCCAACGTTGATGGAGCGCATCAAACCAAACGGCAGGCAATGCCCCGTGTAGTCGAACTTTGCGGGATCGTAGGTTTTGAAATTGTCCGCGCCCCAGGCAGTGAAGGGAAGGTCTCCAGCGCCCTTCTGATCCTTAGCGTCCTTGCTCATGTCCGAGACGTAGGGATGCTGCCAGACACCGTTCAGGTTGGGCTTGCCATCGGGCATGCGCGGGATTGACTGAGCTTGGGCGAAAGCGGCAAGCGCGCCCAGAAAGACCATCGAACCTTTAATGCAAATCATCGTAAACCACCTTTCCGCCGACGACTGTCAGCGCCGACTTCAAACGCTTGATCTCCTCATCCGGCACTTTTTTCGAATCGAAATAATCGGCCGTTAGCGCGATCAGATCGCCGAGCTTGCCCGGCTCGATCGTTCCCAGCCTATCCTCTTCGTGCAGAAACCAGCCGTTGTTCGCTGTGTAGAGTTGAATCGCCTCCATGCGCGTGAGCTGCTGTTTGTCGTTGATCAGCTCTCCGGCGGCGTTCTTACCGGTGACCATGTAGTAGATCTCCAGCCACGGATCGAAGACCGAGACCGCGGCTGCGTCGGAGCCGGCCCCTACGTGAATCCCGCTATCCACGATGGTCCGGTACGGAGGCCCTCCATTGGTGGGAGTCCCCGACAGATACAGCCACCCGTGCACCGCAACCCCTGCCCCGATTGCCTTCAGGCGATTGAGTGTCGGCAAGTCAATCTTGGGCACGTGGGCGATGGACCAGCGCAGGTCGGCAATCGGCGTCACGGCGTTGACCTTTTCAAACGTGCTGGTGGTGAACTGGTCTTCATTCAGCGAGAGCGTGTGCTGCTGGAACGCCCATCCGTGCTTGGCCACCAGTTGTAGCGCCGTCTCGTAGTTCGCGGGCGTCGCCCCGCCCTGGAAGCGCCAGGCCGCCGCGAACTCGCCGACACCAGTGAGCCGCAGCATGTCGTCGCCGAAGCCCGGAAACGAGTTATTCATGCGTTCCCTCAACAGCGGGACGTCCGGCGCCGTGTCCTGAGACAGAAAGTAGATGCGCAAACGGCTGGTCATCTTGTTTTCACGATGCAGCGCCAGGAAAGCGTCGTACATGGTCCATGGATTCAAGCTTTCGACGCCATCGCTGACCTGTGCCCCTTGCATGTCCGGTGTCCCTGGAATCGTGAATGCCCCCATGTCGGCGCTGGTGGTGATGCCGTAGTTGACCAAGTAAGCCATGGCATCTAGCGTGCCTTGCTTCTTATCGTCGAAGGTCTGCACCGCGCGCAACGCATTGAGGGCGGCGTTCAAGCCCTGGCCCGCGATCGTCCCCGTGGGACTCACCATGATGCCCTTCGATTCAAAAAAGGCCTTGCCCAGGCTGTTGGTGATGGTTCCGCTCCCATTCATGATGTACGGATTGTTGGGCAGCGCCTGATCCAGCTCCGCCATGGTGGGCGCGCGCTTCTCTGCGAACTGCTTCGCGTTCCAGTCGCCCAAGGTGGTGATGAAGGCTCCCGGCGGCACGGTCTTGGCGCGAGCTTTGAGTGTCGCCTGCACTTCCGCGATCGAGGTCGCGGTCTCGATGCGGATGTCATGGCCCGGCCGCATTCCCAGCAGCACGATGTGATTGTGATTGTCGATCAGCCCCGGAACCACTGTGCGTCCACGCAGATTCACGACCTTGGTGCACGGGCTCAATTTAAGATTCCCCGCCGGACCCACCGCGGCGAAGCGTCCATTCTGTATGGTCACCTCAGACACGATGGAGTTCTTTTGATCCATCGTGACGATCCTGCCGTTGGTCAGCCTCAGGTCACGCGACCCGTCGCAGACATCGGCGGCAGAGGCCGGAATTCCCGCCAGCGTCGCGGCCGCGATCAGGAAGCCAGAATGCATTCGACGATTCATCTTTCAGGTTATCCGTGGCTGATTATACACCCCTGGTCAGAATCGGATGTGATATATTCGGGGCGAAATGAAACTGCGCATCGTAGACTTGGGATTGGCGGTCGCTGGCGCAATCGCGCTGAGCGGTGTGACGCTTGCTCAAAACGTGCCGGAGCAATTCGTCGTCAGCGGGAAAGCCGCCGAAAAGATTCAGGATTTCACCACCATCAATCTGGCCACCGCGGAGCGCCTCGCCGGCGCGTGCGAGAAGGCCGCCACCGGCCAAGGCGTGCAGATCAGCATCATGGTTCTGGATAACGACGGCAATCATGTATACATGGACCGCATGGACGGCCAAGGCTATCTCAATATCGTGACGGCCGAAATGAAGGCGCGCACCGCTCTCATGGACCGCCAACCCAGCAAAGTCCCGATGAACAGCGTGATTCAGGATCCCACTCAGGAACTTCAGCTGATCCAGCTCGGCATGTTTGCGAACTCCGGCGGGCTTCCCATCGTCGTGAATAAACAGATGATCGGCGCCGTGGGCGTCGGCGGCTCCGCTCCGCGCGTGCCCGTGTGGAGCGACGAGATTTGTGCGCACAAGGCGCTGACGGAGGTGATCGGGCCGTCGGTTGCGCCACTGGTGCAGGACCTTCCGGCGCGCCGGAATCCCAATGCGGGCAGCGCGCCCGTTCCGCGCTTCGCCGCCGCTGCTCCGCCCAAATCGAGCCTTTCGCCGGAATACGTCGTCGGCGGCAAGGATGCGGCTACCGTCTTCGACGGCAATCAAATTTCGCTTGCGGCAGCCAAGAAGATCGCGCGGACCTGCCGCGAATGGGCCGCGTCGAAAGGCGGCACGATGTCGCTCTACGTCATCGATAACGCGGGCGAGTTCGTGCACATGGAGCGCATGGACGGCCAAGTCTATAACGATATGCGGACCGCGCTGTTGAAGGCGCAGACGGCGTTGAAGACGCGCCAGCCAACCTCCATTCGCGCGGTACAACTCAAGAACGATCCGGATGGCATCCCGCGGCAAACCGCTTTTTTCAATTTCTTTACCGACGCCGGCGGCATCCCGATCGTGGTGGACGGGCAAATGATCGGCGCGGTCGGCGTCGCAGGCGGCGCGGGCGGAGGCGATGAGAATTGCGCGATCGAGGGCCTGAAGGCGGCCTTCGGTGACCGCGTCACGCTGCCGGTCTATCCCGCTCCCGCAGGCCGCTAACATGACGAGGCTCACTCGGCGCGATTGCGGTAAGGGACTGCTTGGTCTCGCTGCGCTGGCGTCTGGTCCCGGACAATCGGGCGCGCAAGAGGGCGCGATTCCCCCGCAGGGCATGGGACACCGCTTCCGTCATCTCTCCTACAGCGACATCGGCGGACGGCCGGACAGTGTGCAGGTCATGCTCAATCGCCGGCATCTTTATGTCGGCCACATGTTCTCGAACGGTGTAACGATTCTTGACGCCGCGGACCCGCGCAAGCTTACCCCAGTCGGTTTCTTCAGCGGCGGAGACGAGACCCGGACGCATCACCTTCAGGTTTCCGGCGATCTCCTGTTGCTCGCCAACGGGGCGAACATCGTGGCCATGCAGTCCTACGACAACATTCGAGGTTATTTCGAAAACGCGCTGGCCGATAGTATTACCAACCGCAAGAAATTCCGGTCGGGTCTGAGCATTCACGATATCTCTCGTCCCGCCGAAATGAGAGAAATCGCCTTTCTCGAAATCCCCGGACTCGGCATCAACCGCCTGTGGTGGGCTGGCGGACGTTACGCAGCTATCGCCGCGCATTTTGATGGTTTCACCGATCACATTCTCGTCATGGTGGACCTCCAGAACATCACCAAGCCCGAAATCGTGGGGCGCTGGTGGATGCCCGGGATGAATCGGGCGGCTGGCGAGCCATCCACATTGGCGCCGGGCCGCCGCGTGGCCCTGCATCACATGATCACGTCCGGCAATCGCGGCTACGGGGCCTGGCGCGACGGCGGCTTCACCGTCCATGATCTCAGCGATCCGGCGAACCCGAAGCTGATTTCACACATCAACTGGAGTCCACCGTTTCCAGGCGGCACGCACACTCCGCTTCCGCTGCCCGGCCGAAAGCTCGCGGTGGTGGCCGACGAAGCCAACGCGGAAAAATGCGCGAAGGGCATGTTCGCCACGTTCATCGTGGATTTGCGTGCGGAGGAAAACCCGGTACCGATTTCCACTTTGCCTGCGCCCAAGGAGCGGGACTTCTGCGGATTCGGAACCTTCGGCCCGCACAACCTCCACGAAAATCGGCCCGGCACGTTTCGCAGCGAAGAAACGATTTTTGCGACCTACAACGTCGCCGGAGTCCGTGTCTTCGACATCAAAGACGCATTCGCGCCCAAGGAAATCGGCTACTGGGTGCCGCCCGCGCCCAAAAAGCTGATCGATCCTCGTCCCAACGTCGCGCTCGCGGCCAAAGCCGCCGATATCCTGGTCACAACGGATGGCCTCGTTTATGTCACGGATTGGAACGCCGGCTTAAACGTCCTGCAATACGAGGGCTGAGGGTCTGGCCCCGCCTCATTTTGAGGCTTTCCCGTAGCGGTACCTGAGGCTTAGGCCTTATTCTCACGGCCTGTGGAAGCTCGCAAAATTGAAATGTGAAACTCCGCGTATTCGTCTTCGGCTTCGCTTTGACCTTCTGTCTTTACGGTCAGAAGAACAATAAGGGCTTTAACTTCGTGGAGGCTTGCTTTAGGAACCCGGCGCTTCCCTACTGCATCCAGCGCGATTTCGTGGCGAAACCACCGAAGGGTGGGGCTCCGGGCGTTGTGTACAGCGCATCGCCGGGAACGGCGGGTTCAACGGTCGATGCGGCCGGCATAGATTGGCGCTTCGCGGATCCTGCCGCG
>Ga0209167_10001310_pt1 | contig 14940 bp, 13 predicted proteins | sample Coa_R1_9_FD_187154 | JGI IMG/M metagenome (GOLD analysis project Ga0209167, IMG submission 187154) | Surface soil microbial communities from Centralia Pennsylvania, which are recovering from an underground coalmine fire - Coalmine... | ecosystem: Environmental > Terrestrial > Soil >... | reverse complement strand
CCAGATCCTTGCGGGAATTGTCTTATTTCCGTTGGCGCGTCTTCGCATCAAGGAAAAATCCACGTTTCGACACTGGATTTCAGGCGCATTCGTCGGGGGCCTCTTGATTGCCGGCGGCAACGGTACAATCGCCTGGGCGGAAGCGCGACACACACCGACGAACATCACGGCCATTCTTGTCGCCACGGTACCCCTGTGGATGGCGATTATGGACTGGCTCCGTCCGGGAGGCACGCGCCCCACGGGACGCATTGTGGTTGCGCTGGCCGTGGGCCTGACGGGAGTGGCCCTGCTGGTCAGCCCAAACGATCCGATCCTTCACACCTATGGAAGCGGTGTGAGCCCCATCTGCGCCGTTGTGCTCTTCGCGGGATCCATCTGCTGGGCGACTGGGTCCATTTTCTCAAGGCATATAACGCTGCCTCATTCTCCATTGATCGGCACATCCATTTTTGCAATCATGGGCGGAGTGATCGTTTCCACGATTGGTTTTGCCATTGGTGAAGGCAGGCAACTGGATATTGCTCGAGTATCGACTCACTCAATCCTGGCGACGTTCTATCTCGCGATTTTTGGCACGATACTGGGATTTTCAGCATATACCTACTTACTTCGCGTGGCGTCGGCTGCCCGCGTTGCCACCTATGCTTACGTTAATCCAGTAGTTGCTGTTTTTCTCGGCTGGGCAGTGGTGAGCGAATCGCTTACTCCTAGAATGCTCGTCGCCGCGGCAATCATTCTCACCGCCGTGGTGTTGGTGATCACTGCACCGCATCCGCCCGAGGAAACCACGGGGCAACCCGTGGTCCCAGATTGATTTCGCCAAAGTGAGGGCGGGTCGTCTTGCCACGACAATCGAAGGGCAATCTGCACGAGTTTGCGTGCAAGAATCGGATAGCGGTATTTTGTGAGGGGCCATAAACTTTGCAACGATGAGTCAAGCACTGCAGCAAGAGCACAGTATGGCGACCCGAACAATAATCAACCAGACTCCAAATGCCCGACGATGGCAGGCAGTTCTGGATCGCGACGCGCGAATGGACCGCAAATTTGTTTACGGCGTCCGCTCCACTGGGATCTATTGCCGGCCGTCATGTCCTTCGCGCCGCCCGGGGAGAGCGCAAGTTTCCTTCTTTCCGTTGCCGGGAGCCGCGGAAAAAGCCGGATTCCGGCCCTGCCTCCGCTGCAAGCCAAACGGTAAGCAGGCGCCAGAAGCGGATGCGGATGCAGGATCCGTGGTGCGCGTGTGCCGCGAGATTGAGCTCCGAGTGGAGCAAGATTCGGAGAGGCCGGTTCGGCTTACGGAGCTTGCAGTGAAGGCTGGAACGAGCACGCATCAACTTCACAGGCTTTTTCGCCGCGTGATTGGCATCACGCCTAGGCAATTCGCCGATGCGCTGCGCATTCACCGCTTAAAGGGTCGTTTGAAAAGCGGAGACGATGTGACCACCGCTCTCTATGAGGCCGGATACGGCTCGGCGAGCAGGCTCTATGAACGGGCCTACGAACATTTGGGTATGACGCCCGCAACTTACAAACAGGGAGGCAGGGGAATGGAAATTGTCTACACGATTGAGAAGTGCCCGCTCGGCCGGGTATTGGTAGCAGCCACAGCGCGCGGCGTTTCAGCGGTCTATTTGGGTGACACCGATCAGCCACTCGAACGCGCTCTGCGCAAAGAGTATCCGAATGCCGCGATCCGCCATGACGCCAGCGCGCTTGGCTCCTGGGTGAAACCAATAATCAAGCACTTGAGTGGTGGCGAGCGGCGGCTGGACCTGCCCACCGACGTGGAGGCGACGGCTTTTCAACGCCGCGTCTGGGAAGAGCTGCGCAAGATTCCGTATGGCGCCACGCGGACTTACAGCCAGATAGCCCGTGCATTGGGGCAGCCGACAGCATCTCGTGCGGTGGCGCGCGCCTGTGCCACCAATCCCGTCTCAATCGTTGTGCCCTGCCACCGCGTGGTGCGAGGAGACGGCCACCTGGCGGGTTATCGCTGGGGGATTAGCCGCAAGCAAGCGCTTCTCGAGCAGGAACGCAGCGCGACTCGCTAATTAAATCCTATTTCTTCAGTGAGAATGGCCTGGATTTACGGCTTGAAGTGAGTGACGCCCTTGGGCCAATGCGGCTTGAAGTCGGTATCCGTTAAGCGAACGTTGCGAACGACGTTGGTGTAACGGATCAACAGATAATCACCCGAACCCGTTTCAAAAAACTGTTGCTGCGCCGGTAGCCAGGTGGATTCGTCAATCCAAATGTGAATCTTTGAGACCTGGTTGCGAACTTCCTCTGATTTGGGTGTCAACTCCAGCTTCAACACCTGGCGGTTGTCCATCTGTTCTTCACCCAAAAGCGTGACCAGGTATCCCTTTTGCATCTCTGTCCCTGAGGTCCCAAACCCCAGCAACAAGAACTGGTCTACCAGAGAGCGCCGCTTGCCTAAATCGTATTGCTCCACCCGCTTGATCTTCGGATTGTAGAGGTATAGCTCGTTTCCCGACCGCAGTATGGTGCGAGGGTCTGGCTGAGTGAACTCAATCCGCATCTTGTCGTCGTGGCGCACGGCAATGGTGCCGGACTCCGTGGATTTATCGTTCACGACGAGGGTGACTTTAGTTCGCTCGATATTCGCCGTGAGGCTCCGGAAGCTCTTTGCCTGGCTATCGAGCTGCTTCAGCGCAGAATCCACGGTCCAACGCGATTGCCCGCCGGCAAAGGCCGCAGCGCCCATCAAGGCAAAAATGGGAAGAAGGATCAGAGCGATCAGCGCGCCGCGCCTGCCGTGAATGTCCTCTATTTTCAGTCTCCTACAGGAATCTTTTCTCATGAATTCAAGTCCGTGCATGGTACCACACAGGTAGGATGCGCGGAGAAACCAGGTGGGTACAGCTGTTCCCGGATGCTAAACGCCGGCGGAACTCGCTAGAACTTCACCTTAACTTCGTAATACTTCACTTGGCCATCCGGCCCCATAACTGGCGTGAAGTGCATGATTTGAAAAGACCGGCCCTTAAGATCGGGAACATTCTTGCGGACCGCATCATGCAACAGGCGCTCGAGTTCAGGTTCGGGTAGAGGTAAGGCAAGCATGCGCGGGTCCACATGGAAAGTCTCGGTACCCGCGATCGAGTCGTCGGCAATCAGCACCACACCCACCTGCGAGGAAGGGAGGGCAAGCTGGGGCCGGTCGCTGAACCAATTCCGGGGGGTAAGCAGGACAAAAACAAGAATCGCGCCGACAGCAAGGTCATAGGGCACGGTGCCGCGCTCGTATGTCCAGAGAAAAATGCGCTTAAAAAACCGACCCAGAGTGCCCATCTCAATCAGCGGGAATCCCGTCCACGATCATCCCGTCCCGCATGTGCACGGTGGAATCTCCGTACGCGGCGGCTTCCGGGTTGTGCGTGATCATGACGATGGTCTGCCCGAATTCCTTGTTTAGCTGGCGCAGCATGCTCAACACGATTTCAGAATTCTTCGAGTCCAGATTTCCCGTGGGCTCATCCGCGAGTACGATCCTCGGCTCGTTGATAATCGCGCGTGCCAGCGCCACCCGTTGCTGTTCTCCGCCGGACATTTCCGCGGGGCGGTGCTTCAAACGGTCGCCAAGTCCGAGCATCTTCACCACAACCTCGAAGCGGTGCGGGTCAAACCCGTTCCCGTGTATATGCTGGGCGATGGCGATATTGCCGTAGGCATCGAGCGTGGGCAAGAGGTTAAATCGCTGGAACACGAATCCAATTTTATGCCGGCGCAGTTTGGTGCGCTCCGCGTCCGACATCGCCGCCAAATCGTTGCCATCCACCAGAACTCTTCCGCGCGTTGCCCGCGCCAACCCACCGATAATGTAAAGCAAAGTTGATTTGCCGCAGCCCGAGGGCCCCATCACCGAAACGAATTCGCCCGGCTGGACGGAAAAATTCACGCCTTGGAGAGCGGTCACGTCCACCCGGCCCGTGTGATAAATCTTCCACAAGTTTTCGGTCTTCAGTATGGGTTCCACGCCTGATACCCTGGAAAGGTGAGCAGCCCCAGCGGGCAGCGTTATTGTATCTGTGAGTGCCATAAGACTCCAAGCTTCCGGGGATTGCAACTCCAAAAGTTAGGGCAATCCGGCCCCCAAAACCGGACTCTTTCGCCTGCTCTATCTAATGCAATATCAACACTTTGTAACCAACTTTGTTTTGCGAGTTTCTTAATATACCCGCACACAGCCGTGCCCACACTCCATCGCTGCCTTCGCCTGTCATTGGACAGACGCGAACATCATCGGGATTCCACTCCGGGCAGTTAATCGTAAAAAAGGGCCTCGACCGGGTCCTTGCGCGTGGCCATCCAGGCTGGATACGCCGCGCCGAAAAGGCCGGCGAATATGGCAATGGCGGCTGCGCGAGCAATCCAGTCGCCAGTGATGTGAATTGCAAGCGTAGGGAACGCGGAAAGCAAGAACGCGCGCACCCCATAACTCATTCCGATGCCGGCCAGGATCCCCGCGGCGCACACTAGGGATGCTTCGCTGAGCAGCGCCTTCACGATATAGCCCTTCGATGCGCCCAGAGACTTCAGAACGCCGATGTCGCGGGTGCGCTCAACCACTGTGGTGTACATCGAGAGAAAAATCACCAGAAATCCGATAGCCACCGCAAGGACGATCATGGAAGTCACGAACACATCCAGCCCCGGTACATTCGCAGATGTCATCAAAGTTCGGAAATCGGCCAGCGGACGGATTTCGTAGTTCGTGAAAACTGCGCGGATCTCTTCCATCACCGCCGTAGTGTGTTCCGGACGCGTGCACTTGATGAAGAACAATGACGCTTTGTCCCGCGCACCCGAAAGCTCCTGCAGCGTTTGCAAGGGAACGAACAACCGTGCTCCTTTGCCGTGCTCTACCACTCCCGCAACATGAAAATCGTGGTCCAGCAGGCGATAGGTCTGCCCGGCCTGGATACCCTTCGCCTTTGCGGCCCAGTCGTCCACCAGCATGTCGTCGGGCCCTTCCATGTCGTGGCCCTCATGGAAAACGAAGCCTGAAGAGACGGCGCGAAAGCTGGGCGGATCAATCCCGTAAATCACGTCCACGCCGCCCGAAGAACTGAATTGCAGCAGGACTGGTGCGACGGCCTGAACGTATTTCATTGGCTCAAGTTTTTCGCGAATCTTGATGGGCATAGGCGCGCCGCTGAAGGCGAGAAAAACCGATGCCGAGGGCGGCTGGAGCATAATGTCCGCGCCGACCCCTTCAATGCGCTTGCCCACTTCCTGCAGCATGCCGCCGGTAAGCCCAACAATAATCAGAACCAGAGTCACTTCCACGGCCACGGCGGTGATACTCACAAACGCGCGTACCGGGCGGTGAATGGCATTTCGGAAAATGAGTTGGCCAATCATTGATTCACTATTCTTGTGATCCTGTACCTGACTTGTCCAATTTCACCAATTCCGTTCCCGGCGGCTGTTCCAGCCGGAAACGGTCCTCTGAAATGGATTCGTTCAGAGCCAACTTCGTTACATGGATGTCGAGCCGGTAATCATCATGCGGGCGGTTCAGAGTGATGTCCCAGGGATAGGGAGTTCCTGCCGTTGTAGGCCGCCAATCCCCAAGATGGATGTCCGACACTAAACGTCCGCTGGTCGAGTAAATTTGGACGCGCGTCAGGTTCAGATCGGAGCGATCAAACCATAATTTTCTTTCAATTTCAGGGGACGAACCGTTTCGCGTCTCAGTGAGCACATAGTATCGCGTTGAAGCATCCTCGTTTTCTTCAAATAGAACAGAAGCGCCATCCGGAATCTGATGCCAGAACAGGGCATCAAGAAGATGCTGCGGCCTCAAATTCTCGATTGGCTTTTCCGCGGAGCGCTCCAACGACGATGGGCCCACAATGAATTTGTTCTTTGATGGAATGTAGATGTGAAACGTTTGCCCGTCGCTGGTCATGTCAAATACATTTTTTGCCAGGACAGGAGCCTGCCCAATCATTCGGATTGTTGCCGGCTTTTGCGCCAGGATAAATGCGTTCACCTCGTGATATTCCTGGATGACTCCACTATAGGCGGAACCTGCCGTCGGGGTTAGTGTGACAGCGGCATTGATACTGGTGATTTTTGCGGCCAGAAGGTTGTAGGCAGCGACCAGATCCGCCCGTGTGGCCTCTTTCGCCGGGCGAATCTCGTTGACCGGCACCTTCACCGTGGTGCTAACGCCGCCACAACCCGTGACAGCAAGAAACGCCGGTATTGCCAGTGAAACGCTCCAATGTAGACCACGCACGCTCAGTCTTTAATCTCCCTCTTGTGAATACTTGCAGTCCAGCGGCCATTCGGCCGGGCTTCGCGCACTGCAGCGAACGCCGGCAACAAACTATAGCATTTCGGTGACAATCAATCCGGCCGCTCAACACGGACTCCCAGTGGAGTGAGCGCTGGGCGCAGGCGGCGCAAGGCTTCACTGGATGACATTTTGTCTGAAAGCAAGGTCAGCGACCCATTCTCAAAATCACAAATTCCGCAGAACAAATAATTTGCGAAAGCGTTTTGATAGGCGTCAAGGCCACGCGAGGAAAGTTCATTTTCAAGCGCGGTGTCAACCGCTTCGTCCAGGTTGGCCCCGGCACGAATGCCGAACCGCTCAGTTTCAAATCGCATCAACAATTTCAACAACTCTTCTGGCGGCAGAGCCGGGAGCACCGTGCATCTCTTTGCAGCAGCGCGCCAGCCAATTCCATGCGCTTCACAGTATTCGCGCACCCGGTCCAGATGACCGATGAAATCGAGCGACCAGACCGTTTCGGCTGCCAGCGCGGGCATCGCCACGGCCCAGACAGCAGACGCGAGGCCGCCAACCGCCGGGTCTGCCGAGCCCGCTTCCTTCAAATCAAGACTGATGGCGCGGACTCCGAGGCCCAGGTCCAGCGGATCGATGATCAGGTGGAATGCGGCCGAATCCACGGCCGCTCAGGCGCTGGCCGCGCTGGCGCCGAAGCGTTTACGGAATTCCGGCGACTCCTTGCGCAAGTCGAGCCAGTCAAAGAATGAGTCGGGCGTCTCCAGCCAGACTTTGAACCAGTTCAGGATCTCCTCTTTTTCCGCGCGCTTGGTGGGATCGACGCGCGGGTTTCGCGCGATCATTTCCGCGCGGCGGCGCCCCAACCGGGCGACCTCCAGGACGCGCTCGGCGGCGGCACGCTCGCCCTCAGCGCGGAATTTCCTCATCAATTCGTCCAGACGCATAATGCAAATTTCCGCCTCCTCCAGCGTGGAAAAATGGAGCAGGTCGTGGAATTCTTCCTCGTAGCGTCCTTCAGTGTCCGCCTCGGTGGACCAGATCACGCGCATTCCCGCGCCGCCCAGAACGTCGGCGATGTATTCCGGCGAAGTCTTCCCCGCTGCGCCCATGCGCACAATCATCTGCCGCCGGATCTGCTCGATTTCGGCAACCGTGTAGCGAGGCGCTCTCAAGTGCGCCGCCAGCTCAAGGATCAACTCCTTCTTCGAGGAAGAATCCTTTTTAGTTGTGTGCCCGTGTTCCTTCATGGCCGTTTCTGCGCAGGCTCCTTTGCGTTCTTCTGGGCGAGTAACTGATGATACCGCGCAATGTTGCGAATGTGTTCAGCAAAAGATTTGCTGAAGAAGTGGCCTCCTTCAGTATCGGCCACAAAATATAGATAGTCCACCGTTGCAGGTTGCAGCGCCGCGCGCAAAGACGCCTCGCCCGGATTTGCGATCGGTCCCGGGGGCAGACCACGATTGCGATACGTGTTGTAAGGTGAATCCACGTGCATGTCCGCGGAAGTCAATGTCCCATCGTAGGCCCCACCTTGCTCCAATGCGTAAACAACCGTGGGATCGCATGCCAGCGCCATTCCAATTCGCAAGCGGTTCTGAAACACTCCGGCAATGATGGGCCGCTCCTCCATTTTCGGCGTCTCGCTTTCCACCAGCGAAGCAAGCGTAACTATGTTCTGCACCGCACGTCCATTTGCCAGGGGGGTCGCTGCCGTCAAAGCGCTCCACTCCGTCCGAAAATGTTGCGTCATCTCCGCGATGATCTTCGCAGAAGTGATGTGCCGCGGAAACTCGTAGGTCGCCGGAAACAGGAAGCCCTCCACGCTGGGCGCAGTGGGAGCCAGGTCGCGTATCGGTGTTGTATCATGCGCGGCGGCCAGGAAATCCTCACGTGATACCAATTTCCCTTCCGCGAGCAGGTCCGCAATCTGCATGATGTTGTACCCCTCGGGCACGGTGACCGTAAGCTCGAATACTTTTCCCGCGGCCAACATATCAAATACATTAAATGCCGTCTGAGGATGGTCGAAGTAATACTCTCCCGCTTGCAATCTACGATTTGACCGCGTGCGGCATAGTAGCGCGAAGGTCCACTGGCTGCGGACCACTCCCTGGTCGGCCAGAATACGGGCAATCGTCCGCGCCGAGGATCCTTTGGGGATTTCCACAAAAACTCCCGGTGCCTCAAATCCTTGGTAAGGATTATAAAGTGTAAAAGCGATCCATGCCGCAACGGCAAGAATCGAAAGAAAAACGAGCAGAATGAATGCGCGGCGCATGTCAGGATTTTCTGCGAGAGCGAGTGGGAGATTTGTTTTCTGACTGCGCGGCCAAATAATCACGGAGGATCACCGCGGCCGCAACATGGTCGCGTGTGACCTTCCTGGCGGTGCCACGCGGCTTGCTGCTGGCGGCAATTTGTCCGGCTTCCCAGGATGTCAGACGCTCATCCATCATCTCTACCGTCAATCCCAGGTGCTGCGCCAGTCGTGTTGCAAAACGTTTCGCTTCCTCAGCCATTTCTCCAATGGTTCCATCCAAGCGTAGCGGCAACCCAACCACAATTTGACGGACTACATGTTCACGGGCGACCAGACGCAGCCGTCGCAGATCATCGCGCCGGTTTGTTCGTGTGAGCGTTGCCAACGGGCGCGCAGTCACGCCTGCTTCGTCTGAGACTGCCAGACCGAATCTCTTGCGGCCATAATCAATAGCAAGAATTCGCCCGGAGGAATTCGCGAGACGATGCGACAGGGTAGCCTGAGGGGCGGAAGTCATCTCCCACCATTATACCGTGAGGGCGCCCGTGACCCGCGAAAGATGCGCTAGATAGGAACTGCCCGGAGGGAGAGCATTTGACGCTCAGGCTCTGAAATCTTACTTATTGCTTGGGGGCCACCACCGTGGGAATCACATTGGTGTTGAATTTCTTATAGTCCGAATACCGAATCACCGCATTTTCTTTCAGCCCCTTCAATAGGAGCACGCGCGCCTTCACATGAGCTTCCACATAGGTCGGCAGCCATACTTCGTTGTTCAGGTACGCCTGCTCAAAAATGAGGGTGGTCCCTTTTTGTAAATTGGCCAGCACTCCTCCGCCAATTCTGAAATCACCCACAAAATAGGCTTCCAACCTTGCTACCTGGTGAGCCCTTTCATCAATCCAGATGACTCCAGCCAGATTGTGAACTATGTCCTCGGCCATCTTGTGCGGCTTGAATTCGGGGCTGGGCTCAAAGTCAAACACCAGGACGTCCTGTCCCCGGAACCGCTCCCGGCGAGGATTCTTAAACTGGCTCGCCCGCAGAAATATCTCGATGCCGGGATGGTCTTCTTTGTCCTCTTGCCCTTCTTCCGCGGCCTTTTCTTCTTTCGCTTCTTTCTTTGTCGCGCGCTTTTGAGCGTTTTCTATCTCTTTTTGGGCCTTTTCATTCTCTTTCCTCTGGTCGCTGTCGCTCAATGCGCTGCCGTTTTTTTTCACCAGCGTCGAAATCTCCTCACCATCCATGTAGAAAAATGTATATTCGTTGACGGTTCTACTTTTTACCTTTCCGGAGCCGTCCAGTTCCGCTTGTTCCTCGTCCCGAGTTCCACCGTACTTCTCCTTAATCTTCTCGATGGCCCTCTGATTGTCGGCTATTTCCTTGAACAGTGATTTCAGATCCGTCACGGGAACCTGTACATTCCGGGGGAAATTGAACACCTCTTCTCTGACGTCGTCGTTGATGGCCGCGCGCGAGACCTCAATCACATAGCTCTCACTCCCATAATGCCATTCAATCTTGTAAGGCAGCTCTACACCATCCACTTTCCGGTAATCATCGTAAATGATCTCTAAATTGACTCCTGCCAGCTGCGCCGATTCTTTCAATAGCAGGTGAGTTTGCCCGTCGAAGTACGCTTCGCGTTTGATTCCCGCGGGCGTGGTCAACTCCAGTTGAATTACGTCCCGGGTCCCCCAATTGGAGCGCCCCATAAACGCGACCCCGATTCCCTTTTTCTTCAGGCCAATCCAGTGGGAATTGTAGTATTCCGCGGCAGCGATCACCTGCTGTCCATCCGTTCCCAAAAGCGTGGATACGCTTCCGGCCGGATCTTCGCGCCACGCGGACTTGCCGTTGTAGGCCAGGATGAAATGTTGTACACGCGCTCTGGCCACCGCCCCATCGCGTCCATCCGTGCTGCCCGGCTCTGAAACAATATCAAGTTCGGTGTAGTACCGGTTCGGCGCTTTGGTGTCGAATGTGTAGGTCCCCGTGGCACCATCTCTTTCACTGAAGAATGTGCCTTCCATCGAAACCGTCGTCACCTTGGATAAGGCCTTCAACCCCCCGGCGGCCTTCAGGTATTGATCGATAATCTCGCCGGGATTCTGAGCAAGTGCAGAGATCGCGGAAAATGACAGGAAAAGTGCAATCGCGGTGCAAGAAAAAAGGGCTCTCATGGTGGACTATGTCCCCCTCACTCGTAACGGAGCGCGACGAGCGGATCCACTCTCATCGCCCGGCGCGCGGGAATGTAACAGGCCAAGAGCGCCACAACCGTCAACAAAGCAGAAACACCGACATAAGTAACCGCGTCGATTGGTGAGACTCCCACCACAAAATCATTGGCCAATTGGGAAAGCGCGAACGCCGCGAATAACCCCGACACAATCCCCGCCCCGATGATCACCATTCCACGCCGCCAGATCATTTTCAGTATCTGCCAGGGTTGTGCGCCAAGGGCCATTCGGATGCCAATCTCATTGGTGCGTTGACTGACGGAATAGGACATCACGCCATACACACCGACAATTGCCAGGATGAGTCCCAGAATCCCCAGCAGGGCAGTAAGCCAAGCTCCAGCCCTGAAGATAAACAATCCGTTCAACCCCTCCATAACATCCGTCATGGTCTCCACATTGAACACCGGCATGGTGGGTGCCAGTATTTCAATCAATTGTTGAACCGGACGGGCCATGGTTTCCGGCGATGCGCTGGTGCGAATCTGAAGTTTGAGCGTCGCCGAATAGTTTTGGGATGTGGGAACAACGAAACTCGGCGGAATTGGCCCGTAGAGGTCCGACATGATCCGGCTGTCTTTCATGATGCCCACAATGGTGATGGGGTTTTTCGGATTATTGAGCATTGCAAATTGTCTGCCGAGGGCGTCTTGGTTCGGCCAAAATCGTTTGGTCATCGCTTCGTTGATGATGGCGACATGCAATGAGCCTTCGTCGTCCGCATCCGCCAAATCCCGACCGCGAAGCATTGGAACCTTCATGGTTTTGAAATAGCCGGGGGACACGCGGTTGATTGTGGCGGAGGGCGCCGGTTCGCCTTTGGGTGTGGAGTATCCGGGGATGGAAATGCTTTCGTCGACCGCGCTGTCATCCAAGGGCACAACGGAGGCCAGGCTCGCGGACTCGATACCTGGAATCCCGCGGACCCGTTCCAGAAGCTGTTTGAAAAATCTCTGTCCCTGGACCTTGGTATATCCAATTTCGTTGGGGTCAATCGTAAGGTTCAAGACATTGCGCGAATCAAATCCGAGGTCGGACTTCTTGAGTCCTTGCAGGCTTCGGACAAACAGCCCCGCGACGATGAGCAGCGTCAGTGATCCACCTACTTCCGCTGCCACCAGCGCAGCCCGAAAATAGCTGCGGCCGGCCGTCAATGTCCGTCCGCCATCGTGCAGGACCTTGCCCAAATTACTTCGCGACACTCGCAGGGCGGGCACAAGCCCGGCCAGAATGCCTGTCAGCAGCGCAACGGCGAAGGCATACGCGAATACGCGCCAATCGAACTGAAAATCGAAATTCAGCGGCAGGACGTTCTGCGCAAGCACGGGCATGGATGTGATGGCGCGATTCCCGGCCAGGCCTACGATGAGCCCGCCCACACACCCCAGGAGTGATAGGAGGACACTTTCCGTGAGCATCTGCCGCAGGAGCCGCCCCCGCGACGCGCCCAGTGCCGCACGCACGGTCATCTCACGATTGCGCACCGCCGCGCGAACCAACAGCAAGCTGGCCACATTTATGCACGCCAAAGCCAACAATAGAGCACCGAGTGTTAGGAAGAGGCCCGCCAATTTGTTCAGCGGGTTTGAAGGCCCGCCGTTTACAATTCCGGGAGGTCGCAACGGCGTGGCGGTTAGAGTGCCCGGTTTTCCATCTCGCGGATACTGCTCCAGTATCCGCCCGCCTTCGATGCGTAGCTCCGTCTGAGTGCTCTCAACTCTCACTCCGGATTTCAATCGGCCGAAAATCAACAGGCGCCGAGCCTTCGGATTTGTGAACAGATCCGCCGCTACAGGCGATTCAACGCTAACCATGCCGAGCGGCAGATAGGCTTGCATCTCCACGATGGGTGTCGGCCCAGGAAATCCCTTTGGCGCCACGCCGACAATGGTTACCGCGTGTCCATCGATCGAAGCCGGCTTGCCGGTGACCGATGGATCCCCGCCGAATCGTGATTGCCAGTATTTGTAGCTCAACACCACGACGGGATCTGCTCCGGCAGTATTCCCCTCACCGGGCAAAATAAATCTACCCATAAACGGCTTAATTCCAAGAAAGTCGAAAAAATTTCCGGTCACAAAAGCGGTCTGGATGGGCTGCGTCTTGCCGTCAACGGTGAGTCCATCCGGCCCGGTCTGGTCGCCAGTTAAACCGCCAAAGACGAATCCGGCCTCGTCAGAAAACAGATTCCCGGTCTGTGAGCGGATGTCCCGAAATTCGGGATAGGAAAAAAGGGTGTCCGTGCGTGCACCCCCTTGCGAAAAACCAAGGTAAGTAACTTGTTCTGGTGATTGGACAGGAAGGGGGCGAAGGATTAGCCAATCAACCATGCTGAAGATCATGCTGTTTGCGCCGATGCCCAGCGCCAGAGTCAGTACCGCTGTAGCGGTAAAGCCGGGGCTTTTCCTCAACATGCGCAGGCCGAATCGCACATCCTGCATAAAATTCTCAATAAAATTTACTCGCCTGGTGTCCCGGCACTCCTCCTTGGATCGCTCCAGGTCGTGCAATTCAACCATGGCAGTCCGTCGCGCCTCCGCTGGCGCCATACCCTTGGAGATGTTCTTCCGTGTTTGGCTTTCAATGTGATCGCGCATCTCCTCATCCAATTCTTGTTCCACCGCGGGGCGGCGAAATAACGAACGCAATCGCAAGGGTACGGTGTAAATCCATTTCTCCGGTTGCATGGTCAACTCCTACATTCCTGCAGAAACGCGCGCTTTGAATCGATGATTCACGCTTCCTTCAACTTTACGACACGCGAAATTGCCGCGGAGAGCCGGGTCCAATTCGCAGCTTCCCTCAGCAGATGTTTTCGCCCAAGCCGCGTCAGTGAATAAAACTTGGCGCGCCGGTTGTTTTCGCTTGGCTTCCACTCCGCGGTGATCAAGCCTTCCTGCTCGAGCTTGTGCAAGGCCGGATAAAGCGAACCGTCGCTGACTTGCAATATTTCTCCGGAAATCTCCTTCAGCCGCTGGCTGATAGACCAGCCGTTCAGCGGCTCCAGCGCCAGAATTTTCAGCAGCAACAAATCCAGTGTCCCCTGGACCAAATCGGTTGGTTTGCTCAAACGCCTTGCCTCCGGTGAATGATTCGGCGGGATCCGAGATTTCCCTCTCGGTTACCGAGCCTACAATACACTCCTTCCTCTCGGTAAGCAAGTGGAAAAGAGTTTGGCGTGGAAAACCGCCGTCTGATGTGGCGGCGTAAAGGCTGGATTGAATGCCGGAAAGGTTTACGGCTGGCGGCCGCGCACGCCGTTCTGCCACATGGACCAGATTCCAATTTGCTGCAGCTGTTGCGCCAGGCCTGTTTGCTTCAGCATGCTCTCTACTTCGGTCCGCGTTTGACGCCGGCCGAATGGCGCGGCTTGTTCCGCGATTCCGAATGCCGTGATGCCGATAATGGCCGCGTTGATTTTCACTTCTCGAATGTCCACTTTGTCGAGTGTGTCCGAGGCTGCGTGATAATTCAGCATGTAATTCGCGGGTTCCTGGTTGGCCACCAGCGTGGGCACGCCCTCGAGCATGAAATCGAAATGGTCGGTGCCCCAGATGGCGTCGGGCGTGTGTTGCGTCACTCCCCAGGACTCCACTGGCTTCAGGATTGAACGCAGCGCCGCTTCCGTGTCCGTCCGTCCTCCAAGCGAGTATCCCGTGATTCGGCCGGTGCCCTCATCAATCGCGATTGCGCCGGCCACGCGATCCATCTCCGCCCGGTGCGCGCGCACGTAGGCCCACGAACCGAGCAGCCCCTGCTCTTCACCTGAAACCAACATGAAACGGATGCTGCGCCGCGGCTTCAAGCCGGTGGCCACGATGTCCCGCGCGACTTCGATCACCAGCGCGGCGTTGCATCCGTTGTCGAGCGCGCCGGTACCCAAGTCCCATGAATCCAGATGCGCTGCGACCACCACGTACTCATCCGGCTTTTCGCGCCCACGGATTTCTGCGATCACGTTTTGCTGCTCGGCTGGTCCGCCGATGCGGTTGGGAATGTCGAGCTTTGCCCGCACGCTCTGGCCCGCGGCCAGAAATCGTTTCAGCCGCTCCGCGTCTTCGCGAGCGACAATTGCTTGTGGCAAGCGGTCCAGCTTGGCCTCAGTCGAATTCGTGTGACGGTAGAGTAGCAAGTGCTCGCGCGAA
>Ga0209167_10001309_pt1 | contig 14946 bp, 11 predicted proteins | sample Coa_R1_9_FD_187154 | JGI IMG/M metagenome (GOLD analysis project Ga0209167, IMG submission 187154) | Surface soil microbial communities from Centralia Pennsylvania, which are recovering from an underground coalmine fire - Coalmine... | ecosystem: Environmental > Terrestrial > Soil >... | reverse complement strand
CGCTCTATCGGATCGGCGACCAACTGATCGAGACCATCCGCACCCACACCAACCTGTCGGAGCACGCCGCGCGCAGGCGCGCCATCGATCTCCTCGCCGAAGTCGGAATCCCAGCGCCCGACAAACGCATCGATGCCTATCCGCACGAATTCTCCGGAGGCATGCGCCAACGCGTCGTCATTGCGCTCGCGATTTGCGCTGAGCCGGAACTGATCATCGCCGACGAGCCCACCACCGCGCTCGACGTCTCGGTACAGGCCCAGATCATCTCGCTGATCAAGCGGCTCGGGCGCGATCACGGTACCGCCGTCATGCTCGTGACCCACGACATGGGCGTGATCGCCGAAACCTCCGACCGCGTCGCCGTGATGTATTCCGGCCGTATCGCCGAAATCGGCCCGGTGAGGGACGTCGTGCAGAATCCGCTGCATCCCTACGCCAAGGGCCTGATGGGCGCGATCCCGACGCTTGCCGGCGACGCCGCGCGGCTGGTGCAGATTCCCGGCTCCATGCCGCGGCTCTCCGCGATTCCGCCAGGCTGCTCGTTCAACCCGCGCTGTGCGTTTGCCTTCGAGCGCTGCCGGGTCGAGCGGCCAGAACCAATCCCGCACGGCACACAGGCGGTCGCCTGCCATCTCTACGACACGGCCGCAAAGGACACCGCGGCATGACGACCAAGCCATTCGTGGAGGTGAAAGGCCTGCGCCGCGTCTTCGACGTTTCGAAGCCGTGGCTGAACCGTGTCCTTGAGGGCGGTCATCTGGAATTTCTCAAAGCGGTCGACGGCATCACCTTCGACATCGTCAAGGGCGAGACCTTTGCGCTGGTGGGCGAATCCGGCTCGGGAAAAACCACGGTGGCGCGGATGGTGGTCGGGCTGTTGCCGCCGACATCGGGTGATGTCGTTATCGACGGGATTTCGATGACGGATCCCCGCCAGTTGCCGGCGCGCCGGCAACTCCGCCGCCGCATCCAGATGATTTTCCAGGACCCCTATGCGAGCCTCAATCCGCGGCTTCGGGTCGATGCCATTATTGCCGAGCCCATCCGCGCCTTCGACCTGATCCAGGGTGAAAAGGATATTCGCGGGCGCGTCGGCGAATTGCTCGGCCTGGTCGGCCTGCATGCCGATGACGGCTGGAAATATCCGCATGAATTCTCCGGCGGTCAGCGGCAGCGCATCGCGATCGCCCGCGCATTGGCCTCGGAGGCCGAATTCATCGTCTGCGACGAGCCGACATCCGCGCTCGATGTCTCGGTACAGGCGCAGATCCTCAATCTGATGCGCGACCTGCAGGACAAGTTCGGCCTCACCTATCTCTTCATCAGCCATAACCTCGCCGTGGTCCGGCATATGGCAAGCCGCATCGGCGTGATGTATCTCGGCCGCATCGTCGAAATCGCGCAAGGCCGCGAGCTGTTCGATAACCCGCGAATGCCCTACACTAAAATGCTGCTCGGCGCGGTGCCTGATCTTGCGATGTCCGGCCGCCAACGGATTCCGGTCAAGGGCGAAATCCCCAACCCGATCGACCCTCCGCCGGGGTGCGCTTTCAACCCGCGCTGCCCGCTGGTTTTCGACCTTTGCCGCCGCGAGGTTCCCGCGCTGATCGGCGGCGTCGCCTGCCACGCCGTCAACCATCCCGCCGAGGCCGCGATATCTGTATGATCAAAGGGATGGAACCGGTTGGCAGACTCTCCCGGCTGTGGTCAAGTGCCGCCGCCAAAAAGACCCCCTAGCATTGGATACCCATGAGCCACATCAATCCCGAGCCTTTCACCACCCGGCCCGAGATCGAGGGCATGTTCGGGGTGGTCACCTCCACCCACTGGATCGCCACCGCGGTCGGGATGGGCATCCTGGAAAAAGGCGGGAATGCGTTCGACGCAGGCGTTGCCACTGCCTTTACCTTGCAGGTGGTCGAGCCGCATCTGAACGGCCCGGGCGGGGACGTGCCGATCATCCTGCACGATACCAAGCGTGGGCGCACGGAAGTGATATGCGGCCAGGGCCCAGCGCCCGCCGGCGCGACCATCGCCCATTACAAGAGCGAGGGCCTGGACATGGTGCCGGGAACCGGGCTTTTGGCGGCCTGCGTCCCCGGCACCTTCGAATCCTGGATGTTGCTGTTGCGCGACTACGGCACGATGCGGCTCCGTGACGTGCTAGAACCGGCGATTTCCTATGCCCGCGACGGTTACCCGCTGCTGGAGCGTGCCTCCGCAACCATCCGGACCGTCGAACAGTTGTTCCGCAAGCGCTGGACCACGTCGGCTGCGGTCTACCTACCCAACAATGAGGTGCCGAAGCCCGGCGTGATCTTCACCAACAAGCGGTTGGCGGAGACCTATACCCGCATCTTGAAGGAAGGCGAAGACGCCGGTTCCGACCGCACCGCCCAGATCGAAGGCGCGCGGAAAGCCTGGTCGAAGGGTTTTGTGGCCGAGGCGATCGACAAGTTCTGCCGTACCCAAGAGGTGATGGACGTCTCGGGTTCGCCGCATCGCGGCGTGCTTCGCGCCGACGACATGGCACGCTGGCAAGCGAGCGTCGAAGCGCCGCTGACCTACGATTACGGCCGCTACACCGTTTGCAAGGCCGGCGTCTGGAGCCAGGGCCCGGTGATGTTGCAACAGCTCGCGCTGCTCAAGGGTTTTCAACTCGACGGGCTCGACCCCGCAGGTCCCGAGTTCATCCATTTGCAGGTCGAATGCGCCAAGCTCGCTTTTGCCGACCGCGAGAAATTTTACGGCGACCCGAACTTTACCGAAGTCCCCATCACAACATTATTGTCGGACGCCTATAATGACGAGCGCCGGAAACTGATCTCGAACAAGGCCTCGCTCGATTTCATCCCCGGTTCGGTCGAAGGTTTTGGCGCTGTCGTAAAACTGCGCCGTCAGGAAGGTCATCGCGAGGCGGTTGGCGCCATGGGCGCGGGCGAGCCCACCGTCGGCCGCTTCGGCGAGGTACGCGGCGATACCGTGCATTTCGACATCATCGACCAGGCCGGCAACATGATTTCGGCGACGCCATCGGGCGGCTGGCTGCAATCCTCGCCGGTGATCCCGGAACTCGGTTTTTGCCTTGGCAGCCGCGCGCAGATGTTCTGGCTCGAGGAGAACCATCCCGCCTCGCTCGCGCCCGGCAAGCGCCCGCGCACCACGCTCAGTCCGACCTTGGCGCTGCGTGACGGCGAACCGTATCTCGCCTGGGGTTCGCCCGGCGGCGACCAGCAGGATCAGTGGACCACGCAATTCTTCTTGCGCCACGTCCACGCCAAATTGAACCTGCAGGAAGCGATCGACGCGCCGGCATGGCACTCCGAACATTTCCCGATCTCGTTCTGGCCGCGAACCGCAAGGCCGGGCGTGCTGGTGGTCGAAAACCGCGTGCCGAAGACGACCGTCGAAGAGCTGAAGAAACGCGGGCACATCGTCGAGATCGGCCCCGACTGGTCGGAAGGCCGCCTCACCGCCGCCTCGAAGGTCGGTCCCCGCCGCCGTGCCGCGGCCAACCCGCGCGGCATGCAGGGCTACGCGGCCGGACGCTAAACCGAATGACCTGGTCGATCATTGCCATAGACAATGCCACCGGCCAGATCGGAATAGCGGTCGCAACGCGCTTCTTTGCCGTCGGCGCGCGCGTGCCGCATATCGCTCCCCGCATTGGCGGGGTTGCGACGCAGGCGCTGGTCAATCCCTATTACGGCATCGATGGCCTCGAGCTCTTACGCAAGGGCCACGCGCCACGCGACGTCATCGAAACGCTGATCGGCGCGGACGCCGGACACGCCAGCCGGCAATTGCACATCATGGACGCCAGCGGCCGCATTGCCGCCCACACCGGCAAGGATTGCATTGACTGGTGCGGCCACATCGAGGCCAAGGGATTTTCGATCGCCGGCAACATGCTGGCGGGCGGTCGCGTGCTCGACGATACCGCCAAGGCCTATGCCGCCAACGAGGCCATGCCGTTCGCGCGACGCCTGATCGCGGCGATGCAGGCCGGCGAAGCCGCCGGCGGCGACAAGCGCGGCAAGCAATCGGCCGCACTTCTCATTTACCGCGAAGAGGAATGGTCCGATCTCGACCTGCGCGTGGACGACCACACCGACCCTCTCGCCGAGCTCGCGCGACTGGAAGCGGTCAGCCGCGAGCGCTGGGTGCATTTCCGCAAATTCCTGCCGAGCCAAAGGAATCCAGCCGGGATCACCAACCGTCAAATCATCGACGCAGGCATTGAAGCCGCGATCGCGAGCGAGCGATGACCGGCGCCCCGCTGATCGAAATCCGCAACTTGCGGGTCACGTTCCATGGCGACGACGGGCGAACCACGCATGCGGTCGACGCCGTCGACCTTGCCGTCGCCAATGGCGCCACGCTCGGGCTGGTCGGGGAATCCGGCTGCGGCAAGAGCGTGACTTCGCTTGCGGTGATGGGTCTGTTGCCGAAGCAGTCGGCGGAGGTGACGGGATCGATCCGCTTCGATGGGTTCGACCTATTGGAGGTGCCCGACCAGACCCTGCGCGACCTGCGCGGCAATCGCCTGGCGATGATCTTTCAGGAGCCGATGACCTCTCTCAATCCGAGTTTCACCATTGGCGACCAGATAGTCGAAACCATCCTGCGTCATCGCGGTGGAACGCGCAGCGCCGCACGCCAGCGCGCGATCGAGTTGCTCCGGCGGGTTCATATCCCCTCACCGGAGCGGCGTATCGACGAATATCCGCACAAGCTTTCCGGCGGCATGCGCCAGCGCGTGATGATCGCGATGGCGCTGGCCTGCGATCCCCGGCTTTTGATCGCCGATGAACCCACCACCGCGCTCGACGTGACCCTGCAGGCGCAAATCCTCGATCTGATGCGCGAACTGAAGGCCGAAAGCGGCGCCGCCATCATCCTCATCACCCACGATCTCGGCGTGGTCGCCGAAGTCTGCGACGAGGTCGCGGTGATGTATGCCGGCGAAATCGTCGAGCGCGCCGGCGTGGACGAATTGTTCGCCAACCCCCAGCATCCCTATACGGTCGGCCTGCTCGGCTCGATCCCGCGTCTGGACCGCCGCACCTCGCACCTTGCCACCATCGAGGGCATGGTTCCCAACATGGCCAACCCGCCATCCGGCTGCCGCTTCGCCGAGCGTTGTCCCTTTGCTGAGGAGACGTGCCGCGCCGAGCCACCGCAGCTTGTGAGTTTGAACCCCGGTCACTGGTCGCGCTGCATCCGGGCGCCGCTGGAAAGGCTGGTGCCGTGATGACGATGTGCGTGCCCCGGGCGCGGTGCAGCACAAGCGCAGCGCAGTGGTGCGGCGCTGAACCGGGGCCTAGACTTGACCCGCTGCGCGATGGGTCCCGGTTCTGCAGCGCATCGTTACACGCTGCGCCGCGCCCGGGACACGATAGGTGTCGCCTGCAGGGGTGGAAAAGATGACCGCCCTGCTCGAAGTCAAAAATCTCACAAAACATTTTGTCGCGGCCCGCTCATTGTTCGGGCGCCCGAAAGCCTTCATCAGAGCGGTCGATGGCGTCAGCTTCAGCCTTGACGCCGGCGAGACGCTGGCGCTGGTCGGCGAATCCGGCTGCGGCAAATCGACCGTCAGCCGGCTGGTGTTGCGCTTGATCGAGCCGGACGCCGGTCAAATCGGTTTCGAGGGTCGCGATCTCCTGGCGATGGATACCAACGAATTGCGTGCCTTCCGCCGCGACGCGCAGATCATCTTTCAGGACCCCTACGCCTCGCTCAATCCGCGAATGACCGTCGGCCAAATCCTCACCGAGCCGCTCGTGCTGCACGATCTGGTGCCAGCATCCCGCCGTCGCGAGCGCGTCGAGGAGTTGTTGCGGCTGGTCGGACTCGAGCCGCGTTTGGTGCGGCGCTATCCGCACGAATTCTCCGGCGGCCAGCGCCAGCGCATCGCGATCGCCCGCGCGCTTGCGGTCGAACCGAAACTGATCATCTGCGATGAGCCGGTGTCGGCGCTTGATGTTTCGATCCGCTCGCAAATCCTCAACCTCCTGCACGATTTGCAGGAGCGGCTCGGGCTTGCCTATATTTTCGTCTCGCATGACCTCGCGGTGGTCAAGCACATTGCCGACCGCGTCGCGGTGATGAACCTCGGCACCATCATCGAGTCGGCGGACGCGCAGGCGCTGTTCGCCTCGCCGCGTCACCCCTATAGCCGGGCGCTGTTGTCCGCGATCCCGGTGCCCAAACCGAAGGCAAAACGCAGCCGCATGGTGTTGCAGGGAGAGATGCCGAGCGCGCTCCATCCACCGCCGGGCTGCCGCTTTCACACGCGTTGCCCGTATGTGGTCGACCGCTGCCGCGTCGAAGCGCCTCAACTGGTTTCCGACGCGGCTGGGCATTCGACCGCATGTCACCGCACCGCTGAACTGCCGCCGGCCGATGCCATCGTCCCGAGCGACGGCGCCTTTTCGCCGGCGCTTGAACGCCTGGTCGCGGCCTTCAGCCGGCCTGAGGAAGCCCCGCGCCGCTCCGGGGTTGGTATAGTCGGGACAATTCCGGCGGCCGAGTAAACCGAATATGGAGATCCGTGCGATGAAAATCCTGCGTTTGTTGGCGACTGCGACGGCGCTATGGCTATCGCTTGAGGCGGCCGCGCACGCCCAAACCACGCTTCGGATCGGGCTCGCCGAGGACCCGGACGTTTTGGATCCGTCGCTTGGGCGCACCTATGTCGGCCGTATCGTGTTCGCTTCCTTCTGCGACAAGCTGTTTGACATCGACGAGAAGCTCAACATCGTGCCGCAGCTCGCGCTGTCGCAGGAGACGTCCGCCGACGGCAAGGAAGTGACGATCAAGCTGCGGCCAGGCGTCAAATTCCACGACGGCGAACCGTTTGATGCGGAAGCCGCAAAATTCTCGCTCGATCGCCACCTCACACTGCCGACCTCGTTTCGCAAGCCGGAGCTTGCCGCGCTCAACCGTGTCGATGTCGTCGACCCCCTTACCATCAAGCTGGTCTTGAAGACACCGTACTCGCCGCTGATCGCCCAGCTCACCGACCGCGCCGGCATGATGGTTTCGCCGAAGGCCGCGAAGGAAGCCGGCGACAAGTTCGGGCTGCATCCGGTCTGCGCCGGGCCCTACAAATTCGTCGAGCGCGTGCAGCAGGACCGCATTGTCGTGGAGAAATTCGCCGACTACTGGAACAAGGACAATATCTTCATCGACCGCATTGTGTACCTGCCCATCGTCGATGCAACGGTGCGGCTCGCCAATCTAAAATCCGGCGGGCTGGACCTGATCGAGCGCGTGCTGGCGACCGACATCAACGAGGTGCGCGCCACCTCCAGGCTCAAACTATCGAGCGCGCTGGAACTCGGTTATTTCGGCCTCACCCTCAATGTCGGCAACGACAAAAACAAGGGCGGCCTCAGCCAATCGGAAAAAGTCCGTCAGGCGCTCGATCTGTCGATCGATCGCGAGGCCCTCAACCAGGTCGTCTTCAACGGCGAGTTCACGCCGGGCAATCAGTGGGTCAGCCCGGAGCATCCGTATTATCAAAAGGCATTTCCGATTCCGAGGCGCGATCTCGCCAAGGCCAAGGCGCTCTTGAAGGAATCCGGCGTCGCCCTGCCCGTCAGCGTCGACTTCATGGTGCCCAAGGGGCCGGAAAACGAGGCGGTCGCCCAGGTGCTGCAGTCGATGGCCGCGGAATCCGGCTTCGACCTCAAGATCAGGCTGATCGAATTTGCGACCTCGTTCAAGCAGGCCCAGGCCGGCGAATTCCAGGCGTTCCTGATCGGCTGGAGCGGCCGGATCGATCCCGACGGCAATTCTTACGTCTTTCTGCACACCAAGGCGCCGCAGAATGACGGCGTCTACTCCAATCCGGACGTCGACAAGGGATTCGAGGATGCCCGCCTGATCACCGATCCGGCGCAACGCAAGGCGATCTATGAAAAGGTAACGGGATTGGTGCTAAGGGACGAACCGATCATCTATCTCTACCACCGCAAGCTCTTGATCGCGCATACCACCAAGCTCGAGGGATATCGGCCAATGCCGGATGGCCTGGTGCGCGTCGTCGGATTGAAGCTGAAGTGAGTAACCTCGCGCGGAGGGTCTCATTTCCCGGATACAGTGCAGCGCTTTTGCGGTGCACTGCTGATCCGGGACCCACCCGAAGATGGATCCCGGTTCTGCATCGCATCGTTGCACGCTGCGCTGCGCCCGGGAAACGAGACGCCCCATGCTGAACTTCCTCGGCAAACGCGTCCTGCAACTGATCCCGACACTGTTCTTCGTGTCGGTCCTGATCTTTTCGCTGCAACATCTGTTGCCCGGCGATCCCGCGCTGGTGATGGCGGGCGAGGAACGCGATCCCGCGGTGATCGCGAAAATCCGCGAGCAGTACCGGCTCGATCAACCGATCCCGGTGCAATATGCCTACTGGGTCAAGGGCGTGTTGTCAGGCGACCTGGGCGAGTCGCTTCGGATCAACGTCCCGGTCGGCGAGCTGATCGTGCAAAAGCTGCCGGTCACGATTCAACTCGCCTCGATGGCGATCCTGATTGCGTTCGGAATCGGAATTCCCGCAGGCATCGTCTCGGCGGTCAAGAAAGGCACCGCCTGGGACTATGGCGCGAACCTGTTTGCGCTGTGGGGCATTTCGACGCCGAATTTCTGGCTCGGGATCATGCTGATCTTCTTGTTCTCGATCGAGCTCGGCTGGCTGCCGGCCTCGGGCTATGTGCCGCTCGCCGAAAACTGGCGTGCGAGCCTTGCCTCCACCATCATGCCGGCCTTCGTGCTCGGCAACGCCATCGCCGCGATTCTGATGCGGCACACCCGCAGCGCCATGCTGCAGGTGCTGGAAAGCGATTATGTCCGCACCGCACGCGCCAAGGGCCTTTCCGAACGCGCGGTCATTCTCAAGCACGCCATGCGCAACGCGTTGACGCCGGTCATCACGCTGGGGGCGCTCGAACTCGGCACGCTGTTGTCGGGCGCCGTGCTCACCGAGCAGATTTTCTCGATTCCGGGCTTCGGCAAACTGATTGTCGATGCGGTGTTCAACCGCGACTATGCGGTGGTGCAAGGCGTCGTGCTGGTGACGGCGACGATCTACATCACGCTCAACCTGATCGCCGATATCGCCTATATCCTCGTTAATCCGCGACTGAGGGCGTGAGATGACCGACGCCGCTCTCCCCGCACTGGCCGCTTCCCTCCCCGACGAGTTCGAGAGTCCGGCGCGGCGTGCCCTACGCCGGCTGGTTGCGCGCAAGGGCGCGATGGCCGGGCTGGTCGTGATCGCGACGTTCATCCTGCTTGCGCTGCTTGCACCGTGGGTCGTGCCCTATGATCCCACAGCGACCAGCTGGACGCTGGTGCGCAAGCCGGCCTCGGCGTTGCATTGGTTCGGCACCGACGATCTCGGCCGCGACATTCTCAGCCGTGTGATCTACGGCGCACGCGCTTCGCTCGTTGCCGGCGCGATCTCGGTCGGGATCGCGCTCGGCATTGGCGTACCCCTCGGGTTGCTGTCGGGTTACCGCGGCGGCTTCATCGACGCCCTGATCAGCCGGATTACGGATGCGATGCTGGCCTGTCCGTTCCTGATCCTCGCCATTGCGCTCGCCGCATTTCTCGGACCGAGCCTCGGCAACGCCATGATCGCGATCGGCATCTCGACGACACCGATCTTCGTGCGGCTGACCCGCGGCCAGACCATGAGCGTCAAGGTCGAGGACTATGTCGAAGCCGCGCGCGCCATGGGCAATCCGCGCTGGCGGATCGCGCTGTTCCACATCCTGCCGAACATCATGCCGGCACTCTTGGTCCAGGCGACGCTGTCGATCGCGGCTGCCATTATCGCGGAAGCCGCGCTGTCGTTTCTTGGGTTAGGGCAACAGCCGCCTGCGCCTTCCTGGGGCAGCATGCTCAACGCCGCTCAGCGCTTTCTGACCAACGCGCCGTGGATGGCGCTGTGGCCGGGACTTGCGATCTTTCTGGTGGTGCTGTCGTTCAATCTGGTCGGCGACGGCCTGCGCGACGCGCTCGATCCGAGGCAGCGGTAGCCAACCGTCATTGCGAGCCAACGGGTCGGCGCTTTGCGCCGCCCGATGGCAGGCTCTGCGAAGCAAGGACGTGAAGAATCAAATCACCACTTCCCGCATCACCCGCCGGCAATCCATTTCGAATTCGAGATCGATCACGGGCGGCCGGGCAAAGTGCCAAGTCAGGCCCGAGCGCGCGGCGCCGCGGCGGACCAGTTCGTCGGCCATCACAAGGTGGAAGTCATGGACCGTGTAAGCCTGCGCCGCCGTCGTTTCCTTCCAACCGAACCCGAACGCGGCAAGGCGACTTTCCATTTCGGAAACCGTAAACCGAACCTTCTTCTTCAGCCCCTCCGGGCTTACATCGCGGTAACGCACAATGCGCTCGGGATAGCTTCCCGGGCCGCCGCGCGCCTCCGCGCCGCCGGCGATGACAAAATCCGGCGTCGAGCCAAACCTCTGCCCCTGGAGCGGACGCGTGAAAGAGAAGGCGTAGAAAGACGGCTCCGTCGGCGGATCGATTTCCGGGCAGACATTGCTGCGCGCCACCGGATTGGTGGTGCCGTCGAAGATGCCCCACTCGGCCAGCGTCTTGACGTAATGTTGGTTGAACGCGAGGAAGCCTGCCTCCGTGAACGCCGCGGGCGAACGCAGTTCGCAGGCGCAGAGCGAGGTCAGCGGACGCCCCGCGGCTTGAATGTATCTGGCCGCCAGCACAAATCCTTCAGCCAGCGGGACCAGTCTTTCGAAGCGCACGCGCTCGATCTCAAAACCGGAAGACGCGACGGCACCGCTCGAATATTGAAACACCGCCGGAATGAAACGATAATTTCCGGCGACAAAATCGTTCGTCATCTCAGGCATGCCGCACCTCGCGTCATTCAACCTGCATCCGAACTCCCTTGGCGCCGTTGAGCAGCCTTCTTAAGTGAAAACCGGCAAGCGGATCATCGGCATATTGCCCGACCAGCGCCGCGAAGGCCGGCATCGCCCCGACATTACCGGCCTCCAGCTTGGCAAAAGCCTCGGCGTATTGCGACGTCACCGGACTCTTGAACTTTTCCGGCGGCAACGGTTCATAAGCCCGCAAAGGCTCGCTGCGCCCGCGCAACATCAGATCGCCGATCGGCCGCCCTTGAAATCCCTTTGCCGCTTCCGCAACCGCGGCGCTCGCAGAGATACGCGTGCCGAGAAACTTGTTGGCGGATTCCAGCCGCGCCGTGATGTTGATGGTGTCGCCATAGGCGGTGTAATCGAAGAACCGCGCGCCGCCGAAATTTCCCACCAGCGCAGGTCCGGCGTGAACGCCGATGCGGGTGACGCCGAAATTGATGCCCTTGGATTTCCACCGCTCGCGAAATTGTTCCGACCAGGCGTCGAGAGCGTGGGCACAGGTGATCGCGCGTGTCGCGAAATCCGGCTGGTCGCCGGGCGCGTTGAAGAGAATCTGGATCGCATCGCCGATGATCTTGGCGACCGTTCCCTCATGCGCAAAGACCACGTCGGTCATGCCGCCGACATATTCGTTGAGCAGCGCGCCGAGCACTTCGGGCGCTGCCGTTTCCACCAGCGACGTGAAGCTTGCGATGTCGGTGAAGATGGCGGCGACATCGCGCCAGTGCACCTCCATGCCGTTGCTTTCAGTGGCTGCGGCGAGCCTTAAGGCGATCTGCGGCGAAAAATAGCGTGAAAGCGATGCATGCGCGCGCTCAGCCTCGGCCTGGCGGCGTCGGGCTTCGCGCAACGCCTCGACGTGACGCATGGTCTTTTCGATGGTGGTTTCGAGATCGCCGAAGTCGATCGGCTTGGTCAGGAAATCGAACGCGCCGCGATTCATCGCAGTGCGGATATTGCTCATGTCGCCATAGGCCGAAACGATGATGGTCGATTTCTTGTCCTCGGCCTCCTGCAACTTCTGCAACAGGGAAAGGCCGTCCATCCGCGGCATGTTGATGTCGGACACTACCATGTCGACATGCGGATGCTGCTCGATGGAGGCCAACGCCTCCAATCCGTCATGGGCAAACATGAAGGTCACCGCGCCATCGCGAATTTGCTTGCGGAATTTCTGCAAGACAAGAGCCTCTAGATCGGGCTCATCATCGACGACGAGGATAGTTGCGGTCATGCGGCCTGCCCGACCCGTGTATCGATCTCATGGCGCAGCAGCCCGAAATCGATCGGTTTGGTCAATAATCCCACCGCGCCGCGCTCGATCGCCTTGCGGCGGGTTTCGGCATCGCCATAGGCGGTGATCATGATGACGGGAACATCGGGGCGTTCGGCGCGCACCTTTGGCAGCATTTCAAGCCCGCTCATGCCGGGCATATTGATGTCGGACAGTATCAGGATCAGCGACGGGTCCTTGATCTCGGCGGCGCGGACCAGGGCTTCCGGGGCCGACGAAGCAAATGCCATCGTGAATCGCTCGGATTTCAGGTCGCGCCGAAACTGTTGGCGGAACAGGACCTCGATATCCGGCTCGTCGTCGACGACGAGAATGTAAACGCTCAATTTGCCCCTCCAGACTGCCCTTGCGCCGCCGCCGTCCGCGGCAGTGTGATGATAAATTCGGTAAATGCGCCGGGCTCGGTTTCGACGTCAATCTTGCCGGCGTGCTGTTTCACGATGATGTCGTGGCTCATCGATAGGCCCAGCCCAGTACCCTCGCCCGCAGGCTTGGTGGTGAAGAAGGGGTTGAACATCTTCTCCTTCACTTCGGGCGGGATGCCGGTGCCATTGTCGCGAATCCGGATTTCGACCTTGCTGCCGAGGTTTTTCGTGGTCGCGCTGAGCGTCGGCTCAAAGCTCTCTTCGCCGGCTTCTCTTCGCTTGGTGGCGGCGTAGAAGCCGTTGGAAATCAGATTGAGAAACACCCGCGTGATCTCCTGCGGGTAAAGGTCGATCATTCCGGCGGCCGGGTCGAGCTCGCGCTTGAGCGTGATGTTGAAGCCGGACTTCTCCGCCCGAGCGCCGTGATAGGCGAGATTGAGGCTTTCCTCGACGATCGCGTTGATATCGGCGGGCCGATGCTCGCCCGAGCCCTCGCGCGAATGCAGAAGCATGTTCTTGACGATCGAGTCGGCGCGCTTGCCGTGCTGCACTACCTTTTCGAGATTGCCCTTGAGCATCTGCGTGAGCTCGCCGATCTCTTCGGAATTCCTGGCGTCGAGCCCCGCGGATTCGAGCACGTCATTGAGCTCGTCGATCAATTCCGCCGACAGCGCCGAGAAATTATTGACGAAGTTGAGCGGATTCTTGATCTCGTGGGCGATGCCGGCGGTGAGCTGGCCCAGCGAAGCGAGCTTCTCTGTCTGCACCAGCCGGTCCTGCGCGGTGCGCAGCTCTTCCAGGGAAAGCGAAAGCTCCTTGGTGCGCGCCTCGACCTGTTCGAACAAGCGCACGTTCTCGATGGCGATGACAGCCTGGTCGGCAAAGGTCTGTACGAGATCGACCTGGCGCTGGCTGAACGGTCCGGGCACCGGCCTCCCCAGCAGCAGCACGCCCTCGACCGCGCCGTCGCGCATCAGCGGCACCGCGAGCACCGCCCGATAGGCGCCGATTGCGGGGGCGTTGCCGAAATTATACTCCACGTCGCGTTCCACATCCGCGACGTGGACAAGCTTACCGTCCATAAAGATTCGGCCGGTGATTGTTTCACGACCAGGCTTGATCGGGTGGGTATCCATAAAATCGACAAAGGCCTGCGTGCAGCCGGATTCGGCCCGCAGCCGCATCACCTCGCCGTCGCGCAGCATAATGATTCCAAGCGATGCGCCGCACAACGACTTCGCCGACTCGGTCAGGGTCGTGAGCACAGATTTCAGGTCGAACGCCGAGCGGCTGATGACTTTCAACACGTCGGCGGTCGCGGTCTGCTGCTGCAGCGATTCTTGCAAATCTGTCGTGCGCGCCTGAACTTCTTCGAACAGTCGCACGTTCTGCAGGGCGATGACCGCCTGGTCGGCGAAGGTCGTGACAAGTTCAATCTGCTTTTCGGTAAACGGCTTCACGGCGTTTCGCATAAGAGAGATGACGCCAACCGGTACGCCCTCTCGCAACAACGGAACGCCGAGCATGGTACGGTGATGACCAACAGCTTGGTAATCCAAATTCACATATTCGGGATCGGCCAGGCAATCCGGTATATGGACCACCTTCCGTTCAAGCGCAGTGCGGCCGACCAGAGAGCCCCGCCCCTGCGGAATGGGATGCTCGGCCGCATGCTTGACGAAAGCCGCCGCGGCATTGTTGGAGGAGGCTATCGTGAACTTGTCGCCTTCCAGCTTGAAGATCAGGGCATACTCCGCCTCGCAAAGTCGACTGGCCGTCTGAACGATGGTGTCGAGAACGGGCTGCAAATCAAACGCCGAGCGGCTGATGACCTTGAGGACCTCGGCGGTCGCGGTCTGCTGCTGTAAAGTTTCGGTCAGTTCGGCGGTCCGCTGCTCGACCTTGTTCTCCAAGTCCGCATAGGATTCTTGAAGTCTTGCGCCCATCTCGTTGAATTGATTGGCGAGTCCTTCCAGCTCGTCGCCGGTCGGAATCGAGATGCGCTGCGCGAAATCGCCGCTGCCGATGCGCTCGGCGCCGGCGCGCAGGGCCTGAATCGGGCCGACCATGCGGCGGGCCAGGAATACCCCCGCCAGCACCGCAAAGGCCGAGGCCGCCGCCAGCACGATGGCGAGGCGCTGCAGGGCGGCGTAAAGCGAGGCGTAGGCCTCTTCCACCGGCAATTCGACGAACATCGTCCAGCCAAGCGGCGCAATCGGCGCGGACGCCGTCAGCACTTCCTGTCCCTGGATGTTCTTGGTGCCCTGCAGCGATTCGAGGTCGGCACCGGTGTTGCCGGCCTGCGCCGCCTGCACCTGCACGAGCTTCGACATGTCGGTGTTGCGGAGCACCAGGCTGATGTCGG
>Ga0209167_10001307_pt1 | contig 14972 bp, 11 predicted proteins | sample Coa_R1_9_FD_187154 | JGI IMG/M metagenome (GOLD analysis project Ga0209167, IMG submission 187154) | Surface soil microbial communities from Centralia Pennsylvania, which are recovering from an underground coalmine fire - Coalmine... | ecosystem: Environmental > Terrestrial > Soil >... | reverse complement strand
GTCCGAGACTGCTGGCGCAAGCCCAGCCAACCCCGATATCGTCACGCGCAAGGACGCGTTTGAAGTTCGAAGTCGCCACCATACGGCCAGCACGGCCAACAGCGCCAACACCCCAACGCGGCGCTGATCAAGGCAAAGGCGCCGTTGCCCAAAGCAGAGGCGGCGCTGGTGTGAATGCGCCAGCACCACCGCCACCGCCTCCAGGCTCGAACTGCTTCGGGAGAACGACCATGGACGCGGGTCGCATCGATCGGTACTGCGTGTCCTTGAGAGAGCTGCTGTTGGAGGTGTTTGCCGTAGCTCCTGCCCGGCTTTTCGCCCCGGATTGGACCGAAACTCAGGTGTTCGACATCTCGGCGAAGCTGCCCGAGGGTGCGACCCAGGAGCAGCTTCCTGAGATGTTCCAATCTCTGCTGGAGGACCGGTTTGGGCTCGCCTTCCATCGTGAATCTAAGGAGGGACCAATTCATGCGTTGGTGGTGGCGAAGGGCGGGCTGAAGGTGAAAGCGGCTGCACCACGGTCGGCCCAGCCAGCCTGGGTCGCTGCGGCCGAAGCCGTGAGCGGGCCCTACGGGAACGGGTTTATCGGCGGCATACGATTCCGTTCCATCGATGTGCCGAATTCAACTGGCGAGCCGATGTTCGTTTTGCAGACTCCAGCATGGGCTTTGTGCGAAGGTCGGACACCGGCGGGGCGGCCGGGGGCGGGATCATCCATTACGAAGCTCCCAGCATCACGTTTGAGGGGCTAGCCGACCTTGCAGTTATTGCCGGAAGTAATAGCCTGGACCTCGCCGTAGTAGATATGACCGGACTGAAGGGCCGGTATCAAGTGAACTTGGATGTCTCGAGGGCGGACTTTGACGTTATCGCGGCGATTTCTGAGGGTCCGCGAGAAGCTCAGCAAAAATTGCAAAACGCGATGTTGAAGGTCGTGCAAGACGGGCTCAAGAAGCTCGGGCTTCAGTTGGAGCCGCGCAAGGCGCCGGTTGGTACCGTGATCATCGAACATCTGGAAAAGATGCCGACAGCGAACTGAACGATCCACAACGGGATGAAAACCGCGGCGTGCACGCCGCTTGCGATCTCATTTCAGCCGGCGCGCCCGACTGGTATTGCGCCGGGCGTTGGCTTCCCTACTTCACCGCGACAGTGACACCGGTCTGGCTGGACACGGACCCGACTTTGATCACGACCGGCACCGCGCCGCTCGCGATTCCAAAGGGAACGGCCATGTCGATGCGGATCATGCCGGGAGGCAGCCCGGTATCGCCTCCGGCGTAGCCGACTCCGGTTGCCACGCCTCCGATGGTCGCGGTAACAGGCAACACAGGTATCGCGTAACCAGCGTTGTCGGGAAATCCGTCGGGAATGGAGGGTGACACCGCGCCTGCTCCGGTGGCATACAAAGTAATCAGGTTGCCTTGGGTAGCAGGACTCGTGGATGTGATGAAGGTTCCAGAGATCCGGTTGAACGCCAGGGCTTCTCCCTGGCCCGAGCCGTCCGCTGTAAACAGGCCGGGCGCCGACGCCGCCGCCGGGACGGTAAGCGCCTGCGAAACCTGATTGCCGGACTGGATCGTAAGGGCCGCGTTGCCGGGAGTTACTTCATAAGGAACCACGGCGCCGATCTGGGTCGACCAAGCATAGAAAATGGGCGCCGGAATTCCGTTGAAGTAGACCACAGTGCCGGCGAGTTGCAAGGGCGTGTTTCCAGATTGATCGGGCTGGGACATCGTGAGCATGGAGGGCCCCAGGCCGGAGCCGTAAATGGTTACGAACTCACCGGGGGCGACAGGTCCTGTCAGATTCGTGGCCGCGCTGACGATCGCGCCGGTGGTTGGCGCCGGCCCAACCGGCTGCAAGAGGCGGACAACGTTGTTGCCTTGATCGGCCACATAGAGGTTCCCTTTAGCGTCGATCGCGATGCCCTCGACTGCGCCCAGCTGAGCTTTGGCGCCAGGGCCCCCGTCGCCCGAGTATCCGGCCGAGCCGGTGCCGGCAATAGTGACGATCAAGCCTGCCGGATTAACCATGCGAATCCGGCTGGAACCGGAATCCGAGATGTAGACGTCCCCGGCGGCGTCCACGGCCAGGCCGACGGGGTTGGCGAGCTGAGCATTGACAGCCAAGCCTCCATCTCCTGAATCGCCCAGGTTGCCATTGCCCGCGAAGGTGCTGATAATGCCGCCACGGGTGACGATTCTTACCGCATGGTTTCCCGAATCGGCGATATACAGGTTACCCGCGGCGTCGAGCGCAAGTCCCAACGGACCCTTGAGCCCGGCAGCCGTGGCCAGTCCTCCGTCACCCGAATACCCCTGCAAGCCGCTACCCGCAATGGTGGTGATGATACCGTTGGACACCTTGCGAATCACGTTATTGCTGTAGTCGGAGATGTACATGTTTCCGGCGCTATCCAGGGCTATTCCGGAAGGCGAATTCAGAGTCGCGCTGAGGGCGGACCCGCCATCGCCAGTGTAACCGGCGGTCCCGTTTCCGGCCACTGTGGAGATGGTCCCGTTCACGAGCTTGCGGACGCGTTGATTCCCCGTATCGGCGAAGTAGAGATTGCCGGCGGCATCCGTCACCACACCGCCGGGAAACGAGACCTGGGCACTGGTGGCTGGGCCGCCGTCGCCGCTGAATCCTGCGGTCCCATTCCCTGCCACGGTCGCAATGATCCCCGAAGAGTTGATCTGGCGGATGCGCTGGTTATCGGTGTCGGATATAGAGACGCCCGAGATGGGCGAGACGGCTACGGCCGCGGGTCCGCTCATCTGTGCGTTTTGAGCGGGGCCTCCGTCACCGGCATACCGTATCCCTCCGCTTCCGGCCACGGTGCTGATTGCGCCGGAACTGTTGAACATCCGGACACGGTAATTGAACAGGTCGACGAAATAGACGTTGCCGGAGAGATCCACGGCAACAGCGTTGGGAGTATTGACTTGGGCGGCATTGGCCGCGCTGCCATCCCCGGAGAAGCCGTAGGCGCCGGCTCCGGCTGCGGTGGTAATGACGCTGGTGGTTTGGTTTACCTTGCGGACACGGTTGTCGTCCGAATCGGCGATATAAATGTTGCCGGAGCTGTCCACAACCACGCTGTGCGGCCCGGCCAGGACCGACGCGTTCGCAAAGCCGCCTTCGGTGTAAGTGGTGCCTCCGCCTACCACGGTCGAAGCCGTTCCGGTGTTGGCGAACTCGCGGATGCGTCCGTTGCCGAAGTCGGCGATCCACAGGTTCCCGGCCGAGTCGAAGAAGATGTCCGTGGGATCGTTCAGGGAGATCGTGCCGGTGCCGTCGCCGCTATAACCTGGAATGTAGTTGCCCAGGTAGGGAACGATCACTCCGCTCGACACTTTGCGGATCGTGTTGTTGGCGGAATCGCAGATATACAGGCTGTTGGAGGAGTCCAACGCCACAGCGGTAGGCAACTGCAATTGCGCCTGCAAGGGCGGCCCATAATCGCCGCCCATTCCCGGCGTTCCGTTGCCCGCGAAGGTGGTGATGATGCCGCTGGTGCCGTCGACGTAGCGCACCACCTGGTTTTGCATGTCGGCGATATAAACATCTCCAGCCGAGTCAATCGCCAGGCCTTGCGGGTTATTCAGTTGCGCGTTAAGGGCCGGACCTCCGTCGCCGGAATAGCCGGGCTGGCCGTTTCCGGCCACCCGTGTCACCGCGCCCCCGGACAGCCGGAAGACCGAGTTTAGCGCGGTAAAGTACACATTCCCCGAAGGATCGGCCGCGATCCTGCCCGGCAAACCCAGCGCGATGCTGGTCGCGGAGGCAGTGGCCGGGGCGGGACTGCCTCCCGCCAGGGTCGAGATTACGTAGCTCTGGCCCCACAGTGTGCCCAATTGCGCACACGCCACCAACCCAAAGAAAAGCCTCATTCTCTCCCTTTTGTGTTCCTTAGCAGCCCGATCCAGGTTTCGTTGTGTAGGCAAGCATCCCAAAGGCCATTTGACGTTCAGAAATGTACCAGAGTTCCATTGTAACTGTTTGCGCTCCTGGTATCATCAGATGGGAGCTTTCCTGCCGCGTTCGCGAGCGGCTTCCAAAAATTGATCCAACAGTCAATGTCATGGGGTCCGGCTCGATTACGTGCCGGTGTGCAAGCTCCGGCGGGAAACCGCCATGGAGAAGCCTGAAGGTGCGCGGAGGACTCCACCCTGTTAAGTTCGGGGTCAAATGACGGAAGCTAGTGCGGCGTAGTGGTGGGCTCCCACCTTCATTCGTAATCAGGGGACTGGAATTACCAACCTTCTCTTTATCGGCGACATCTTTGCGTCCACGGGACGCAACCTGGTGGCGCGGCATCTGCGCGGGATCGTGGCCGCGGAGAACATTCATCTGACCATCGCAAATGGCGAGAACGCCGCAGGCGGTTTTGGCATTACACCGCCGCTGGCCGACGAACTGTTCGCCCAAGGCGTCGATGTGCTCACCAGCGGCAACCACATCTGGGACAAGCGCGAGATCTACGACTATCTGCCGCAGCAGTCCCGCCTGCTTCGTCCGGCCAATTACGCCGAGGAACTCCCCGGATCGGGCGTCGTGGTCGTGGAAGCGCGCAACGGAGCGCCCTGCGCCGTGATCAATTTGCAGGGGCGCGTGTATATGCCCACCACGGATTGCCCGTTCCGAAAGGCCAACGCGCTGCTGGCGGCGCTGCCGGCGGACGTGAAGGTGCGCTTCGTGGATTTTCATGCCGAGCTCACCAGCGAGAAAATGGCCATGGGATGGCACCTGGACGGTCGCGTCTCGGCCGTGATCGGGACGCACACGCACATCCCCACCGCGGACACCCGGATTCTTCCCGGCGGCACCGCTTATCAAACCGACGCAGGCATGACCGGGCCGTATCACTCCGTAATCGGGGTGGAGAAGCAGTTGATCCTGGAACGGTTCCTGACGCAATTACCGGTGCGCATGGAAGCGGCCAGGGGCGGCCCGGAACTCCACGGCGTCGTGGTCGAAGTGGATGAGACGACGGGGCGCGCGGCGGCGATCCGGCGGGTCGAGGTTCTAGGCTGATCCTGAAGCCTTGTTACTTCGCCGTCAATTCGGCGATGGCTCGGCGCAGCCTCGCGTTTTCCGCCAGGACATCTTTTAGGGAGCGCGCGGCATTGGCGGTCGGGTGCATCAGCAAATTAGCGAGCTTGACGCCGATCGGGGAGCCGATCCCAGTACACGCGTCGGGGCCCTTCTGGGCTCGGAAGGCCCCGTTGTCGCCCTCGGTGATGTCGTTAAAGCACACCTGATTGAGGTATAACTCAGGCGTGATGAAACCGAGCTTGGTCCCGAACGCCGCGAACAATCCGGCGTAGAGCGGGGCCACCGCGCTGGTCCCTCCAATCGTGGCCGGAGCCCCGTGCAGCACGATGTTATAGCCGGTATTCGGATCGGCATTGCCGGACACGTCCGGCACCATTCGCCCCGGCCCGTTGGGCGCCGCGATCTGCCAGGAGGGCATCGTCGACTGGGTGCCATTTTGATCGGTGAACTTATTGAAGAGGGTGGAGAACCCGCCGCCAGTTCCCTCCCCGCTGGGATTGCCGGGGTCGTTATTCCAGACCGTTTCCGAGGCCGCGGTCTTGCTGGTGCCGCCACAGCCGATCACGTGCGGAGCTGACGAAGGAAGATCGACATTGGCCGGGTTCGGCCCGCCGTCGCTCGAGTCATTGTCCCCGGAGGCGGCGAATACCACCATGCCGGCCGCAGTTGCGTCCGCCGCCGCCTGCTCCATATCGTCTCCGGCGGCCTGCCCCCAGTTGGCTTCGTCCGCCCCCCAGGAGATCGAGCAAATGTCACACCCGTCGGCAGTTGCGGCGCGGACTGCCTTGGCGATGTCCTGGGACCAGTAGACGCGAATCGTCGCGCGGCTACCCGTCGCCACGTAGTAGGCGGCGCCGGCCACCTCAATATCGAGCGCAACCTCTCCATCCGGGCCGTTGGGATCGGGATCCGGGGTGTTCTGCGTGCCGTCGACGGACACGTCGGTGATCTGCGGAACCGGCTGGCCGATCCCGCCGAAGAACTGGTTCATATCCGATTGCACCCACCCCCCACCGAGCTCGACGATCGCGATCACTCCGCCGCCGGCAAGTCCGCTCGGCCAGTTGTACGCGGCGCAGAGAGCGGGAACGTCCCAGGGACCCGAGCCTGCGGCGCGCGGGGCAGGCTTGGTTTTGGGATGCTTGAAATAGGGTTTGCACCTCGGCCGCCGCGCAAGGTGCCGGTAGGAATGAAGGTCCGCCACAACGCCACCAGTGGCGGGATGATTTGTCCCCATGATGACCTCCTAATCTTTGTTTTCTCGCGAGAACAAGCTAGAATTGCACCGGGTAATTTAAAAGTCAAGTAAATTTTGAACCACATTTAACTTTACTGCCGGTAATAAGAAACGATTCTGAGACTACCTCGATGTGCATTCCACACGGCAGGTTGAGTTCCAATAATTCCATGTAAGCTGAAGAGGTGGCGCTGACATTCGAGGAAGCTCGCACTTGCGTGCTGGCGAACGCACGGAGAGGCGTAACGGCGGAGCAGGTTGGCACGCTTGCGGCCTCAGGACGCGTGATCGCCGAAGACGTCGCGGCGGACCGGGACTATCCGCCGTTTGCGCGGTCGGCTCGCGACGGGTTTGCTGTGCGCGCGGCGGACTTGCCGGGTGAGCTGAAGATTATCGGCGAGGTTCGCGCGGGGCAGGTGTTCGATGGCGCGATCGGCGGGGGTGAAGCGGTCGAGATCATGACTGGCGCGCCCATGCCTCGCGGCGCCGATGCCGTCGTCATGATTGAGCACACGGAGAAAGCCGGCGATTTTGTGCGAGTGGGCCGGAAGACCCCGGGCGATAATTTCAGCCCGCAGGGTGTCGAGGCGCGTGCGGGCATGGTTGTGCTCGAAACCGGGCGGCGGCTGGGGTTCGCGGAGATCGCGCTGCTTGCCATGGTCGGCCGCGAGTGCGTGCAGGTTTTCCGCAAACCGCGCGTGGCGATTCTGCCCACCGGCGATGAGATTGTCGAAGCTGGACAGCGGCCGGAGCCCTTTCAGATTCGCAATTCGAATGCGTGGTCCCTGGCGGTGCAAGTGGAGCGCGCGGGCGGCGTGCCCGAGGTTCTTCCTATCGCGCGCGACAATTATGAGTCCACCCGGGCCATGATCGAACGCGGTCTGGAGGCGGATATGTTGTTGCTCTCGGGCGGCGTTTCGGCCGGGAAATACGATATCGTCGAAAAGGTTCTAGCCGAGATGGGCGCGGAGTTTTTCTTCGATCGCGTGAAGATCCAGCCGGGGCAGCCGCTGGTGTATGGGCGCCTTGAACAGGGCAACGCTCGCGATAAGCAGTTTTTTGGGCTGCCGGGCAATCCCGCGTCGACTATGGTTACGTTCGAGCTGTTCGCGCGGGCCGCGGTGGAGCTTCTTGGCGGCGCAAACGACGCCCCTCTACCATTGCTGCGGTCGAAGCTGAGCCGCCCGTTTCGCCACAAACCGGGGCTGACGCGATTTCTTCCCGCCCGGCTGAGCCTGGACGGCTCGACCATCTCCCCGGAGCAGTGGCAGGGATCGGGCGACATTGTGTCGCTGGCTCGCGCGAACGCGTTCCTGGTGGCGGAGGCAGACCGGGAAAGCTGGGAAGAGGGCGAGGACATTCGCGTGCTGATCAAATCATGAAAAAACTCTCGAAGAACGACAGCCTTTCCCATTACGATGCTAAGGGCCGTGCGCGGATGGTGGATGTCTCGGACAAGCCGGAGACGCGCCGCTCCGCGACAGCGCATGCGTTCGTGCGCATCCGGCCCAGTGTGCTGAAGAAGCTCCCCCAGAATCCCAAGGGCGACCCTCTGGAGGTGGCGCGCATCGCCGGCATCGCCGCCGCCAAACGGACCTGGGAACTGATCCCAATGTGCCATCCCCTGATACTGACGCACGTGGATGTAATCGCGAAAGTGGAGGGGCGCGGCGTGCGAATCACGGCAACTTCGGCGACCACTTCGCAGACGGGCGTCGAAATGGAGGCACTGACAGCCGCCGCTGTAGCGGCTTTGACGGTGTACGACATGACCAAGGCGCTCGATAAGGGGATCGAGATTCAGGATCTGTTTCTGCTCGAAAAGACCGGCGGCAGGAGCGGGGACTATAAACGGTGATTCGGGTTGCGGTGATCACCATCAGCGATTCGGCGGTAGCCGGAACGCGCCAGGACCGGTCGGGTCCGGCGCTGGTTGATCGCGTCACCCAGCTTGGCTGGCAAATTGCTCAAACCAGGCTAGTGGCGGACGAAGTGAGTGAAATCGCGGCGGCCATGACCGAGCTCGCCGGTTCAGGCGAGATCGACGTGATCTTGTCGACTGGCGGGACTGGCTTGAGTCCCCGGGATGTGACGCCGGAAGCAGCGCGGTCGGTGGCGGAACGGGAAGTGCCCGGATTTGGAGAAGTTATGCGAGCGAAAGGGCGTAATTCGACGCCCCTGGCCGCGCTTTCCCGCAGCGCGGCATATACGCGCGGGGCGGCGCTGATCGTGACGTTACCCGGATCGCCTCGCGGTGCGGTAGAGTCGTTAGAAGCGGTGATGGACTTAATCCCTCACGCAGTCAACCTCTTACATGGGCGGACGGAGCATGATGCGAAACTACAATCGTAAGCAAAGCATCGTATTAAGCAGAATGCACAAACTGCTGATTGGTTTACCGCTGCTTGGCCTGACGACGGTCGCGCTCCTGCTGGCACAGGAACCGGCCAAGCAGCCTCCGCCGGCGGCCGGCGCGAGCGATCCGAGTGCGGATCCGGGTCAGGACCTCACGTTCAGACAGGGCGTCAAGTACGTTCAGGCGCCGGTGACAGTGCTGGATCGCGAAGGCCGCGTGGTGACCGGGCTCAACGCGCTGGATTTCCAGCTTTACGACAACAACAAGCTTCAGCAGGTTACAGAAGATCTGGCCGGGCATCCGATATCGCTGGTGGTCGCGGTTCAGGCGAATGCGGGCATGGAGAAGATCCTTCCGCAGATTCGGAGGATCGGCAGCCTGTTCGATAGTCTGGTGCTCGGGGAGGACGGGGAAATCGCGGTTGTCGCTTTCGATCATCGCAACCAGGTCCTGACGAACTTCACGTCTGACCCAGACAAGATTCACGACGCTTTCGCCGGTAAGGACAAACAGGGGAATTATGTATTGAGGTCCGGAAGCTGGACCGCTGCGGTGAATGACGCCACCATGGAGTCGATCCACATGCTGAGGAACCGCCCCGCGAACCGGAAACGGATCGTCATCCTGATCGCCGAATCGAGGGACCAGGGCAGTGGGCTGCACTTGCGCGACGTGCTGACCGCGGCTGAGTTCGCCAACATCGTGATCTATCCGATGGACGTTTCACACCTGCTGACGTCTTTAACCTCAACACCCACTCCCACGCGGCCGAACACGATTCCTCCGGGCGGGCAATACCTTCCCAATGGCCAGGTGATGACGCCGACCACCGATCAGCAATTGAACAACAACGGCGATTGGAGCCCGGTATTTAAAGAGCTGTTCATCGCCGCCAAATCGATTTTCAAGCCCAATCCGCTGGAAGTGTACTCGCGCTACACGGGCGGGCGCGAGTTCCCGTTCTACACTCAAAAAGGGCTAGAGAAAGCCGTGAGCGACATCGGCCAGGAACTGCATAATCAATATATCCTGACGTACAGCCCCACCGATCAGAGCGAGGCCGGATACCACACCATCAAGGTGGTCGTAGCAAGGCCCGACTTGAAGGTCTTCACGCGCGAGGGCTACTGGCTGGCCGGTAAGCCGGAATAATCGCTTATTCGGTGGCCGCGTAGTAGCCGGTCTTCCAGTGCACGCTGAGTTTGGGCAGTCCTTTGGGAGGCGCGAGCTTCACCTCCAGGTGGTGATAACGCCCGTCCTTGGCCGGGTCAGTGGGAGAATAGCCCAGGACGTAACGGTTCCTGAGATCCGTGATGATCTTCTCCGCGAAATCCGAAATGGGCATGCCATTGGTGGGGAATAAGCGCCCGCCGCTTTCCTTGGTTACGGTCTTCAGCACTTCCTGATCGCTGTAGTTTGAGCCCGCGCCAGTGCCGAAGACTCCGATGGCATAAATCAACGTATCGGTTTCGCGGATGGCGTTTCTGACCTCGACCTCAGTGTAGCGGCTGTTATTGTCGCCACCGTCGGAAATAATCACCAGCGCCTTCCGCAGCTTTTTCGACTTCCTCACCTCATTCATCGCCAAGTAGATACCGTCCAGGAGCGCAGTGGATCCACCGGTCTTCGAAAACAAGATCTGGCTCTGGATGGCGCCGGGACGGTCCGTCAGCGGTACGACCAATTTCGCTTCACTGCCCAGCACCACGAGGCAGAATTCGTCGCCGGCATTGGCAGTTCGAAAGAAATTCTCGGCGGCTCCCTGGGTTTGCGGCAGAAATCCCGACATGCTTCCGCTGATGTCGAACACCAGGCCCACCGCTATGGGATCGTCCTCCATCGCGAAGGAAACGATTTTCTGCTCCACCTTGTCGTCGAAGATGTGGAAATTTTCCTTCTCCATGCCGGAGACCGGACGGTTCAATGCATCGCTCACTTCAACCGGCACCAGCACTAATGTGGTGCCGATTCTCAGCGTGGTCGCGTGCGCATCGTCATCCTGCTTTTGGGTTGCGGCGGTCTTCTGCGTCCCGGTCTTCTGGCGAGGCTCGATGGGTCCCTGGCCGTGAAACGCCAGCGGCGCGGCCAATCCTGCCGCGATCGCCAGCCCGACGATTACCCGCGAGTTCACGAAATCATTGTACCCGCTTCACTCCTCGCGCAAAACCTCCAGCGGCTTCTGCCGCAGAATGCGGAAGCTCGCCAGCCATCCGGAGAGGTTCGCCAGCAGCGCGGTTCCGATGATCGCAACGCCAGTCGCTACGAAGTCGAACTGGAAGCGGGCGTCCAACAGGCGCTTCAGCACGAGGCTCGAAAATACGGTGGCCAGCAGCGCTCCCAGCAGGCCGGCGACGCCCCCCAGCGTAAGGAATTCGATCGAGAAAACCCGCTGCACATGCCGCTTCGTGGCTCCCAGGGTTTTTAAGATTACTACCTCGCGGACTCTCCGGAAACGTGTGCCGGCCACGCTCGCGGCCAGGATGATCGCTCCCGCCAGGATCGCGAATCCCGACAGGAAGCGGATCACCAGGGCAATCTGATCCACCACCTGTTGCGCGATCGCCAAGGCGTCGGCGATGTTCACCACGGTGATGGTCGGAAATTTCTCGTAGACCACGCGTTGCAGCGAGCCCACGGCCGAAGGCTGCATCCTCACGCCGCCGTAATACACCACCGGCAGGCCCGCCAGCGCCTCCTGGTTGAATACAAACTCGGCCGATGGCGTGGAGCGCATGGCTGTGACCTTGTGGATGGCCACGACCTTCGCACGAATTGTTTTTCCGCTGGCCACCAGTTCCAGCCGCGCCCCGGTTTGAATCTCCAGCGTCTTGGCGGCGTCCTCCTCGACGGAAACCACCGGCTCTTTCGTACCCGCCGCCCACCAGGCACCCTGAATCACACTCACATCGGAGGGTTGTCCCGCCTCCCATGTCACGGAACGGGTGTTGACGAAGCGGCGTCTGACGCCGTCAACCTGGTGGTCGGTTACAGGCACTCCATCGATGGTGACGAGTCGGGCCGCAACTGCCGGACCCAGCACCGGAGACCCTAGAACGCCAGCCTGCTTCGCGATGAGCTCTTTTAACGGACCCGTCTGCGCCTCCGTCACGCCCACCAGGAAGACGTTGGGCATCTCCGGTGGAGCCGTCGCGATGATCTCCTTCACCAGCGAGTTCTGCACCAGATATACAGTCAGCGTGAACATCACGCCCAATCCCAGCGCCACCAGAATCGCTTGCGCCTGATTCCCTTGGCGGTACAGGTTCGCGAGTCCCTGCCGGGTCAGGGCCGGAATCCTCCAAGGAGAGTTTTTGACAAACGCGCGGATGCCTTTGAGCAACAGCGTGGCCACCGCAGCCAGCAAGAGCAGGCTCACGCTCAACGCGCCCGCGAAATATCCGCCTACTCGCGGGGATTCCGCCAGCCATGCCGCAAGCACTCCGATGCCCGCCAGAATCATGGCTCCAGCGGCCAGCGCGGGCTTGGTCTCGCGCACGCGTTTCACCCACGGTAGTTTCGCTTCCGGCATATCGCGCCGCAGAATCAGCGCCGGCCTGATCTTGCGAATCGCCAGCAGCGGCGGCACGGTGAACAGCAGCGTGGTCAGGATCCCGGCCGCGATGCCCTGCGCCGCGGCTTCGATGTGCCAGGTGACCGGCGCGTCGATCTGGAACAGTTTGTTGATCAGCGCGGGAAAGATCTGTTCCACGGCGCGGCCTACCAGCACGCCTCCCACTCCCCCGGCGAGTCCCAGCATCAACGTCTGCAAAGTGTAAATGCGCATGATCTCGCCAGACGTCGCGCCCAGCGATTTCATCACCGCGATATGATCCATCTTCTGCTGCAAGTGTGCGTGCATGGCCATGCCCACGCCGATCGCGCCCACGATCAGTGCGATCAGGCTCACCAGGCTCAGAAACACCGTGGCGCGATCCAACCCCGCCGTGATGATGGGATGGGATTGGCGGAAATCCGCCACCGTCGATTCCGGCAGCGCGCTCTTGATCGCTGCCCGCACTTCTTCTACTCCCGGCGCGCCGGCATCCAGCTTGAACAGATAGCGCTGCGCGGCCCGGCTCCCGATCTGCATCAGTCCGGTGCGATCGAATGCTTCGCGCGACATCATCAGCCGCAGGCCGATGTTCAGACTCCCGGACATGCGGTCCGGCTCGCTGATCACCACCGCCGCGACGCGAAAATCCTGTCCTCCCACGCGTACCAGCTGGCCTACCTTCACGCCCAGGCGGATCAGCAGATCTTCTCCTGCAATCACCGTATCCGGCCTCAGTGCCTGCGCGATCGGCATGTCGGGGTCGAGCTTCACCGTACCGTAGTAGGGATATTTCGACGGGTCCACGGCCTTGATGGAGACCAGGACCGGCGCGGCTTCGCTGGCGGAAATAGGGGACGATGCCATGGAAACGGTTTCGGTGATCAGCGTTCGCTCGACCCCTTTCTTCGCTAACGCGTCAAGTTCGGCCGTTTGATCCGGAGTCGCCAGCACGAACTGGCGAGCGGTCAGATCCGCGGCCATCACCGTTCGAGCCTCGCGCGTCAGCATGCCCTCGAAGCTCTGGCTGAACCCGCGGACTCCGCTCAGCGCGCCGACCCCGGCAGCCACGCCCAGCACCACAAACGTAAACTTGACCAGCGAGGATCGGGTTTCGCGCCAGGCGATCCTCGCCGCGGTGCGCAGGGAGAGTTTCATGACTGCGTCCTCATGGGTGCACGGCTCCCGACGGCTCGCGGATCTCATCATTCACGATCTGGCCGTCCTTCAGCGTCACGATCCGGTCCGCGCGGGACGCCAGTGTCTGATCGTGAGTCACCAGTACCAGCGTGGTTCGCTCACGCTGGTTCAGATCCAGCAACAATTCGAGGACGTGCTGCCCGTTCACGCTGTCCAGATTGCCGGTGGGTTCGTCGGCCATCAGAATCGGCGCGCGCACCATGAACGCTCGAGCCAGGGCCACGCGCTGCTGCTCGCCTCCGGAAAGCTGGATGGGATAGTGATCCATGCGGTCGCCCAGACCCACGCGCTCCAGCAGCTCCCGAGCCCTGGCGGCGCCGGAGCCCGGGTCGCGGCCCATCAGCTCATGCGGCAGGAGCACGTTCTCTTCCGCCGTCAACGTCGGAATCAGTTGATAGCTTTGGAATACGAATCCGATCTTACTCCCGCGCACCACAGCGAGCTCATCTTCTTTCAAGCCCGTAATGTCCGCGCCATCCAGCACGACCTGCCCTTCGGTGGCGGTGTCCAAGCCCGCCAGCAGGCCCAGCAGAGTGCTCTTGCCGCTGCCCGAGGCGCCCATGATCGCCACGAACTGCCCAGCCGGCACTTCCAGATTGATGCCGCGCAAAATCTCCACGCGGTGCGTGCCTGTGTCGATGATCTTGGTGAGATTGCGCGCTTCCAGAATCGCCATTACTTTTATTATGCTGGTTCCAGTGAAGGTTCTCGCCGCGATTCCCTTGCTGGCCCTTCTGTGCGATTGCTCCAGCGGGTCCAAACCGTCGGCTCACGAAGCGGAGAAAGCGGCTGGAACGGCGGCGCCTCCGCCTTCAGCGCAAAACACCCGGAGCGCGCCGGCACAAGACTCCCGCAGGGTGCTGGTGGTCTTTGGCGACAGTCTTGCCGCCGGCTACGGCCTCGAACCCGGCCAAAGTTTTCCCGAAGATTTGCAGAACAAACTCGACGCCCAGGGGTACCCTTGGCGCGTGGTTAATCTGGGCATCAGCGGCGATACCACGGAAGGCGGCGTCTCGCGCATGGACTCGGCGGTATCGCTCAAGCCGGCTATCGTGATCCTGGAACTGGGCGGCAACGACGGCCTGCGCGGCCTGCCGCTGACGGGCACCCGCAAGAACCTGGGGACCATGATCCAGACCTTTCAGACCGCGGGTGCGCGCGTAGTGCTCGCCGGAATGACGCTTCCGCCCAACTATGGTGCCGATTACATTCAGGGCTTCCAGAAAATCTACAAGGACCTGGCCGCGCAATACCGGCTCACCTTCATTCCCTTCCTGCTGTCCGATATCGTTTCGCAGGACCCAGCTACCAGGAGTCTCAGCTATTTCCAGCGCGATGGCATCCACCCTACCGCCGATGGCGCCATGATCGTCTCGGAGACGGTGCTGCGCGCCGTCAAACCTCTGCTGGGCAGGCCCGCGCTTCCGCCGCGGTAGTACCAAAGGTACGCAGAACTCTGTGTTCTATGTGCTATGTTCAATAAAGGAAGACGGTTCCCGCGCGCCGTCCGGAGGCAATTTACCCCCCATGAGAAAGCAATTGTGTGCTGTGCTCGGCATCACCGCGCT
>Ga0209167_10001306_pt1 | contig 14978 bp, 10 predicted proteins | sample Coa_R1_9_FD_187154 | JGI IMG/M metagenome (GOLD analysis project Ga0209167, IMG submission 187154) | Surface soil microbial communities from Centralia Pennsylvania, which are recovering from an underground coalmine fire - Coalmine... | ecosystem: Environmental > Terrestrial > Soil >... | reverse complement strand
GGGCCACTTTAACGAAAACCTCATCGGCGGCCTTTCGATGCATCTCGTCGGGAGCTTCCCTGTGCGGCTGGCGTTCCATGTGTTCGTGGTCGTGGTAGGGACGCTGATTCTGGCGGGAGCGGTGAATACGGCGATCGTGGGCTCGAACGGCGTGCTAAACCGCGTGTCGGAAGATGGAGTTCTCACTGATTGGTTCCGGCATCCGCATCCGAGGTTCGGCACTACGCACCGCATCATCAACCTCGTGGTGCTGTTTCAGATCGTGACGATTGTCGCGAGCCGCGGTGACGTCACCTTCCTCGGCAACCTGTACGCATTCGGCGTGATATGGAGCTTTTCGATGAAAGGTATTGCGGTGCTGGTGCTCCGCTACACGCATCCGCAAGACCGCGAGTACCGCGTGCCCCTGAACCCGGTGATTTTCGGAGTGGAAATTCCCATCGGGCTTGGTTTGATCACTCTCGTTCTCTTCGCGATTGCTATCATCAACCTGTTTACCAAACCGGATGCCACGGTCGCGGGCCTGACGTTTTCCGCCCTCCTCTTCACCGTGTTCGAAATTTCCGAGAAACGCATGCACAAGCGCCAGGCCGGCGCCGCGCACGTGGAACTCGACCAATTCAATCTCGCGCAGGAAGCCGAGTTGAACCCGACCAACGTCGGCGTTCGGCCCGGCAACATTCTGGTCCCCGTAAGCACCTACTACGCGCTCTATCACCTCGAGGCCGTCCTGCGCCGCGTGAGGAGCACGGACACCGATATCGTCGTTTTGCACGTGCGCATGCTCCGGCGCGCGGCGTCCGGCGAATACGATCTTGCCCCCGACCAGTTATTCAGCACCATCGAGCAGTTGCTGTTCACCAAGGTGCTGGCCATCGCGGAAAAGGAAGGCAAGCCGGTGCGCCTGTCGGTGGCGGCGGCGAACGATCTCTGGGAAGGCATCCTGCGTACGGCCATGAACCTGCAATCGGCTACCATCGCGGCGGGCAGTTCGTCGAAGATGACGGTCGCGGAACAGGCGCGCGAAGTGGGCCTGGCGTGGGAGCGAATGCCGGAGCCGCGGCCGCGCGTTACCCTCGATATCTTCACGCCGTCAGGCCAGGAACAAATCTTCTATCTCGGTCCGCACGCTCCCCGTCTCACGCCCAAGGAAATAGACTTGCTTCACAGGATATGGCTCGAATTGAGCGCCAAGCTGCCGGGCCAGGAAGTTCACCATCACGACGTCGTGCATTTCGCGCTCACGGAAGTGGAACGCGAAATCGCTGAGGGACAAGGCAGCGACGTCCTCGAGCGCCTCCGCGAACACCTGCGCGCCGCCCAGGGCAATCGCCCGCCTCAGTAATCTTTCCTTCGATTGCAATTTATCTTCAGGCCCGCAATTCCGACGTGCAATTCGGGCAACGAATGGCCTTGATGGGAATGGCCGTGGCGCAGTACGTGCAATCCTTCGTTGCCGGCGCGGGCGCTGGTGCGGGTTTGTTCCACCGGTTGATCTGTTGCACCAGCAGGAAAATCACGAATGCAACAATCACGAAGTCAATCACGGTGTTAAGAAACAGCCCGTAATTGATCGTCGGGGCGCCCGCCGCCTTTGCTTCGGCAAGGCTCGCGTAGGACTTTTGCGAAAGGCTGTAGAACAGATTCGAGAAGTCCACTTTGCCGAGAATCAAGCCGAAGGGCGGCATCAGAATGTCGCTGACTAACGACGTGATGATCTTTCCGAATGCGGCGCCGACGATGAAGCCGACTGCCATGTCGAGAACATTGCCGCGCATCGCAAACGCTTTGAACTCCTTGAGCATCGTTTCCCCCTTGAGTGAGTTTCGCGTCACCGTTTCGGCTGGAGCGACGATGGCGATTCTGGTAAGCGCGAGATTAACGGGAACGCGCGGTGATGGCAAGCGATAGCACGGCGCCGGCAATCCCTCGAAGCACCAGCACCGCGCCGGCAAATCCCAGCAGCGTCGCAGCGTACCGCACGGGCAGCAGCGGAATCGAGAGGATCAATAGGCCGACGATTATGAGTGATCCGCCGCGGATGTGCGCCTGCGCGTCAGACGCCTCGCGGCTCCGGCGCATCCCGGCGCGCACTCCCCAATAAATCAGCGCGGCTCCCAGCGCCATCATCGCGCCCGGCCGCGAGGGCAGCGCGACGCCCCGTGAGACGGCCAGCAAGATCATGAGCGCGCCAAGAAGAAGCACGATGAATTCGTTGATGACGCGCAGAAGATTCGCGGTGTTCGCCATCGGCAAATCCCGCGGCATTATGGCCCAGGCGCTCCGGCGATGTAAATCGGGCGGCGCGAGCAACCGTCGTACGATTAGCTTCGCTTTATCTGCTCACGCGAGCCTGCTCCCACCGGAAATGCGTCCAGAATCAGCGACTCCAGCTCGTCCACCAGCGGACCGCTCCACCAGCCCCGTTTCACTCCGTCGCGCAGGATGCGGAAAGCCTCTTCGGACGAACTGGCTTTCTGATAGCATCGCTCGGTGGTCAGCGCGTCATAGATGTCCACTGTTTGCAGTATGCGGGCCGTCAGCGGGATTTCATCGCCTTTCAGTCCGTCGGGGTAGCCCGATCCGTCAAGTTTCTCGTGATGGTGGCGGATGATGGGCAGCACATGGCGGAAGGATTTCAACGGAGCGCAGATCCGCTCTCCGATGATGGGGTGCTGTTCCATGATTTTCCGTTCCTCGATGGTCAGCGGTCCGGGCTTGAGCAAAATCTGCTCGGGCACTGCCACCTTCCCCAAGTCGTGAACGATGCCGCCGCGATGCAGCGCTTTGCACAAATGGGAGGGAAGTTTGAGCCGCTCCGCCATCGCCGCTGAATATTTCGCCAGCCGGTGGCAGTGGCCTTCCGTGTAGCGGTCTTTCGCCTCGATGCTGAGCGCGAGGCTGAACAGCACCTGCTCTGCGCTTTCCAGCTCGTCCGTGAATTCCTTCAGTCGAACCAGCGATCTTACGCGCGCCAGCAGCTCCTCCTTGTTGGTCGGCTTGTTCAAGAAATCATCTGCGCCGCTCTCAATTCCACGAATGCGGTCGGTTGTGCTCGTCAAGCCTGTCACCAGCACGATGGGAATAAGGCGCGTGTCCGGGTTCGTTTTGATTGTTTTGCAAACTTCAAATCCATTGAGCTTTGGCATCATCACATCCAGCAGGGCCAGATCCGGGCTGTGGTGGAGCAACAGGTCCAATGCTTCTTTGCCATTGGCGGCGGAAAGCACGGTGTACCCCTCATGTTTCAACAACATCGCGAGCAAGCCGCGATAACCCTCTTCATCATCAGCGACGAGAATTGTTGCCGGGCGGAATTCCGACTCGGACATCGTTCATCTCCCAGAGAGGAAGGAGATGGAAAGGGGGCATTCCTTTTCCTCGAAAGAACCAGCACGAATGCTTCCAGCTTACGCCCTGTCGGACTCCACCCTGGAAATCTGCATGCAATCGATTCCAGATTGGTTACCTCGGCTCTGACCGCGTGCTGAATCTTCGTCGGACTTCGTGCCACGTGGAGCCAATGGCCGTGGCAAGCGCCCCAATGAACCGAAAGCCGGTGATCTTCCGCGCCTTCACGGCTGCCTGCCACCAGGCACAACGCGCGGCTGCGTCGGCACGTTAATTTCGCGGACTGGCATGTCTATCTCGCCGGGCCGTGCCGGCGGTTCCAGTCCATCCGTCAGCAACAGCCCTTGCAAAGTGATCGCGTTCACCCAGAGCCCTTCGAGGGCGGAAATGTAGCCATTCTGTAATTGAAACAATGTTTCCTGCGCTTTGAGAACCTGCGGATAGGAAGCTGTCATTAGCCCGTACCTGCTAAGGAGGATTTCATACGCCCGTTGCGCGCGCGGCAGGAGTTGGTCGCGATACTGATTCACCATGATCTGCGAATTTCGATAGGTGTCCAGGACCATCGCCGATCGTTCGCGCAAGGCGAGTTCAACGCGTTTCGCCTCGGCCTGTGCATGCTCGATGTCCTTTTGGGCAGCCTGAATGTTGCCTTGGTTCCGATTGAAGATGTGAAGTTGGACTCCGATCTCTGCGAAGCCGATAAGGCCGGCGGGATGTCCCGCAGGATCGAGGAATTCCCGGTCCTGAGACAGACCAGCCCGTAATTCGATATCGGGAATTGCTTCGCGGCGCGCGCGCGTCAGGACCGTTTCCGCGCGATCCACGCCCGCTTGGGCAATTGCGACGGACGGGCTCTCGCGCAACAGCACTTCAACCACATTCTGCTCGTCCAGTTCCGGCAAGTTCCGATCCAGATACCCGGCAACGGTTCCCATTTTCAGATCCGGATTTCCCACAACTGCGGCAAGCGCCCGCCATTCTTGCCGCAGCGTGTTTTGCTGCATCATTACGTCCATCTCAAGCTTTTGTTGCTCCACTTCTGCTTGGAGCACCTCGCTCTCATCCGCTTGGCCTACGTTCCTGAGTTGTTGCGCAGTCTTATCTGCGTCTCCTGCAATTCGAGCGAGGTCTTTCTTTGCGTCCAGCATTTCTTGTGCAGAAAGTACCCGAAAGTACCCAATTTGAACTGCATTCATGACGCGCAGACCTTGTTCCCGGGATTCGATTTCTGAGATGCGCACGTCCTGCCCAAATATCTTGCGATTTAACCCAAGCTTGCCCGCCGTCACGATGGGCTGGGACACAAAGAATCCCTGCTCGCCACCGCCGAATGACCCGCCGCGGATTTCATCGCCGGAATAGCCTACCTTCGGGTTCGGGTAGAGTCCCGATTGAAGCTGGCGAGCCTTGGCCGCAGCAATCTCTGCGTTCGCCTGCACCAGCGTCGGATTCTTCTCCAGCGCCATCTTTTCTAACTCTTCGAGCTGAATCAGTTTTCCTGAGGGGTTTTCCTGTGCGCGTCCCAATCGTGGTAATTCGGGTTTTACGACGGGGATGTTCATGTGCTGGTGCATGTCCTGCATTTCATCGCTGGAAGGCTGCTGCTGCGGTTGTTGCCCGGGACTTTGTGCAGTCGCACTTTTTGAATGCAATGCCGCACTGAAAATTCCTATTAGTAGTAATTTTCTAAGCCGTGTCTTCATCACCTCTTCTCCTGTTCGGGCGGTCGCTATGCCTGACGTCATCCGAGACGATGTTCTGAAACGAGTTGTTCTATTGACTGTTGTTCAAGGCCCGCTGCTTCAACGCCATGACCTGGTCGTATTTTTCCGGAGTCAGGACGCGAACAAGCGTCATCATGCCCATCATGTTGGCGCTCCAGTTCCTCGGGAGTCCGTAGGTCTCCGGCTTTGCAACTACCTCGTCCATTCCCATGTCCATGAACGCGTCCTGCGGAAACCCGGGCACGGAATTCGCGTCACGAGCGATGGGGGCATGATGGACGTGCTCAAATCCAACCGTGTCCGCGAGCGTTTGCATCTGGCTCAAAGCCTGAGGATCATTCGTTGCGGCCGTCATGATCTTCCGGTCCTGGACGACCGCTCCGTTCAGAAGCAAATCAGACATGCTGTTCATCATGTGGTGTGGCAGATGGCAATGGAGCATCCAATCGCCGGCATACCTGGCGTCGAATTCGATGTCACGTGCTTGCGCGACTCCAACCAGCACCGTGTTTTCACTGCGCCACGTGGATTCCGGAGCCCGTCCTGCTTCCGTGCCTGTAACCACGAACTGATTGCCGTGCAGATGAATTGGATGGTGATCCATACCAAGGTTCACCAGGCGGATTCGAACACGGCTCCCAAGCCGCACGATCAACGGCGTTGTAGCAGGGGCTGATACACCGTTGAACGTTAACCAATTGAATTCCATACTCGCTGTATTCGGAACAGTGTTGTCGGGCAGGATGGCCCACTCTTGCAAGATGATTCCGTAATCGTGATCCACTCGCGGCTTGTATGGTTTCTCGGGATGCAGAATGAACATCCCGATCATGCCCATCATCTCCTGCATGGCGCCGTGTGAATGGTAGAAATAGGTTCCTTCCTGATGCAGTGTGAATTCGTAAACGAATCGCCCACCGGGCGGAATCGGTTTCTGCGTAACGTAAACCAACCCGTCCATCTCGATGGGAATTTCCAGGCCGTGCCAGTGGATCGTTGTGGACTCGGGGAGATGGTTGTCAAAGAGGATGCGGACGCGGTCGCCCTGATTGGCCTGAATCGTCGGGCCAGGACAGCTCCCGTTGTAACCCCAGACCTCCATCATCTTGAAGGGCACCAGTTGCCGCTTGACCGGTTCCGCGATCAAATGGAAGACTTTGACCCCGTTTTCCATTTTGTAAGGAAGATCGGGTATGTCCGGCGTGACCACAGGTAGGAACCCTGCACTCTCAGCAGATAAGCGCTGCTGCGTTTTCACCCTGTGGTCTGTATTGCTGCCAGATGGCCCCTGCATCTTTCCATGCTCGTTCTGTTCACCCTCTTGGGCACCGACAGTCCGTGTGCCGAGAATGCCCGCTCCGAAAATCGCCGCGCCCTGCAAAAAGTTTCTCCGTGTTCTATCCATGATTCCTGTACCTCCATAGGCCGCTGCGAAATATCGCGTTGGCGTTAGTCTGTTGGTAGCCCTGCGATCGTGTTGGAGTGCCGGCCGAGAGGCCTCTAGCCCACTGCGGTCGTTGCTTTCTTGGCCGAACTAACGAAATAGAAGCGCATTCGCACAATCGTGCTCAAACTCAGAGTCGATGTGTCGGAAAGGCCGCCAAAGCGTGGTCTAGATGCGGAGAACGGAGACCTGCTCATGCAGAGTGTTCTTGGAAACACCCGGTGGTCTTCGATGAGATTCCAGGAGGATGTTTTGCGTGATCGGCGACGGATTCAAGAGAGATGTGATTGTTGCTGCCGCGTGCAAAACAGTCGCGCTCTGATCCTGAAAAGCCGCCATCCCCGACGCCTTCAGAGCAAAGTCAGGAGGGTGAGCATGCTGCTTGCAATCGGGACCATGTTGCCCCTGATCGTGCTGCCCGTGCGAATGCTGATGCAAGGGCTGATCGCAATCATGACTCTCGGAATAGCGCTCGAGATTCGGGCAAGTCCCCGCTACGCACGCGGCCGAACAGATGGACCCGTAGAGCATCGCCAAACCGAACAGCACGATGACGATCTTCGCGCGCGTTGGTTTAACGAGGTTCACAAACAGAAGTATAGCACGTCGTACCTTCACTGGCTGTGGAAGCAGGCCCGTTAGCGGCAAGGCGATTTGTCTTCGTTGACTTGCCTCCCCATCGCAACCTAACATCTGCTGCGCATGCCAGGCAGCGATCCCCTCATCGGCACGACAATTTCGCATTACCGCGTCATCGAAAAGATCGGTGGCGGCGGCATGGGTGTGGTCTACAAGGCAGAGGACATCAAACTCAATCGCTTCGTCGCCCTGAAATTTCTTCCCGATGGAGTTGCCAGAGATGCTCAGGCGCTCAGCCGGTTCGAGCGCGAAGCCAAAGCCGCATCGGCGCTGAACCACGCCAACATTTGCACGATCCACGAGATTGACGAAGAAAACGGCAAGACCTTCATCGTCATGGAGTATTTGGACGGGGTGACGCTGAAGCACCGCATCGAAGGCAAGCCTCTTCCGTTCGGGCAAGTGCTGGATTGGGGAATCGAGATTGCGGATGCGCTCGATGCCGCGCACTCCAAAGGGATCGTCCACCGCGACATTAAGCCCGCCAACATATTCGTGACCGTCCGCGGACACGCCAAGGTTCTCGATTTCGGCCTCGCGAAGGTCTCCCCAGTTCGCGAAGGGGTTGGCGTTTCCGCGATGCCAACTGCCTCGGCGGAAGAACTGCTCACCAGCCCCGGCGCCGCCGTCGGCACCGTCGCCTTCATGTCGCCGGAGCAGATCCGTGGCGAGGAACTCGACGCGCGCACCGATCTGTTCTCCTTCGGCCTCGTACTCTACGAAATGGCCACGGGACGGCCCGCGTTCACAGGAAACACCGCCGGTGTCATCACCGAGGCAATCCTGAACCGCGCGCCCGCCACTTTAGGGAAGCTAAATCCAGAAGTGCCGCCAGAGCTGGAGCGCATCATCGGCAAGGCGCTAGAGAAGGACCGCAATCTGCGCTGCCAGAGTGCGGCGGAAATCCGCTCGGACTTGCAGCGATTGAGGCGAGATAGCGAGTCGGGCCACACGCCGCGCTTGGTCATCACGCCTTCGAGTCTCGGAACCGAGCAATCGCCAGCGCCCTCAACTGCTCATATTCCAAGCAGCTCGGCTGTGGTGGCCGCGGCCCGCGAACATAAACTAGGAGTCGGCGTCACCAGCCTGATTGCGATTCTGCTGATCGGCGCCTCCGCCTACGGCATCTATGCCTTTTTCTCGCGCGCGAAGCCCATTCCCTTTCAAAATTTCTCCGTCAACAAGATCACCGATACCGGCAAAGCCGCGCTTGCGGCTATTTCACGCGACGGCAAGTACATCGTGAATGTGGAGGACGACAACGGCCAACAGAGTCTCTGGCTGCGCAACGTGCCCACACCGGTGAAGTGGCAGTATCAATTGGCGAACAGCAACACGCAGATCATACCTCCCGGGCCGTTTAGCTATGGTCGAGTCCAATTTTCTCCCGAGGGCGATTATGTTTATTTTGTCGGCCGCGAGGCGGGCCAGGCGCAAAACGCGCTATATCGCGTCCCAGTCCTGGGCGGGACTCCGCAAAAACTTCTCACCGGTGCATCCTCGGATATAACTTTTTCCCCTGACGGCCAGAACTTTGCCTACGCCGCTGCCAACAAACCTGATCCTGGCAAGTTCCGTCTGGTAGTCCATTCGCTGGTAACCGGCAACGAGAATGATTTGGTGACCGGCACGTTGGACAAACTCTTGGGTCAACCGGCGTGGTCGCCGGACGGCAAAGCCATCGTCTGCATGGTTCGCCAGCCCACACCGGATTCCTTGAGTGGTCTGGTGGCGATAAACGCGCTCACCGGGAAACAAACTCTCCTCTATGTGGACAACGGTTACTTGGAGCGGCCAACATGGCTGGCGGATGGCTCAGGGTTGCTTGCCCTGTTGCGGGACAAGGAGACCAACTATCTGCGCAACCAAATCGTGGAAATCTCTCTTCCTGCCGGTACGCTCCATCGCATCACCCACGACCTGAACGACTATTCCGACCTCCGTCTCACGGCTGACGGGCACACTCTGGCGACCGTTCTTGGTCAAACCAATTACGATCTTTTTCTGGCTTCGGCCTCGGAGTTAAACACTGGCCAGGCCGAACAGATTACTTCCGGCACCTACTCCGGCGGGGCGACAGTATTCTTGATGGGTTTCAGCTGGACGCCGGCCGGACAAATGATTCTGCCTCATGGATTCAGTTTGGACCTTTTCAATCTCGATTCGCGCCAGAGGACTCCGCTGACAGCACTCGAACGGAACGTACTGGTGTTCGAGCCGTCGGCGTGCCCCAATGGACGGTACGTTGTGTTTGTAGTTGCAGGCGGAACCGGTTCGATCAGCTCCACGATCTGGCGGATGGATTCGGATGGAAGCAATCCCACGCAGATCAGTGACGGAAGGCTGGATCAACGTTGCCGTTGCTCGCCAGACGGCCGCTCGGCGTACTACTTGGATTTGCCAAATAACTATCAGTTGCGCAAAGTAGCGATCGAAGGCGGGAAGTCTGAACGCGTTTCTGAGCTCTCCGCGCCTGACGGATTCGATATTTCTCCTGACGGCAAATTCGCCGCATTCGCCACTACCACTTCGGGTGCCAGTTCTCAGATGATGCTCGCGCTCGTGCCCGTTGACTCCCCGCAAAACACGAAACTCGCGCCATTGCAGCGAGTGCCTGGCGGTCCGACACGATTTACCCATGACGGCAAAGCCGTGCTGTATCCGTTTCGCGATAAGCTTGCCGCCAACCTTTGGCTCCAGCCCATCGATGGCTCGCCGGGAAAGCAGGTGACCGATTTCAAATCTGAACTGATCGGTGATTTTCGCTGGTCGTTCGACGGCAGCAAGCTCGCGTTGCTTCGTGGGCACACCCAGTCTGATGTTGTCCTCCTCCGCGCGTCCGAGAAGGAGACGGCGGCGCACTAGCGCACCTTCAACTCGGCCGCGCAGGCGCGAGAACCGGGCGAGGGATGTTACAATGCTTCTCTTCGTTGCTGCATCGCGATGCGGCCTGTAGTCATCAAATGAGCTGATCGGATTCACTGGGAGAGTTCGTGTCGAAAGTAATCATCATCGGGAGCGGGTGCGCCGGGCTGACGGCGGCCATTTATGCCGGGCGTGCAGACCTGCAACCGCTCGTACTCGACGGTTACGAGCCGGGCGGACAACTCGGCCTCACCACCATGGTCGAGAATTTTCCGGGCTTTCCGGACGGGATTCTCGGGCCGGAATTGATTGAGAATACGCGCAAGCAGGCGCAGCGGTTTGGCGCGGAGTTCCGCTCGGGTGCCGTCACGTCGGTGGACCTCAGCCGCCGGCCGTTCCAGGTCACCGCCGGTAAAGAGACGTACGAGGCCGAAGCGCTCATCATCGCCTCAGGCGCGTCGGCGCGCATGCTCGGCATCGAATCCGAAAAGCACCTGTTGGGGCATGGTATTTCCACCTGCGCGACGTGCGATGGTTTTTTCTTCCGTGGCAAGGAGATTGCCGTCGTGGGCGGCGGCGACACCGCCATGGAAGAGGCTACGTTTCTCACGAAGTTTGCAAAGAGCGTCACCATCATCCATCGCCGCAACGAATTTCGCGCGACGAAGATCATGCTCGACCGCGCTCACGCCAATGAGAAGATTCGCTTCCTCACTCCCTACGTCATTGACGAAGTGCATGACATGGACAAGAAGTCCGTGGAACACATCAACCTGCGCAACGTCGCCACCAATGAAATCTCCACGATGGACGTGTCCGGCGTTTTCGTCGCTATCGGTCACGATCCGAACACTAAGATTTTCAAAGGGCAGCTCAATATGGACGACGCCGGCTACCTGATCACCCACGACGGCAGCAAGACGAACGTCGAAGGCGTATTCGCCGCGGGTGACGTTCAAGATCATCATTACCGCCAGGCTGTTACCGCAGCGGGCTCCGGTTGCATGGCGGCAATGGACGCTGAGAAATTCCTCGCCAGGCATAAGACTTAGGCATTGGTACGATATCCTGGCTCCCCCTTGCGCGTCATTCTGAGCGGAGCGTCCCGGCGGCCTCTTCCTTTTCCGCAGATTGCGCCTTCAGCGATCTGAGTGGGCCGGGACGCGCGTCGACGTCAACAGAGCCGCATGACTCATAGTCCCGTTCCATCGGGGCTGGCTTCGCGGCGCTTATCGCGGCATAATCCCACGGAATGACAACGCTCCATCTTTTCCGCTTCACGGAAGCTGTCCCTTTCTGATGCGATCACTCCTCCTGCATCTTTCCGAAAGCAAGCGGCTTGCGCCGTGGATCATGCGCAACGGTTTGAGCCGCCGAGTCTCGAAGCGCTTCGTTGCAGGCGAGACCCTGGATGAAGCGATTGCGGCGGCGCACGCTGTGAACCGCGCGGGCCCTTCCGTCAGCCTCGACCTGCTCGGCGAAAATGTGTCGGACGAAGCGGGCGCGCGGCGAGCCGCAGAAGGCTATCTCGCCATGTTCGACCGTATCGCACGGGAAAAGCTCGACGCGAATGTTTCGCTGAAACTCACGCAACTCGGGCTCGATCTGAGCGAATCGCTTTGCCAGGACCTTCTCGAGAACATCGTCGAGCACGCGATGAGTCAGGGAAATTTTGTGCGCATTGATATGGAGGGTTCAGCCTACACGCAGCGCACGGTCGAAATCGCGAAACGCGCGCGCGCGAAGTACGCGGGCGTCGGCACCGTCATGCAGTCCTATCTTTATCGCGCAGAACAGGACGTTCGCGATCTGCTCGCCGCCGGCTGCCGCCTCCGCCTTTGCAAGGGCGCCTACAACGAGCCGCCGGAGATCGCGTTTCCGAAGAAAAAAGATGTGGACGCGAATTACGTCAAGCTGATGAAGCTGCTCCTGCCGAGCGGAATCTATCACGGCATTGCGACCCATGACCCCGCGATGATTCAGGCAACGAAGGATTTTGCGCGCGAAAAAAACATCGGCCGCGACGCCTTCGAGTTTCAGATGCTGTACGGCATTCGCACTGATTTGCAGCACCGGCTCGTCCGCGAGGGCTACCGCCTGAGAGTTTATATTCCATTCGGCACGGATTGGTTTCCGTATTTCATGCGCCGCCTGGCGGAACGGCCCGCCAATCTCCTGTTTTTCGCCCGCAGCCTCTTGCCGCGATCTTCGCGCGCCGCGGAATAGCCGCTGCTCTACGCTTTGCGGCAGACGGCGACGCCGTCGCGCAGCGGGATGATTACGGGAAATAGTTCCTTCGACGAATAGACCATGCGATTGAATTGCTGAATGCCCCGCGTGTTCGCATCTTTCGCGCGCTTCGCCACCAGGCCGGACCACAGCACGTTATCCGTCAGAAGCAGCCCCCTGCTGCGCAACCGCGGAAGCGCCTTTCGCAACGCCGCGGGGTATTGGTGCTTGTTCACGTCGATGAAGATCAAATCGAATTCGCCGGAAACCGTGTCAATCAGCTCCACCGCGTCGCCGACCAGGCACTGCACGCGTTCCGCCACCCCGGCGCGGCGAAGATAATCGCGCGCGCGTTCCGCGTTTTTGGCGTCACCGTCCGTGTAATAGACCTGCGCGTCCGGGCCCGCGGCCCGCGCCAGCCACACGGTGGAATATCCAATCGCTGATCCCATCTCGAAAATCCGCCGCGCGCGGGAGATCTGCGCGAGCAGGTAGATCATCCGCCCCACCGCGGGTCCGATGATGGGAACATCGTGCCGCCGCGCGTATTTTTCCATCTCCACAAGCACCGCGTCACGCTTCGGCAGAATATCGTAGATATATCTTTCAACCGGCTTGCTGACAATTGCTTTCATTGCGGTTTCACCATTCTCGAATAGTGAGTATGAAACTAATTGAGCTGTTCTGCCATCTTCCCAAGCCCATATCCCTGCGATCCGCCACCGCCAGCTCTTCCACGCAAGGCTAGCATAGGGGGTACTCGAAAACAGCTGTGCTAAGGGACAAGTTCGGGTACAAGTGGGAAAATGGCCAAATGGGCACCGAAAACATAGGCTGAAACTTGGGGTTGAAAGTTCGCATTGCCCGACATGCATTGACTCCCCGCAGTTTCGCAGCCTAGTATGGCCCGCGTGGGCGATCCTCCTCTATTGATCGGTCGAACCATCTCGCACTACCGCATCGTCGAAAAGATCGGTGGCGGCGGCATGGGCATCGTCTATAAAGCCGAGGACACGCGGCTTCATCGTCCCGTCGCCTTGAAGTTCCTTCCTGAAGACTTAGCCCAAGACCATCAGGCACTCGAGCGGTTCCGGCGGGAAGCGGAGTCGGCTTCCGCGCTCAACCACCCCAATATCTGCACCATTTACGACATCGGCGAGCAGGACGGCCGGCAATTCATTGCCATGGAGTTTCTCGACGGTCAGACGCTGAAGCACCACATTTCCGGCAAGCCGATGCCGCTCGAGCAAGTCCTGGAGTTGGCGATTGAAATCGCGGACGCGCTCGATGCCGCGCACTCGAAAGGCATCGTCCACCGCGACATCAAGCCTGCCAACATTTTTGTCACCGAGCGCGGCCACGCCAAGATCTTGGATTTTGGCCTGGCGAAACTGGCGCCCGCGGGCGGCGCCGTGAATCTTTCGGCGATGCCCACAGCCAGCGAGGTGGAACAACTCACGCGGCCCGGTTCGGCAATGGGCACGATCACATACATGTCGCCCGAGCAAGTGCGCGGCGAAGAACTCGACGCGCGCACGGACTTGTTTTCCTTTGGCGTGGTGCTCTACGAGATGGTGACCGGTGTTCTACCGTTTCGGGGCGACACGTCTCTGGTGATTGCGGAAGCGATCCTGAATCGCCCGCCGGTTGCGCCCGTTCGGCTCAATCCTGACCTTCCCGTAAAGCTCGAAGAACTCATCAACAAGGCACTGGAGAAAGACCGCAAGCTGCGCTACCAGAGCGCCGCCGATATTCGAACAGATTTGCAGCGGCTGAAGCGCGATTCGGATACGATCCGTTCAGCCGCCGCGACAGCGCAGGTCGAGTCGAAGACCGCCCGGAAATCCATTCGATGGGCGGCGGTCGCCGGCGCAACAATCGTGGTCATCGGACTAACCGTGGGCGGTTGGCTGTTTTTCTCCCGCAAGGCACATGCGCTGACGGACAAGGACACCATCGTCCTCGCCGATTTCACGAATTCAACCGGTGATCCCGTCTTCGACGGTACGCTGCGGCAGGGGCTTTCCGTACAACTGGAACAATCGCCCTTCCTGAGCATCATCTCTGACCAGCAAATCCAGCAGACCCTCAGGCTGATGGGCCAGTCAGCCGAAGCAAAACTCACACCAGCGATCGCGCGGGAACTCTGCCAGCGGACGGGGAGCGCAGCTGTCCTCGACGGCTCGATTGCAAGCCTGGGGAACCAATATGTTCTAGGCCTCAAGGCCGTGAACTGCCGCACAGGCGATGCCTTGGCCGAGGAGCAGGCAACAGCGGACGGCAAAGAGCGAGTCCTGAAAGCGTTGGGTGATGCGGCCGCAAAGTTGCGTGGCAAGCTCGGTGAATCTCTCAGCACGGTCCAGAAATTCGATACTCCACTTGAGCAGGCCACAACGCCGTCGCTGGAGGCCCTGAAAGCCTTCAGTTCAGGTTTTCAAGTTCATACTATTGCCGGGGATGCTGCGGCTATCCCGTTTTATAAGCAGGCCATCGAACTCGACCCAAATTTTGCACTCGCCTACGCATGGTTGGGCCTTGCATATAATAATTCTGGCGAACTCAGCATGGATGTTGAGTGTAACCGCAAAGCTTTCGAACTGCGCGACCGAACGAGCGAGCCTGAGAAGTACTTCATCACAGCTCGCTTCCAAAAGGCGGTCACCGGGAACATGGAAAAGGCCGAAGAAGCCCTCCAGCTTTGGATACAAGCTTATCCCCGCGCA
>Ga0209167_10001303_pt1 | contig 14986 bp, 23 predicted proteins | sample Coa_R1_9_FD_187154 | JGI IMG/M metagenome (GOLD analysis project Ga0209167, IMG submission 187154) | Surface soil microbial communities from Centralia Pennsylvania, which are recovering from an underground coalmine fire - Coalmine... | ecosystem: Environmental > Terrestrial > Soil >... | reverse complement strand
CTATTAAATCATCAGCGCGCCCGTAGCTCAGTTGGATAGAGCGTCTGCCTACGAAGCAGAAGGTCGGGAGTTCGAGCCTCTCCGGGCGCGCCACTTTCCCAATAAAAACGTAGTGTCCCCGCGGTCGCCGATAAATCGCGGCTGGTCATTTTAAGTCCGTTTTAAGAGCAGGTGTAACGCGATTCGCCCCGCTCGATGTAAACTTCGACGGAAGGAAGGAATACTAATGCCAACCAAAAAGCGTCCCGGTTCGTTTAAAAATTCTCCCGCCGAGCAAATTCTTCAGGTCATGTGGACGCAGCAAAGCAATACTCGGGACGGGAAGTGGACCGTCGACGAACTTCGCAATTGTATTCCAACGATCAACGGTACGACGATGAAAGACGGCGTTGCTGAACTGGAACAGAATAGATTCATCGAGAAAATACCTCGCGGGCTGCTTGCGGAAGGATATAGGCTGACGGACGAAGGGAAGAAATACGGGGACGATTCGGGATGGAAGAAAGTAGCTCGACCGCTCGCCGAAGGGTCTCTGCTGGCGGACGCATCTAAAAAAGATGCGGGGAAGAAATGAACCCCCTTTTTTTACCCTTTGCGCGACCACGATCGCGACGTCCGTGCCCGGCGTCGCCTCGGTCGGCGCGCGAACGACGCGCCGACACCCGCCGGGCGGCCTCGCAAACTGTTCGTGGGGACTCGTCCGACCAGAGGGACGGGTGCGAATATTCGGTCTTTCCCGGGTTTTCGAGATGAAGGAGCTAACAATGGCGCCGCGCAAGGTTTCTATTCCTCAACCTCCGTCGTTAACGCCGGAGCGAGCCGTACCGATACTGGAAGAGTTGGTTCGGAGTGCCCAGAGGCTCGAATCCGAACCGTACGATTCACCACAACGGAACGAATGGGCGCACACGGGGGAAGGGGCGCTGACCGCCGCTCTGGGAGGCGAAGATCACACGATCAGCGCATTTAGACAGGCTCAATGTGGTAGTTACGGTCCTGGCGACACAGACGACTTCCTCTTGGCGCAGGCGAATCGACAGTTGAGCGGAATGATAGCAGTTCTACGAAGCGCTATCGAACAACTTCGCTGGCGACTTCCCGATCCGAAACAAGTTTTTGTGCCGTCCGGCTCGCAGCACGACGCCTACATTCAAATCCGAACAATAATCCAGCAAGGAACGAAGGAAGTCTTCATCATCGATCCGTGGGTGGATGAAACCCTATGGCCTCTGCTGACGAATGTTTCGGCCGGTTGCGCAGTCCGCATCCTGGGAGAACATCTGAAAGGTGACTTCGCTCTAGAGGCGCGAAAGTTCGCGGCGCAACATGGAACCGCCGTCGAGGTGCGAACGACCACCAACTATCATGACCGGTTCATTTTCTTAGACGGCAAACGCTGCTTTCACCTCGGCGCTTCAATCAAGGACGCTGGCAACAAGGCTTTTGCCCTGTCCGAATTTGAGCGGCCGCAAATCCTCGCGGCGGCGTTCACCGACGCAGAGACCGCGTGGACCGGCGCAACCAAAGTTCCGATCTAAGAAGAGCGAGGCCGATCAAGCCGAATAGAGCAAGCGCAAGCCCCCCGACCGAACGCAGCCAACTCTTCCTCAAAGAACTCCAGGCTGAAAACGTGGGCTTCGGGCGAAGCAGTTGGGTCTCGATCTCTCCGAGGATTGCTTGGTCGCTCACCCTGGGAAATACAACGACGGAGACGGAATCCGGAATGAAGCCGGGCGTCGAGTCACCAACGTAACTCGACCAGGGGCCTTCCCAGTCCCGCACGCTACTTGGGACGTCGACGATCCGATCGCCTGAGACCCATGAACCGACCTCGTTTCCGTTCTTGTCCGTGACGATATCTTGAGAACGAGATTGGAGCACCAGCTTCCAAGGGGGCCCTTCGGCTTTAAGTACGTTGCCTTCTGTGGGCCAGACCTCGAAACGAACTTCTTGTCCAAAACGCGATGAAGGAGGCGATAGTGGCAATAGCGGGGACCGCCGAATTGCATCGGTTAGATCGCTAATCGCGCTGTTGTAGCTACGAGTTTCGGACCGGAATGAGGTCCACCCGAGCAGGACAGGTAGACCGGCAATAGAGACGCCCGCCAGAAGTGCAAGAATGCTCGTGGAGAGGCCGATCGTACGGGGACTCAACCCGCCAAGAAGCCAGGTTGTCGCCAGACCCAACAGAACAACACCCGCCGTTTGCTTCGCATCCGCTCCGAACAGGAGGCTCAATCCCGCGGCAACCAAAGTGAGAAAAAGGAGCGCCTTGTGCCGACGATTGAGAGCAGAGAGCGCCATCGGGGCAGGTTATATCTGCTCAGAGGGAACGTCAACGCAGCGTGGCCTGAAAGTGTCTGAGCTTTCATACGCGATCAGGCGAGGCGGGACCAAGGCTTGGCTTTACGATGGGTGCGCTAAAGAAGAAGCGCCACTCGACTCAATTTAATCTAACTAATAGTCCACTTTCTCGTTGACAAAGACGCGGGCCTCCCTTATTCTTTTTGGTCAGGAGGGGGGCGCAAGCCCTTGCTCTTTGAAAAAGCGTGTAACGCATGGCGTTTCGATGGACCTCTGCCGATGGGGATCACTTTCCTCCGGCATGTTCGTGCCGGGCTTCGCCCGCGCCCGAATAGGCGGTTGGAGAGCGAATCTCATCGTACCCGCGTATCGCGGAGTAAGACGTCCTGGGTATCGCAACGATTGACATTCGGTGGTCCCAGGCGTTTTCCGTTAGGACGCCCCGTGAACTTGAGTTGTTGGGGCGTTCCAATGACGGCATGCGAAAGCTGTTGCTTTCGCTTGAGTGTAGCCGGTCGCAGAACTTTGCGACTGTTGCCGCACTGATTACACGATGGAGGTCCAACATTGGACAAGAAAAGCAGAACCAAGAAGAAAGCTGTGCGCATGCTGAGGCAGGCGGCCCGGATGACAATCCAGGTCACCGCGTCACGCATGTCAGGTAAGGCAACCGGTAGACTGGCTGCCGACTTGAACAGGTATGTAGCCATTCTCGAGCGCAAGGTGCAGGAGAATCCGGACGATCCTGAGTTCTGGAATATTTTGCACAAAGCGGCGTCGAAGCTGGTGAAATGTCTGCGGCAAGCGAGTTGACGGTCTACCGGTTACACTTTCTTCCCACATGGAGGTCGTGAGTGACATTGGGCAATGCAATCAAAGTGGTACGGACGGCGAGCGGAATGAAGCAGCGAACTCTCGCGAAGAAAGTAGGGGTGACAGCCAATTATCTTTCTCTTGTAGAGGGTGATAAGCGCGAACCGAGCATCTCATTTCTAAACCGCTTAGCGCAAACTCTGACAATTCCGGTCGGTGTCTTTTTTCTATGGCAAGAGGTCGATACGAAACGGGGCGGGGCAGAGCAGCTAGACAAGATACGAGAACTACTGACACGCCTTGAGGGAATGTATTTGGCAGAAAGGAATCCGCGGGTCCGCAGGTCACGACGGGCAGCATAAACCGATGAGGTTCAAAATCGTTGACAAAACGCAGCTAGCAAAGTTTCTCGCGGTCGCTCCGGGTGAAATTGATTACGTCATTAGCCGACTCCATCGCTTCTACAGGCCGAAGCCCATTCGTAAGCCGGACGGAAGCACTCGAATGCTGCACGTGCCGCAGGGCAAGCTAGTTCTACTGCAGGAAAAAATCAAGCGCCATATACTTGACGAGTTTCAGTGGCTGCCGTGTGTTCATGGCGGAATCAAGAACAGGTCCATCTTGTCAAATGCAGACCCTCATGTTGACAAGAACATTGTGTTCTCGCTCGACGTCAAGGATTTCTTCCCCAGCGTGGGTCCTAATCGGGTTTTCGCAATCTTTACGGGCTTGGGATTTGGGCAAGAGCCGGCTCGGATTCTTACGCGCGTTACCACGTGGAAGCATCAGCTACCGCAGGGAACGAAAACGAGCACGGCGCTGGCAAACCTGTCCCTCATTCGAGTTGACTGGCGGATAGAGCGCCTCGCGGAACGTTACGGATTTTCATATACTCGCTTCGTTGATGATCTCACGCTATCGGGCGATTGGCGATTACTCAAGTTTCGCAAGCTGGTGCAACGCATTCTCGAGAGCGAAGGCTTTTCCGTAAGGCTCTCGAAGGTTAGGACGATGCCGCGAGGCTCGCGTCAGACTGTCACAAAACTGGTTGTAAACGAGAAGGTGAATGCAACCAGAGAGCAGCGCGAGTCAATCCGGGCAGACGTCTTGGCACACATCCAAGCAGACAACAGCGTTCCGGACCCGCGCCTACTCGGACGTGTTTACTGGCTCCGGTATATTAACCTCACAGTTGGTGAAAGGTTGGCGGAGCGAGTGGGAAGGATAACCCTGCAATGAATCGAGCTGTGATCGACATTGAGACCATTCCGGTTCAGACGCTTGGAAGCGACCTTGCCGACTGTGAGGATGCCGTAAAAGCGGCATCCCTGAATGCCCTAACTGGCCGAATCGTGTGTGTAGGGATGTTGTTTATGCGGGCAGACTATGAGGCTGATTCTGCCGTCGCAATCATCTCCAATGATGAGAAAACCATACTTGAAAAATTCTGGGCGACTATTGAGCAATGGAGGATTGCTGGGTTTGTGGCACACAACGGGTTAGCCTTTGATCTCCCGTTTCTCTGGAGACGTTCGGTCATCCATAACGTGAAGCCTACTGTCGCGTTAGATCTTCGAAAGTACCGAAAGGATTTCGTGTTCGACACGATGACGATGTGGGCGAATTGGGACCCACGCAACAATCCGTCATTGGACGCGTTGTCGCAGTCGCTCGGGTTAGGTGGAAAGAGCGGCGGTGGAGGGAACGTCTTCTCTCTTTGGAAAGCGGGCCAGTATGAAGATATTGCAACGTATTGTCTACATGACTGCTGGTTGACGTATGCGTGCTACTGTCGGATGAATTTCCAGACTCTGATCGCCGAAGACCAAGTGTCTAGGAAGGTGATCTTTCTGGGTGGTGAGACGCACATGCAGGAGCCCTTACGCGCGACGTTCGCTTAATTCTCCGTGGGCCGACCGCCGCGGCCCCTTGGGGGCGTCGACGCTTTGAACCTTCCCGCTTGGGTCAAGGTTTACGTATATTTCTTTTCAGATGGACAGACAAGGTGGTCTTTGTCCCACCAAATCAAGTTCAAAACATTTTGAGTTAGAAAGCCCCACACGCGCTGCGTACCTGATAGTCGTAGGCAATAAAGCTGCTCTACATCCGGCAGTCTAAGTTCGTCCAGTCGTTTTTGGGCCTCGCTACAAAGACCTTTGATTGGGACACCGTGATTCTGTTTCCTCGAAGCGACAAAAATTTCGTTGAGCGTTCGCTTCTCAAATTCGGCTAGCTTTGATCGAATGTTCTCCAGCGTCTCTTTGTCTACCGTATGCCAACCAAACGGGTCGCAGAACTCCATACGAGAGATGCGCCAAGCGAGGTGAAAGGCCCACCAATCGACTGGATTGGGGTGAGGGACGCGCGAAAAGCTTGAAATTCGCGGGGAAGCGCAGCGCGATCGGTCGCCGCCGCGCTTTCGACCCGCAAAAGATTCGCCGCGGCCAAGGACCGGGCGATGAAACCCGGACAGACGACGCGGTAAATCGGCCAGGCTCGTCTGTAAAAGCGCCGTTCGCGCCGGTTCGGCCAGCACGAAGCTCCTCAAATCTTGCCAGGGGCGTACGGGCGGTAAATTTCTCGATCGTGCTTCGCCAGCTCATCGCGCATAGATTCCAGAACGTCATCGATTCGCGCGCGCTCTTCGTCGAGTTCGAACCGATTATGAACCTGATCCACGGCGCCGATCCTGCGAATTTCCTCGCCGATCGCCTCGCAGCGTCGAAGGCGCTCGGCGTCCGTGATGAAAACGTAATCGAACGTGGAAATTCCGGTCTTTTTCGCCGCCAGGCTGCGAACTGCCAAAAAACTACTTCCCGGCTGGTCATAGGCAGGATGCAGTACGGGGTTTACCCCGTGCAGGGTCGCGCGCTTGACGGTGCGAATCGGGATTTTTCGCGAGCAGCCGGCACCGCCGCAGAACTCGCACTCGGGGTCGTGCTCGTCATCCCAGGAATCGCCGTCGTCACCGTCGAGCGAGAACTCGAAGGAGTTCGACTGCACCGTTCCGTTCCGCACGTTTTGCCAGAGGTCGCGTTGATACGAGACCGCCGGATCCATCCGACAATCGAAGTACAACGCATCCGGTTCGTCGTCGAGTGTGAGATTTCCCGCCGACCGTCGCGCCAGCGGGAAATTTGCGTCGTGGTTCCAGGTCGCGATGCACTGGTCGCCACGTGCGATTGACCGCGCGAACGCGCCCGGCGCGATCCTCTCGCGCGCGTTGAACGCGGGAACGTGCTTCGCGCTCAAGACGTTATAGGTGACAGCCTTCCCGCTCAGACGAAGATCATTTTCCGGGTCGCCGGTCGCGCGAAGCTCGGAAAACAACACGTTGCGTTTTTCGATCTTCATTGGGGGCCTCCGAAGGGATATTCAAAGGGGTATTTTGCCGGGTTGATGCTCGCATCTGGCGCGGCGGGGCGCGGGGCGGGCGTCGCGCTCGTCGGCCGCGGGATGTTGTGTTCGCCCGCCGGTACGAGGTCGCCGGGCGTCACTTCGAGGACGCCGCCGTTCGGTACGGCGCCCGGAAACACGTTGTGGTCCGCGTCGATGACGGTGCCAGGATCGCGTAAGCTCTGATTGCCCGCTGGTTTATCGTCAGGGGTTTGCGCTGGGGATTCCGGCGAGCGGTCGCCGCCGTAACCGGGGCGGCCGTTCAAGCGTTCATTCGTGATTGCCATTGTCTACTTTCCTTCTGTTGCGTGAATTAGCAAAAATCTCTCTTCCTCGCTGCTCGGTAGAACGCCCAGCAGCATCAGCAAGCTTTTCAGGTTGTCCTCCCCGCGCTGGCAAAATTCATCGTCGTAACCGATCGCTACGGCGCGCTCGCGCAGTTGCGCGTCCGTCGCAGCGTCTGCCAACTCGGTTAGACACAGCGATGGAATGGCCAGGTGTAGGCAATACGTTTCAAAATCGGTCAACGCGGCGGTGATCATATTCCCGACGGGTCGCCCGGCGCGTAACCCGTTTCACCCGTCGCGGGCGTGATGCCCTCGACGAACGACACAAATTTCGGTTCCGACGCCACCAACTTCGCGAAATGCGCTTTATCGTTTTCTTGGTGGCGTTTGTATGCTTCGATAAACTGCTGGATGATCGGCTCGGGCACGCGTTCGTCGCCGTTGCAGTGGGCAAAATGCGCGGCGCGAACGATTCGCTCGGCGTTTTCCGCAGCCGAATGATATTCCTCGTCCTTCACCAGGAGGCCGCGATCGAACGAGTGGCGGGAAAATTCCCGGCCGTTGCGCGCGTCCGGCAACGAAGGGTTCACCTGTTTGAAAGTTCGCGTCGCGATCGATTCCACGCGCGCGCTCGCCTTGCACCGCGGACACCTGAAAGTAATGTACGGGACGTTCGAAACGTTCCCGAAATTTAGCTTCCACTCGCTCGGGCCGGGGTCGGGCGGTTTCGCCGGAAGGATTTCTTCGCAGGTGCCGGTCGCCAACAAGGCCATTCCAATTCCTCTTGGTGCATCAAACCGTTCACCGGTTTCTTTCAACCTGAGTTTCATTTGTAGATTCTCCTTTTTCGAAGCGCGAATCTCGCGATTCGCGACGTGAGTTTTTTACTTCGTGATTGCCGGGTACGCGTCTAGGACCGTCAGAAAACCCGAATGTTTTCTTAGTCGCCCGCGCAACAACTCCTTTTCAGGCGGAAGCATGTTTTCTACCACGGTGAGCGCGTCGAGATTCGCGCCGCGAAGTTCGCGGACTATGTGGTCGTTTTCCACGGCCGGAATTACGAAAAACGGCCAAAAGCCGTTCAGCGGGAGCTTATTCGCGTTCCAGCCGAGGGCGCGGATGATCGCGGCCGCATAGGAGTCGGTAGCGTCAGCTGCCATATTTTTCCTCCCACGCGACGGTCCCAGGGATTAGGTCTTCCTTCGGCGGCTCCGCCGGCTTCACGCTGCGCCTGCTACGCGGCGTGATTCCCAAATTCGACATGAGCGTGAACAGCGATTTTTCTAAGCGGGCCACTACATCGCAGCGCGGGTTGACCGCGTCGCAGACGATGGGTTGGTTTCGAATGACTTTGGTCACCTGGACGATGGTTCCTTCGTTCAGCAACATGATCGATTCTTTTTTCCAGCGGTTTTTGGTGCGGCAAAAAATTTCGAGGATATGGGAATCAACCGGCGTGAGCGAGTTGCGCCCGCGGAGTAACTCGACCGTTTCGGTCCAGATCGCTGTCTCGTCGAAATCTAGCGACTCGGGAAGCTGCGGGACGCCGGGAGCTATCGCTTCGACGGCGCGCAGCGACGCGCGCTGTTCCGTGCGACGAACATGCGCGGCTGAGGCTCCACCAAGGCGGACTTCGTCGACACCTTTGGGAAGAGGCATAGGTTTTCTCCTATCGATTCGCGTGCGAGTGGAATATTTCCGGGCGAGAGGTACGACTAGTTAAATTTTACGTTGCGGTTTGACTGCATGTACACAACAAAATGCAAAATTTTCCTTCTTTTATTCGCGCCCTGCGCCCATCTTTCCGAGCCACGCGATGAATGCGACGCGATCGCGCGCCGGCCGCGCCAGGGGACGCGGGAACCGTCGTTTCGCGCAAATCCTGCGCGCCTGGGGGTAAGCGTCCAAAATTCGTTTTCCGTGGTGTTTTTTTCTCTGTGGCTCGCGACGCTGCGCAGCCAGCACGGCAAATCTGCAAAAGTAGCCCGTCCCGGTTGACAAGTCGCCGCCAGTTTTGAGCAAAAGAGCAAACATTACCACGTCCAGGGGGCTATACTCCGCGCGCTCTCGCCGCGCCAAGCTTATGCAGCTGCGGGTCTTATCCTCCTTATTTTTGCCTATAAGATTTAGTAATCCGTCGTCTTGCTCATTTTGCTCATCGCTTGAACGCTTCGCCGTTGGCCCCGCTGGCGTCTTTTTCGCCCGCTCGACGGTCGAAGGGCGCTCCGTATACAGCCCCCTGGACGTGGTAATGTTTGCTCTTTTGCTCAAATCCGACATTTTTACCGCTTCCAACACCCCGGGTGCAGGGCGCAAGCCTCGCCGGTCGAGATGACCGCCACCGTTTCCGGGTCCTCGCCGGCGAGGTGATGTTTGAACAACCTGTCGAACCATTCCCGCCGTACGCCCTGGAGACGACGCTCGTTTACGTCGAACGGTTTATCGAAGAGCTCTTTTTGCTGTTCCTGGTTCGTTTGAACCCAAAAGCCGCTCTTTTTCCCTGGCGTCGTCGGTGGCAAGCCAAGCTGGCCCAGGAGACCGCTGAGCTCATTCGCGTTGATGCCCGGTTCCGATCGCGGCTTCCAGCTTGGCCAGGGGCTGGACGTTTGCAGGCGAAGGTCGGCCGCCAGGACGGACAGGCTGATAACCTGAGCCTTCTTACGGGTATGGAAAATGTTCCGAACGTCGCGTAGAAGGGCAAGCGTAATGTTTGAGTCGTAGTCGTCCACCGAAACGGCGGCCGCTTCGCGCGCAGCGCTCAGGGCGGGCTCGCCCAATACCGTGGCGATTTTCAAGAGCGCCCGCCAGTTGTCGCGATCCCGGTTTGAAAGATCGCGAAGCGCGGGTTTCGCGCCTCGAATCTCTTCGCGGTGGTCGCAAACCCAACGGCAAATTCGCCGCCGCAGGCTTTCCGCCTGAAGCTCGAGCTCGGGACGCTCGGTTTTGTCGTAGTCCTCGACCACGTCCGTCGGAAGCTTTTTCAGCAAATCGGTGAACAGGGTGCGAGAAACAAGCGTCGCCTCCTTCGGTTTCGCGATCATCCCGTAGGCGACGGGGGCATAGGTTTTGAACCTTCGGGGTTTCATCTCGCCCGCGTCGTTCTTATCGATCCGCCCGACGAACCCGCCCTTCTTGTGGCCGGAATTTAAGACCCCGATCAGCTCGGGATAGTCCTCGCCGAACGAATCGAACTCGTCGATCAGAAAGGTGGGCCGGGCATCTTCCGCCGCACGATAGACGAACGCGACCGAAAGGTTATCGAACGGAAGGGGGCGTTCAACCAAGTCTCTAATAACGCTGAGCAGCGTGGTCTTACCGCAGCTTTTCGCGATCGCCGTAACGCCGTAACGAGCGAGAATGTCGAAGTTTTCCGGGCAGTGCGTAGCGATTACCCAGAGCCCGCATTTCGTGACGTCGGTTTCGTCCGGAAACACCACAAACCTTTTAACGAACGCCGTGACGTCTCGGAAAAGCTGCGGGCCGTCGACCGGCTCTTCCCACGGGACGGTGTCCGTAAGCCCGAAGTCGTCTTCTTCGATCGCCTCGACGACGACGGTCGGACGCCGCTTGCGAACCGCGCTGTCCAAGTCCACGGAGCGAATATTTAGACGTTTGGAGGTTTTGGCCCGCCTTAATGCGTACTCTTCATCGGTTAGGAGCGCGAGGCGCGCGGCGATCGTCTCGAATTCCGTCGCTGCCGCCGCCTCGTCGTTGAGCCAAACCTCAATTTCGGCGAGAGCTTCGTCGTGCCCGGGCGGGAGCATAATTTCGTCCGGTTCGACCAGCGTGCCGACCGCCGCGCGTTGCGCGCGTTCGAGCTCGAGGAAGCTTGACGCCACGTCGAAAAGAGCGCGTCGCGAATGCGCCGAGAGTTCCGCCGAAATTCGGCCCGTCAGCAGGAAGTGGCCGGTGGCATTGGTCGCATAAAGCCGTTCGAACTCCTGGTAGACCTGGTCGGTATATTCGGCGAAGCCCCGGGCGCTTACCGATAATCGTTGGCACGCTTCCATGAAACCGGGGATCGAATCCAGCGGGTAGTCGTCGGGGAGGGAGTTGCGGCCGAGCGGTAGTTTACCTTCGTTCGTAGTTGACATGGTGGGGTATTCCCTCCAGCTGAAGTTTGGTCATTTTCGTCTCGCGAATTAAATTCGGAACGCCGTTCTGAAAGTCGATTTGGATGGTGCCCCACGTTCTTATGCGAATCGCCTCGTCGATTAGCGCGTCGAGGCGTTTTAACAGTTCTTGCTTATTCATCGTTCCCCTCCTTCTTCGGCTGCGCCGCCTTCGGCCTTTGACAGGTTTACCCGTCCAGCCTTCAGGCGATGGCGGCTGCTTTCCGCGAGATTGACGGTGTTCTTGACAAAATCGAGCTGCGCTACCTTTCCGTGATAGGCTCGAAACGATTCGACCAGGTTGTCGTCAGTGACCTCGGGGCATACTTGATCATCCTGCCCGGTCGTCAGCGGTACATCACCCAACGACAGGCCCCTCGAACATAGAAACGTCGTAACGATGACCTCGAAGGTCATCGGTGGCCGATGGTCCAGGTGGGCTTGATCGCGGGAAATACGTTCGCCGGTCGCGGCGCAGGCGACGAGGCCGTCCGCATCGATATGTTCCGCGAAAAAAGCGTCGCGGGCCTTATAGAGGTCAACCGCCACCGCTCGGCGGAATGCCCGGCTGACCTCTTGCTTGCGGCTCGGCGCGCGTTGCGAAATACAACGCGGGTAAGAGAAATCCGTCCCCGTCCCGTTAAGGCGAACGATGCGGAAGCATTGCGTGCCGTGTACCGTTTTAATAACCTGAAAATGACTGACGCCGCAGCCCACCTTTGCGGCATACTCGGGGTGCCGTTCCAGCAGAGCTGCGAGATCAAGAAAGTCTTCAGCAGACACTTGATCGCCTGGTTTGTAGCGGTTTAGCATCCCCTTAAAGAAAGCTGATGCTTCCTCCTGCGTGTTAAAGGTTCGAGTACCAAGTTCGACAGCTTTTCTACGTGCCATCTATTCCTCCCCCCATATAGTATGGCTATCGTCGTCAGTTTTCGTTTCGGTCGCTGCGTACGCGCCGACGCGCTCCATCACGTCGGCGACGTTGTAAGTTTTTAGGTGCTTGAAGCGCGCGTCGGGCGGCAGGCGCAGGTGGGCGAGGAGTTCGCTCAGCTTCGGGGGCGGTCAAGTCGTGGTAATTGCGCGCGGCGAGGGCTCGTTCGAGCTCCGCCGCGGTGATCGTCGCGGCGGACGATTCCGCGACGACGGCCCCGATGAGCGCGATCACCTTTCCGAGGCGGCCGTCCCGTTCCCAGATCGTGAGCCACGACCTTTGCGCCCCGGCGTTTCCCTTCCTTTCTAGTCTCCGAAGTTCGTTCGCGACGAGTTTCATCTGGCTAACCTGTTCTGTCTTCTCATCGGCGAATCACCGTGAGGCGCCGCGTCGCGCTTTCTTCGGCGGTCGCCCGGCCTTCGGAGAGGCGCGGCGTGGCTGGTTGCACGAGCGCACAAATGCGTCGAGGTCCTCGCGCACGTATCGCACTCTGGTATTGACGAGCACGAATTTCGGGCCACGTTTAAGGCAGCGCCACACGGCTAACGTCTGCACGGAGATTTTCAGGTATGCGGCCGCTTCGGGTGGAGTAAGGTACGGCGACTCGAGGCGAATGTCGGAGAGAGACGGAGTTAAAGCGCAGCTTGACGTCATAGGGACACTCCAATTTGAAAATCCCTACGACGATCAGGTGGGAAATCAGCGGTCTAGGGTTTTCCCGCTGGCCGGTGGAAGCCGTCAATACCCGGACGATTTGCGTCCGGCCACCTTACAAAACAATTATCGCGTAACTGAAATGCAGTGTACACAAGGAAATACAACAACATTCATTTCACTTGAGGCAGATTCGTCTCAAGTAAGCGCTGCTTCTGTCTCTTTTTCGCGGCCGCCATCATCTGCGCCATTTTCCGGCTCCCGGTTTCGATCGCGCCGCGCACTGCTTCGCGATGCAAGCGCGCGTAAACTTCCGTGGATTGCGTATCGCGGTGCCCAAGCGCGGCACCGATCTGTTGGAGGGAGACACCGGAAATCGCCATGTAACTAGCGAACGTCCGTCGCAGATCGTGGATCGTGACACGCCGGGTCGCGTCCTTGGGATAATCGAGGCCTGCGCGAGTGCGCAGCAAATACCACCGCTTCTTGAAATCCTCGACGTGGCCGCTCGTGCTCGTCGGTGACGGAAAGACCCAGGGATTGTCATCTTTGCGGGCCGCGACGCGCTCCTTCAGGACTGTGATGGCTGCGGGCGTTAGGTCCACGTTCTGTGGTTTGTCGTTCTTGGTGCGCGGGATCATCCAAGTCTGCATCTCCCACGAAATATCGGCCCACCCCATCGCGTGGATGTTTGACTTGCGCGCGCCGGTCGCCAGGGCCAGCGTGATGAAGTCGCGCAAATCTCGGTCGGTTTCCTTGTCTAGCTCCTTCTTCAGCCGCAGCAATTCGTCAGGCGCAAGGTACCTCTCACGTTGACGCTCGTCGAACATCTTAATCCTCGCCGCCGGGTTTTCGCCGTGCCATAAGTTCGCGTCTCCCGTGGCGTAGTTGTAAATTGTGCGCAGGAACTCGCATATGCGATTCGCCGTCACCTTCCCATGGTCGACTCCAAGCCGCTGGTGGAGATCATGAACGTCCTGACGGGTAATCGCGCCGAGCCGCCGATCCTTCCAGTCGGCGAGGTATTTATCGCGCGTCCGTCGGCATTCCTTCGCTCTTTTCGTCGGATTCACGCATTCCAGCATGACGTGGCGCTCGACGTAGCTCTCGACTAGGTCCGTAAGTGTCATCTGGCCTGCCCGCGGTCGCTCGAATGGGTGAGACCCCACGCAGCCGCCGCGCCGCCAGTCCGCCAACGCCACGTTGTACGATTGCGCCGTGGCCCGCGCGGTTTCGAGCGAGGTCTCCGGCCACGCGCCGATCGTGCGCCACGTGGGCTTTCCGGCGACCGCGCGGAACCAGAAGAAAGTCTTTGCGCCGGTCGGCTCAATCTTCAGGCCGAGGTCAGGGGTTTCCACGTCGTAGACGATCACGCGCGTACGGCCTGGAACGGGCAGCGCGGCGATCCGCTTTTCTGTGAGATGCTCGCGGCGCGTCGCTCCCCGCGCTTTTTTCTTCGTCATCGTTTTAGCCTCGTTTTACGTTGGGTCTTAAAATCCGTTAAAATGACGTAAAACTAACACAATCTAATATACGGCATTTTACCGTAATACGTTGTAGATGTATATAGTTATGAATCTGCCAGAATTTAACGAGACGGTCGGAATCTGCCTACGAAGCAGAAGGTCGGGAGTTCGAGCCTCTCCGGGCGCGCCATTCTCTCGATAAAAGCGGCGGTCGTTCGGAAGAGTGGAATCCGAGGCTCGGCCCGTTTTACCTCGGCTGTACCGCTCGCAGTGGGCCGGTATAATATTGGTCCACAGGTCAGCAGCAGATGCCTTGCATCTTTTGCACCAGCGAAAACAATCTTACAAATGAGCATGTTTTTCCCGCTTTTATGGGCGGTGAACTAGAAGTTCGCAACGGAAGCTGCAAGACCTGTAACAACGTTTTCGGTGTTGCCGAAGCCGCCATAAAAGCTTTCACCCACTACTAAGTTCGAGGACCGCGATGCGGTTGACGCACAATGGTATCCAATTATCGCCGGCTTCTGTTCTGGTAAAGGTACCACGATTGAGCGAATCCGCGACAAAGGGTCCGCACTAGTCATCCATCAATCCTGTGGATGAGGCGGTTGCGGAGGGCGGGGGATTGGGCGATGTCAATGGCGGTCCAGGCCATGGCTAGCGCGCCGTCGAGGACGGCTTTGTCGGCGTCGGCTTTCACGCAGTGCGCGGTGAATTCCGGCTGGTGATTCGACGCGGGCAGGGAATTGATGCCGATGCCCGGATGAATCGACGGAATCACGTGGGAGACGTTGCCCATGTCCGTGGAAGCGGTGATGCGCTGCGCCAAGGGGCCAAGGTCGGGAAACGAGCGGCCGAGGGCTTCGGCGTTGTTTTTGTAGAGCAGGCTGATGTCGTGGTCGTATTTCACGTCGGCGTAGGGCTTGTCGCCACCGCGAATTTCGAGCTTCGAGCCCGTGGCGACCGCGCCTGCTTCGAAGCAGCGATAAACCCTCGCGCGAACGTCCTTCAATTCCTCCAGAT
>Ga0209167_10001300_pt1 | contig 14994 bp, 15 predicted proteins | sample Coa_R1_9_FD_187154 | JGI IMG/M metagenome (GOLD analysis project Ga0209167, IMG submission 187154) | Surface soil microbial communities from Centralia Pennsylvania, which are recovering from an underground coalmine fire - Coalmine... | ecosystem: Environmental > Terrestrial > Soil >... | reverse complement strand
CAGTTCTCCCGGTGAAGGCGCCACGTTCCAGGTTTTGTTGCCAGCTGTATCCGAAAGCCGAAAGACCGTGGAATCCGGCTCCGCGGGAGCGAAACTCGAGGGCAGCGGCTCGGTGCTGGTAGTCGACGACGAAAGCTGCGTGCGAAATCTTGCCCAAACGGCCCTCAAAAAATATGGCTACACGGTGCTGGTGGCCGAAGACGCTGTTTCGGCGATAGAAATTCTGCGACAGGCGCGTCAGCCGATCGCCGCGGTGCTGCTGGACCTCTCCATGCCCCGGATGAGCGCCCAGCAGGCGGTCGAGCGGATTCAAACCGGATGGCCGGAGACGCGCATACTTTTGTCGAGCGGGTACGATGAAGAAGAAGTGCTGAGCGGGTTCAGGGGAACGCAACTCGCCGGCTTTCTGCAAAAGCCGTACACGCCCGCACAACTGGCGGAGAAGATTCGAGCCGCGATCGGAGCAGGAGAGGCAGTGTCTTCCCGGAGTTATTTGGCGCCCCACGCCGAAAAACCGCTGATACGCGGGAACATCCCGAGCTTCGCGGCCTGAAGTCCTCGGAGACCGGCGGCGGCGCGCCGCCACGTCTGGCCGTTCATCAGCGAGAGTATATCTTAACCCGGCGGGCCGGTCTGCTCTGATATGCTTTGACCACGATCCTGCCTGGTATACACGGCCAACTGCTATGATTCAGGCGGAAGGATTGTACATGGCTCTCTCGGCCAGGAATCAGCTCCAAGGCAAAATCAAGGACATCCAAATCGGAGACATCATGGCCCACGTTACGGTCAAAGTGGGCCCGAATTTGATCGAAAGCGTTATTACACGAACCAGCGCGGAAGAGTTGCAGTTGAAAAAGGGCGATTCCGTTCGCGTGGTGGTGAAGTCTACCGAGGTCATGATTCAGAAGGATTAGTTTAATGCCCGAGCCGCCTGAAAAGGCGACTGGAGGGCCGAAGCCCGCCATAAGGAAAATTCGATGAAACTTCGCGTACGGCACAACTCAATACGCTTCCGCCTCGGGCAGTCGGAGGTTCGGAGTCTTCGGGAATCCGGCGAATGCCGTGAAACCGTTGAATTTCCCGGCGGCGCACGGCTGGAGTATGTTCTGTCGGCTTCCGAAGCCGCGAATTTCAACGCATCGCTCGGGGATGGCGTCGTTACCGTGGCTATTCCGGCGCAGCAACTGAGCGACTGGTATTCCCCGGGCCAGGTCGGTATGAGCGCAGAAATCCCCGTGCGGCCGGGAAAAAATCTGGAAGTGCTTATCGAGAAGGATTTCCGCTGCGTCGACGATCGCGGCTCCGAGGATCAATCGGACACGTTTGAAAATCCCCTTGCCGCTTCCCTGAGCTGTTGATCTCCCAAGCCATTACCAGCGCTGCGAGATCTCAGTCTGCACCCCAGACCGCTTTAGCCATATCGGGTTGCCCAGGCCCCGACACCACTTCCGCGATATGCGGGGTAAGGGCAAGGTCTGGCTGTGACTTGGCCGAACAGGTGATCGCAAGAGCCGAGCGTGGCGAGCTCGCTGCATAAACCTTGAACGGGCGGATCCAGATCTTTGAACTTCGGATCGTTCATATACTTGAGCTTGCCTTCTTCTGTGGCCTTCGGCGTTATGTGGCGCTGGTCTTGAAACGTAGTTGGGGACCGGCGTGCTTCTTCGAATGGACGCCACATAACGCGATCGTCATTTTGCGGCCGTGAGCGTGGCGAGAAAATCGTTCCGATGTGTTAACTCGCCACCGTCCGCCCCGCTCACTGACGAACCCCGCCAATATCTCACCAACTGCGAGGAGCAGGGGATGTCCCGGAAAACCCTGCGCTTCAAAGCGAGGATTTTGCTACGCATAGCAAACTACCTGAAATTGGCTAATCGGCCCGCCGGTCAAATCAGCATCGAGGAGGTCGAAAAGGCCGCAAACCGATGGTCGTACAGGAAGCGTCACGCGAGGCTCGATCGACTATTCGGGAATGGACGCGCTACGGCGGCACAAACCAAATCCTCTATCTCGCGCTGGGCCATTCGCCGCGTGACCATTCACTCGTTCGCATTCGCGGTAAGTGCAACAAACTCCGACGCTGCGCTTTGTGGCCGCAGATCGTGGGTGAACTGCCGGAGCTGACAACCCGCCGCTCGTCCGCGGATCACGTGTTCCTGAACAGGTTTGGCGAACCCATCACGCGGTTCGGGATTCACACCACGGTCGAAAGATACGTACGAAGAACGCTTCCGGTCATGCCTTCCCTCGCCGGCAAACGGGTAAGTCCTCATACGATCCGCCACACGACTGCGACCCATCTGGTCCGTGCCGGAGTTGATATCAACACCATTCGGGCCTGCTCACTCAACACAACGAATATTTACGCGGAGGTGGACCTGGAGATGAAGGCCAAGGCTCTCGCGACTTGCGAAGTGCGCGGGCGGTCGCCCCAAACACACTGGAAGAACGACGTCACGTTAATGCAGTTCCTTCGCAACCTCCAGCCGGATTATGCGGCGCTGGGGGACAGCCCGAATGTTCCGTTGATCGCCTCCGCCCTCCCACATAACTGCCGCTCAGGTGTGACTGGCTCTATGGCACCGGAGGCCGCGGCAGTGCACCGGGAATGACCGGGAATTCGATTTCCGCGGCCGCCATCCGCCGGCGCGGAAGCCGGGCGCGGACGGCCTTCGGGCGGCTCTTGTGCGCGTGCCGCTCGGCGCCCGGCGGGATCGGCTACTTGCACTGTCCGTTCTCGAGCTTACGTATCTCGTCGAGGCGCGCCCGCGCACCCGCATTGTTCGGATTCTGCTGTAAGACCGCGTTCAGGATCTCGATCGCGGCCGCGTAGTTGCCGAGCTGCACATTGGCCTCGATCAACGTCCGCCGGGCTTGTCCCGATGCGGGGTAGCGCTCGACCGTGAACTGGAGCAACGGAAGCGTTGCCTTCGCGAGTCCCCATTCGAAGACCAAGCTAACCCCCAGCCGCTCCAGGTGAACCTGATCGAGCGCCGCGCGCCCGGCCTCCACCGCGCCGACGGCCCGCAATCGTCCGATGGCTGCCTCTGCATCTCCGCGCACGATTGCCTGCACGAGTTCGTCATAGGTAATTGACGGCGGTATAGCCGCGCGGTGTTCGATGGTCATCTGTGCGTCGGGGAATGCAACCTTCGGATCGCGATCGAGCCACGCCACACTCGCGGCGTCCGCACGAAGAAACGCGGCGAAGAAATGAGTCAGGTAGTCCGCGATGATGCCCTGACGGCTAGCGGCTTCCGGCGCGGGATCACCCCAATAGCCCGGCATCGCGCGCCGACCGGGGATCAGGCCGTAGCTCGTGAAGTCCACGTGATTCATTCCTTCGGTTACGAGGAGCCGGCGATTCGAATGCACCGCCGTGTCGAACAGAGATTCCATGTCTGTATCCTGCGGCCGCCCCATTACCGCCGGTGACGTGGCGTGCAGCCATGGCACTCGCAACGCTGCTGGATCGTAGCTCGGGGAAGCCTGCGGCAAACCCGACGGATGTATATACATAATCCCGGAATCGAAGCTCGCGAACGCGTTGACGTCCCGGTTGCGCATCGCAAGCACCACGGCCGCCATGCCGCCCTGGTCGAAACCGAGCACGCCGAGGCGATCGCCGCTCACGAACGGCAACTGGCGCGCGTGTGCAATCGCGAACTCGAGGTCTCGGACTTGAGTCTCGAGGTCCTGCGCATCGACTCTTACGATCGTGGAGTTGGTCCCGACGAGCGGCGTGGTCACGACGACGAAGCCGCGTCCGGCGAGGAATTCTCCTATTGCCGCGAACGCAATTGGCGATTCGTAATAGAGCCCTTCGCCGAATGCGATCAAAGGAAACCGGCCGGCCGCTGGCTTGGCGTTCTCGGCTGCCAACATGGGCCGTTGAAGCAGCGCTTCGAACGCTGCCGGGATCAGTGAACGCGCGAGCGGCCCGCGCGAGAACTTCAGCAAGTCCCGCGCGGGGCCCGAAATTTCCGCCGGCCACATGTCCTCGTCGGCGAGGGCCGCGTAACGACCGAACCGCATCGGCTTCGACGTCGCTTTGGCCGGATACCAAACGTAAACTCTGATCGGCCGGGCGTGCGTTCCTGTGCCGTCGCTCGCCGAGACATATCTCGAGCGGTCCTGCTCGACGAGCAGCCGGAACCCCACAACGTGCGGACCCGGCGCAAGTCCGAACCTGTCACCCGCGTTCGTTGGCTGCTGCGCAGGCGCCGCGACCGACATCAAAACTGTCGCAAGCAGGAACCCCACGCGACGGCTGTTGACGCTGCAACCGCTGCGGCAGTGCTGCCGATCGTCCCAAGTGCACCGTGATTTCATGTCCGAGTTTGGTTCTAATCATGATGTGAACCAAATCTGACTGCAGATTTTATCAAACAAGCCGCAGGTCATTCATTGCTCTGAAATTTATTTGCTCTGAAATTTATTGCTCTGAAATTTATTGCTCTGAGGACCCACGCGCCCGTTTTGAGATCGAAAGATTTCAGCGCGGTCGGGGCGCTCTGCGTCGGCAGCTTCGACGAGCGCACCCGGAGCGTGCCCGATTTCGGATCGGCCAGCACGCCGAGCACACCCTGCAATCCGTTAGTGCCCGTTTTGATCCAAACCTCTGCCATGGCGGACCCTTTGGCGGCTTCGGACCTCACTTTTCGCCAGACTCCCAATATAAAGAGACCCATCGGAAGTGGAACTCAGGCTCTTGGGAAAGGCTTGTTTTCGTGAACGGTTATTTCATTTGGGCCCGAAGCGGCGCTGAGGCTGGCAACGGCTGTGAGAACGATTCAATACCTGCGGTTAAGTCTCATAGGTTTCTATTTTTCCGCCACGATAGATCCCGCAAGGCTGCGTGGTCAGATTCCGCACAGCCTTACGCTGAACAAAAAATGGGCAAGCCTCAACCCCGAGGCCGCTTGACAATCGGCCTTCAGGTTGCGAACCTGCCCACTTCCGGAAGCCTATTGGGCTGGCGGTGCGTGGAAGCGGCCAACGTACGCCGCTTTGCCGATGATGTGGCCGTCCATCGCCTTCAGCAGTTCATCGCGCGTCGCGGTGGCCGGAAGATCCAGCTTCGTATCGAGCGCATAGAACTCAAACACGTAGTGATGGAACGGTCCCGGACCGGCGCCGGGTCCGAAATAGCCCGGTGTGCCGCGGCCCGCCAGAATGCCCGGACCATTACGCGTTCCGTCGGGCAGATCGCCCCCGCCCAGTCCCCCTGGCAAAGTCTTGGCCGAGCCCGGGATGTTGAATGCCGACCAGTGAAGCGTGTCGACAGTCGTTTTGTTGGAGGAATTCTCGATGTCGTGGAAAATCACGGCGTAGGTCTGCAGAGCTTCCGGCGCCGTGGTTGGATTCGGACCCAGGTTCCAGTGGAACTCGAACTCGGGCGACTTGTTGCCGCCACGGCCGGCATTGGCCATGGGGACCTCTCCTCCATCCGCAAAGGCCGCAGTGCTGACCCAAAGCACGGGGCGCGGCGGGCCCCCACGTCCACCGCCTGGGGCGCCACCGCCCGGAGGGCCCTGCGCGATTGCCAGCGCACAGGTCGATATGGCGACGATCGCCGAAAATGAAATTCGTTGCATTACCTTCATTCGCATGTTCTCCTCAAGATGATCCTTCTCCGGAACGTTTTGTATTTTATACGATACTATGTCGAGTTCGAGCGATTAGTTTGAAACGCGATACACTCATCACCTCGGTCGTAACGGTCGATCGGAGCGGCAAGGCTTCGAAGCAGGATCTGGTTGCGGTGGAAGAACCGCTCGAAATCCGCCTCGGGGAGACGACCATTTCGGTTACGATGCGGACGCCGGGGCACGATCCCGATCTCGCGGTAGGGTTTCTATTCACGGAAGGCATTGTGGAAGACCCCGCGCAGATTATTTCGGTCCGCCACGCCGAAACTGAAGGTAATCCCAGACAAGCCGGGAATACTGTCGTTGTCGAGCTGAAGCCCGGCTTCGAGGTGGATAGCGAGCGTTTTCGGCGCAATTTTTATGCGACCTCGAGCTGTGGTATTTGCGGGAAGGCTTCGTTGACGGCGATCGAAGTGTCGCCGCGGCGGCCGATGCGCGAACCGGCGCCGGTCTTCCGTGCCGAACTGATCCACAGTCTTCCGGAATTGCTGCGTCAGTCGCAGGCCGTGTTTGACAGGACGGGCGGCCTGCATGCGGCGGCGCTGTTTTCGGCGGAAGGAGAGTTGCGTGGAGTGCGGGAGGATGTCGGGCGCCATAACGCGCTGGATAAGCTGATCGGTCTCGGACTACGTAACAGTCTGGCGCTGGGTGAATCCCTGGTTCTCATGAGCAGCCGCGCCGGGTTTGAAATCGTTCAGAAAGCTGTGATGGCGGGAGTGCCGGTGCTGGCGGCCGTTGGCGCACCATCGAGCCTGGCGGTCGAAGCTGCGCGGCGATTCGACATCACGCTTTTGGGATTCGTGCGCGACGGCCGGTTCAATATCTATTCGGGTGAAAAGAGGATATCTCTCGACCCCAATTAATGAGCTGCGGGAGGACGAAGGTGCTTTGCACTGCTTTCGTTCTCGAGGCACACTTCATCGATCAATTCCGTGTCCAACACGATTTTGTCGACCATCTTCAGGTTCCATGGCTTGGTATAGACCTTCGGATCGTTCACCGTCGCGTCGATTTCGAGCGTCCCGAAATTCGGACGCCGAAACCGTTCGACCACCGTGGCCGCGTTCGTCAGGGGCGTTCCCGCCATATCCATCCACAAGTCGTCGCGGAATCCGTTCGTCTCGACCACCAGCGTGTCGCCTTCCCATTTTGAAGTCGAATACCCGTTCCACGATGGCTGGGGATCGACGGGCAGCACGCGGCCATCCATGAAGATCTGCCGGTAGGAGGCGTTGTATTCATTGATCAGCACCAGCAGCTTGCGCGTCTGCACGAACTTCGTGATGTGCGGCAGCGTGAACATGCGCGGGAAATTCGAAGGCAGGCAGCGAACATGCGGATCCAGCTCGTTTTTCTGCCGCTCCCTGACGGTCTCCAGAGCGCTCGGCTGGAGTGGAAGCCCGCCCTGCACGGCTTTATTCAGATCCGTCGCATATTTCGACAGGGGCGATTTTTCGAGACAGTCGCCGGTGTCGTCCTTCAGATTTTCGGGGCAGGGCAACCCTTCGGCGGTCGACCACATCCCCGAAAAATCGGGCTTGCCATCCGGGCCGCGCGGCGCAGGCGCCGACAGATTCGGCTTTCCGTCTTTAGTCCGGGGCACATCTTCGGTGGGAAACCGAATCCACTGACCCGAAGCCAGCGTGCACAGCAAACAGGCTATCGCCGAGGCTCGGGCCAGCATCTATTTGGCAATAATACTGCCTGTTGTGGCGCTCACGTATACGAAGTAGCCTGATTTTGTGTTGCCGAAGAGGATGTACCAGACTGGCGCGGGGAAACGAGCCGCGGCCCCAAGAGACATGGAGACCGGCTTGGCTGCGTTCTCCGGTTCTTTCAACCAGTCCGCCGCCTTCCCCGCCGCCGTTTTGTACGCGACATCGGAATCGATGGTGAAGTCGCTGGTCTGAAAGGTCTCGACTGCGGTTGTGGGACCGGCCCAGGGTTCCGGGGCTTCCGCCTTTACTCCTTTGGCAATTGTGGGGAGCTCTTCGGCAACCGAATACGTGTAGGTGCGGGCCATGCGCTGGGATGGCGAGCCGAAGACGGCGACCCAGACGCCGGCTTTCCCGTCGGAGTTTTTCACCCCTGCGACTTCGCCGCTTTTCAGGCTGATCGGCATCATGTCGGCCGCCCAGGCGTGCGCCGGAGTGTACATTTCATAGAAGGCGGTCTTGGCGAGTACGGGCTCGGGGGGGCCGGCGGGTGCTTTCTTCGCGGAGTCGGTATCGGCTTTTGCCTCGGTGGTTTTTGCAGGCTCGGAGGAGCATGCCGCCAGACCGACCACGGCGACCGCTAAGGCAGCTTTCATCAAAAAAATTTTGTCCATGGATGTACCGTCAATATTCTATGTCACCTCGGCGTCGCACTTATTTTTTCGCCGGGCCGCGGGGCTCGCTCGACGGCGGGACAAGGCCTTTGGCGCGCAGATACACAGCCATGGTGCCGTACATTTCATTGTCGTGAATTACGCCGAAGTCCAGGATATTCAACTTGGCGTTGGCGCGACCGAACATTTTGGCCATTTCGACTCCGTTGGCATCCGTCAATGCGTCATAGATGGGATCGCAGTAATCGAAGGCGGCTTTGAGCAGGGCCGTGGCGTCGGCTTTACCGGTCTTCGAGTCGTCGAATTTCTTGTCTTCGCCTTTCGCGGACGCGCAGATGAGGCCCTGCACGGCGGCAATGTGCGTGACTACCGCACCAAAGGTCCGGCTCTCCGGCGCGGGTTTGTAGGTATAGTCCGCTTCGGGCATCTTCTCAGCTCCCCCGAGAAGTGTGCGCTTGATGTTGTTGTAGTTCTGTTTGACGGCGCTGCTGAGCGGATTGCTTTGCGCGTAGAGCGCGGAAGTGCCGGCAACAACAATGAGGAACATCAACCTGGATTTCATTCTTTCTCCTTGGAATGCAAACGAGCGGTTGTCACGGGAATCATTTCCATAATACGCCGGACCCCACGGCGGCAACGCCGGCTTCGGTCTCGCTGCTGCTCGTGTAGTTACCCGTGTGGTTCGATCCCGCCCAAATCAGGATCGCCTCCCTTCGCGGGGAAGAAGTTGTTAGGATATCTCCTGAAGCTGTTGACATAACCCCATCAAGGAGAGCACCAATGAGCCAAGTGACACTAAGCGACGCACGCCGGATCACGGCCGCCGCCGAAAAGAAGGCCGCTGAGATCGGCCAACCAATGAACATCGCCGTGGCGGATGAAGGAGGGAACATCGTTTCCCACGTCCGCATGGACGGCGCATGGATCGGCAGTATCGATATTTCCCAGAAGAAAGCCTATACGTCGCGCGCATTCGACATTTCGACAAAGGACCTCGCATCCCATTCCCAATCCGGTAACCAGTTCTTCGGCATTCACGCCTCGAACGACGGAAAGATTATGATTTTCGCGGGCGGCATTCCGCTCAAGAAGGGTGGCAAAGTGGTAGGCGCGATCGGCGTCAGCGGCGGATCTGGCGATCAGGATCATGCCGTAGCGGAAGCCGGCGCCGCCGCGTTTTAATTTGTACTCACGGAGAAAAGAAAAAAGGAAGAAATATCATGGCAAGCAATCGTGGTTTGGCATACATGGGGCCCGGGAAGGTCGAGATCCAGAGCATCGACTTTCCCAAGCTGGCACTCGGAAATCGGAAATGCGAACATGGCGTGATTCTGAAGATCGTTTCCACAAATATCTGCGGAAGCGATCAGCACATGGTCAGAGGGCGCACGACGGCGCCGCATGGCCTGATTCTCGGCCATGAAATCACCGGCGAAGTGCTCGAGGCGGGGCGGGACGTCGAATTCATCAAGGTCGGCGATCTCTGCTCCGTACCGTTCAACATCGCGTGCGGACGCTGCCGGATGTGCAAGGAAGGCAAGACCGGAATCTGCCTGAACGTGAATCCGGCGCGGCCGGGTGCGGCTTACGGGTACGTCGACATGGGCGGCTGGGTTGGCGGTCAGGCGGAATATGTAATGGTTCCGTACGCCGATTTCAACCTGCTGAAGTTCCCGGATAAGGCGCAGGCGATGGCCAAAATCCGCGATCTGACCTGCCTGTCGGACATTCTGCCCACCGGTTATCACGGGGCGGTGACGGCGGGAGTAGGGCCGGGTTCGACGGTCTATGTTGCGGGCGCGGGTCCGGTAGGGCTGGCCAGTGCGGCGGCCTGCCAGTTGCTGGGCGCGGCCGTCGTCATCGTCGGCGATCTGATTCCGGAGCGCCTCGCGCAGGCGAAGAGCTTCGGCTGCGAGGTCGTGGACGTGTCGAAGGATGCTTCGGTGGGCGATCAGATCGCGCAGATTGTCGGCGAGCCGTTAGTCGATTGCGGCGTGGATTGCGTCGGCTTTGAAGCCCGCGGACATGGGCATGCCGGCGCGGCGAAGGAAGCCCCCGCAACGGTGCTCAATTCGCTGATGACCGTTACACGGGCGGGCGGTGCGATCGGCATCCCGGGCCTTTATGTAACCGACGATCCGGGCGGCATCGACGACGCGGCGAAGACCGGCAATCTGAGCATCCGCATCGGCCTCGGCTGGGCGAAGTCGCACTACTTCTTCACCGGACAATGCCCTGTGATGAAGTACAACCGGCAACTCATGATGGCGATTCTCCACGATAAGATCCATGTGGCGAAAGCGGTCAACGTGAAGGTGATCAAGCTCGACGAAGGTCCGAAGGGCTACAAGGACTTCGACAAGGGCGCTTCGACGAAGTTTGTGATCGATCCGCATGGATCTGTGCACTAGAGATCTGTGCACTAGAGATCTGTGCACTAGAGATCTGTGCATTAAGAAACGCGGCTGAAGCCGCGTGTACCTGTGGGCGGTTCGCGCAGGCGTTCCGCCCTTTTTTTGCGTGATGACTGTTCAGCGAGCGGTAAATATCGACGATCTCCGGAAACTGGCTCAGCGCCGCGTTCCGCGGGCCGTATTCGACTACATTGACGGCGGCGCCGACGGCGAAATCACACTGCGCGAGAACCGCCGCGTATGGGGAGACATTTTCTTTCGGCCACGCAATGCGGTCGCCACCCCCAAGTGCGATACGCGCGTCAACGTGCTGGGAAGCGACCTCGCGCTGCCGATGATTCTGGCGCCCCTCGGCTCCAGCCGCATGTTTCATCCGTCGGGCGAGCTGGCCGCCGCCAAAGCCGCGGGCGAAGCCGGTATTGCCTACACCCTTTCGACTTTTTCCGGATATTCATTCGAGGAACTGGCGGCGGCTTCGACCTCACCGCTCTGGTACCAGCTCTATCTTGCGGGCGGACGCGAGGTGGTGGAGGCTACTCTGGCCCGCGCATGGAAGAGCCATTTTCAGGCACTCGCCGTGACCATCGACACCAACGGCCCCGGCATGCGTGAACGAGATTTTCGCAATGGCGCTCCGCAGTTAATGGGCAGGAGTCTTTTCGCGATGCTGCCGTTCACGTCTCAGGTCATCGTGCGGCCAAAATGGGCGGCGGGCTTTCTCATCGACCGCGGCAAAGCGATGCATTACGCCAACGTCATCATCCCCGGCAAGGGCCCGCTTCCCGCCGCCGATGTGCAGAACTCCCTGCGCGATTCCGTGGTCACCTGGGCCGATCTTAAATGGATCCGCGCTGCGTGGCCCGGGCACATTCTGGTCAAGGGCGTGATTACCGGCGACGATGCCCGACGCGCGATCGATGCGGGCGTTTCGGGGCTGATCGTTTCCAACCACGGCGGCCGGCAGCTCGATACCTGTTTGCCCACCGCGCGCGCGTTGCCCGAAGTGCTGGAAGCCGTTGGCGGGAAGACCGAGGTTTTCGTCGATGGAGGCATCCGCCGCGGGGCCGATATCGTGAAGGCGATCTGCATGGGCGCAAAGGCTGTATTGATCGGCCGCGCTTACGGCTACGGGTTGGCGGCTGGCGGACAAGGCGGCGTCGCGCGCGCTATCGCCATCCTGAAAGCCGATATCGAGCGCACGCTCGTGCTGCTCGGCTGCCCATCGATCCGTCAGCTGGACCGATCTTACGTTGACTTGCCGAAGTCCTGGTAGGCCTATTTTTTGTGCTGATCGAAAAAGTCGATGATCTGCGGCAACACCTGCGGCCATGAGGTCGGGTGCTCACCGCCTTTGACTTCAACGTAAGTGACACTTTCGCCGTGCGTCTTCATGGCTTCCGCCATGGTTCGCCCCATCTCCACGGGGTACGTCTTATCCTCATCGCCGTGAATATACATGGCGGGGATGTTCTTGATTTTGTCGAACGGATAGAAGGCGGGGTCGAGCGGGCAGTCGCTGGGCGCGATGGCGGCCCAGCGGTCCGGATACTTCGCGGCCAGGTAGAAAACTCCCTGACCGCCCATGGAGTTGCCCATGAGAAACACGTGGGCGGGATTGATCTTGTATTCCTTCTCCGTGATGTCGATCAGGTTCAGGACATCTTTCTCGGCCAAGGCATATGTCTGCTGCTGGTCTGTCGCCGGTGCGGCGGTTTTGGAGCCTTGAGGAATCGGCCAGGTGTTGCCGAAGAAGGCGGTCGACCGATAGCCGAACGGGCTGATCACGATGTACCCATGCTCCTCCGCGAGTTTCTGAAGCTGCCCGTTGGTGCGCGTGAAAGGCGTGTCTTCACTCTGGCCACCTCCATGAAAGATGACGATCAGCGACAAGGCGGTTTTGCCGTCATATGTTGTCGGGACGTAAAGCCGGTAAGGACTGGCCTCGCCCGCTTCGGCGAAATAGTATTGGATATGCATCTCGCCGGTGAGAGGCTTGGGTTTGGAACGGTCGGCCGCATTCCCGCGTCCACCGGCCGGAGCCTGCGCGAACCCGGAGACTACAGCTGCCAGGAAAATCGAAGCAAAAACGACGGAGTTGACGAGTCGCATAAACCAGCTTTCCGAACCAATATACATGGCAACGCTTAATCGCACGGGAACAGGCCGAGATTTCCGTTGCCGTCGAATGCCGGCGCGAACGGAGGGCCGGAAATTTCGAGCATTGGATTTTTCCCGATTTCGCCGGCCAGGTTTTCGCTGAGCGCCACCACGCCCAGATCGAGCGTATTGCGGATCCAACCCATCGTCACATCCGCGGCATCGAACTTGCCCACGGTAGCACTCAACAGGTCCAGGCATTCGCGGTCCGAAGGAAAATGGAGCGGCGTGCGCACTGCCGCGAGCGATCCGGAAGTCGTCGCATTGATTCGCCCCGCATTGACGTCGATCCTGGTCAGCACCCGATCGTGAATCACGTCCGCGAGACCAGTGCCCACGCCGTTGCCGTAGCTCAATTCCGAGAGACTCCGGATGAAGATCCGCTCGACGCGCGGCGTATCGGGCCAGGGATTGTATTGCCCATGGACGCCGCGGTTGACAACCTTCAGATCCATGCCGGTGCCGCTGATGTTCTTGCCGATTTGATCCACGATCAGAACGTCGAGAGCGGGAACCGGCAGCTTACCCATCCAGGACTTGACGAGACACAGCAGTTCCACTTCACGCTCGATGAGCCCGTCGGCGGCGAGCGCGGTTACCTGCGCGGTGTCGTGATAAGCGTCTTCGAGTATGGCCAGCCCACCGAGAATTTTTCCCGAAGCGAGCAAATGACCCGCGACAGAGCGGATCACCGCTTCCATGCCAAGCGTTCGGGCATGGCCGTGGCAGCACTTCGCGCCCTCGATCTTCCCCAGACCGAGCGCCATCATCTTGCTGACTCCGCTTTCGAGCGCGCCCGCAAAACTGGTGTGCCACTTGACGCGGTTGATAACGAAGATGGCGTCGCTGGACCATGCATCCTTGCCGGCGAAGACCTCGATACCCGCGTCTGTCTTTCCGAGTGAAATTACGTCGAAGCGGCTGACCACCGGGCATCCCATCGTCGACTCTTCGATGCCGTAATGCGCAAGCACGCTCGCTTGCCCGGCGGCGTTCGCCGCGCCGTGACTGCCCATAGCGGGAAACAGAAACGGCCGGAAGCCGCGGCTGTTGAAGAAATCGACGACGGTATGCACGATCTCCGCAAGGTTCGAAATCCCCCGGCTGCCCACCCCAATCGCGATGCGGGCACCGGGACTCAATCGCGATCCAAGGCCGCTCGATGCCAGTTCGCCATCGACGGCGGCGGGAATGTCGTCGAGCTTTCGATGCGGAAAATGTTGGCGGACGGGCAGGAACACGGTCAATAAGCCACCATGGCGTCCTCGAACAGCGCCGCCAATTCCTCCGGTCCCGCGGGCCGGGGCGATAACTTCGTCACGCGATGTTGCGGCACGGTTCCCTCCACCAGCGCCGGAATATCGGAAGCCTGATAGCCCAGCTCCCGCAGACCATTCGGGATTCGCAGATCGTGCATGATCCCGACAATGCAATCGGCCAGAATTTTCCCCGCGTCTTCCTTCCTGGCCCCCTCCGTTTTCGCACCCAGCACTTCCGCCGCCTTGAGATGCCGTTCCGGCGAAGCCTGCGCGGTAAACCGGAATACCGCGGGCGCATTCACGATTACCGATACGCCGTGCGGAATCAACGGATGATCCACCGCGTCGTATCCAGGAGCCCTGAAACTCCGCACCAGGCCGGCCACGGGATAGGACATTCCATGCGGCAGATGCACGCCCGCATTTCCGAATCCGATTCCCGCATACGACGCCGCCAGCATCATCGCCGCGCGCGCCTCATCGTCGGAAGGATCGGCGACCGCCCGACGCAGAAACTGCGCGGTCAGCCGCAGCGCTTCCATGCTCCACAGATCGCTGATGGGATTTGAGCCCTGATACGCCGGGCGCAGAATAGGGCGCTCGGGACGCGGCCGATCGGCGAACGGCAAGGCTGTCCACGACTCCACGGCGTGGCACAGAACGTCCAGCCCGGACGCAGCGGCAACGGCTGGCGGCAAGGTCCGCGTGTTCTCGGGATCGACGATGCCGAGCGTGGGCTTCAGCCGCCGGTGCGCGATGCCGGTCTTGGCGCGCAGCGGCTTGTAATCGAAGATGGCGACGCCCGTGGTTTCACTTCCCGTGCCCGCGGTCGTCGGAATCGCGATGAGAGGCTTGACGGGGCCAGGCACCGGTTTGCCTTTGCCGATCGGCGGGTTCACGTAGTCGAGGAAGTCCGCCGGCCAGCAGCTGTAAAGGTTGGCGGCCTTCGCGGTGTCGATGGTCGAACCGCCTCCAATGGCGATGAGAGCGTCGTAATCGCCCGCGGATGCAAAGCGTATCGCCTCCTGCAGAGATTCGTCGCTCGGTTCGACACGCGCCCTGTCGAAGACCGTGAATCGAACCTTGTTGTTCTCCAACGATTCGAGTGCCGTTACCACCGGAGGAAGACGCCGCAAGTTGGGGTCGGTGAAAACCAGGGCGTGGCGTACGCCGAGATG
>Ga0209167_10001298_pt1 | contig 14998 bp, 14 predicted proteins | sample Coa_R1_9_FD_187154 | JGI IMG/M metagenome (GOLD analysis project Ga0209167, IMG submission 187154) | Surface soil microbial communities from Centralia Pennsylvania, which are recovering from an underground coalmine fire - Coalmine... | ecosystem: Environmental > Terrestrial > Soil >... | reverse complement strand
GCAGCGCGCATAGCGCAATTTTTTTTGAATCAATTTGTGCGGTGCCAGTGGTTGTGCATTTAGCTTCCGAATTTAGATATATGTCTTTTTTTCCACAAAAAAATACCTTGTATCTTGTAATTTCACAGTCTGGTGAAACAGCTGATGCGCTTGAAGCATTGCGACTGATTAATGCGCATGGATTATCTACGGTTACTCTTACCAATGTTGCAACGAGTACTATGGTGCGTGAGGCGGGTGGTTTTTTATTGACCTGTGCAGGACCAGAGGTTTCAGTTGCTTCAACAAAAGCGTTTTCTACGCAACTTGCAGCGTTGTACTGGCTTGCCCATCGTATTGCTCTTGAAAAAAAACTGATACAGCGTGCAGATTTGTTCCAAGCAGAAGAAGATTTGGTGCGCGTGGCACAGTTGTTGGAAAGTTCTTTGGAGCACCATAAACATACTATTGATCTTGTGTATGCACAACAGTACGCTCCGTATGACAAATCACTGTTTTTAGGCAGACATATTAGCTATCCGCTTGCCATTGAAAGTGCCTTAAAATTAAAAGAGATTGCTTATGTGTTTGCTGAAGGTTATCCTGCAGGAGAACTTAAGCATGGTCATTTGGCATTAGTTGATAGCACTATGCCGGTCTATATTTTTTCTCATCGTGATCCTCTTATCTATCAGAAGCTCGTTTCTAATGCACATGAAGTTCAAGCGCGTGGTGGACGCGTTATTGCGTTTGCTTATGAAGGACAAGATGAATTGTGCCAATTGGCGGAAACCTTTTTTGTTATTTCCCAGAATGTGCCAGTGCTTCTTGGGCCATTAGCAATGATTGGTCTTGTGCAATATTTTGTGTATGCGATTGCAAAAGAGCGTGGATGTGCGATTGATAAGCCTCGAAATTTGGCAAAATCTGTTACGGTTGAATAATGCGGTCTGATCGTTGTTTTTTAAATATATAAGAGATAAGCCATGTTTAAACGAGATTTAGAGGAAACGATTAAACGATTGGCGACTAAATTTCCCATTCTTTCCATCACTGGGTCTTTAAAAGAATATAAAAAAAATAAATCTCAAATTCTTGTGATGTCCTCCTTGCTTTCCTCAAAAATCATATAAAGCTGGCTTATTTCATAATCCATTAGGTTATTTTGCTCGATGATAGAGAGCAGTAGATTATTGTTTTCTTCATTTTGGTTAATGATTTCACGATTTTGATTAATGATTTCACGTAGCAAGTCGTTATTTGCTTGTGCAATAATTTCAATACGCTCAATAGGTATTCTAGATACACTGTTGCTGCTTGCTAATGCGCATGTAATAAGACAAAGAGTAGTTATTTTTTTCATGATGCATCCTTTTTGTTCTAATCAACTTTTTTTAATGAGGTGTTTTTCATTCTTCTTTGAGGTTGATATTATATTTTTTTTCGAGAGTTTCATAAAGATGTAGTAGTTTGTCGTGAACAGGTTGATAATCGTAGTTTTGCCAATGGTCCCATTTTTGACAATCAATTAGGCGATTTTGTTGGATGATAGTGAGCAGTAGATCATTGTTTTCTTTATTTTGTTTAATGATTTCACGCAGCAAGCCGTTATTTTCGTATACAAGATTGTCAGTACTTATAGCCATATTAGGCGCTGAGGTATGAAAATGTTTTGTTTTTATTATTGGAATTAAACGTTTTTGGTATAGCATGCCGAATGCATTGTTGTTGCTTGCTAATGCGCATGCAATGAGACAAAGAGTAGTTGTTTTTTTCATGATGCGTCCTTCGTAAAAAAGTGAGTATGTATATTTTTGAACGGAGAAATTATACTATGCTTTATGAGAAAAATCATTAATTATGTGTAGCCAAAAAAAAATTAACCTTGATTTTTAACCAAAAAAAATGAAGATATGTGGCACAGTGAACTACGCAAGGCTACTGAAGCTTTATTGTAAATTACTTTTTTTGTTGTTCAGGACCTGTCTGATTGTAATTGTCTATTGTGGCAAGAAGCATTTCATTTTCTTGTTTTAAGACCTTGATTTGTCGTTCTAATTTTATGACTTCACCGCGCAGGATGAAAGTTTCATCGCTCGGATATTTTTGTGCTGATGAGGCAATCCAACAGTTTCTTTTTTGAATATAATTTTGTTGTAGTTGTATTGCGCGGTAGCATTGTTTCAGCATGCCACCTGTGCTGTTGGTGAGGGTAAGAGAACAAGCAAGAATGCAAAGTGTTATTATTTGTTTCATAATATCTTTCATTGCAAAGGTGGTTGTGAGATATTTTTATTCTTCAACCATACTCTTTGGATATCTTTTTTTTGAATAGTTTTTATATTTTGCTGTTATCATTTTGTTAGGCTGTTTGTTCTAGTTTTTTGTTGAGCCAACTATTTTTTTGCTTTAGCGCACGCCATTGTGCTTCACTTTTTGCAGGATCAAAAGATTTGACTCGTGCATCGCTACCAGAATAACGGATGCCGACGAATGGTATGTGACGAGCGCTCATTGCTTTTTCAACTGAAAGAAGATTTTTCATTTTATCATCAACAAAAATTATTTTTTTTGGATAGTAGTTCATTGTTTTAAAAAAGCAGTTTAACGTTTTACCCTTGTCATTATTGCCCCCAAATAAAATGCCTTGCTTGTAAAAAGAGGGATCTTTCATAGGTAATACAAGATCATCAGGGTTTATGTCAGGAATAAAGAAGTTGATATTAATATTATCCAACTGTTCAACGGTGCGTTCTGCAATAAAAATGCTGCGGCTGGTAAGGGCCATTACTGCCACATTTTCGTCTATAAGGTATGCAATAAGTTCTGGTATATGTGGTTCAGTTGGTTCTAGTGGTATATTAAATTGCGCATAAAAAGCTTTTGGGAGTGTATAATCTACTGAGGTAAGGTAGTCAAATCCTTCAGCAACTTTTTTATCAACAAGATAACTGAACCATTCATCACTGCTCAGTTCTTGAGTTGGGTGCGTGAGAGTGTTATCAATATCAAAAATGACGAGTGTGCCAATAGGATCGATATAATTAAGAATGGCTACAAGGTGATCATTTTCAACGATAAGACCTTGTTGGCGATTGCCAAAGAAAATGTAGAGAGCGATGCTCAATAAAATGAGTAAAAAAAAAGGTATTATTTTTTTCATATTTTAACCTCTTCAATTTCAAGCGCATCATTGCTTATATGATTTTTTTTAAGGTAAGCAAGGGCATCGGCACGTGTTGCAACAAGTTTTGGTGTGTATGTTTGTGCAGTGTTGAGCATGCTAATGAGAGAAATGCAATCACGTAACTGATTATCATTTTGAAGCATCTCTTTTGCCCGATCATACCGTCTGCTGCTATTTTTTTTCTCCCCCCGATCATCCTGAGCTGGTCGAAGGATTTTATCCGGTTTTTCTTTGGGTAATGGGATTCCTTCTTTGGTGACTTTTATGTAATTATCGAGCGTTTCTTCACGACCATAGTTTTTGGTAAACCATTGTATTTGTTCTGTTGGTGGTGAGGTGCGTTCAATAATAAAATCTGGTTCAATGCCAGTCCCTTGAATTGTGGTATTGTCGGGTAAAAAGTAGAGGCAGGTGGTTATTTTGAGAGCACAGTTATTACTTATGGGAATAATTTCTTGGACTGAGCCTTTGCCAAACGTTTTGGTACCCACTAAAAAAACTAAGTAGTTATTTGTTGTCTCAGAGTTGATTTTAAGACATCCGGCAAGAATTTCACCCGCTGATGCAGTATAGTTGTTGATGAGAATAAAAATAGGTAATGTGTTTTTTGCGATGGGGTTTTTTGTTGTTGCGTATCGTTCAATTTCTTCACCATTTTTATCTTTTGTTAGTGTAACAAGGCTACCTTTTTTTAAAAATAGTCCAGCAATATCGATTGCAGCATTGAGTAATCCGCCTGAATTATTGCGTAAATCGAGGATTAGTCCTTTATCGTGTTGAGTTTGTGATTTTTTGAGCAATGTTTCAATCTGTTTGACTGCAGCATCGGTGAACATGCTCAGTGAAAGATATGATATATTGTGGCTTTTGATGTGGAAACAGAGTGAATGTTGTTCTTTAACAACATCGCGGATAATGTCGAATGGCAACAAGTCGGGGCTGTTCTCACGCATTACTTTTATTTTGACTGTTGAATGGCGCTCTCCTTTGAGTTGTGACACTATTTTTTCTGTTGTGAGGCCTTCAAGTATTTCACCATTTACTTCTACAATTTTATCCATTGGTTGAATGCCGACTTTATCTGCTGGGCCATCAGGAATGGTATCGACAATAGTGAGATGTTTGTCTTTTGTTTTACGCATGTTATCAATCACAATTCCTACACCAAAAAATTCTCCTGAAGTCATTTCCAGCATTTCACGATATGTTTTGGGATCTAAAAAATTTGAATGAGCGTCAAGTGAATTGATAAAGCCATCAATTGCTTGAATCATATTTTCTTTGGGATCAGTGATGGCGTAATGCTTTTTATGCGCTATATCCATTGCTTGAGCAAATGTGCGTGACCAATTAAATATTGTTTCATCAAATGTTTCATCTGATACTTGTGCTGAGCTTTCAGGGGTATTGGTGGTAATGAGTGGTGTAATGAGCAACGTTACAAATATGATAAAAATGATACGTATGTTTTTCATGACAACTCCTTTTTCTTTTATTAAAAGCTAAATATTGCAACATAAGTCAACAAAATTGAATAATACAGGGAGAGAGGTAGTGGTTTGTAAAAGTATAAAGAAGGGGAGTTTTATGGTTGGGTTGAAGAGAATTTTTATGAGAATTTTGTTGTTGCTTGAGATGGCTGCATTTGGACATTTGTATTTTTTTGGCAGTAATGGTATTAAAGTATTGCAAAATCAGAAGAATGTTGTTGTTGATTTGAAAAAAAACATTGAGTTGCTTAATGGCGATGTTATGCAATTGGAAAAAGAGATTTATGCATGGCAAACTGATGATTTTTATAAGGAGAAGGTTGCGCGTGAGCAGTTGCAGATGGCACGCAAAGGGGATGAACTTTTTTATATAGGGACGTAGGTTTTTCTGATATGATGTGTTCTACCGTTCGTATGTTTCGATAAACTCAGCAGTATTAAAATAAAAATGTTCGTATCCTTCGACAAGCTCAGGACGAACGGGACAGGATCACCGCGAACGGGATCAGTCCTACACGTGATTGTTCCAATCCCGTTCGTCCTGAGCTTGTCGAAGGATACGAACTCCAAAAAGGAGGAATCTCATGAAGTTTGTTTTACCTGCATTGCCATATGATTTTGGTGCTCTTGAACCATATATTGACGCTCGAACAATGGAAATTCATCATGATAAACATCATCAAGCGTATATCAATAATCTTATCGCAGCCCTTGAAACATGTCCTGAATTTCAGCCGACATCGGTTGAAAGTTTATTGATTGATCTGTCTGCTGTACCAGAAGATATCCGTATTGCAGTGCGCAATAATGCTGGCGGCCATTTTAACCATTCACTGTTTTGGAAGATTATGAAAAAAAATGGTGGTGGTGAGCCGAATGGTGTGGTGGCAGATGAGATAAAGAAAGCATTTGGTAGTTTTGTAGAATTTCAGACATTATTTAACATGCAAGCAAAATCAGTGTTTGGTAGTGGATGGGCGTGGCTTTCTGTTCATCACGCCACGGGAAAATGGGTGGTGACTGCATTACCTAATCAAGATTCACCACTATCCTATGATGCGACTCCTATTATGGGTCTTGATGTGTGGGAACACGCGTATTATTTACAATATCAAAATAAACGTCCTGATTATATTGGTGCGTGGTGGCATGTGATTGATTGGGATATGGTTGAAGAGAATTATCGCATGGCACTTGAATGATATTTTTCTATTATTTTTGCCGTGCAAAAATATATCAAAGGGTGTATTATAAATATATTAATTAAGTGTTTTTTTTACGTTCGTATCCTTTGATAGGCTCAGGACGAACGGATTGGAACAATTACGTGTAGGACTGAGCGCAGCGTTTACTGCTGAGCTTGACGAAGCATCAGGACGAACGGTTCAGAATAAAAATATTAAAATATAAAGAAGAATGCACCCTCCCCTCCGTTCGCCCTGAGCTTGTCGAAGGGGTTCTAGGATATCCCATATGGAAGCACAGAACAGTTTGCATGAACTCGTAGAAGAACAATATAAAATTCGTGTTGAAAAAGTAGAAAAAATGCGTGCCATGGGAATTGATCCATGGCCAGCTTCTAAAGATGTTAATGCAACAAGCAATGAGGTTGTGGCGGAATTTTCCGATGAAAAAGAGTCACGCATCTACGAAGTTGCCGGCCGCATTCTCACCTCACGTATGCATGGCAAAGCAGGATTTGTCACCATTCAAGATTCGTGTGGTAAAATACAGCTCTATGTGCGTGAAGATATTGTTGGTGAGCAATCTTTTGCTTTTCTCAATGATTTTATTGATCTCGGTGATATTGTGTGGTGTAAAGGTAAATCTTTCCGCACTAAGACTGGTGAAGTCACCATTAAGGCACAAGAGTTTACGTTACTGAGTAAATGCCTTCATCCATTACCTGAAAAATTCCATGGCATAGCAGACAGGGAAATTAAATATCGTCAGCGTTATCTTGATCTTATCACTGACGCAGAAAGCAGGGAGCGTTTTGTAAAACGTTCACATATTATTTCATCAATGCGTACGTTTTTTAAAGAGCATGGATTTTTGGAAGTGGAAACGCCAATGCTGCACCCAATTCCTGGTGGGGCTATTGCAAAGCCATTTATAACGCATCACAATGCATTGGGAATGGATTTATATTTGCGCATTGCTCCAGAATTATATTTAAAACGTTTAGTTGTTGGTGGTTTTGAGCGCGTGTATGAAATTAATCGTTGTTTTCGCAATGAAGGTTTATCGATTCGTCATAATCCAGAATTCACTACCGTTGAATATTACATAGCTTATCATGATTATATCTTTATGATGTCATTGACTGAAAAACTATTGCAATATATTGCACAGGCAGTGTGCGGTAAGACTGAACTGCAATTTGGTGATCATCTGTTAAATTTTGGTATCCCTTTTAGACGATTGACTATGCAAGAAGCGGTTGCACAGGTTGTTGGATGTACAGTTGAAGATCTTGAAGGAAATAAAATTGATGCAGTTGTTGCAGCGCACAAAATAAAACTTGAACAGAAAAATCCATCATGGGGATATAAATTAAATATTTTGTTTGAGGAGTTAGTGGAATCAACATTAATTCAACCGACATTCATTACGCAATTTCCCGTTGAAGTTTCACCACTTTCCAAACGTAATGCAGATAATTATGATTTTGCAGATCGTTTTGAATTGTATATTGCAGGTATGGAATTGGCCAATGGTTTTTCTGAGTTAAACAATCCATTTGATCAAGCTGAACGCTTTCATGATCAGGCAAAGGCCCGTGCAGCAGGAGAAGATGAAACTCATTTTTACGATGCGCAATTTGTCACCGCTCTTGAATACGGCATGCCGCCAACTGTCGGTTCTGGCATTGGTATTGATCGTTTGACAATGTTTTTGACTAATGCACCATCAATTCGTGATGTGATTTTGTTTCCAACGTTGCGAATAAAAGAGTAACAAAAAAACCTCATGTTTTTTAGGCATGAGGTTTTTGCATTATTTTATTGGCGATTTATTGTTGCGTTTTTATTGCTTGGTTAAATAATTCCTGTATTTTTTCAGGATTATTTTTATTTCTCATCATAACGATAAACGCATAACAGTCACAACCAGAAGATATGACTTTTCCCATTATATCAGCAGAAAAATATTCATTCTGACTTATAGGTAATTCAGATTGGTTCTTTAAAGCATCATTAATTTCACTGAGCAGTAATGGCCCAGAATATATACAAGAGTCGTTATGATCTCTTTTATATTTTGAATCATAAACGATATGATCTTCATTGATTGTACAAAAAACTGAACCATTTTCATATTGAAAATGAGTTGTATTTTTTTCGTGTGTTTCTGTTGTCAATGTATTATTGCCTGTAGCGCCGCAAATAAGAGCTGAAAGTAACATTTGTTTTGTAGTCATTATGTGTCCTTTTGAGTAATAAGCACTATTAATTATCTTAATATTAAGTTTATCATAAATATGTGAATTGTCAAGTTGAAATGATTTTTTATAAAAAGAGAGGTTTTTACTGATTGGATGAGGATATTGAACTATCAATTCGCGATATGATTTTGTTGCCAACGTTGAGAATAAAAGAATAACAAAAACTCCATGTTTTACGATTTTCTTGGAGGCTTATGGGAGGTGTTTTATTATGAGCTGCAACTTTGTACCTTGTATAATAGGTAATATGTATTAATCTTATGAATAGTACTTTTGGCATTATAATACGTCATTTTTAATAAAGTTATTATGAATAATCAGATAATCTCGGGTGAAAAATATGTATGGAAAATTCCCGTTGTTGATCAGCAAAAGATTGCAGCAATAGCATCACAATATAATTTGTCGTTTGCTGTTGCGCAGGTGCTTCATTCGCGGGGATTCAGTGATGAAACAGCTATCGAAGCATTTTTATTTAGTAGTTTTGAAGATAACGTTGCAGATGCACGTCTTATGAAAGATGCGGAAAAAGCGGTTGATAGATTACTTCTTGCGATGGAAAAGCAAGAACAGATTTTGGTGTTTGGTGACTATGACGTTGATGGTATTACATCATCATCGTTGATGATGATCTGTCTGTTACCTCTTGGTGCTAAGATCAACTATTTTTTACCAAATCGCGTCAAAGATGGGTATGGATTATCAACAAAAATAGTTGAGCGTGCGGCAGAAAATAAGTACTCGGTTATTGTCACCGTCGATAATGGTATTACGGCAATCGAGCAGGCAAGGCGCGTAAAAGAGTTGGGTCTTGATCTTATTATTACTGATCATCATAGGCCGCATAGTGAAGTTCCTGATGCATTTGCCATTGTAAATCCCAATCAAGTCGATTGCCCTTATCCTCACAAAACGCTTGCGGGTGTTGGGGTAACATTTAAGTTGTTATCATTATTGTATGAAAAAAAGGGATTGCAGCTGCCGCCAAAAGCGTATGAACTGTTGCTGTTAGGCACAGTTGCTGATGTGGTGCCGCTTATTGGTGAGAATAGATTTTGGGTACGTCATGGACTTAATTATATTAATAAAACTGAAAGTCTATCATTTAAATTATTAAAAGCGAATGGCAAAGTAACAAAACCAAAGCTTTCCTCAATGGATATTGGTTTTTCCATAACGCCACAAATTAACGCATTGGGAAGATTAGAAGATCCGCGTCAGGCAGTAAAATTTTTGATTGGCACTGATGTAGAAAATGCTGAACGTGTTGCTCGTGTGCTCTTGGAGATGAATGAGGCGCGCAAAGCGATAGAAAAATCAATTGTTGAAGAAATAGAAGAGCAAATCAGACTTAAGCATATTGATGTAGAAAAAGAGAATGTTATTATTGCCGCGAGTAAAAATTGGCCTGCGGGAGTTATTGGTTTAGTTGCGTCACGTTTTGTTTCTGCGTACGGTAAGCCAACATTGTTGTTTCATTTGACCAAAGATGGACTAGCAAAAGGTTCATGCAGATCGATTGCAGAGTTTAATATGTTTGACGCGTTGACCGCATCATCAGACTTAATCATGCAATTTGGTGGGCATTCTGTTGCAGCTGGTTTATCATTAAAAGTTGAAAATTTAGCAGAACTGAAAAGTCGATTGGAAACATTGGTTGCATCGCAACTGACGCCGTTTGATTTACAGCCAAAAATTAAAGTTGATGCAGAAGTTGCATTGCCCGATCTGACTAAAAAATTTATCGATGATTTAGAGCATCTTGAGCCGTTTGGCAATAGTAATGATCAGCCTATTTTTTATGTGAATAATGTGGTCCAGGTGCAAAAGCCACAGTTATTAAAGGATGCGCACGTAAAATGTTTTATGTTTGCTGATGGTGTTATTAAGCCGGTGATTTTTTTTAATCGTCCTGAGCTGTTTGCACTGCTTAATGAACGGTATGAAAAAACATTTATTTTAGCTGCACGTGTATCAGAAAATTATTGGCAGGATCGAGTAAGTATTGAATTGATTGGTGTTGATATAGCGATGAAGGGTGATGAATGATTATCACAATTGATGGACCAGTGGCAAGTGGTAAATCGACGGTCAGTAGAATTTTGGCAGATAAGTTAGGTTGTTATTATTTGTGTTCAGGATTAATTTATCGAGCAATTGCATATTTGCTTGTCAATAATTACGGATATACCATTACAACCATCGACCATATTGCTGCTGAAGATGTAAAGCAGTGTGCCGATGTAGCGCGATTACGTTATCATTATGACGAGCTCTGCCAAGAGCGTATTTTTTTTGATAATAGAGATATCACGCTTTATCTTAAAGATAAATTTATGGATCAAGTCTCTTCTATCGTGAGTGTGAACAGAGATGTGCGGGAGGCTGTTACTGCTATTCAGCGCGATATAGCATCGCATTATAATATTGTTACTGATGGTCGTGATGTTGGATCAGTGGTGTTTCCTGCTGCGCAGGTTAAGTTTTTTTTGACAGCATCTGTTGAGGTGCGTGCCTCGCGGTGGCGTAAAGATCAAGAAAAATATGATAATCATTTTTCTCTTGCTGAGGCTGTTGCATTGATAACAGAACGGGATAATCGTGATAAAAATCGTACCATTGCTCCGCTTATCATTCCTTCTGATGCAATTGTCATTGATAATTCAGAGTTGAATGTAGAGCAGGTCGTTGAAAAAATGATGTACTATATTAATGACCGTTTATCATCCGAGCTTTTGTAGCTTTTTCAAACTGTTTATCTGATCTGCTTTTTTTTCTGCAACTTGACAATGGTGCAAGTAATAAAAAACAGCATACGATGATAAGTGTGTTCTTCATCTTTTACCCCTTTTTTATAGGATCTTGATTTATTCTAAATAATTATGCGGGTTATTTACAACATTCGACTGTTTTAAGCGATAATATAAAAGCCGCCTATTTGGCGGCTTGACTGTTAATGGCTTAGAATTTGATTACTGGTTCTTCATCAGTTTCTTCAATTTCAATAATTGAATCATCCAGTTCAATCATAGTGTTAATATCTTTGTCAGGAGTAGATTGTTTTTGACGTTTTCCGCAGCAAGCAGGAGTGAGTGCAAGTACAATAATGCAAAATAAAGGTAGTAGATATTTGTTGTTCATAAGAAACTCCGTTGAGTAGTGAATGTTTATATGGTTTTTGTTTTTACTTTTTTAACAGGACGTTTTTTCATAGGTCTTTTGCCTTCGTCCCTTATTTTTTTATCAAAAAGATTTTTTACGAATGCAATTTTAAGCACCTCATCCATATTGCTGACAAATTGGATGGTGAGGTCATCAAGTGACATCTCTTTTTTGATATCCTGAACGTCATCATAATTTTCTTGCGGCACAATAATGGTACTGCATCCATGTTGTTTTGCCGCGAGAAGTTTTTCTTTAAGTCCACCGATAGAAAGGATTCTTCCTTGTAAGGTGATTTCACCGGTCATAGCCAGATGTGGTTTTGTTGAATTATTGGTCAGTGCGGAAACGAGGGCAGTACAAATGGTGATACCAGCAGAAGGACCATCTTTTGGTGTTGCACCTTCTGGAATATGCAAATGAATGTCATTAGCTGAGTAAAAATTTGGTTTGAGACCCATATCTTTTGCGCGTGATCTGATATAACTCATAGCAGCAGATGCTGATTCTTGCATTACTTCACCAAGCTGACCGGTCAGTGTGAGTCCACCTTTACCCGTTAGTACTGATGTTTCAATTTCTAATACATCACCGCCAACTTCAGTCCATGCTAAACCTGTTGCAAGACCAATACGTTCCGTTTTTTGACTCATACTTGTTTTTTTATGAGCAGAAGTTCCAAGCCATTCCATAAGAATTGGTTTGGTTATGGTATGTGATTTAATTTTTTCATCTTTAAGAATAAGCTGGATTGTTTTGCGCATTAATTTTGCAATAATCCGTTCAAGTTGACGTACGCCAGCCTCTTTTGTGTATTCATCGATAATTGCTAAAATTATTTCATCAGAAATAACAAACTGTTTTTTGGTGAGATTATATTCTTTTAAACTTTTTGGAATAAGAAATTGATTTGCTATCGCTAACTTTTCATATTCTGAGTAACCGGATAGCATAACAATTTCAAGACGATCATAGAGAGGATAAGGGATTTGATCCATCACGTTGGCTGTTGCAATAAACATGACCTGTGATAAATCATATCCGGTATCAAGAAAATGATCGATAAAGTTTTTGTTTTGTTCCGGATCAAGGACTTCAAGTAATGCCGCTGCAGGATCGCCATGCATATCGCGTGACATCTTATCAATTTCATCAAGGAGAATAACCGGATTAAGCACATCTGCTTTTTTCATCGCTTGGATGATTTTGCCTGGTAATGCACCAATATACGTGCGTCTGTGTCCACGAATTTCAGCTTCATCTCGCACGCCACCTAACGATATGCGAATAAATTCCCGTCCCATGCTTTCAGCAATAGAACGAGCTAATGATGTTTTACCAACACCAGGAGGACCAACGAGGCATATAACGGGTGAACGATGTAAGTTTTTAGAAAATTTCTTTGCAGCGATAAATTCAACAATACGTTCTTTTGCTTTTTTCAGCCCAGCATGATTTTTATCTAAGATACCTTCTGCTTGTGCAATATTAATGGTATCTTTGCTTACATTTTGCCATGGCAATGAGAGAATCCAATCAATATAATTTCTGCTAACAACTGCTTCTGATGAAAGGGGAGGCATGAGTTCAAGTCGTTTTAATTCACTTTCAACTTTTTGTTTTGCCTCTTTGGAAAGTCCCGCAGTTTTAATTTTTTGTTTGATAGCGCTAATGTCATCTGTTTGGTCTTCACGTCCAAGCTCTTTTTGAATAGCTTTCATTTGTTCTTGGAGGTAATATTCGCGCTGATTTTTATCAACCTGTGTTTGAATTTGTCCACGAATACGCTGCTCTGTTTGCAAGATGTCGATTTCTTTTTCCAAAAAGTGACATAATTTGAGCATGCGGAGCTTAAGGTCGGGCAGTTCAAGGATCTCTTGTCTATTTTCGAGCGTTAAATTATCAATATGGACGGCAATGGTATCAACCATGTAATCGATATCTTCAATAGTTTTTGCTTTTGAAATGAGGTCTGATGGCACTTTATCGTTTAATGCCGAATAAGTTTCATATAAATGAAGGGTTTCACGCCAAATTGCTTCAATTTCTACGGTAAGTTTGAGATTTGGCGTTGGAAGATCTTCATAGGTAACATTAATAAAACCATCTTCATGATCTTCAAAAAGGGTTGCTTTTGCCCTGCAAAGACCTTCAGCAAGTATTTTTAACGGGCCATTAGGCATGCGCATGACTTGGAGTATCATGGAACGGGTGCCATAAATGAATACATCGTTTTTAGTTGGAGTTTCAGTAGCAGCATCTTTTTGAGCAGAGATAAAGAGCATGTGATTAGTCTTTAAGGCATGTTCTACTGCTTTTATAGAGATATCGCGGCCAACAATCACGGGAATAATGCTTTTTGGGAGCATAGCTACATTTTTGAGGGGTAAAAGAGGAAGAGAATTCTCAAGAGAGTTCTCAAGAAGCTCTGATACTTGTTTTTTTAATGATTTAGCCTTTTCTTTTTTCATGATGCGTCCCCCTATATTCAATTTCTTCTTTAATTTGCAATAATACTACCTTTATCTAAGAGTAAATTATTGCTGTTTTTTGTCAATTAAAAAAAAGGTTTCTAATTGTAAATGTTGCCGTATGATTTGTGTTAATGGATCTATTCATCAGATAATTTTTACAGTAAGCTTTTGTCTATAAATGTTGGAAAAGGGCTTTTTTGAGTAAGGAAGGATAATGAGGAAACAACTGTTGTGGGTATTGTTTTGGGCTGCGATTGCGTTTTTAGACAATGCTGTTGCTATGAATGAAGGTAAAGATAAAGTTTCTTTATATGATCTTGTTACGGCGGAGAAGCTGGATCATGCAGCATTCGATGAGCCGGGTGGTAAATGGTTTTTGATCAATCATCAAGACAAGGATGGACGTACTCCTTTACATCATCTTATGAGGCATAAAGATACTACGGCAGAACTGGTTAACCTTTTTATTCAGCGGGGTGCTCAATTAAAAATAGAAGATGACTGGGGAAATACAGCATATCATGACAGTTTTGCTCATATAGGTCGTTCTCCGCTTGAGGTAGAAAAAGGGTTATATCTTTGCAATAAAAAAGTATCGATGCATCTTTTTACTGAGATGTTGGTTAAAAGGTTTGGGGAGTTGCAGATGCAGTGGGAATATGAGCAAAAATGGAAAAAGGCACCTTTTTCATGAAACTTTGGTGAAAAAATTGAAAGAAATAAAAAAGCATCAGAAGCGCAATATATAATATAATTTTTACAAATCATTAATCCTCTGCTAAATTTATGTGGTAAAGTAGTTTTTCATGGTAATAACATTATTTTTATTCGGAAGGATCGCTCGATGTTAAAACGTCTAGCTACAACGCTTTTGGGGAATTTTGAGAGTAGGGAAGAGCTGAAGAAGTTTTGTATTCTTGGTTTTATTTTTTGTGGAATTATTTTAATTTATTGGGCGCTTCGTCCAATGAAAGATGGTATCTTCAACGCAATGATTGGTATTGCGTATCAGCCTTGGGCAAAAGGTCTTTCACTTATTCTCATGCTTCCTATCGTTCTTCTTTACAGTAAACTTGTTGACATGTTTCCTCGTCACAAGGTTTTTTATTTTTTAACAGGTCTTTATGGTGCGATTGCACTGATTATGTTTTTCTGTTTTTCTGATCCTTCAATAGGTCTTGCCAATACTATTAAAAGCCCTACCCGTATTATCGGTTGGATATGGTATATTTGGGTAGAAAGTTTTGGTTCATTGATT
>Ga0209167_10001297_pt1 | contig 14999 bp, 11 predicted proteins | sample Coa_R1_9_FD_187154 | JGI IMG/M metagenome (GOLD analysis project Ga0209167, IMG submission 187154) | Surface soil microbial communities from Centralia Pennsylvania, which are recovering from an underground coalmine fire - Coalmine... | ecosystem: Environmental > Terrestrial > Soil >... | reverse complement strand
GTCTCCTAATTGGGCCCAACCTACACTAAACCATTTCCCTACGCAACGATCGGATGTTGACGCCCCCACCCCGGAGGACTGTCCGAAAGCCCACAGCTCCGGCTTCCTCTGCGCTTACTGCGCTAGATGGCGGAGAAGAGTCAGTCAGCCAGCGTGACTTCGGAAAGTTTGAGACTGGCGCGGCCGCGCTTGCGTTTCCACAGAAAATCTTTGCGCAGCTTCTGCTGGTGCTTCTTCACCTGGACTTCGATTTCGGAGAAGGCGACTTTGACCGCGCGGCGTATGTCCGCGCCTGTGCCGGTGGCATGAAGCGTGCCCGTGGGCAGGATGAGGTTCAGAGACAGCTCGAACTCAAACGTGCGGGGTGTTTTGTCGAGGCATCCATGGAGATGGACCAAGTCGGGGGAATAGCTCTTTAGGAAGCGGTTCAGCTTTTCGATGTGATGTTGGGACTGCTTTTCGACTTCTTTGCGCAGCTCGGAGTGAACGTTGCTGTAGCTGATTTTCATGAGCACCTTCTCGGTAGCGTCTCTTCGGTCTGAAGGGGCTTCCCGGGATATTTTGCCGGGCAAGTCGAAGATAACGCCGACCCGAGTGTGTTGCAACCGAATGCGCAAAAACGTTCTAAGCGCTTATTGTTCAAGTAGTTAGGCTGGGATTTTACATTTCCCGAATAGCCGTCCCGCGCCGCAGGAGGATCTTACGGCTCGCGAAGCGCCGTATTGGGATCGAGATTCGCGGCCCTCCGCGCGGGCAGCCAGGAGGCGAGTCCCGCGATCAGAAAGAACAGAACCACCATACTGGAGAACGTAGTGGGATCGGTTGCCCTGACGCCAACCAGCATTGTGGTCATCAGCCGGGTCAGCAGAAAAGCGGCCAGCAAGCCGGCGCCAATCCCCACGGCTGTAAGCCGCAGCCCCTGCCCCACCACAAGCTTGAAGATTCTGGCAGGCTGCGCGCCCAGCGCCATGCGAACGCCGATTTCGGCGGTGCGCTGCCGCACGACCGTGGAAAGCACGCCGTAGAGCCCGACGCCCGCGAGCAGCGCCGCGATCACGGCAAACACGCCGATCAGCAACAGGGAGAAGCGCGTCCCGGCCTGCGCATGATCGACCAGCGCCTCGGCTGGCTCCATCCCCGCCACAAGCAGATGCGAGTCAACCGACTTGATCGTCGTGCGAACGTCGTTTCCAACTTCCGCGGGATTGCCGCTCGTCCGGATGGCCCAGTCCCCGACAGCGCCCGATCCGATGAATGCGTCGGTAAAGTAGACCTGTTCCCGCCCCGGAATGCTCAACGACTCATCACGCGTGTGCGCGACCACGCCGATCACCTCGACGGGCTCAGCCTCGGGTGTGCGGATCCGGATCAGTATCTGCTTGCCGACCGCCGACTCGTGCGGAAAAGCCTTCTTGGCCAGGATCTCGTCGACAACCACTACGTTCCGGCCGGGCTGGTTGTCTGCATCGGTGAACGTCCGCCCCGCGATCAAGGGCGTGTGCATCGTCTCGAAGTAGCCCGGCAACACAAATTGAAAATCCGTCGCCTGAAATTTGCTCGCGTCGGCACCGGCATCGAGATTACCCCACCGAATCGGACTGAATTCGCCACCCAGCGGAAACGGGAACGCCGCCGTGACGCTTTGGACGCCCGGGATAGCCTGCAACCGTTGCTGAATTTGTCGCGTGAAGGCGGCACGCTCCTCCGGCTTTGCGCCGCCGCGATTTCCGAGCACTTGAAATGTCAGTAGGTTGTGCGGATCGAAGCCCGGGTCGATGTGCTGCAATTCCTGGAAGCTGCGAAACATCAGCCCCGATCCCACCAGCAGAACGAACGAGAGCGCCACTTCCACCACCACCACCAGCTTCCTCAACAGTCCTCCGCTGGTGAGACCCTCGTTGCGGCTGCTTCCGCCGAGCACGCTGACCACGTCCGGCCGCGACGCTCGCCAGGCCGACATCAAACCAAAAATGGCCGCCGCCACCAGCGCAGCAACCGCCGTGAAGGCGAGCACCGGCGCGTCGATACGGATTGTCTCCATCCGCGGCAGATTCGCCGGCGCCACGGCGAGCAGTTCCTCGATTCCAATCCACGCCAGCGCGAGTCCCCCTGCCGCGCCAAGGCCCGCGAGGAGAAATGCCTCCGTCAGCATCTGACGAGCGAGATGCCACCTGTTCGCTCCCATAGCCGCGCGAATCGCGAGTTCGCGTTCCCGCAGCGATGCGCGCACCAGCAGCAGGTTGGCCACATTGGCGCAGGCGATGAGCAACAGGAAAATCACCGCGCCCATCAGCGCCAGAATCGTCGGCTGCACCTCCGAGACAAGATTCCGCCGCATCGGCTCCAGCCGGATGGCATAGCCGGACGTCCGCTCGATCAGGAAATTTTTCCGCCCCTCCGCGGCAACGTTATCAGCCGCCTGCTGGGCCTGCGGCAGCGAGACGCCGTCTTTCAGCCGCGCAACCGCGTGGATTGAAACGCCGTTTCGGTTGGCGTTGTCATACCTCAGGCGGTTCGCGACCCACATCTCCGGATCGGACGCGGTTTCCGCTTCGGGCGGAAAATACAACCGGAAGTGCGGCGCCAGCACACCGATGATCGTGGGACTGAACGGCCCCTGCGTCTGGATCGTGCGCCCGAGCACAGCAGCATTGCCGCCGAAGCGCCGCTGGAAGTACTCGTAACTCAGAATAACCATGTTTGGGAGGCGAGGCTGCTGTGCTGCCGCCTGCGTGCCGGGCGGCGGAGGAGCAGGTTGCGGCAGTCCATCCTCCTTCGTGAAGTCGCGCCCCAGCGCGATTTTGGCCCCCATCAAGTCAAAAAAGTTTGTGGTGACCACTGCGAGGCGGATCTGCTCGGGCGTTCCATCCTCGCGGGGGAAAACGTTGCGGAGAGTAAAGACTCCCGCCATATCCTGGAACACATTCTTCGTTCCGTCGCGCAGGTCGATGAAGTCTTCGTTGGAAAACGGAAAGTCGCGAACGTGACGCACCTGAAGGTCGCTGCACGCGACGACCAGCTGATTCGGATTTTTGTATGGCAGCGGCTGCAGAAGAACGGCGTTCATGACGCTGAAGATGGCAGTGCTTGCTCCAACTCCCAGCGCAATCGTAATTGCCGCCGTGATCGTAAAGATGGGGCTCTTGCGGAGCGTCCGGCTCGCGAACTTCAGGTCTTGTACTGACATTCATTCACCTCATCCGCCCGAACCGCGGCATAAGGAACCGACGGGTTCGCTTCAGGTGGGACTCTACGACAGGACGCGGAACTAGCAATCGGGCAGGAAGGAGCAGCTCGTGAAGATTCAAAATCGGATCACGACTTGATTCGGCCCCCGCGGCAGACTGAATTTCGCGCCGCGCTCGGCGTTGAGTTTCAGGCTGGCGGGAACGTCCAAATCGGCGATAAGGATTTTCCTGCTCCAGGAACCAGTCGCCCAATAATCCGCGTGCGTGTAGAGCGCGTCGCCCTCGATCGTGTAGTTCCCGACTTCTTCCCTGTGGCCGTCACGGAATACCAGAACCACAGGCGGCAATTCGACTGGCGGCTGAGATGATCTCTCGTCACCAAGCGCCGGCGCCTGAACATGAGAGCCCGCGGCGCCATTCGCTTGCTTCAATTCGCTGCCGATGGGGACGCGCATCCACTGGCCATCGCGTTCTTCCAGAACGAGTGGCTCGATCGGCTTCACCGGCGGCTGTTGAGCCTGCTGCACCGGCTGCTGAATCACGACTTGCTGGACGGGCGGCTGTTCTGGTGTCCCTTCCGCGTACGGCTCGTAGTCATCAGAGAAGTAGTCGGGGTAAAAGAAGAGACCGTTCGAACCGCGTCGCTCGCCTCGACGGCCGCGTCCTCTGGCGGGCGTGAACGGAGGCGCCGTCATTCGGCCTTGCGCCGGACGAAGGTGAGCAGGCCCGCGCGCGCCGCTCCTTTGCGCGTGAGCAGGGACAGCGGAGACAGACAGTGCCAGAAGAGCAACCGGCAACGCGATGCTTCGTGGAGAAGCCATGGAGACCTCCCGTGTGGCTCTGCCCCGCGCCACCTCGGCCGGGCCGCGATTCGGCTCGACCAATCGTCGCTAGCTTACACCTGCTCCGCACGGGGTGCAATCGCGGCTCGCCACGAGCCGGCGACACCGCCCGCAGAGGTACTTGGCGGCCGGGCCGAGTCGATGCAAGGCATCCGCCAAGGGTCCACTAATCGCGTTGACAACCAAATTGACAATTCTGTTGTGGCGCCCCACGAACCTATGGTTAGCTTGTGGACGGTGCGATTGGCTGTCGGGCGCATCGGTCATTTTTATCTGTTGTTGCCGCAAAAGCATTTTGTAAATAAATCAGTCGCGGCCATTCTAAGCAGTCGCCGCCCTCGCGTCCATAATAAGGGCCCGTCGGACCGCAACTTCAATTTCGGCCGCGAACCGCACCTGCAAAGGACTACGTGAAAATTTTACTGTACAACCCGGATAACGGTGTCACCCGCAATTTCATGCCGCATCTTTGGATGTTCCTGCTGCAAGCCCTGACTCCCCCTGAACACGAAGTTGTGCTGATCGACGGCAACGCGCAGCCCATGGACGAACCGGGCATCGCGCGTTACGTCCGCGAACAAAATATCGACCTGGTTGGCATTGGCGCGATGACCCGGATGATCGCCAAGGCTTATCGCATGGCGGACGCAGTGCGCGCCACAGGAGTCCAGGTTGTAATGGGCGGCCCTCACGTCACCGAAATGGCCGACGAGGCCCTCGGGCGAGACGGCGGCTTGCGCCATGCCGACGCAGTCGCCCTTGGCGAAGCCGACGAGACCTGGCCCCGGATCGTGGAAGATGTCGCGCGCGGCACGCTCAAGGATGTCTACGCGCCCGTCGACGCCTTCGGCCAGGAGCGCAAACCGCCCCTGCAGCCGTACCCGGAGATTCCCTGGGACAAAATCAAACTGGACCAGTTTAACTTGATCCCAGGCATGCTGCATCCGCTGCTAAAGCGCGTGGGAGCAGGTTGGGGAACGTTTCGTCTCATTCCGGTGGAATCGGGGCGCGGGTGTCCCTACGGATGCGAATTCTGCACGGTGACGGGGTTTTTCGGCGACTCCATCCGCTTCCGCACCAATGAGAGCGTGGTGAACGAACTCCTGCTTCTGAAAGCCCGCGCGACCGAGGAACGCGGCCAGATCGCCGTCTTCTTCATTGACGACAATTTCGCAATCAACGTGCGGCGAACAAAATCATTGCTGCGAGACATCATCGCCGCCAACGCCCAGGTGCATTGGGTGGCGCAGATCAGCGCCAATCTGTTGCGCGACGAGGAGCTGGTTCAACTGATCGCGGCCTCCGGAGGCAAGTGGATCTTCATTGGAATGGAATCGATCGACCCGGCCAACCTGGCGGACGTCAAGAAAGGCTTCAACAAGCCCGGCGAGTATGCCGCAGTTCTCGAACGCCTCGCCCGGCACAACGTTTATGCCATCACATCCTTTATCTTCGGCATGGACAACGACACGCCCGGCGTGGCCGAACGCACCCTGGACGCCATTCGCACTTGGCCGCCCGGGTTGCCGATTTTTGGCTTGATGACGCCGCTGCCTGCCACGCCCCTCTATAAACGCCTCGAGGCTGCTGGGCGCTTAACGCGTCCCAAGCACTGGCAGGAATTCATACCCTTTGCGATGGCCCATAAGCCCCTGAAGATGAGCATCGACGAAGCCCATGACGAAGTGCGTCTTGCGTGGGCGAATGCCTACAGCTCGGCGGCGATCGGGAAGGCCGTGGATTCGCTCAGCCACAAAGCCCTGGGTTATCGCATCAATATCCTTCTCGCGCGTCTCTGTTTTCGAGGAATCTACTTCCCGCAAATGGGATTGCGCGCATGGATGAAAACGTTTTTCGAGAATCGCCACACGATATTCAAACTGATCAAGCAGGGGCTAACAGGGGGGCTGCACGCCGCCGCTCCCTCCGTTGCGGCCTCGGCAGTCGCGGAACCGGCGCACCAGACGCCCGGCGAGTAACCGATCGCCGCGCGGTGTCGCGACGACACTTTCGAACCCGCAATCGTCATCCACGTGGATGCAGTCAGCGGCGTTCGCCGAAGCGCGATTGACACCATTGCGCCACGCGTCATAGGCTGGCCTCGGGGCCCTGTCCCCGAGCCATGCGATCGAAAAGCGAACACGATTCTGCCGCTACGAAAAGCGATGGCACGCCGGCCAGAACCGTTCTGGTCGGCGTGGCGGGCTGGTCCTACGAGGACTGGAACGGCATCGTCTATCCCTCGCGCCGCCCGCACGGGTTCCACGAAGCCGCCTTCCTCTCGCAATACTTCGACACCATCGAAATCAATACGTCGTTCTACAGTCCCCTTCGGCCGGAGTTCGCTTCACATTGGATCGAGCTGGTCGCCGCAAATCCGCGGTTTCAATTCACGGCGAAGCTCTGGCAGAAATTCACGCACGAAACGGGCGCGAATGCCGAGGATGAAAAGGCCGTCCGAGCCGGCTTCGACGTCCTTCGCAACTCGGGACGGCTGGGCGCCGTCCTGCTCCAGTTCCCTTTCTCGTTCCATCAGACTCCCGAGAGTCTCGCGCGCCTGAAGCAGATCCTCGAAACATTCGCGGATTATCCGCTGGTCGTCGAGGTGCGTCACGCATCATGGTCGCAGCCCGAGTTTTACGAAATGCTGCGCGAGCGCGGCGTGGGAATCTGCAACATCGACCAGCCCGTGATCGGGAAATCGATCAAGCCGGAGAAGCGCGTCACATCGACTATCGGCTACTTCCGCCTGCACGGCCGCCGCTACGACACCTGGTTCAGCGACGATCCCGAGGTGCCGAGTCACGAACGCTACAACTACCTCTATGGGGAACAAGAGCTGCTTCCCTGGGCCGACCGCGTGCGCAACGTCGCCCTCCACGCGAAGACAACCTTCGTCGTCGCCAACAATCACTTCCAGGGCAAAGCCGCGGTGAATGCGCTGCAGTTCGTTCACCTGCTGACGGGCGAAACGGTGAAAGTGCCGGACACTCTGCGCAGCCATTATCCCCAGCTCGACACGATCGCAGATGCACCGGCGAACGAACCCACCCTGTTCCCTCTTCCTCCGCGATAAGTTCGTCCGTGATCATTCGGCGCGCACGGTCAATTGGTTACTCGATTGGCTGCGCAGCCGTTTTCTCGCTAATGCGCGCCGTCATCCCAAACCCGGTCCTGCCGTTTCGTAGCATCGGCACCGTTGTCATCCCGAGCCCAGTCCCGACCGCTGTTGCAGGAATGGGGATGAGGGATCCGCCGAAGAAGAAACCGGCGGGTGCCATAGTAAAGCGTTCATTAGCGTGGCGCGGGAGGCGGCAAAAAAATAAGCTTTTGTTTTTGGCCGAACGCACACACTACAAGCAGCTCCGCGGAATAACGCCTCAATACGGAAAAATCGGTTCTCTGCGGAATTTCGCCGGGGCCGCTTACTTCTTGAACAGATCCTCGAAGGCTTTGCGCGCGTCGTTGGGGCGCGAGGGGCTTGCGGCCGCCGGCGCGTTCGAAGCGTAGGTCACGGGCGAAGTATCCTTCTCGACGTTCATGCGCAACTCGAAAAACGTGCACTCGTTCTTCGCGTCCTTCTTGGTGATGCGCTCGGGAATGGGCTGCGTGCACTCGAACTGCCTTCCCGTATCGAAGTGGACGCACTGCTTGCAGCAATGCATCTCAGCCTGGCAGCGAGGACACTTTCCGTTCGGGTCGAAACCCGGCGCCAGCACGGCGCCGCAATTCGAGCAGCGGGCGCGCATGACGGTTCCCACCATGCGCGGCGTCCGCGGGCCGAGCAAATCCTGCTTCGGTCGCGGCGCCTCCTGCGGCCGGTCGTGCCGCTCGCGATTCTTATCGCGGCCGTCGCGATCGCGGTCCTCATACCCTCTATGTCTGTACTTCCGTTCCATGAACAACCTCCGCGGGAGCGAGCATCGCTTCCCCCGCATCAACTACACCCGTCCGCGGCACACTTTCACCGTGCGGAGACGGGAAACGTGAACTGAAACAACGTCGGCAACGTGTCTGGTTAATTGCGTCAGATACGGGCTTTCTCTTTTCTCGGCCCGGGGCTTGTCTCGCCGTGGTGGGCAGCACCCGCCGAATTCCTGCGCCCAGCCCAAATTTTGCACAATCCTTCTGGCGGCAGATCGGGGCGCAGAAAATTCCGGGGTTGACCAAAATCGGAGAGCAGCGATTCGGCGGCGAGATACCCGCTCCGAACCGCTCCTTCCATTGTGGCAGGCCAGCCCGTCCGTGTCCAGTCCCCCGCAAGAAATAGTTTGTCAATTCCGCTGTCCGCTGCGCCGGGACGCCAACGATCCACTCCAGGCTCCGGAGAAAACGTCGCGCTGACTTCCTTCACCACCGTGCCCTTCACGAGCCTCGCCTGGCGCGTTGGCGGCAGTACGTCAGCGAGTTCGCGCATACAAAAAGCGATGACCTCCTGGCGGGATTTCGGGACCAGGTCATACGAAGCGCTGATCACGAGCTGAAGGTACTGGCTTCCCGCTGATGCCTCCGCCGATTCGGCCGCCCCCTCGCCCTTTCGTTCAGAAGTCGTACCCTCTGCTGGGGGCGGACCGTCGCCGTTGGGTGCCGATTCGCCGCACAGAAGGGACTTATTGAAAATCCATTGTGTCGTGTGGTCCAGAAGCGTCAAAAAAGGCTGCGTCATGACTGTGCGATCGAACCAGAGGTGCACGCCTGTGATCGGCGAGACCTTGATTTGACGCAAATCCTCAAGCAAAGCGGCGCGTCGATTTGAATCGCGGGGGAGAAGGGTGGCCACGGCATCGTGCGGGACGGCCAGGACGCACGCATCAGCGGCGATTTCCGAGCCGTCCTCCAGTTCCGCGCCCACGAAGCGGTCCCCTTCCGTGCGAATCTGGCGGACGCCACAGCGCAGGCGAACCTCTCCCCCTCGGCTTTCAATGGCAGCCCGGCAACCGTCGTAGAGCTTTGCCAGCGGCACGGCCGGAATTCCCACGCGATACCCTGCCCTGGTGCTGAGAAAGCCTTTCCAGAAAACGTCGATTCCGTAACGGGCGTCCGTGCGCGAAAGTTCCTCATCGAGCGCGCTCACCAGTACCACGCGCCAGAAGCGCGCGATTGCGCCGGGCGTTTGACGCCGGCGCTCGAGCCATTCCTGCATCGAGAGGCCTTCGATGTCGTCCGGCGCGCCTCCCGCGCGCGCAATCGACAGAAGCGCGTTTGCTATGCCGCGTTTGTCGGCGAGTGTCAGGCTGCCGAACAGCAGAAACGACGGCGCCATGTGCAGCGGCGGCGGCAAAGGCGATGCCTCGATCGTCGAGACCTTGCCCTTCGCGTCGGCAAAATACAACCGGTTGTAGAACCGAATCTTGTCTGCGGCGCCCACGCGGCGATAAAAATCCGCCAGGTTCGTGCAACAGCCCAGCGTGACGTGCTGGCAGTTGTCGATTTCGCTTCCGTCGGGCAGCGTATAGGAAGTAGCGCGCCCTCCCAGGTGCGGGCGCTTCTCCAGTAGGCGAACGCGCCAGCCCGCTTCAGCCAGCGCGACGGCGGAGGACAGGCCCGCCAGTCCGCCGCCGACCACCAGAACCGATGGCAAGGGCATCCTTTTTCCACCACCCACTCGTTCCTGCCATCAGCAGGTAACGGATCTTCTCGGCGCGCGAAAGCGAAACCCGCGAGGAGAAAACGTCGAAATCGCGCTCTTCGATGCGCGCCAGCAGCGTGCTGTATGTGCGCACCAGCGCCCACAGCGTAGCGCGGCTGTCCGCATCGATTTTCTGGATCAGCGGAGCGCCTTCTTCGTAGCAACTCCACGCGCGATCGGCCTCGAACGCGAGGAGTTCGCGCAGTTGCGGCGTCTGCGGCCCGCGCAGATCGTGTTCGCGGCAGCCAAAGCGCCCGATGTCTTCTTCGGGAATGTAGATGCGGCCCATCGCGAGGTCGCTGCGGACGTCGCGAATGATATTCGTCAACTGGAACCCCAGCCCCAGACGTTCGGCGAGGTCGGGCACCTTCGAATCCGTGAAGCCGAACACGTGCACGCACGTCAGGCCGACCGTTCCCGCCACGCGATAGCAGTATTCCGACAGGCGATCGAAGGTCGGATACGACGCGATCGTCAAATCCATTTCCGCGCCAAGAATCAAATCGTGAAAGTAGCGCGTGGGAACTGCAAAACGCGAAATGGTATCGGCAAGCGCGGGAAGAATCGCGTGGCCCCCGGTCCGGCCGGCCACGACTTCATCGAGCATGCCGCGCCAACGCGCCAGTCCGCGGCGCTTCGAGTCGAGGTCGCCCGGTTCGTCCGAAATATTGTCAACCAGTCGATTGAACGCATACAGCGCGCAAAGCGCGTTCCGCTTGGGACGCGGCAGGCCGAAAAACGCGAGATAAAAGCTGCTGTGCGCCGCTCGCGCCACGCGATTGCACTCCGCGTACGATTCGCGAAGCGTTTCATCGCTCGCGGAAAAAGAACCGCCTGCCGAAAACCGCTCGCTGCCGGAAGGGCCGGGATTTGCCGCCGCCGCAAAAGCGTTTCCGCTTTTCTCCGAAGCTTTAGCCCCTGAAACTTGGCCTGCGAATTTTCTCGCTGCCCGACGATCTTTTCCACTCGATCCAGCCGCGAAGATCCGCCCGCCCAGGGCGCGCCCGAGCAAGCGAACCTTCGCCGCCTTGGTCAGCGCGGGCCGGTGATTCAACGTGTCGTAGCCCTGCGCCTCAATTGCATCGAGAATCCATATTCCGCCGCGGCTGAACAGCTCGATGTCGCTGCGCAGGGCCGTATCCAGGCGCTGCGCGAGTGGAAGGCCCGCCGCGAAAAGCTCCCGCGTACGCGCAATCAGGTCTTCCATCAGCGCAACGTAGCGCGCATCAAAGCGCCGCTCGATAATGTCCGTCTCGCGGAGCCCATGCGTCGCGAGCGCCTCGAGCGGGATATAGATGCGGCCCTTCTCCAGGTCGCGCGAGACGTCCTGCCAGAAATTCGCCAGCTGTAGCGCCGTGCAGGTAAAGTCCGAAAGGCGCTGCCGTTCGTCATCGCGATAGCCGCACACGTAGAGCACCAGCCGTCCCACGGGATTCGCGGAATAAACGCAATAGTCGAGCACCTCGTCCCACGTGGTGTAGCGCTGCACGCGCTGGTCCTGCCGGAAGGCACGCAACAAATTGCTGAACGGCTGCGCCGGAATGTCTTTCTCGCGAATCGTCTCGCGCAGCGCGATCAGAACGGGATGCGATGGGGACTTGCCCTGGAAATAGCACAGGCGAAGCTCGTCTTCCCACGCGTCGAGCAAAGCCAGAGCGCGGGCGTGATCCTGAACCTCATCGCCCAGATCGTCGGCCCACCGGCAATAGGCGTACACATTATAAAAGTGCTGGTGCAACCGTCGCGGCAACAGCCACGAGACAACGCCGAAATTCTCGTAGTGATGCCTCGCCAGCCAGCGAGTGTAGCGCTGCGCCTCGGCTGGCGAGCAGCCCTCAGCCGGAAGATCGCGGGCGATTTCGAGTTCAGGTGTAGGCAACATCAAGAATTGGGACGTTGGCAGCCGCAGGACGCTAAACCGAACTCCGGAAAGGCGCTCCCAGGGCGTCCAGCGGACGGCCAAAACCGGAAAACCTCGTTACAGAGCGCCCCTGGGCGGTGATTCCCGACTCTCCCCCAGGCTGGCGGGCGCGAACGCCCCTTTTAGGGCGTTCAAGATCAACATGCTTGATCTATTTGACCGCCCTATTTCTTCGCCGCAGTTTCGCCTTTGGAAGCGCGGACTCGACCGTAGCATCAAGGAATGACGGCCGTCTTCAGCTCACCGTTGCGCTGCTTCATGTGCTCGAAAACGTGCGGCAGATCGGTCAGCGGGGCCTCACCCGTGACAAAGTCCGCCGCGCGAATCTCGCGCCGCGCGATCGTCTCCAGCGCCTCGCGAATGAAGCGCGGCGTGTGATGAAACGTCGACTTGATGGTGATCTCCGAATAATGCAAAGCCCTCGGGTCGACGCTCACCTGCGTTCCGCTGGGGCAGCCGCCGAAGAGGTTCACCGTCCCGCCATTGCGCACCATCTGCAGCGCCCATTCCCACGTTTTCGGCGAGCCAACTGCCTCGACGACGGCATCTCCACCGAGACCGCCGTCGGTCAATTGACGCACCGCACGAACCGGGTCCTCGACTTGCGAGACGTCGATGACCGCGACAGCGCCGAGACGCTCTGCCGCCTGGATCTGGCTCTTGCGTTTGCCAAGCGCGATCACGCGAACGTCGCGCCCCGAAAGGACCCGCACGAATTTCAAGCCGATCGCGCCACAGCCGATGATCACCGCGGTGCTGCCCGGCTGAATTCCCGTCTCGTGAATGCCGCGCAGCACGCACGCGAGCGGCTCGACCATCGCCGCGTCCACGAACGAAACGTCCTCCGGGATTTCCAGCATGTTCTGGCGAACGATCCGGCCCGGGACGCGAATGTATTGGGCGTAGGCGCCGTTATTGAACAGCAGATCCTCGCAGAGATTCGGCTGGCCTTTGCGGCAATACATGCAGGCGCCGCAAGGCGCGGAATTCGAGGGCACGACGCGCATGCCCGGGCGCACCGCTCCATTCACAGCGCCGCCCTTCCGTTCGACAACACCGGCGAGTTCGTGACCGAACAAAGCGGGCGGCTCGATCATGCGGGCGTGCGAACCCTGTTTCCAGACCTTCAGGTCCGTACCGCACGTGAGCGCCACCTTCACTCTGACGAGAACTTCGTCTTCGCCGACGGACGGGATGTCCACCTGCTCGATTTTCATGTCCTCACGGCCATACAGCACGGCCGCGGTCATCGATCCGGTCGATGATCCGTTGGATTCTCGAATCATTCGTGAATGATCACCACTTTCAATGTATTATCCGCGGGGCGCGCGGCCAATTCGATTGCCTCCGCGATACGCTCGAGCGGAAACCGGTGCGAGATCAATTCCCGTACCGACAGATGATGTTTGAAAACAAGTGTGGCCGATTCTTCTTGCTCATCGATCGAAGCACTGTAACTTCCAAGAATCTCTTTCTCCTCGATTCCCACGGCTGCCGCGGGGAAATCGAGCTGCATGACGGGATCGTTATGCGCAAACAGTAACACGCGCCCGCCCGGCCGCGTGAGGGCGAGGGCTTCCGGCACTAATGACGGGTTGGGCACAGCGACCAGGACAGCGTCGGCTCCCCTTCCCTCGGTCAGCGCGCGCATTTCGTCCCGCAGATTGACTTTGGCCGGGTCGAATGATTTAGATGCGCCAAAGCGCTCGCTGGCCGCCCGCCGGCCCGGCACAGGATCGCTGGTAAAGACTTCCGCACCCTCGATTTTTGCGAGCAGCATCAGCAGCATGCCGATGGGGCCCTGGCCGATGACCAGAACCCTTTCTCCCGTCGCGACGCGCGCCTTGCGCACAGCCTTTAGACATGTGTTCACCGGCTCGACGAAGGTTGCGTCTTCAAACGTCGCGCCCGCGGGCAGCGGCAGCATCCCGCGCTCGACCACCCAGGGCATGGCGCGCACATACTGGCCGAAGCCCCCACCATTCGGGTCGAATCCGGCGGTCAGGCCAACCTTCTTGTATCCCGCGCATTGGGAAAATAGCCGGCGCTCGCAATAGAAACAGGAGCCGCAGGGAATGTGATGGAAGCTGACCACGCGGTCGCCCGGCCTGAACTTCGTGACGCCGCGCCCGACCTCGACAACCGTCCCCGCGAGTTCGTGGCCCAGAATCTGCGGCGGCTTGACGAAGCCATGATGAATTTTCTTGATGTCCGTCCCGCAAATGCCGCAGGCAGCAACCCGGAACAAAACTTCGCCTTCGCCGATTTGCGGGATCGGAACCGACTCAACCACAACGCTGCCCTTGCCGCGGTAGACGCCAGCCCGCATCTGGCCCGCGCGATTGCGCCCATTTCCGTGCGCGCCGATTTGAGCCACAGTCTGGCTCATCGGCTGGCACTCCTCGCCTCAAGAGCGGCGGTGCGTTCCGCGACGCGTGCGACGTAGCGATCCAGGAATTGCGCGAGCGACTCAGCGGCAGTCCTGCTCTGTTTTCCAAGCTTCATCAGGCCGGGCATCGCTCCGGGATGCCGTGCGACCTGCCCCAGTACGCGGGGCACACTCACGTGGCCGTTCTGTGTGAACACCTGATTCATGTCGAGAGGCAGATTCTCATCGGCCAGATCGCTGACGGCGCGAATCGCTATCCCGGGAATTCCGGAGGCAGCCGCTTCCGCCAGAACGCCGAAGCTTTCCATTTCAACCGCGTCGGCCAGCTGGCCGAGATGCGCTTTCTCCTCCGGCGTTCCGATCGCGCGTTCGGAGGTGTAGAAGCGGTTCACGATCGTCGCGCCGCATTCCTCGGCGAAGGAAACAAGCGCGCCGCTGCATTCGAGCAGGTTGCTGTCCCGGTCTCCGCCCGGGTTTTCCGATCGCACCGCTCTTGCTGCCAGCACCTGGCCAATGCCATATCCGCTCTTCACCGCACCGGCAAGTCCGGAGGAAATGCAAAGCTGCATGGAACCCGCGTCCGTGCGCAGGAGATCGGCGGCGCGCACAGCGGCCAGCCTGGGACCAACGCCCGTCAAAGCGACGATCACTTCCGCGCCGGCGATGTCGGCGTGGTGAACGGCCGTGGCGCCCACGTGGCCTGAACGAAAATTCCGAATTGCGCGCCACGGCGCAAACTCGTTGTCCAGCGCGAAGGTGACCAGGATTTTCATGCGAATGCCTAGGCCGCGGCCGCGTGAGCGACCGTTTTGTCCGCGGTGCGGCTGCGGACGCGGTCATTCTGCTCATACCAGCGCACCGCGCGTTCGAGCGCAACCTCAACGGAGGTCGGCGCGTAGCCAAGCTCGCGTTCGGCTTTGTCGCTCTCGACGAACATTCGGTGCCGCGACATTTTCACTCCCTCGACGGGAATCTGCGGCTCGCGGCCCGTAAGGCGGGCGAACCATTGATCCGCGTAACCCGCAGCCAG
>Ga0209167_10001296_pt1 | contig 14999 bp, 14 predicted proteins | sample Coa_R1_9_FD_187154 | JGI IMG/M metagenome (GOLD analysis project Ga0209167, IMG submission 187154) | Surface soil microbial communities from Centralia Pennsylvania, which are recovering from an underground coalmine fire - Coalmine... | ecosystem: Environmental > Terrestrial > Soil >... | reverse complement strand
ATTGCATTGCGTGCAGAGCGCCGCGAAGCGCCGTCTGCCGCAACGGCGACGGCCTGCCCGTGAGGGCGCTGCTCATCGGCGCCGCAACCGCTGCGGATCGAAGCTCAGGCTCCCGAGCGCCGACGTCCGCCGGCGCCCGATCGCCAGGATTCCCGTGAGGCCGGCGAACAGCAGCGCCCAGCTTCCCGACACGGGTGGGCGGCGCAACAGGCTCGCGAGCGCGGCGGGCGGCTCGAGCCCGCCGGGGAGCGAAACGCTGACGGCAATCGCGTGCGCTGCGCGCACCGCGTGGGCGGCCCGCAGCGGCAGCGGGGCGCTGCCTGCCTGGGTCGCCATCGAGGCGATCGACAATGCGAAGAGCATTCCTTTGAGACGCAACGGCGTGCGGGGGCGCGCGGCTTTCATGGGTAAGTGTTCCATGCGAATGGCGAGGCTCAGGGATCGAGGAAACGCAGGGCCAGCGCCCGGCCGACGGCCTGGGTGCGATTGCGCACGTTGAGCTTGCGCAGGATCTTCTGCACGTGATTCTTGACCGTGAGCGGACTGATGCTGAGGATGGTTCCGATCTCGAAGTTGCTCTTGCCGAGATGGATCCAGCGCAGGATCTCCTTCTCGCGCACCGTGAGCACGTCGGCCGTGCGCGCTGCCTGGATGTCCTCGGGCGGACGCGTGAGCCGGGAGCGCATCCACGCGAGATGCAGGAACGGCGCGATCAGCTCGAGCAGAAACGCGTGCTCGCCGCCGAGGTCGCCGGCCGTCGCGCCGACCAGAAACAGGCTCACGGGCTTGCCGAGCGAGTCGTAGCTGCCGTGCACCATCAGGCTGTCCGCCCCGAGGCCCTGCAACTCGGCGGCGAAGTCGCCGCGCGCGAGCGTGTCCGTGCCCGCCACGCTGCACACGACCGGGTGGAACTCGCCCTCCACCCAGCGCCTGACGAGGCCGGCGACCAGATCGACGTCCTGCTGAAACAGCGCCCGCACCCGGTCCGAGTCGATCCACGGGCTCGCGAAACACTCGACCTGGTAGCTGAGAGCGCGCTCCTCGCGCACGGCGCACAGGAGCAGATCGTGCCTCAGCAGATTCTGCAGCAGCCCCTGGGTCCAGCCGAACAGCTGCGCCCGGGTGTATACGCGCAGCGAGGCATCGATGTTGAGCAGCAGCGACTCGAGCACCTGAGACTCGAGCAGCCGCGCGCCGCTCGTAAGGGCGCGCTCGGTGTCCCGGACAGTCGTGCCTTGTCCCGGTCGGGTGTGCATATTCACTTGGCTGTCGCCCACCTGCATAGCTGCCTGGCCTCAGTCGCGGGTAAGTCCCGCAGCAGCCGACACTATGTGACACGCTTGTTATGCAATCGTTAAGCGGCTCAAAACGCCCCCCGGTAGTCCTTTCTGCCTAGAGAATCCGGGGTGTCGGTTCATCGGAACGGACCGCAACAGCCTCTAGGGTTCGCGCATGTCGTCGACCGGCCTGCAGCTGCAACCGCAGTTCCTCGATCGCCGGGCCCCGCCTGCGGCGCAGCTGGTCTCACTCATCGACCCGCTGGCAACTATTGGCGCGCTGCTGCTTTGCACGGCCATCTTTGACGTCCGCTTCCAGGGTCCGTACCTGATACTCGCGCTGTTGGTCTTCTCGCTGACCTTTCCGGGGAACGTGTCCAAGGTGACGGGCGCGCGCACGCTCGCGCGCGAAATCGTGGCCAGTTGGTGCATCACCGTGGCGGTGCTCACCGTCATCGGCTGGGCGACCCGGACTGTCCCGGCCTTCGAGCCGCGCGTGCTGCTCGCCTGGTTCATCGCGGCGCCCGCGGCCCGCTTCGCCGCGCACCTGGCACTGCCGCCGCTGCTGCATCGGCTGTTCAGCGCCGAGCGCGCGCAGCGCGTCGCCGTGATCGCCGGTGCGTGCGAGCTCGGCCGCACCCTGGCCGAGCGGCTGCGTGGCAACCCGCTGCTCGGCGTGCGCGTAGCGGGTTTCTTCGACGATCGTGGACCGAAGCGCACGGGCGCTGGAACAGCGGACACGGATGCAATGCTCGGAACGCTCGACCAGCTGGCTGTCTACGTCAAGGAGCATCGCGTCGACCTCATCTATATAACACTGCCGATGGCCTCACAGCCGCGCATCGTGCGGCTGCTCGATCAGCTGCACGACACGACCGCATCCATCTATTTCGTACCGGATATCTTTCTCTTCGACTTCATCCAGGCGCGCGTCGACACGCTCGACGGCATGCCGGTGGTTTCGGTGTGCGAGACGCCCTTCCGCGGCATCAACGGACTGGTAAAGCGCGCGAGCGACGTCGTCCTCGCGCTGCTCATCCTGCTGCTGCTGTTGCCGCTGCTGGTGGCGATCGCCATCGGCGTCAGGATGAGCTCCCCGGGTCCGGTCATCTTCCGGCAACGCCGTTACGGACTCGATGGCCGCGAGATCGTGGTCTACAAGTTTCGCTCCATGACCGTGACGGAGGACGGCGAGCTCATCCGCCAGGCCACACGCGCCGACGGACGCGTGACCGCCTTCGGCGCGTTCCTGCGGCGCTACTCGCTCGATGAGCTGCCGCAGTTCATCAACGTGCTGCAGGGGCGCATGAGTGTGGTCGGCCCGCGGCCCCACGCGGTGGCGCACACCGAGCTCTACCGCAAGCTCATCAAAGGCTACATGATCCGCCACAAGGTCAAGCCAGGTATCACAGGACTCGCGCAGGTGAACGGCTTTCGCGGAGAGACCGATACCCTCGAGAAGATGGAAGGCCGGATCGCCTACGACCTGGCATACCTTCGCCAGTGGTCGCTGCAGCTCGATCTGTGGATCGTGCTGAAGACTCCCGTCGTGGCCCTCAGCGGGCGCAACGCCTACTGATCCGCCGTGCTTCTGAAGCAGTAACCGGCCCCACGGACCGTCTCGATCATGCGATCGTGGCCGCTCGGCTGTAATGCCTGGCGGAGCTGGCGAATGTGGACGTCGACGGTCCGGTCCTCGACGAAAACATGATCTCCCCAGACCTCATCGAGCAGCTGGCTGCGGCTGTAGACGCGATCGGGGTGGGTCATCAGGAAGTGCAGCAGGCGAAACTCCGTCGCCCAGAGCTTGACGTTCTGGCCGGCGGCGCTCACGCGGTGAGCCGCCGGGTCGAGCTTCAGGCCCTCGAACTCCACCGGTTCATCGGCGAGCAGCGGCGCACCGCGGCGCACCACCGCCTTGATGCGTGCCAGGAGCTCCCGATGAGAAAATGGCTTGGTGAGATAGTCGTCGGCACCGGCCTCGAGTCCCGTGACCTTATCGGTCTCGTCGGCGCGGCCGGTGAGCATGATGATGGGAATCTGCCGAGTGCGCTTGTCGCTGCGCAGCTCTCTGAGGAAAGTGACTCCGCTACCGCTCGGCAGCATCCAGTCGAGCAGCATCAGGCCCGGGAGCGCCCCGCGCATCGCCACCTCCGCCTCCTCGACGCTGGCGGCGCGCATCACCTCGTAGCCGGCCCGCTCCAGGCCGGCCGCGATCAGCCGCTGGGTGACCAGCTCGTCCTCGACGACCAGAATCGCACCACGCATGGAGGCGGATCATATTGAGGAGTAGTCCGGCCGGCTATAGCTGTATCGCGATGTTGTTGTAGGTGTCGGCCGGCAAAATGCTGTCGCGTTTCACCGACGCGGGGCCCGTCAGATCAACCGATACTTCATTGCGTAGCGCACCAGAGCCGCGTTATTGGTGAGCGCGAGCTTCCTCATGATCCGCGCGCGGTAGGTGCTGATGGTGCTCGGGCTGAGTGACATCTCCTCGGCGATTTCATTGATCTGCTTGCCGGAGGCGATCAGCCACATCACCCGGTATTCGCGATCCGAGAGCAGCTCATGCGGCGGCTTCTCTCCGCCCTCGGCGAGCTCGGTCGCCAGTTTCTCGGCAAAGGCCGCGCTCACGTACTTGCCGCCATTCACCACCTTGCGGATCGCGCCGGTGAGGTCCTCGTTGGCGCTCGCCTTGTTGATGTATCCGGCGCCGCCTGCCTTGAAGACCTGGCCCGCGTGCACCTCCTCCGGCAGGATGCTGAGCACCAGCACCGGACGGTCGGGATAGTGGCGCTTCACCTCCCGCACCAGGTCCGCGCCATTGCATCCGGGCATCGAGTAATCGAGCACCGCCACGTCCCACTCGAGCTTACGCGCCAGCTCGAGCGCTTCATCGCCGGTCTTCGCCTCACCGATGACGGTCATGTCCTGCTCGGATGCGACGATGTCCTTCAGGCCCCGACGCACGATCGGGTGGTCGTCAGCAATCAGAATTCTCACAACAGCTCTCCTCAATCCCATGAGCGGCTCAGGCAATCGGCACCGTCACCTTTACCACAGTCCCCTTGCCGTGCACTCCGCGGACGTAGATGCGGCCGCCGAACGGCAAGACTCGCTCCCGCACTCCCATCAGTCCGAGGGACTTCGGGCTCTGCGCGGCCTCGCTGTCGATGCCGCGGCCGTTATCCTCGACCGAAAGCAGCAGTTGCCCACCATTGCAACGCAAATTCACCTCGACGCGCGTGGCGTTGGCGTGGCGCGCCACGTTGGTCAGCAGCTCCTGGAAGATGCGGAACACCGCCGTCGCGCGGCTGCTGTCGAGCGCCACTGGAGATGCAGGGAGCGACACCACGCACCTCAGGCCGCTGCGCCGCTGAAACTCCTCTGCCTGCCAGACGATCGCCGCGGGCAGGCCCAGCTGATCGAGCACATCCGAACGCAGCCGCGAGACGATCTGCCGCACGGATTCCATCGTGGCGTCGATCAGCTCCGACATCGATTGCGCGCGCTCACGCAGCACGCGCGCACCCGCGGGCAGCCGGCCGGTGATCCAGGTGAGATCCATTTTCAGACCGGTCAGCGCCTGGCCGAGCTGGTCATGAAACTCGCGCGCGATCCGTGTCCACTCCTCCTCGCGCACCGACTGCAGGTGGGCGGCCAGAGCGCGCAGGCTTTCCTGCGAGGCCTTCAGATCCTTCTCCGCCGCCGCACGCTCCCCGATCTCCTGGCGCAGTGCGGCGTTCTTGCGGTCCAGATCCACGAACACCGCAATCTTGGACCGCAGCACCTCGGGCCGCAGCGGCTTGACGATGTAATCGACCGCGCCCGCCTCGTAGCCGCGCGACATGGAAGGCGTGTCCTCGTATGCGCCGGTGAGGAAGATGATCGGTGTATGGCGCGAGCGCTCGCGCTCGCGAATGAGCCGCGCGAGCTCGAAGCCGTCCATCCCCGGCATGCGCGCATCGAGCAGGATGACGGCAAAGTCCTGGCGCAGGAGGTAACGCAGCGCCTCCTCTCCTGACTTCGCAGTCACGACCTCGACGGGCATGTCACTCAACAGTCCCTCTAAGGCCATCAGACTGCGCGCATCATCGTCGACCGCAAGCACGCTGGCTCGCTCCTGTACAGCCGCATCCATCGCCTCTCCTGGAGAGTCTCGGGGATTATTGACCAGCGCGGCGCTGTAGAGAACCCGCGACGGGTATAAATCGGCACTGTCGCGTGCTTGCGCCCGAGAAAGAAGTCAGCGGCTGTAGCGTTAGGGCGTAGGACGACGTAGCTGATCGTCGACAATGATGCCCCCAGTCCCGCGCGTCCCGCTCAAGCTTGGGACTTCGCGATCCCGTGCAAGGCAGCGGACACCGCAGCGGCGAGCCGCGCAGCCCCGCGGCGCCCGCCCTTACCGGAAGACAGCCAGCGCGCGCACCTCGATGCTCTCGCGCGGCGGCGCGAACGGATGGCGCGGATCGGAGAAGGCGCTGTGCGGGGCGGTACCTCCCGCCTGCGCACGCGCCGAGTCGAAATTCTTGAAGAGCCACGCCTCGGCGATCGCCATCTCGGAGGCAAAGCACCAGCGCTGCGCGCCTTCGTGCACCAGGTAGCAGATCTCACCCGTCCGGTCCGCGTAACGCAGCTCCACCGCGCGCAGAGCCTCGGGAGCCACGCTCGCGCCGTCGCAGATCGCGAGCGGTGCATCGCGCACCGGCTCGCGGATCGGCCGCCACAGATTCACCTGGAGGTAACGCGACACCTCGGCCTCGGCGCGCACGCCGAACTCCTCGCGCAATCGCCGCAGCGCCGACCGTGGCGTGTAGTCCGTGTGGGCATGGTGCACCGGCAGCCCGACGCCGTGCCGTGGCGCGAGTAAGGCAGGCGTGTTGCGGCGGACGTTGTGATCGAACACCACGACACGGTCGGCACCGAGCTCCGCTCGAATGATCTCGGCGCTTTCAGCGTAGTAGCGCTTCCTCACGTACGTCTCGTCGTCGAAGCGCCGCACCCGGGTCGGCCAGGACCCGAGCACCGCGCCGTGCTCCTCGAGATGGAGCGATCCGCCCTCGCGGACATCGCGGATCTCGACGGCATGACTCACGAATTGCGCGCTGGGCGTCGCGGCCCCCGGCGCCGTCTCGCGCGCATAGGTGAAAAGAGGCCCCTGCGCAGGGACGAGAAACTCGATTTCCGCCTCGAGGGTCACGGCACGCTCCTTCAGGGACGGAGCAGGAGTGAGAGAGGAGGCCGCTCCTGTCCGGCGGCCGCCTGCGTAAAGAGAAGATCAATCGCCGTGAATCCACCCGCCGAAACGATCAGTGCTATCATCAATGCGACTAAGTTACTGGTTTTCATTGAAAATACCTCCTGCTTGATGGTGTATAGTGTCGGCGCGGCAGGCGGGATCAGCAAACGCAATGTCTGAGAGACGATTAAGAAAAACTAAATCATTGCCTGGATTCGGGCGCCTGCCTCTGCAGGGGCTGCGGGTGTTCGAGAGCGTGGCCTCGCACCTGAGCTTCTCGGAGGCGGCCGAGGCGCTGCACGTGACGCCGGCCGCCGTCAGCATGGCCGTGCGGGCACTCGAGCAATATCTCGGCGTGCCGCTCTTTCGCCGCAAGGGCCGCAGCGTCACTCTCACCCACGAAGGTGAGCTGCTGTTACCGGGCGTGCGGCGCGGGCTCGGCATCCTGCAGCACTCGATGCAGCAGCTGCGCCAGGATCGCTCGCGTGGCGCGCTCAGCATCAGCACCCTCGCCTCTTTCCTGCAGAAATGGCTGCTGCCGCGTCTGCCGCAGTTTCACGACCGTCATCCGCAGATCGAGCTGAGCATCCATACCTCACGCACACCGGTCGACTTCGAGAGCAGCGACTTCCATGCCGCGGTGCGCATGAGCACCGGTCCGAACGCCGGCCTCTACAGCGAGAAGCTGATGGATGAGTGGTTCATTCCCGTGTGCACCGCTGAGCTGCTCGCAAAATACGGACCGCTGCGCGACGCTGCGGACCTGCAGCGTTTCCCGCTGCTGCATTCATCGGACGAGGAATGGTCGCTGTGGGTGCACCCGGGAAGCACAGCCGGCTGGCAGGAGCGCGGTACCGCCTTCGACGATTCGCTCACGGTGCTCGCCGGCGCCGAACAGGGAATCGGGCTCGCGCTCACGCGCTGGTCACTCGCGGCGCAGGATCTCGCTTCGGGCCGCATCGTGCGGGCGAGCGAGCGCATCGTGCCCTGCCCGCGCTCGTACTACTTCGTGTGCCCGGAGACCTACGTCAGCATGCCGAAGGTACAGCAGTTCCTTGGCTGGCTGCGCGAGGTCGCGCATGCCTTCGGTCAGCCCCCTCAGCCTCCCGCGCGACCCCAGCTCGAATAAGGCACGTCGACCAGGCTGGAGTTGAGGTAGCGGGGATCCTGCGTGACCTCCGTGGACAGCCAGGCGGGCCGCTTGAACGCCTGCTGCTCATCTTCGAGCTCTATCTCGGCGACCACCAGACCCGCGTTGGCACCGAGGAACTCATCGACCTCCCACGTGACCCCGGCTTGCCTGAAGGTGTACCGGTTCTTTTCCAGCGGCGGCCGGTCGCAAAGCGCGAGCAGCGCTGCGGCGTCACGCAGCGGGATGCGGTATTCGAACTCGGGCCTGGAAGTGCCTCTGCCGGCGCCTTTGATCGTCAGCGACGCGCGCTTGCCGGCGATGCGCACTCGCACCGTTCGCTCGCGGTCGCGGCTGAGATATCCCTGCCGCACACGCTTCACGGTGCCCCGCCGCCACTCCTCTCCGCGAACGAGAAATTTCCGCTCGATCTCAGTAGCCATGAAGGTCTCCCGTCTGGCGATCGAGGACCGCGCGCACTTTCGCTGCGAGCTGAGTCTGCGTATAGGGTTTGGTGATCAGATCGACGCCCGGATCGAGCCGCCCGTGGTGCACGATGGCATTGGGCGCATAGCCGGTCGTGAACAGCACCTTGATGCCCGGCCGGCGCTGGCGCGCCTCATCGGCGAGCACCCGGCCATTGATGCCGTCCGGAAGGCCCACATCCGTGAACAGCAGATCGATGTCCTGGTGCGCATCGAGAACCTTGAGGGCGGCATAAGCGTCGGCAGCGGAGAACACCCGATACCCGAGCTCGCGGAGCGAATCGCTGATGAACTCGCGCACTTCGTCGTCGTCCTCCACGAGGAGAATCCTCTCTTCGGTCTCGCGCGCCTGCGGTGTCCCGATCCTCGTCCCGGTCCCGGGGCTGCGCTCGAGGACCTGCGGCTTCTCATGCCGCGGCAGATAGATTTTCACCGTGGTGCCGCAGCCCGGCTCACTGTACAGCTTGATGTGCCCGTCCGACTGCTTGATGAAGCCGTACACCTGCGACAGGCCGAGTCCGGTGCCCTGCCCGACTTCCTTGGTGGTGAAGAAAGGCTCGAAAGCCCGCTCCGCGACCTCCCTGCTCATGCCGCTGCCGGTGTCGCTGACCGCGATCATGACGTACTGGCCTGGCGCGATGTCGGCGCTCTGCGCATAACTCTGGTCGAGGAAGGCGTTGGCAGTCTCGATGGTCAGCTTGCCGCCGCCGGCCATCGCATCGCGCGCGTTGAGCACCAGGTTGAGAATCGCGCTCTCGAGCTGCCCCGCATCCACGTGCGTCCACCAGAGGCCCGCGCTGAGCACGGTCTCGATCGCGATGCCTTCGGGAAGGGTGCGCTTCAGCATCTCGGTCAGGCCGGCAACGAGCTTGTTGGCGTCGAGCGGCCTGGGCTCGAGCGCCTGGCGGCGAGCGAAGGCGAGCAGGCGGCGCGTGAGGCTGCTGGCGCGGTCAGCGCCACGCACGATGGCCTCGGTGTAGCGATTGACGTCGCGCGCGCCCGCGCGCAGACGCCGCTGCAGCGCATCGACCGCGTTGCGAATCACCGTGAGTACGTTGTTGATGTCGTGCGCTATGCCTCCGGTAAGCTGTCCGAGGGCGTCCATTTTCTGCGCCTGGGCGAGGATCTCGCGCACGCGATCGAGCTCGCGGTCGCGCTCATACCGCTCGGTAATGTCGCGCGTCACCTTTGCGAAGCCGATCAGCCTGCCGGACGGGCCGTGCAAGGCATGGAGGACGATGCTGGCCCGGAAGCGGCTGCCGTCCTTGCGTACGCGCCAGGCTTCCGCCTGGTAACGGCCTTCGCGCGCGGCAATCTCCAGCACCTTGCGCGGCAGGTCCGTTTTTCGGTCCTCCTCGGTGTAGAAGCGCGAGAAATGCTCGCCGATGATCTCGCGGGCATGGTAGCCCTTGATGCGTTGCGCGCCGACGTTCCAGGTGGTGACACGCCCCGTTGGATCGAGCATGTAGATCGCGTAGTCCGTCACGCCCGCAAGCAGAGCCCTCAGCTGCTCGTCGCTGGCGCGCAGCGCGGTCTCGGATCGCAAGGCCTGCAGCGTGAGCAGAGCTCCGATGGCGATGACCGCCAGTGCCAGTGCCGCGGCGAACGCCGCAGTGCGCCCGGTGAAGCGTTCGGTCGCCGCGGCCTTCGCCTGCCGTTGTCTCAGGAGCGTGTCTTCGGTGTCGATGACCGCCTGGATCGCCGTGCGCACGTTCACCATCGGGTCGGCAGCCAGCGTGGCGCGCGCGACGTCCAGCGCCGCCTCGGACCCGCGGCTCTCGCCAGCCGCCGCGATACGCTCGAGCGCGGCGAGCTGGTTTTGAATGTGTCCGGCGAGCTCCGGCATGCGCGCTTGCTGCCCGGCATTGTCGGCGGTGAGCGACTTCAGCTTCTCGAGCAGCGCCGGCACCTCCTTTGCCGAGGCGCGATATGCCGCGAGCTGCGCTGGCGCGTGCACCAGCAGGAAATTGCGCTGGGCGCGCTCCGCGTCGCGCGCCGCGACCTCGAGCGCGCGTGCGGTGGCGATCACCTCCACCGTGTGCGAGACCTGCTCACTGTCGCGCCTCAGCTTGGGCGTGCTCCAGAACACCTGATAGGTCTCGAGCGCCGCCAGCGCGAGGCTTGCGAGAATCATCACCGTGAGCGCGGCGCGCAGTCCGATTGACAAGACCCTGTGCCGTATCACAATGCAGTGGAGTAGGAACGGGCGACTTTCGTTCCAGGTACCGGGAGAGCGGAGCAGATGGAGCGTGCTCTTCACGTTCTCGTGATCGACGACGATTCCGATGTCCGGGAGACCACCCAGTGGTTACTGGAGGACGCCGGGTTCACCGTGTCAGTCGTCACCAGCGGCCAGCAGGGCCTGCGCCTGCAGCGCGTCCGCCCGGCGGACGTGGTGGTGACCGACATCTACATGCCGGACAAGGACGGCATCGAGACCATCGCCGAGTTCCGCCAGCGCTTTCCGCAGGTGCCGATCGTGGTCATTTCCGGCGCCGGCTCATCGGGGAATACCACGCACCTGTTTGCGGCGCGTGAGCTCGGGGCGCACGAGGTGCTCAGAAAGCCTTTCGATCCGGGCAAGCTCGTCGAGGCGGTGCGCACGGCAGCGCAGTCCGGCGGCGCCCGCGCGAATCCTTAGAGTCTGTCGGCCGGACGGCCGATCAGGCGGCCGGCACCGTCAGGCACTGACCGCTCGCCCACGCCGCAGGAGAGCGTACGCGAGCAGCGCGATCGCGATGGACACTGTGCTCGTCCAGAGCTCGGCGCGGTGCGAGGGTGTGAACGCCATCGCCACCAGCACCGAGGCCATCCCGGCGATGCCGAGGTAACTCAACCACGGGAACAGCCACATCGGCAGCGCCGACGGCGGCAGCCCCGCGCGCTCGCGCGCCCTGCGCGAGACCACTTGCGACACCCCGATCATCAGATAAATGATTGCGATGATCGCGCCGGAGGAGTTCGTCAGGAACACGTACACCCCTTCCCGCGAAAGAATCGCTGCGATCACCCCGGCGAAGCCGAACAGGCTTGCGAGCAGCACCGAGCGCGCCGGCACGTGACGGCTATTGGTGCGCACCAGCCAGCGCGGCGCATCGCCGCGGGTTGCGAGCACGAACAGCACGCGCGAGGCGATGTAGAAACAGGAATTGAGGCACGAGAGAACCGCGGTGAGGACCACCGCCTTCATGAGGTCGGCCGCGTAGGGGAAGTGCACCTCATCGAGCGCGAGCGTGAAGGGTGATTGCGCCGGCACCACGCTGTTCCAGGGGACGACACAGGTGATGGCGAACACCGAGAGCACATAGAAAAGGAGAATGCGGCTGATGATCGTGGAGGTCATCCGCGCCACCGCGCGCGCGGGCTCGGGCGACTCCGCTGCGGCAATGGTCACCACCTCGGCCCCCATCATCGACCAGATGACCGTGGTGACGGAGGCGAGCACGGCAAACCATCCGAGCGGCGCAAACCCCCCGTAAGCGGTGAGGTTGGAGAAGGTCGGGCCGGTCGGCGAGCGGAAGCCAAAGGCATGGGCGCCCACCACCAGAATGAAGGAGATGATGGCCGCGACCTTGATGGAGGAGAACCAGAACTCGAATTCGCCGTAGGCACGCGCGGACATCAGGTTCACGGAAGTCATGCACACCATGAGCGCCGTGCCGATCGCCCACTCCGGCAGCGCCGGGAACCAGTCCTTGATGATGCCGGCACCGGCGATCGCTTCGACCGGAATCACCGTCACCCAGAAATACCAGTAGAGCCAGCCGACCGAGAAACCGGCCCAGTTGCCGAGCGTCGCGCGCGTGAACTCGGTGAAGGAGCGCACTTGCGGCATCTCGACCGCCATCTCGCCCAGCATGCGCATGACGAGCAGCAGCAGAAAGCCGGTCAGCACGTAACTGACGATGACCGCAGGACCCGTGGCTTTGATGGCGACGCTGCTGCCGACGAACAGGCCCGCGCCGATGATCCCGCCGATGGTGATCATCGCCACGTGCCGCGGTCGCAGGGAGCGGCTGAGCTGGTGATCTGCGGCGGTGGCGGACTGAGTGTCGGGTTGCGCCGTCGTGATGGTGCTATTCATTGACCGGTGAGTATACCGGGTCGCAGTCCCTCACCGCGGGGGTTGATCGATCCAGCTCCAGTTCTTTGCAGATGCCCGGCAACCGCCGCCCGGCGCGCCGCTCCAGGCGCGTCCCCGCAGTATGCGCCCCGTATGCGCGCCGGTCGGCTCGCCGCTCCGCAGAGCCAGCCTGCCGTTGATGAGGACATCGCTGACCCCGGTGGCGTACTGCATGGGCTTTTCGTAGGTCGAGTGATCCTGGAAGGTCGCCGGGTCGAATATCACGACGTCGGCGAAGCCGCCCGGGCGCAGGCGCCCGCGATCGGCGAGGGAGAGCACATCCGCAGGCAGACTCGTCACTTTACGGACCGCCTCCTGAACGGTGAGAAGATGCTCGGCGCGCACATAGCGGGCGAACAGGCGCGCAAAGTTTCCATAGGCGCGCGGGTGCGTCGAGGAGAGCAGGAAGGCGCCTTCGGGCGCGCTCGATTCGGCATCCGAGCCGAGACTCACCCACGGCAGCACGATCTGCCTGGCAATGTTGTCTTCGTTGATGATGGTGTAGGCCGCCCCGGCGCCGGCGTCGTCCTCGATCACGAGGTCCACAATTGCATCCTCGGCACTGACGCCGCGCTTTCTGGCGATGGCGGCTATCGTCTGGCCGATGAGCGCCTTCACCGCGGGCGTGCGCGCCGCCAGCAGCAGCATGCCGTCGGCGCCCGACTGCTGGTAGAGGTTTTCCCAGTCGCGGGGATGCGGCTCGCGCATCGCAGCGACCACCTTCGCGCGCACGGCGGGGTCCTTGAGGCGCGCCACCATCGCCTCGGGGCCGCCCGCGTGCACCCAGGGAGGGAGCGAGGCATCGAGCGCGGTGCCTCCCGCGGTATAGGTGTACATGTCGGCCGTGATGCGCGTGCCGGCAGCGCGCGCCGCCGTGATCATTGCGACGACGGCATCGCGCTTGCCCCAGTTGTCCTGGCCGATGAATTTGAAGTGATGGATCTCGGCGGGCGCGCCACTGGTGCGCGCGATCTCGATGGTCTCCCGGACCGCGTCCTCGATGTGATCGCCCTCGCTGCGCATGTGGGCGGTATAGATGCCGCCGCAGCGGGCCGACTCGCGCGCCAGCTCGATGAGCTCAGGAGTGCGGGCGTAGTTGTTGGGCGCATAGATGAGCGCGGTGGTGAGTCCCAACGCGCCCTCCTCCATCGCCTGGTGAACCAGGGCGGTCATGCGCGTCAGCTGCTGCGCAGTTGGCTGCACGTCGCCTTCGCCGAGGACGTTGACGCGCACCTCCCCTTCGCCGACGAAGCTTGCGACGTTGGGGGAGATGCCGTGCTGCTCGAGATGTTCCAGGTACTGTCCGAGCGTCGACCAGCTCACGTCGAACCTGACGTCGCCCTGACGCTCCTTCATGTGACTTGCCATCTCGGGTGTCAGCGGACCCATCGATCCTTCGGTAAAGATGTCGGTGGTGATCCCCTGCTTGAGGCCGCTGACCGCGCGGCCGTCGATCAGGAGCGACTCTTCCGAATGTCCCATCATGTCGATGAAACCGGGCGCGACCGCCTGGCCATGAGCATCGATTTCGAGCCGGCCGGCGCCGGCAGGATCGCGACCGACGTAGGCGATGCGCTCGCCGTCGATCGCCAGCTCTCCGGCATAAGGCGCGCCGCCCGAGCCGTCATAGATCATCGCGTGACGGATCACCACGTCGTGCGTCGCGGCGGTCGCAGCAGTCGCGGCCGCGGCGGCCGCTCCCACTGCCAGCAGAACCAGCGGGAAACCCGGCTGGCACGCGCGGCATCGCTTTCTTTTGGCCATGACCGGTCCTTTACCTGCCCGCGGGCCTGAAGAGCAGGTCCTGGTAGTCGTAACTGAAATCCGCCAGCGGGGAGGCCGCCTTCATCGTGATGCGATCGACCTTACCGTCGGCATTGAGATTGAAAGTGACGTAAGCCGGCTCGATCGACTTGTCGTCGAGCTTCGTGACGAAGGTGTCGTACTGGTAGTGCTCGAGCGTGCCCGCCATGCGCGGGGTGGACTTGAAGTCGACGGTGAGCTTGCCGTCCTTCACCGCGATCTCGATGTTGCCGTACCAGGGGTCGGTGTAAGTCCCGGCGTAACCATCGAGCGGGAGCGAGGGTCCGACGGCCGCAGGTTTCGCGGTTGCGAGCTTGAGCGCATTGAGGGCCGCGGCGACTCTCTGCTTTTTATAGCTGCGGAATCTCTCGACCCAGTCGACCCGCGGCCGATTCAGGTAGTGGTCGAGTAACTCATACATCAACCCGCGGATGACCTCACCGTCCTCGCTGTTGATCTCGATGGAAAAGCCGACGCGCTTCTCGGGGATGAGCACCACAGCGGTGAGGAACCCGAACACCGCGCCACCATGCCACACGATGCGGGTGCCGGCGTAGTCGCTCACGTCCCATCCCAGGGCGTAGGTGTTGAAGTTGGGTCGGATGTCCTTGAGCGGTGGCGGGTATTCGGGAATGGGCTGCAGCACCACCGGTTTCCACATCTGCTCGTGTGCGCTCTCGGAGAAGAGTCGTCCCGCACCACCGGGTAGTGCGCCCCCGTCCAGCTGGATCAGGAGCCAGCGTGCCATGTCGTTGGCACTGACCGTGAGGCCGCCGGCCGGGGCTCCGTTGCGCCCGAGCTCATCGCGCTCGTCGAGCCGCTCCTGCGTGCCGACACCGCGCATGCCGCCGTCCATGCGCGCGTGCGGGTAAGCGCGATTCCCGGTCGCGAAGCGTGCCGGCTCATCACTGGTCGAGTGCAGCATGCCGGCGGGCTTGAGAAC
>Ga0209167_10001295_pt1 | contig 15003 bp, 13 predicted proteins | sample Coa_R1_9_FD_187154 | JGI IMG/M metagenome (GOLD analysis project Ga0209167, IMG submission 187154) | Surface soil microbial communities from Centralia Pennsylvania, which are recovering from an underground coalmine fire - Coalmine... | ecosystem: Environmental > Terrestrial > Soil >... | reverse complement strand
TCGGTGCGAAGCGAATCCCCCTGGTCATGCTCACGGTGACGAACAATTCCGGCGGCGGCCAGCCCGTTTCCATGGCAAATATCAAAGCGGTGAAGGAAATCTGCGCGCGCCACAAAATTCCGCTCTACATCGACGCATGCCGCTTCGCGGAAAACGCATATTTCATCAAGCTGCGCGAGCCGGGCTACGGGAAGAAAACGCCTCGCGAGATCGCCAAGGAAATGTTTTCGCATGCGGACGGCTGCACCATGTCGGCCAAGAAAGATGCGATCGTCAACATCGGCGGTTTCCTGTGTACGAACAACGACACGGTGGCACAGGCCGAAAAGAATTTGCTGATTCTGACCGAAGGATTCCCGACGTATGGCGGCCTGGCGGGGCGCGATCTGGAAGCGATTGCGGTGGGTCTAAGCGAGGGGCTCCAGGAAGACTATCTCCACTATCGGATCGTTTCGACCGCCTACCTTGGCAACCACATCGCGGCCGAGGGAGTGCCCATCGTGCAGCCGCCCGGCGGACATGCTATCTACATCGATGCCCGGGCCTTTCTCCCGCACGTTCCGCCGGCCCAGTTTCCCGGCGTCGCGCTGGCGGCGGAGCTGTACATCGAAGGCGGGATTCGCTCCGTCGAGATCGGTACGCTGATGTTCGGCAAGCGCGACGAAAACGGCGTCGAGCATGCCGGGCCGACGGATCTGCTGCGCTTGGCGATTCCGCGCCGCGTTTACACGCAGTCGCACATCGATTACGTGGTGGAAGTGATCCTCGAAGTCTGGCGGCGGCGCGACAAAATTCGCGGCCTGGAGTTGATCTATCAGGCGCCTTTTCTCCGGCACTTCACGGCGCGCTTCAGCAGGATTTCCGGGTGAGGTGTCCGAATTGCGGCGCCGAGCTGGCGCAAAGGAGCAGGGTGAGCTTGTTCGTAGCGAGCTTCATCATGTTCGGAGGCGCGGTCGCGTCTTTTTTTCTCTGGCCCGTCTTCTGGATCGTGGGAATGCTGTTCCTCGCCACAGCCGTATATCTCTATGTGTGGGCCACGCGCGGGAAGGGCCTCTGGTGCAGGAACTGCAAAAGATTTCCGGGGAGCGCAACTTCGGGGCGCTGAACACCGTTAAGCCGGAGAGGGCGTTAGTGAAACAAAAGCGAACGAAAAATTAATCGATACACGTGTCGAACAAAAAACTGCCGTAAGTCCAACCCCCTCAACAAAAGCTCGAAAATTAATCGATACAGAATCGATGGGTCGGCGCGCCCATTTACGTCAAAACTCCCGTTTGCTTTTCTTTCGCTTTCTGCCCGGAACGCGATTCGCCTGCCGCTTCCGCGCCCGGCGGCCAAGTTTCAGTTGGGCCGTGCCCTCCGCTCGCGCGGATGGCTTGCACCGGTCCAGAACATCCGTCTGCTATAATCGCGCGCCTATGGCGCTGGCGAAGTTCAAGAACCCGCGATATATAGTGGTCGAAGGGCCGATTCGCGTCGGAAAATCGACCCTGGCGCGCGCGCTTGCGGAAAACCTGCATGCAAGGCGCGTCTTTGATTGCGACGACAATCCCTTTCTGCGCGACTTCTACGATGAGAAACCGGGCTCCGCGTTTCGCGCCCAGATGTATTTCCTCTACGAGCGGCACCGCCGGCTGATCGAAGCACGGCCCGACGATGGTGGGGCCCCTCTCGTCTCCGATTTCCTGTTCCAGAAGGACAAGATTTTCGCCTACATGAACCTCGACAACGAGGAGCTGAAGATATACGAGAAGTATTTCGATATGCTGGCGCCCTCCGTCGCCGCGCCCGACCTGGTGGTCTATCTTCAGGGCAAGCCGGAAATCCTGCGCAAGCGTGTGGCGCGCAAGGCCGACCCGGCTGAGTCTCAGATTTCGCCCGAGTACGTTGAAGGGGTGGCCAACGCCTACGAGCATTTCTTCTTTCGCTATTCGGGATCGAACCTGCTCGTGGTCGATACTTCCGAGATCGATTTCGTCGAGCGCAATCAGGATTTGCAGGAACTGCTCCGCCGCCTACGCCAGCCGGTGAAGGGAACGCAATACTTCCTGCCGCTCGGACAAGGCTGAATGAGCAACTTTTTGCAGCATCGAATCTGCTTCCGGGGATATCGGAACGGAGGGCGGAAAACGCAATCAAGAGTGAGTATCGTCTTGCGGACCTTTGCCTTGAGGGACGGAGAGTGGCACGCACGGTGTTTCTCGTGCTGGAACGCAGTGTCGGGAGGCGTCTGATCAAGGGTTAAACGTCGCTCAACACAAGGACTTATAGTCTCCTTTCGGTGACGCTTCCAGAACTTCCCAGGGCTCCGTCTGGCACGAGAATGTTCCAAATTGGCGTGTCGACCGATGTCGGGCTGGATTCGCTGCTGGTGGAACGAAAATCAACGGCGTTGATGTGCAAGAAATTGCCCGCCAGATCGCTCTCCCAAGGGCAAATTAACCGCGCTTAGGGAAAAAGCCTTCACATATTGCGAAGGCGAGTACCTTTCGCCGGGCTCGGCGGCGAAGAAAAGGCGATTTTCGCAGAAGGGCCGAAACTAGGGTTCTGCTGGCACGGAGATTGCAGTATTTGCTGTAGGCGGCTTGCTACTCGGGGCCGTCCAAAGCGGGCCAGACCATGGGGCAGCACTCGCACCGGGCATCACACCATAGACATCGACATCATCGACATCGAAGAGTTCGTAGTTCCTCCCGGCGAGTGTTGCGGGTTTTCCTTCTTGCTCTAGCGGTTTCCGCCGTGGTGTTCTTCGGTTGGAGGTGGTCGAGAGCTCATGCGGCGCGAACTGCGCCAACCCCAACCGTTGCGTCAACTGCGTCGAATACGGCTCCCCATCTTTTAGAGGCGAATGCGGCAATCGAGGCACACCCTCTTTTCCCTTATTCGGTAATCCCCGGGGGCGCAAGGAGCGGTGCGGAACTCGAGAACGCGCTGATGAGGGATCCGATCGCCGCGGCGCATTACGCGGGATTCGACGTGGCCAAAACTCACGTGGTTCGTCTCGATCGCGGCCGCTCGGTGTACGTTTCTTATCGTATCGGGGATCACATTTACTGGATGTCGAGAAAATTGTGGCTTCCTGCTGGAGAAGCGGTCCTCACGGACGGCGAGCACGAAGCCAGAACGCGCTGCGGAAACCGAATATCGGAGACGCCGCAACTGCCCGTGGCGCTGGCCGAGCCCTCCCGCGCGATGTTAGACACGCCCGTCGCGCCGGAATTGGCTGCGACGTCCGAAGCGATTCCGCTATTGCCCATTCAGCCGGCGATTGGTGGGACGGACCCGTTCGGTGGGCAGATCTTCATCCCGCCGATTATCCCGATTGGAGGGGGTAGTGCGGGCCCGGCTCGGGGAGGTACGCCCGGCGGAAGGACTCCTCCGGGCGGCCGACCATTCGTCCCGGTGACGCCTCCGGGAGGCCAGCCCAGCGTGCCAGCAACGCCTACGCCGGAGCCGGCCACTTTGCTGCTGCTCTCGGCCGGTTTGCTCGGCGTGTGGGCTGCCCGCAAAAGCCGCAGCAATAGCCCAGCAGGGAAATCCAGCGCAAGCAATTGTGGTGAATAAGCCGGCCGATGGGCCTGAACGCCTAAGCCGCGCGGGGCGGCCCGGCGAACCGGTGACGCCATCGTCCGAAGGTGCGGTTGAGCGTGTGCCCGCGATGCAAGAACGAGAACACAGGATCGCGACGCACGCCGAGCTTCTCCAGGGCGCGTCGAATCCGGAAGTCGCGGCCGGCTGAGACCAGCCCTTTTTCGAGCGTGGCAATGGCATCGCCGTTGCGTCCGGCCTGGACGTAGACATCAGCGAGGTTCAAGTAGAGCTGGGCATGGTTGTGTTTCATTCCCACCGCTTCGCGGCAGAGAGTTTCCGCGTCGGCGAAGCGCTTTTCAGCGAGCGCGGCGAGAAGGCCCGTGTATGACAGGTAGAACGGGTTCTTCGGGGCGACTCCCAGCGCGCGACGGGCGTGCTGCAAAGCCTCGTCGGGGTGGCCATCGCGAAGATGTTTCAGGCATTCCTTGAAATCGGACATTCCAGCGTCTGACGGGGAGGTCGTTCCAATCCAGTGAGACATAGGCTCCTTCTGCTCAGGACGTCGATCGCCAGATCCAGGATTTGACAGCAATCCCGGTCCGCCCACCAGCCCTGAAGCGCCGGAAGCGGGGGGCTCGGATTCGCTCTCGGCTGCTGACACGACACTATCGCGACGGGCAGGTTGACGAAATAGGACGAGGGGCCAGATTTCGTTCCAGTCCTTCCGCCTGTACGAACTGACAGGCGAAAGGACGCCGCGGCGCGATCGGGCGGTCGCGGCGATTCCCACCGGACCAGGTTCAGTGCGCGGGCTTCAGGTACCCGTTGAACCAGTCAATCGTGCGCTCGATCACATCGCGGCTGTGTGCAGGATTCACGAACATGTGGCCTTCATTGGGGTAAATCACGAGGCGCGTAGGGACGCCGAGCGTCTCGAGGGCATGCCAGAATTCAAGCGATTGTGGGGCGGGACATTCGCCGTCGCGCTCGCCGACCAGGATAAGCGTCGGCGTGGAGGCCTGCTTGATGTAGTTGATGGGCGCGCTTTTCGCATACACCGCGGGATCGTCATAGATGGAAGCGCCAAAATAGGGAATCATCCACTGATCGATCTTGTTTTCGCCGTAATAGCTGAGCCAGTCGGATACGCCGGCGCCTGCGACCGCCGCGCGGAACCGTTTCGTCTGCGTGACGCCCCACATGGTCATGTAGCCGCCATAGCTCCAGCCCGTAAGGCCGAGGCGCGCGGGGTCGATGGGAGCGGACTGGATGGCCTTGTCGACGCCAGCGAGGATGTCGAGCCAGTCTCCGTAGCCGAAATCCTTCACGTTGGCCGCAGTGAATTTTTCACCTTTGCCATAACTGCCGCGTGGATTCGGGAAGAGCAGAAAGTATCCCTGGGACGGAAGGGCCATGTAGTACATCCGTCGGCTGGGCCAATCCGGCATCGTCGCGGAGGCGGGTCCGCCGTGAACGACCACGACCATCGGATATTTCTTCGCCGGGTCGAAATTGCCCGGATAAAGCAGCCAGCCCTGAACATTGCCGGCTTCGGTGGTCCAGGTCAGGCTGGCAGACTTGCCCCAGGAGGGCTTGAGAGCGGAGTTGATATGCGTGACCTGGCGCCATCGGCCGAGCGGACCGGCCCACACTTCGGGCGGCTCAGCGAATGATTGCCGAATTACAGCGGAGACAGCCGCGTCGTTCGAAAGAGAGATGCTGGGCTCAAAAGCACCGCCGGAGACGCGTTCCGCGTCGCGCCACACTTGAGAAATCCCGCCATCGGGCAGGCTCAGGCGGTTGACGACGGTCTCCCCATCTGAGATGCCCGCGAACAGGAGGCTGCGCGAGTCGGCGGCCCAATCGAGTGATGATGCGCTCTGCGCCATGCCCGAGGTCACGTCCCGTGGCTCCCCACCGTTGGGGGCGATCAAATAGATGTCGCCTCCGGTCACTCCTTCGTCGCTCATCAAGCCGCCAATGAAGGCGATCTGCGATCCGTCTGGCGACCAGCGCGGGTCGGCAATCTGCATCCCCGGATGCAAAAGAATGGCGTGCATGGCGGCGGTAGAAGCGTCGATCGTGTATAGCCCGGCGATGTACCAATTGTCGTCGCCGTTGCCGTGCGCCGCTGTGAGCACGAGACGGCTGCTGTCGGGCGCCCAGTCGAATTCGTATGCGTACATGTCAGCGGGAGTAAGCTCCCGCGAGCTGCCGGTCTCCGGGTTGACCAGCGTGAGGCGCTGTTCGGTGTAGGCGTCTGAGATCACTCCTACATCGGGAGTCTCCGCGACGAGTGGGCCAGCCTGGCGCTGGGCGTTTTCCGTGTAGAGCAGGGCAATCGTCTTCCCATCGGGCGACCATTGCGGGTGCGAAACGAAGCCTTTGAAATGAGTGACCTGCTTCGGTCGCGCGGCTGGATCGGCAGCGTTGATGACGTAAAGCTGGAGCTGACCGGGGCTGGCTGCGTCGGAGAGAAACGCGATGCGATTGCTATCGGGCGACCAAGCCACATCGTGCTCTTCGTGCGGAGCGGCGAGATTGCGTTCGCGGCTCCTTTGTGCCGCGCGATGCCTCGATCGCGAGGCGCGACGGCCGCGGCGCTCGGGCATCGAGCCGGCCGCCGTGATTTGCCTGGCGTGGCTCGGCGTGGCCACGTCCGCGAGGTAGATCGCGCTGTTGGATGACGGCTCGCCGCCTGACCCGGGAAGTTCCTCGATCCATGCGACCCGCTTGCCGTCCGGAGAAATGGAGACTTGCTTGAATGTGCGCACATCGAACATCGCGCGCATCGCATCGGAATCAGACTGGGTGGCGGGCGCCGAGGATGTCTGACCCGCGGCAATGGGCAACAGCGCGAGCGAAACAGCGATCAAGAATGTGACGGCGCGACAGGCTTGGCGTTCCATGTCTTCTCCCGGATGAGATTATAATGCGGCTTCCGCTCTGCGGCGCGAACGTGCCATGTTGCGGCGTCACGCTGTCAAAATCAAGACGAAGTCGAGAGCCAGGATGACTCACCCGGGGGCGTTTTCTTCGAGACGCCACGGTCGCTCGGCGACCGGTGTTGGTTTACGGATGAGGGCGAGACGCGCGAAAGCCGGCGGCGCCGTTCTCCATGTACTCGCGGATCATTTTCTGTTGCTCGGGGGTCAGGATCGTCTTCGCGGACAGGATCGCCTCGAGATAGTGATGGACCAGGGCAGAAGCGGATTGCGAAATCGCGTCCCCCTTCGCCATGACTGCGGCACGGTCGGGATGATCCGCGCGAAGGAGTTCTTTCAACTGAATCGCATCCACGGCAGCGCTCGCGCCCGTCTGGATCGTGAATATTTCCGTATTGACGATGAGTTTGCGGAGGCTGTCGGCCTGCTCGTCCGTCAAACCCAGCGCCATCCGGACCATCGGATTATCCAGCTCCGCTTCCATCTTCGAAAATATCCGGAGGGGTCCACCCAGACCCTGGCCGTGCCCTTCGAGTCCCTGAGGTCGCCACGCCTGTCCGACCGCGACTCGCCCCCTCTCGCCGGGGCGCATTAGCCCGCGAGTGTGAGCTCCGAAACCCGGCGCCTGCGGTTGCTCCTGCGAGTGTCCAGGCGGAGGTTGGGGCGGATCGTTTCCCGCCGGAGTCTGGGCCGCAGCGGATCCTGCAAGTGCCAAAAAAATGGCTGCAAAAAGACTGGAAATCATTTTCAATCGCATTGAGTCCTCCCACCGATGCGTTTCGACCGGCCAGATCCACCGTCTTCCCGGCTCGGATTCGATGCACGGGCAATTGCAAGTATACGCCGCAATCTTCTCGCGAATCTTTGGGCCGCCGAACGCGACACGAGCCAAAGCGGGCTTGTCGAAACGGGCCGGCGGAACTATGCTGCGCTGCGCATTCCTATTCGGGAGGCCCAGATGGAAAAGTGGACACGCAGAAAATTCTTCCTTTCGACTTTGGCCGGCAGCGTCGCGGCGAGCGCGGCGAAAGCTTTCGGAGCCGGCGTTCCCATCGACGGCCTCGGGACCACCGTTACGACGGGCACTCGCGCCACGGCTCGCGAAGGGGTCGCAGCGCAGGGGAAACGGCCGCTGATCATCTCAGCGCACAACGGCCTGCCACACCTCGATGGAGGAATGGAGATTCTGCGTAAGGGCGGCGACACGCTCGACGCGGCGCTCGCCGTGGTGACGAAGGTCGAGGACGATCCGAACGACACGTCGGTGGGCTATGGCGGCTTGCCGAACGAAGACGGCGTGGTGCAGCTCGACGCGTGCGTGATGCACGGGCCCACGTCGCGCTGCGGCGCGGTGGGTGCGATCGAGAGAATCAAGAACCCGTCTCTTGTCGCGAAAACCGTGATGGACAGGACGAACCATACGTTCATCGTCGGGCGAGGCGCCACGAGACTGGCCGAGGACTTCGGGTTTCAACCAATGAACCTGCTGACCGACCGCGCGCGCCTGGCGTGGCTGGCCTGGAAGGCGTCCAGCTCGAAAGACTGGCGGCCGGGCCTCGACAGCCCGGAATGGAATCGCGCCCTCGCGGAACTGCTGGACACCCCCGAAAAACTGGCACTGCGCGCGTGGATCGAAGACGTCGTCGCGCATCCTCCAACAGGAACGATCAATTGTCTGGCGTTGAATGAAAAGGGCGACATCTCCGGGACAACCACGACCTCCGGTCTCGCCTGGAAAATCTCCGGGCGCGTGGGCGATTCGCCGCTGATCGGCGACGGATGCTTCGTTGACAACGAGGTGGGCGGGGCAGGATCGACCGGCCGGGGCGAAGAGAACATCAAGATTTGCGGCGCGCATACGGTGGTGGAGCTGATGCGGCATGGGATATCGCCGACGGACGCATGCGTCGAGGCGCTCCACCGCGTGGTGCACAACTACACGTTCGACAAATCGCGGCTCAAAATGTTCGACCTCCAGTATTACGCGCTGAACAAGAATGGCGAACACGGCGCTGCGTCGCTGTGGTCGTCGGACGCGAGCGGAAACCCGATCAGCTACGCGGTCCACGATGGTTCGCAGGCGAGGTCCGTGCCCTGCACGCCGGTGTTTCAGGGCGTCGGCGGAGACTACTGATCCAGGGTAGAAGAGAAACTTTGGGGGGTCTCAGGCTCGACCCTAGGGGACCGCTTGACACTTCGAGGTGCGAGCGCTCACTGAAAAATGATTCCCGCGTAGCCGACAACCTCGTCGCGATCGCCGCTGACGTCGCCGGAAGTGGCGTAACGCAAGAGCTTCGCTTCGTTCACTCCCAGGTCGCGCAAAGCCACCAGCCCCACGACCGCCGCCGCGTAGCCGCACATTGAAATTTTCTCATTGCGAACCGTGTCGTAAAGGCCCGTGGGGTCGATGGCGAGGAGGCGGTCGATGGCCTTGCGGTCCTTCCCGCGCGTAATTTCGTCGCTCTCGTAGTGATTCATGTCGGAGCTGATCACCAGAAGCACGGGCTTCTGCTGCGCCGCGAGAACACGCGCCAGACCATGGCCGAGTTCTTCGAGTGGCGCGTAGCAGTCACTCGCCAGAACGATCGGGACAAAACGAAAATCCGCCGCGAGGCGCTGCAGGAAGGGGATCTGCACCTCGAGCGAGTGCTCGGTTTCATGCGCGACGGGATCTTCGCGAAGACGCGGGCAGGCGCGCGCTATCTCGGCGGCGAGCGCCGAGTCGATCGGCGCTTCACCGAACGGCGCCGCCCAGTTCCCTTCCGTCAGGATCGACATCGGCGCGCCGTACGGAAAATGCCTGGGACCGATCAGAATGCAACTCGGTGGAATTTCGAGCGAGCCATAGACCGCGCCCGCCACGCGTCCGGAATACATGTAGCCTGCATGCGGCACCAGGCAAGCGCGAGCGGCCATCTGAGCGGCTTCGCTGGAAGTGTAGTCGTCAATTTCCGAGGCGAGGACGCGCGGATCGGACGGATAGAAGCGCCCCGCGACGGCAGGCGAGCGAATCATTGGCACAGTTGTAACACATTCCGGCTTAACGCGTGTGCTGGCAGCGATGCAGTCTGCGGCGCGGCAGTTACGGCTTGGAAGTGGGGGCTGGGTGCAGCGGGGCCGTAGGCTTTGGATGGCCGGGTGTCTTGACTTTGGAGAGCTTGCCGTGAATGGCGAGCGCGACGCTTTGCCCGGGCACGTACCGGATCTTCACCGCGTCACCGTATTGATATCCGCCCTTGTCCAGGGCCTTCTGCACGCCGGGCTGTGCGCTCGCGGCATACGTGAACGTGAGGATCTTCAGGCCGTTCGTCGCGTTGCGGACCACGATCGACCGCCGGTCGAAATGAACCACTTCGGCTTTCAGCCAAACGGGCTTCCGCGAAACCTGCGTGACCATCACTGGCGGACCTGCTTGAGCCTCAGTTCGCGGACAGAAAGACAAGAACGCGCCGACAAGCGCGAATGCGCAGAGCGTCGCGAAAATGCTAGATCTCTTCATCGAAAGAAATCTTCAGCGACTTCAGGAACTTGATGTCCTGGGGAGTGATTTCGATCTTCGGATCGGGATCCTCCTCTTCGAGGATCTCCTCGTCGACGCGAATGTGCAGCGATTCGAGGAAGCGGCGATCCTGCTTCGTCATGCGAGCGTCGCGGGACTGGCGGCGCGCCAGGCCGATGGTCGCGTCGAGCTTCAGCACGATATCGAAGCCTGCAGAGCGGACATTGGCGATCGCTTCGGCGATGCGCTCGGATTCCGAGACGCTGTCGTTGATCGCATGTCCCAGCTCGCGCAGCAGTTGTTTCATCCGGTCGTCGAGTTGCAAGGGCTCCTCCAGTCGAACGCCCTTCGTACATCAATTTTAGGTCCGCGGCAAGAGCGAAACAAGGCCCCTCGAATCCCCGCGTCCCTCAGCGGTTACCTGTCCGCCAGGGCTGGCTGGTTCGGCGGAGATTCTCGATTATCTCTTATCGTACCGCTTCAGGGCCGCGAGAATCTCTTCGCCGTAGGTTTCCGTCTTGAGCGGCCCGAAGCCCCGGACCTCGCGAAGCTCGCTCAACGTCCGGGGCTTGCGTTGGCACAAGTTGTCGAGCGTTGAATCATGCATCACAACGAAGGCAGGCACGGAGCGTTCCTTGGCTGCCGTCCGGCGCCATTCACGAAGATACTCGCGCAATCCGGAATCGACTTCCGCGGGCTGCGAGGCCGGCGGAGGAGCGTTCGATTTGCGACGTTTGCGTTTGCGGTCGCGGCGGCCACTCTCTGCGACAGGCGCCCGAGCGCCGAGCCACTCCGGGCCGCACCCGCAAACGTCGCACGCCCCGCACGATGTCCATTTCGGATTCTCGCCGAAATGGACACAGATTTGCCGATGGCGGCAGTTGCGGGAATCCACGAAGGTGCGGATCTTGTGATAGCGCTGCCACGCCCGCTCTTTTTCGACGGGATCCTCGATCTGCCCGATGAAATGGGCCAACAGCCCAGCGTCCTGCTTCTGCCAGAGCAGAATGCAATCGGCGGGCTGACCGTCGCGCCCCGCACGGCCCGCCTCCTGATAGTACTGTTCAATCGATTTCGGCAGGGAAAGATGAATCACCGCACGCACCGAAGCCTTGTTGATTCCGAGGCCAAACGCGATGGTGCCCACCAGCACGCGAACCTGGTCAGACGTCCAGAGCTCCTGATTCCGCCGTCGCGTGGGGGGATCCATCCGTCCGTGATAGCCGATCGCCGCAATTCCGTTGTGTTCGAGATATGCGATCGTCTGCGCCACCCGGGTGATCGTGGGCGAATAGACGATGACGTTGCTTCCGGCATGCCTGCGCACCGCGTTCACCAGCAGCTCCATCTGGTCGAACGAATTGCACTCCTTCACGATGTAGCGCAGATTCGCCCGGTGGAAGCTCGCGATGTACTTATCGGGATTTTTCAGCTGGAGCTGCTCGATGATGTCGTGGCGCACGTGCCGCGTCGCGCTTGCCGTAAACGCCGCGATCGGGCAGTCCGGAAACTCGACTCGCAGACGGCTCAACTGCCGGTAGTCGGGCCGGAATTCGTGCCCCCATTCCGAAATGCAATGCGCCTCGTCGATCGCGAAGAACGAGATTGGGACCTTACCCAGCCAGACGGCAGTGTCGGCGCGCGCCAGCCGTTCCGGCGAAACGTACAAGAGCCGGTATTTTCCCGCGCAGGCGGCGCGCGTGATTTCCGTCTGTTCCGCGGGTGCAAGCGAGCTGTTCAGCACAGCCGCGGGAATTCCCATCTGCGCCAGTTGCGCCGCCTGGTCCTGCATCAGCGCGATCAGCGGCGAAATGACGAGGGCTGTCTTTCCTTCGAGCAGCGCGGCTGGGAGCTGATAGCATAACGATTTGCCGCCGCCCGTCGGCATTACGACGCACGTATCGTGCCCGTCGAGCAGGCTGCGCACCACGCTGGCCTGGCGCGGCCGAAACGACTGGAAACCCCAATACTTCAGTAACGCCCCGCGGATCTGCGAGTCAGAAGTCACTGGCGCGAGTATAAGACCGCGTGAGGAGCCGGTCTACAAATCGGGGCACGGAATCGGAGCAGGCAAACGGCGCCGACGCGAAATTTTGATTTCGCCGCTTTCATTCTCAGGGTTTCGTTCGATTAACCAAGGGGGGAAAAGCAGAAATGGCCGAATCGAAAAAAACACACTAGAATCTGGGCATGGACCCGCGCGTAATGCCGGTACTGTGGCGCTCGGCGCTGGTGTCGTTGCGCGCGTTCTGGCGCGTTGCCCGGCAGCTCTTCCACGAGGCCGTCGGCGCCTTCTTTGCGTTATTTGCTGTGTACGGCCTGATCGCGGCATGGCGGCAATGGAAGGGGCATCCGGTTATCTGGCTGATCGCATTTTCGATCGCATACACGATCATGATGGCGGTGTTTTCCGTCGCGGCGTTCCGGCGCGCCCGCAGGATCGGCCAATGGGAAGATGGAAAGTAGAGAAGAGAAAATGGAAAATGGGGAACGCCAGACGAATTTCTTCTAGGTTCCCTCTTTTATTTTCCCGCGCCCGCAAGCGATGAAGACTCCTGACAAATCCGCCGCGCTTTCCGAGCGCAAAGCCGCTTCCACCACAGGCTTGCCGATGCAGGCGGTCGTCACGCGTCGGGACCTGCACGAATTCGATGCGGAGCGCGACCTCGGCTATCCCGGCGAGTTTCCTTTCACGCGCGGCGTCTATCCGACGATGTATCGCGGGCGGCCGTGGACCATGCGCCAGTACGCGGGCTACGGGAGCGCCGCGGAGTCGAACCACCGCTATCGTTACTTGCTCGCGCAAGGGCAGACGGGTCTTTCCGTCGCGTTCGATTTGCCCACGCAAATTGGCATGGACTCCGACCACTCGCTGGCGCTGGGCGAAGTGGGCAAAGTGGGCGTCGCGATCGATTCGCTCGAAGACATGCGCGCGCTGTTCGAGGGCATTCCGCTGGAGCGCGTTTCCACCTCGATGACCATCAACTCGACGGCCGCGATCCTGCTCGCGCTGTACGTCGCGGTCGCCAAGGAACAGGGCGCGAACCTGCGGCGCCTTTCCGGCACGGTGCAAAATGACATCCTGAAGGAATACATCGCACGCGGAACGTACATTTACCCGTTGCGGCCGGCGATGCGCATCGTAACCGATATTTTCGCCTGGTGCCGCCAGGAACTGCCCAATTGGAACGCGATTTCGATCTCGGGCTATCACATTCGTGAAGCGGGCTCGACCGACGTGCAAGAGGTGGCCTTCACGCTGGCGAATGCCATCGCCTACGTCGACGCCGCCGTCGCGGCGGGCTTGCAGGTGGACGAATTCGCGCCGCAGCTTTCGTTTTTCTTCAACGCGCACAACGAGCTGCTGATGCAGGTGGCGAAATTTCGCGCCGCTCGGCGTCTGTGGGCGCGAACGATGCGCGAACGCTTTGGCGCGCGCGATCCGCGCTCGATGATGCTGCGCTTTCACGCGCAGACGGCGGGTTCTTCCCTCACGGCGCAGCAGCCGGAAAACAATCTGGTGCGCGTCGCGCTGCAATGCCTTGCGGCCGTGCTGGGCGGCTGCCAGTCGCTACATGCGAACGCACTCGACGAGGCGCTCGCGCTGCCGACCGAGGACGCGGCGTTGCTGGCGTTGCGCACGCAGCAGATCATCGCGCAGGAAACGGGCGTCGCCAACACGATCGACCCCGTTGCCGGTTCGTATGCCATCGAAGAGCTGACCAACGAAATCGAAGCGGGCGCGCGCGATTACATCGCAAAAATCGATGCCATCGGCGGCGTGCTGCGCGCGATCGAGGCCGGTTACATCCAGCAGGAAGTTCAGAAATCCGCGTACGAATATCAGCGGGCGGTGGAATCCGGCGATCAGGTAGTGGTGGGTGTAAATCGCTTTCAGGCGGAAGAAGAGCGCCCGATTCCCACGCTGCGTATCGATCCGGAAGTCGAGCGCTCGCAGATCGCGCGGCTTAAGGCGCTGCGTTCCGGCCGCGACGCATCGAAAGCTCGCGCTGCGCTCGAAGAAATCGAACGCCGCGCTCGCGGCTCCGAGAATCTGATGCCCGCGATCCTCGCGGCCGTAGAATCCTACGCCACCGTAGGCGAAATCTCCGATGCCCTCCGCCGCGCCTTCGGCGAATACCGGGAATCCGTCGTCATTTGAGGTGAGCGTTCTTTCTGTGCCCTCCGGCAATTCTCCGCGTCCTCTGTGTTAAGGTTTTGCCGTTTCGATGAAGAGCAAATCGCGACGCCCAATACCACGAAAGCCGGCCATGAGACTGATTCTCGCGTCCAACTCGCCACGGCGCGCGGAAATCCTGCGCAACGCGGGATTCCCGTTCCAGGTGTGCGCGACGGACGTGGACGAATCGCGTTTGGGACACGAATCCGCGCGCGCGCATGTGTTGAGGCTGGCCAGAGCAAAGGCCTCCGTTGCGGCGCAACGCATGCAGAAGCGGGGACACTCGGCGACGGTGATCGGCGCCGATACCGTGGTGCTCGTGCGTGGAAAAATCCTTGGCAAGCCCCGCGATGCGAACGACGCGCGACGGATGCTCCGCCTTCTCAGCGGCAGGGTCCATCAAGTTCTCACGGGGGTCTCCGTCCTCCGTGTCTCCGATAGAAAGGAACTGCATCACGTCGAAGCTACTCGCGTGCATTTTGCGAAACTATCGAACGAAGATATCGACGGTTACATTGCGACCGGCGAGCCGTTTGATAAAGCGGGCGCCTACGGGATTCAGGCGATCGGCGGGCGTTTGGTCGACTGGATCGAAGGCTGCTACTTCAACGTGATGGGGCTGCCGCTGGCTCGCGTCTGGGGGATGCTTGGCCAACTGGCAGTTGGCGATGGGCCGAAAGCATGGTCGGGAAAACGCCCGCGCTCCACAAAACGGAGCATAGGGCACCCGACGGGTCGAGTTGCTGGCGGAGAATGATTCGATGACAAGCAGCCTTGCGGCCTAGGGGTTTTGCTTCCCCCGCGCGCGCATCAGTAACAGGCTTCGCTGCGCGAATGGCGCGTAGACC
>Ga0209167_10001294_pt1 | contig 15006 bp, 12 predicted proteins | sample Coa_R1_9_FD_187154 | JGI IMG/M metagenome (GOLD analysis project Ga0209167, IMG submission 187154) | Surface soil microbial communities from Centralia Pennsylvania, which are recovering from an underground coalmine fire - Coalmine... | ecosystem: Environmental > Terrestrial > Soil >... | reverse complement strand
GGGTTAAGGGCTGCCGCTCCATCGCCCCGATCCGCTTGCGCTTCCGCCGCCGCACGCTCAGCCCTTCTTCCCGGTACAGCCGGTACACCCGCTTGTGATTCACCGCCCGCCCTTCCCGCCTCAGCAGCACCGTCAGCCGGCGATAGCCGTAACGCCGGCGCTCCGCCGCCAGTTCCTTCAGCCGTTTGCGCAAGTCGGCTTCCTCCGGCCCCCGGCGCGGGTAGCGGTAACTCGACCGCCCCAGGTCCGCCAGCTCGCAGGCCCGCCGCTCGCTCAACTCCGGCTGCGCTTCCCTCATCTCGCCCACGGCCTCGCGCTTCGCCGCAGGCGTGGCTACTTTTTTGCCAGCACCGCCCGCAACGCCTGGAGATCCAGCGCCTGGTCGGCCACCATCTGCTTCAGCCGCCGGTTCTCATCTTCCAACTGCCGCAGTCGGCGCGCTTCGCTCACCTCCAACCCTCCGTACTGCGCCTTCCAGCGGTAATACGTCTGCTCGCAGATCCCGTGCTTCCGGCACACCTCGCCCACCCCTAACCCCGCCTCCCCTTCCTTCAGAACCCCGATGATCTGTTCCTCACTGAACCGGCTCTTCCTCATCACTTGTCCTCCTTGGGCTTTTATACCCCGGAGAACTCACATTTCAACTGGTCCAGTTTTCGGGGGGCAGGTCAGATTAGTCCACATGCATCATCCCTTTCCTCTGCAACTGGGTGATTTAACTTCCCGATCCAACACCGCCCATTCTTCTGTCCTATTGCGATGACGTAAATAGAGCAAACCACTGAGTTCCGACTTTGAGGGAGCTTACTTTGCAGGAAGCAGGCTGTTCGCAACTTCCCAAAGCTAGCGATTTTAAGCGAGAGATGAGAAGCTTTGGCTGAGAAATGCGACATCTGGTAACGGTCGTTATCGGCTGTGTGATCCTGCTCACCGCTGTGGGCGTGATCCTCAGGCTGACACTGGATGAAATCGGGAGACGCGACGCTTGTCCGCATTGCTCGGCTCCGCTGGCGCCAAAGGTGAGAATTTGCCCTCACTGTCACAAAGTGATTGGCAAGAGGTAGCGTCGAAACGGCGACGCTTTTCGGGAAAGCTCAAAACGAGACTCGCGAGAGAGGCAACCATGGGTTGAGTTCCCCAAGGTGGCGTGCCCGACTCGCCTGTTATTGTGGCCCTTTTAGCGGAACCTGTTTGTTCGCGCTTCCTGAGCGTTCCGGCGCGCGCGCAGCTCAAACCCTCGCCGCAAAGTTCTTTTGTCTTGGCTGCCCCACAAACTGGGTTTCTGGGCCGCCAGGTGCGTGCCGCTGCCGTAAAAAGGACGATTTGCCTGCCTTTACCCCAAGCTGCGTTTGAAGCCAAGCCTCTTCAGGTTTTGGGCTCGGTTCTCTTTGACAATTCGGGCCGCGCGGACGCGTAGGATGTCCTGCCAGCGCGTCGGGCGACGGTTGGTCAGGCCCGAAGCGGAGGCCAAGACCCGGTAGCGCGTGACGTGGGCAAAGGCTAGTCCGACACTCGGAAGAAGCCTCTGCGAATGTATATTGCTCTTCTCCAAGAAACGAGTCAGCAATGTTTTGTCCGCGGGTTGAGCCGACGGCAGCAAGCCAGAGCGGTTGGCTGTCAAGGGAGCGCCTACCCGCTTTGCAGTCGCAGCTTGGCGATTTCCCTAAACACCTCTGCGTTGGATTCGATTGTAGTCTTGTCGGGGTTCAGGTAAATCAAGTTCTCACCCCTCCGGACATAAGGGAGCCCGGCCTCGTCCAACAGCCTGTGCGTTTTTCTTGTTGGGGTTTTGTGGGGAACCTTAACCACCGTACTCCAGGCTCTGGAATCACGTGACCAGATTGCGTACCTGAACCGGAGGCTTCAAGAGCGCGATGACTCGGGAGCCGAAGGGGGACCTGCGCATCGTCAAACCTGATCTGATGCAGAGAACCCTGCCCTTTCAGATTCCGGCGATGGCGGTTGCCCACAAACTGGTGTTTCCGGGCAGTCCTGCAACATGATTATCGCTTCAATGTTATCAAGAACTTACAGCGGACAATACAGAGGAGTTTTTGGGCAGGGCCAAAAGCGACCACCAGTAGCCATTTATCGCCTCGACACAAACAGCAGCTAGACAGGGGTTAATGAGCCCCGGCGCCTCACCTCGCCGGCAGCTTCTTCGTTTCGTGCTGCAGTCTGATGTAGGCCGCGGCGGCGCGTTCGCGCACCGCATCCTTCTTGTCGTCCAGCAAGGGGACCAACTTCTCCCGGAATCCTGGAAAGGGATGCATCGCAACCAGGTGGACGGCCGCAGCGCGCACTGACCATTCCTTGTCCGACAATGCCGATCCCACCGCATCAGCCAGGGTTGGATCACGCGAGCTTCCGATGAGCAGCAGAGAGGCGGCCCGGGCCGAAGAATCAGGATCCGCCAGGATACCCTGTGCCGAAGATATTCCGACCCCAAGGCCCGGCACGGGAGCGAAACCTGCTGCCTGGATACCGATGTAAGTGAAAAGCTTGGTAGGAGTGTGCAACATGCGCAAGGCGCTCCGTTTCTCTTTGCTGAGATAGCTTGAGGACGCTTTAGACTCTCCGCTAACCACGGCGAGAAGAAACTGCACTCCATCGGGGTCGTGGAGTTGGTAGAGCACCTTGGCTGCGGCGAAGGCGACTTCGGGAACGGGATCCGCGAGAGCTTTCTTCAAAAGGGGAAGGGTCCGGTTGTCCTTGAAGTCCCCCAGGGTGACAACCACCGCAATCCGCACCGAAATGTCGTGGTCATCGAGCATCGGGGCAAGAGACTGAAGAGCGTTATCCTTTATTCCCACCAGGCTCAGGGCCTCCGCCGCGCCCTTTCGACCGTCCGGATTCCTGTCATGGACGGCGTCGTTCAGCATGCTCCGGCACCTTTGGACGGTATCGGCGGGTTTAGTCTGCCCAAACGCCAGCGTCGTGCTCAGCATCATCAGTATCCAGATCCGCACGGTGATTCACTCCTTTTCAGCCTGGGTCATTCCGCCGGTTAGTGCCGGCGAAGCAGACACCACTCCCCGCAAATCGCTTGTGACTGTACTCGTCTCTGGTTCTTGCCGCCCGACTTGTCCGGCGCTTCCTGGGTCACTATACTCAGAGGGGCCTCGTCTCCACAAGGGAGAAGTGCAAGCGGCCCTTTGAACGTTGACTTACGCGGTGGCACCGCCTAACATGGCCGCTCAAAGGTGGTTCCCTCTCCAGGATTGGCAAAATCATCTCCCACTATCGAATCCTGGAAAAGCTGGGTGGCGGCGGTATGGGCGTCGTCCACACGACTGAGGGTGCCACGCTGCATTGTTTCGTGGTGCTCAAGTTCGGGATGATTGAATGGCAGGCTGCTTGCGCTTCGTGCTGAAACCCCCTCCGGCGGTAACTTGAGCTACCGGGAGTGAGCACAGTTCACTTCAAAGCGGTGTTCAAGAGATAAGCCAGCCTGACTCCGGCCTTCTCCAACTGAGTCTCGATGACGGGCGCCGCTTGCTTTTCGTAGTCGGGGCTGATCACGGCCGGATTCTGGCTGCCCAAGTCGCCGTAGGCCACGGCTTGTGCTAGCCGGTGCCCCTCCATCACCCAGTCCTCAATGCTGCCTTGGGTCCAGGTTGCCCGGTCTTCGTCTGTGATGTGCCGCGCCAGTTCCGCCGCGAGGTCTTGTTGATTGCGGTTGATGTGTTCCAGCAAACCGGTATCCCACACCCAATGCAGGTTGTCGGGGTGGCCTTCGAAAGTCACCGGTCGCGCGTTTCCACCCTTGTCGCCGTCATCTTCGTCGTGCAGGGGTTGATGCATGTCGCCGACGAAGTGAATAACGAACTTTAAGGTTTCCGCCTTGGTTGCCCGGTCTGCCTTGGGGTCCTTCAGGACGGCGAGAAACTGCTCTGTCTTGGCGATTACGCACTCGTTGTTCGGACACTCGCGCGCCATGTCGAGCTCGGAATCCGCCAGGGGCACGTCGATGTAGTGCCAGGGCCCCGTCTCGCGGTGGTCTCGCCGGTAGTCGTCCGCCCAGCTCGCGACGCTGTCAATGGTGCTACCGTCGAGAAGGTCGCTGGCCCTTGTCAGTGCCTCGGCAGTCATGTAACGCTCCGCAATCAGGCCCACGACCGCGTGCCCCTCATGCCCCCATCCAAGACCGACCCGGCACGGCCAGAGCAACCAGAGAACAGCCATCGCTGCAAAGGACACTCTCCGCAGACGTGGGCGGCTCCGAACAAAGCATCCTGTCATACGCTCACCTTCGTCTCGCTCTGGAGCTTCTTGGCCCGCTCCAGAATCTCGGGCCTTGTGAGCACTCCCTTTTCGGTAAGCAATTCCATCAGTGCGTTCAGCGTGAGCATGTTGGAGTAACTCAGTTGCTAGAACGTAACGGCTTGTCGTTTGGCCGGCTTTTCCACAGTCATTCTCCCTCATCCACAGGTCCGCCGACAACCCGGCGCTCGGTCAGGATGCCGTCGCGATTGAACACCCGGATTTCAGCCCGATCCATCTCTCGCGACCCATTCCGCGTAGCTGACGGCTGGTCGCGGTCCCGATACCAGAGACCGAAGGGTGCGCCTCGGCTGGGCTTCAGCAGCCAGTCACCACGGGGGACGGGGATGCGGAACGATTTCAAACGTGAATTGTTGCACGCTAGCCACTTCGCTTCACACCCGTGGAAACTGCGAATGGTATAGTACGACAAAAACGGGTCCCAAAATGGCGGAGGAATCAGTCGAAGGGCTTCAGGCGTGAACAACGGGCTAGCGGTGCTAAAGCACGTTCATCCAGACAGAAACAGGCGCCCGTTTGTCGCTCCCGGCCCTGTCCTTTCCAGCCCGGATGCCGACAGTCCGCACCTTTAGGACCTAGGAACGGTAGCCAGGATGGTCGAGGCAAAGAAATGAAACAGGAAGTAGATTGCAATGGCGGCGAGCGCGATCAGCCCGAGCAATCCGGCCATCATTGACGTGTTTTCGTGCATCAGTCCGTCTGCCATGGGGTCATGACTTCCCTTCTCGCGCGCGGGCAGATCGTCCTGCGCCCTGCAGGGCGTCGTCTCGCATTTGAGTGAAGCTCGCTGGACGCTACACTGACATGGTCATGCTGACTTTCCAATCGAGGTAATTACTAAGTGGCTGATCTGATTTGCTCTAGGGGAAAGGAGCTAGAGACATCGCGTGGCTGGGTCGTGCGGGGTATTCTTCAATCAAACGGAGAATTGCCTGAGACTTTGGGTCTGCTCCACGTCAGGAGCATCCGGACGGAGGAAGAGCATCCACCAGAGAAGACAAGGGGCCCAATCTCGCTAACCCGCCCCTACGACTCCGGCTCAACTCCGGACCAGCGGCCGCGGGCACGTGTACGGACCCCCGTGCCTATTCATAGACGAAGTAGAGCCATGCCGTCGATTGGGCGCTTTGCCGACCGCACCCAAGATTTGGAACGTAGGGAGCCCTAGGTAATTGCAGCTATTGTAACCAAATACATAATATATAAACTTGATAACCAGCGGGCGTCGATGACCGAGCCATAACCTCCCCGGCTTTATTCGTCTACGTTTCTCGCTGGATTTCAGAAGGGGGATCAAAACATGATTGGCGAACGGATCCGACAGCTTCGTGTGCAAAGGGGATTTAGCCAGTCCGACATCGAAAAACGGACCGGATTCAACAGGTCTTATCTTTCACGGCTGGAAAATGGCCACACCACTCCTTCCCTTGAGACTCTGGAACGGTTGGCAGCCGGCTTCGCTACTCCGCTCTGGCAACTTTTCTACTATCCTGCAAGCGCGGACCACTCGCCGCCAGCCGAGTCGGTGTTGAGTCGCCGGCAGGCCTTTGAAGCACTGGTTGAGGAATATGCCCTCGGCGACTCGGAGGCGCGCTTCCTTTTTAGACTCAGAGAATTGGCAGTTCGAATGGCCGACTCCGACCGTGAACTCCTTTTGACTGTCGCCCGTCAGTTGGCGGCAGCCCACAACCCAACGGGGGAGGCCTCGAGCCTTTCGACGACAAACCCTCAAGTGTGGCCAGGGCGGAGTGTTTACGGTCTAGGCATCGGAACTGCTCCTTAAGGAACCGACGTTTGTCTCAGTCGGGACGGAGCCGATATCGCAACGCGGAGAAAGCTTAAGCACCATGAGAATCTTGATCGCCGAGCATGACCCTGGCTCCCGTCGAATGCTGCAAACCATGCTCGCCAACTGGGGCTACGACGTGATCGTGGCCAGCGACGCCTCGGAGGTTTGCGCGGTGCTTCAAGGCCAAGATCCTCCGAATGTGGCGATCCTCGACTCGATGCTTCCGGGTATGGACGGCCTCGAAGTATGCCGCAGGCTGCACGTTCTACCCGGCATGTTAACGAGCTATATCATCATGCTTGTGCGGCGGCGCAGGATGGAGGACGTGTTCGCCGCGAGCCTGGACGCCGGGGCTGATGACTACATCAGCCAGCCATTCGATCCTGAGGAATTGCGTGCCCGCCTCGCGGTGAGTGCGCGGGTGATGCGGCTGCGGGAGAGACTCGCCGACCGCGAACGTGAACTCCAGGAAGCCAATTCACACATTCGTCAACTCGAATCGGAGCAGTTAGTTCATGCGCCTCAAAACTCCTCGCGTCTCGAATCTTGACTATTACCGCGAACACTTCTTGGAAGCTATCGCCGAAGACGGCGTTGTCTGCCTGGAGTGCGGCGAAATCTACCGCTCGCTCGGCACGCACGTCTTGCTGCGCCACCACGTGAGCCTGGACGAGTACAGGACGCGCTGGGGATACAACCGAAGGCAATCGCTCATAGCGCGAGACCTCGTTCCGAAGTTTCGCGCACAAGCGTTGGTCCGAGGGTTTCCGGCCTATGGAAGCACAGCGGGAGGCTGGAAGAAGGGACACGCATCAATTGCACGGCGTGAAGGATACTCCGCCCCGAAACAATTCCGCCTCATTGGAAGTTTATTCTTTAGCGGGTTTCGGGGCCAGCGGAGCCGAGCAATACGGACAAGCGTCGCGTCTCCCGATTTCATCCAGGGTCTGCCTGAGGATCACGCCCACAGCGGCGAGCAGGATCAGACAGGCGAGAATGACCGTCAACGGGTGTCTCATTCGTTCCGCCAAGCCGCCCTTTGGTGAGGCGGAGGCTCGCGGCCGACGACCAGCGTCCTAAGAATCCCCTAGAGCTCCAGCTTCAATACCCGGAAGCGGTTTCAGAATAGACTCCAACTCTCTGACCAACTGTTCGACTCGCGCTTCCTGCTGAGGACTCAGGGTTACAACAGAAACCAGAATCGCGCATTCCTTTAACTTTGGCCCTAAGTGAGAGAGCGGCACGTCTGACCCCTCTCAGTCTGTTTTTCGCCTTTTGTGCAGCAATGCACACACCAAGGGAATATACCTGTAAGTGACTGAATCAACAAGCGGTTGGAGACAGGTGAGGTCATCGTGTCGGAATTCTCGGGCACACACCGGCGGACCGTCGGAACTTCTTACACTTTCTAGAGAGCCGTGGGGAGTGAGGCTCAGCTACGAAGAAGTTCAGCGGCCTACCGTGCAGGCGGGAAAGTGTCTATCCTGAAAGACAATGGACCCGATGTTGTAACCTGGCCGTTACGAGACAGGCTCCCTCGGTACGCGAGGTTGCAGCAGAGAAGAGCGACAAAACAGAAGAGACTCCAGGCAATGGCAACACTTCGCTTCATGGCTTCACCCGCGCCTCAACGCCAACTCTGGCCGAGGGGCTACGCCCTAGCGAATCGTCATTTTCAGGCGCCCTTCTTCTTCCGCTCGGCCAACCGCAAAAGGCCAAGTCGCCCCAAGAAACGCTCGTTATGGCCAGCACACGCGTTTTCACGGCTGGGACGATTGTTCCGAGTCCCAAGCCAATTGCCTTGCTGCCTCCGTGCCGCTCGAACACTCGGGCAGCCGCGCCCGATCGATCGTCAGACCGCATCGCCGCTCGTTTTCCTCCGGCTCGTCGCGCCGTATTCGTGGACGATCGACCAAAAGCCGCAGACCTACCGGGGGTTGTCCGAACGATGGTAGTGCTCTATCACGGGCCGCAGCAATATTGTGTCGGGGCGTCACAACATCCTGTTGAGGCGCCACCCGAAAAATCGTGCGGAACCATCACGCTGCAAGGTCCCGCGCCCGCGGTCCCGTAGCTCGGCTGAAAGTAGATTGTGTACATTCGGGAGCGGCACCGACGCTCAGCCCTAGGGACGGCGCTTTCAACTGCTGCAACAACATAACCTAGACCGGCCGGCGCGGGCGCGTTGCAGGCGCCTGTGGCGGCCGGGCCGCAGCCGCAGCACTGGCCCAGGCCGATGGTCGAATAGCCGTGGTTGGGCGGCCATAATCCACCGAGCGTCACTTGGTCGTTAGTGCGTCCCGTTGCCGTGTTGTACAGGCTGGGCGAGGCGCCACAGCGGAGCTCCCCGCTGCCGGGATCTTTCGTGCAGCCGAATGCACTCTCCTCGAACGTCAACCCGAGCGGATCGGAGCCGAGCGGGCTGCCGAGGGAGTTAAACTCGTATTGCGCCTCAACCTTTCCGGCACCATCAATCACCACGGTCGGGCTGCCCGCAGCGTCATGGGCGGGGGTAAAGATCTGGCCTGTGGTGGTGTTGATCGTCGCTAGCACGGTGTTCCCCAGTCGCACGTAATCAATCGTCCCTTGGGGGCCGGACTCTTGTATCCTGTTGAAGCCGTCGTAGACGAAATGGTACGAACCTTTCGAGGTATTCTCGTCGGTGAGCACTCCGTCCCCGTTGGAGATGTACAAGGCTGTGCCGGTGGTGGGCCCGCCGAACGTCCTCACGAGCTCCTCGGCGTTGTAGCCGATGGTTTGGCCAACGCCGCTGACGAGGTTGCCGTCGAGGTCATTCGACACGGTTGCCAAGTTGAAGCCGGTAAGCCCGCCCTCGAGGTTGTAGGTGAGCGCATTGCTCCCGTAGGAGAGCAGGTCGCTGTTTGCGTCGTAGGACGCGAGCGTTGGAATTCCGTCCAAGGTGTCCTTGGTCACCCGATTGAGGCCGTCGAACGCGCGAAGCTCGACGCTGCTCCCGATTGTCGTGCTCGTGCCATTGCCGGCTGCGTCGAATGTGTTCGAGATGCTGAAGAGTGTGTGTGAGCCGCGAGTGTCCACCTCCTGGATCGGTTCATGGAACGGGTCGAAGATCTTCTGGTAGATCACGCCGTTCGAGTAGATTATCTGATTGGCATTCAGACCCGAGTCGTAGCCGATCATGATCTTTCCGAGCATGGAGTGGGTGACGTCGGTGACCAAGCCGAGGGCGCTAAAGTCGTTCTTGAACTTGGTTCCGTCGGGTAATGTCAGCTCGACACGGTTCCCCACGGCATCATATTCGGAACCGACACTTTTGTCTGTGGGGTCGGTAACGTTGGTTACGCGGCCATTGGCGTCGTACTGGTAGGTGGTGGTGCCGGTCGGGTCCGTCATCGAACTTCGGCGCCCGAGCAGGTCATAGGTGAAAGACACGACCGTGCCGTCGGAAAGCGTCTTCTTAACCACTAACTCCCGGGCATCCCGGTCGTAACTGACGACCTTGCCGTCGGGATCGATGGTCTGGATTACGTTCCCGTCCAAGTCCCGCTGGACGACCCGATCTTCCAACACAGGGTCTTCCACCCCCACGACCTGATGATCGGGATTCAGGGTGTAGAGAGTGACGCCCCCTAAGGGGTTGGTCCGCGAAATTATGTCGGCGGCCAGGTTGTACCCAAACTTGGTCACCGACTGCTCAGGAAGACCAGCCGCTCGGACGATCTGGATAGGATCGTTCAGGGCGTTGTACGTCCAGGTGGTGTTCACACCTCGCGGATCGGTCATCTTTATCTCGTTGCCGCGGGAGTCATAATAGTGCCTCACCGTTCGCGCGTCAGACCGGCCGGCGCCCAGGACCAACTGCACAAGCTGATCGTTGAGGTTATAGGCGGCGGTGTCCATCCGGTTGGGGGTCTTTCTTGTTATCCAATGGCCGTTGGCGTCAAACGTCGTCTGGACCACATCGCTCGAGGGCGTGCCGGCGGCAAAGGTTATGGTGACCGCGTGATTCGTATCATCCCACACAAATTCGTCCGTGACGCCGTTCGGATAGGTTTCGCTCGCCACGCGCCCTTTAGGTTCATATGTGAGCTTGAGGGGGTTCCCGAGGAAATCCGTTATGCTCGTCGGCTGATTGTGGCTGTCGTACGCAGCCAGGGCGGCGTTGCGTAAGGCGTCCACGAGCTTCGTCCGGGCATTGTTTGCGTTGTAGCTGAAGGTCGTCGCGTCACCCGCCTGGTCAATATACTTCGAGATGTTAAGGTTGGCGTCGGTTTGCCAGCTCCGTACGAAGCCTCGCGGATCGGTAACCGTAGCAAGCGCGCCGTTGGAGCCGAATGTCATGCCCCATGTGGCGCCAACGGCGTTTGTCACATAGGTTGTCCGGAAGCCGGAATCGAACTGGTAGATGGTGACGTTCCCGAGCTCGTCAGTAACATTCGTACTGGACGAAGAATAAGCGAAGACCTTGACTCCGCCTCCTGCATTGGTGATCGTGCCGACCTGAGATCCCGTGAACCCGACGCTGGTGTTGTTCCCGGCGGGATCGGTTATGCTTATGAAGCTACCGTTGAGCAGGCCGCCGGTGAATCCGTACGTGTCGCCCCCGGCGTTGGTGAATGCGGCCAGGCTCCCATCGCTGCTGATGGACAACTGCGCGCTCCGGCTAGCCTGGTCACTAACCGTGACCTCGCCGGAGCCGCGGGTAATGGTGATCCGAATGCCGAAGTTGTCATCGACCTCACTGGCGTCGCCCTGCGTGTCCAGCGTAATATTTAAGTCGGGCCCCCTTGGATCAAAAACGCGTACAAGCTGGCCGCTGGAGTTAAAATACTCCTTGACTTGGTTGGTATGTGTGACGATTGCGCTGCTATCGGAGCCGAACACGAGGGTGCTGGCATCGCCGGCCGTGACGCTGGGGCAGGACGCGGACCCCGGGGAGCACGCAAAGGTAATCCCCTGGCCGTCGGGATTCATCACCCCTGCCCCGCCAGTGGCCAGCTTGAGAGTTTTCTCGACTGACAGGGAGCACCCCTTGGCCACGGTGCCCGGCATGCTCGCCTGCGAGCTGCAAAGCAAATAAATCGTGAACGGGTAGGAGCCCGGGCGGAACTCCTTCAGCAGCGGAACGATGGTTGTTTGCATGCCCGTGTTGGGATTGACGTACATCACCGGGTTGGAAAAACCATAGTCCTTAAGGCCGCCCGGCTGCGTGAACGCGTTCGCGATGAAGTTCTGCACCTCGGACGCTGTCTTCCCTCCGCCCCCGCCGTCGGCGCCCGGCACCCTCTCATAGTCATCGATCTCGTCGAAAATCGCCGTCCAATTCAAAGCTCGGTGTGCCGGAACCAAGGTTTCAGTTGGCACTGTGGAAAAACCCCCCTTTGGGCTGTCGGACAGATCGCCATGGCAGTGTTGGCAACTTGACCAGCCCGCTCCACCGGACGAGCGTGAGGCGACCGACGAGAAGAAACCCCGCCCCCAGCCGGTGTGGGCGCCTATGGGTTCTATCACCGGAATATGCGCATTGGCCGAATTAGGCAGACCCACCGCCGCCGGCGGCACCGGTGGCGTCGCCGCCGTAACTTGCAGCGTTCCTGAGAAGGAACCGGGGGTGCACTCGGAGGAGGAGATAACGTAGCCCAGAGTTTGTGGCGTCGCCAGGTAGGTTCCCGGTATGGTGAACTGGAGCTGCGTGGGGCCGACCGTCACGAACAGCGGGACGGTGGTCCCCGGCGGACTCGACAGTGCGAGAAAGGCGGTTGTTTCCGTGCCAAAGCCGCTCTGAGAGAATGTGACTGTCGTGTCCGAGCTTCCGGCCACGATCGAACTTCGACTGGGAGTACCGAGAGTGCATGTGGCCCCCTCCGCGCGAATCCCTGCGAGGGCCAAAACGCCAATGCAACCGACTATCATCGAACTCAGACGGACTCTCATCGGAAAATACCCCCTTCCCCGCGGATTGGCGGGCCGCCGACCGACTAAGAGCCAGGGCCGGGCCCGGTCGTGAAGCTTCAGTCAGTCTGGGTTAAAACATTCAGTCTCCTGAGTTTGCTGACTGCTCAAGGAGTCAAGGCAAATGAGCGTCGAACGATCGCGACCTTCGATGAAATGAATGGAGCCGGCCTCGATCCAACGGTAAATCGTGCGCAGGCTGACGTCGGCAATTTGGACGGCCTGCTCAGGCGTGACCATCTCCGCCTCGCGACGGCAGGCGGGGCACCACGTTAAGGAGGAGCGCCGCTCTTGGCTGCCACGAAGCACCGTTTCTTCTTCCGTCTCGACGGTCACTTCCGCCGTCCTGACGATTCGTCTCTTCAAAGCGACTCCGTGGTGTCACCAAAAGCGCAAAGCGAACCCGGCCAACGGTGGATTCCCGCTTCCCGCCTCCGCGGGAACAGGCTTCGCGGGAATGACGTCCGGGGGGCGGGCCGCTGGAATGACGGTGCCCGGGAGTGCCCCCCTCTCGCAAATCACACCACTCCCGGGCCAACTTGACCGTTGCAACCCGCCGCTTTTGGCCCTAAAATCGGCCCACCGGACCATGCCGAACTTCCGGAAGGGGGCCGCGAAAGCGTTCTCTTACCTCAGGCTGAGTTCGGAAGTCCTTAGGAAAATGTGAATTTTTTCTGAAGGGGCTATGAACCAAGCTATTGAACACGAAAACAAGCGCTTATACGAGTTTGGCGCCTTTCGTCTGGACGCCTCCGAGCGCGTCCTGGCCCGCCAGGGCAAACGGATTCCTCTGGCCCCCAAGACGTTTGACACGCTTCTGATCCTGGTCCAAAGCGGCGGGCGAGTCCTGAGCAAGGACCAATTGATGAAGACCCTCTGGCCGAACAGCTTTGTGGAGGAAAACAACCTCACCCAGAACATTTCGGCCCTCCGAAGGGCGCTCGGGGAGGGGCCGGCGGAGCAGGAGTACATCGAAACCGTTCCGAAGCTCGGTTACCGCTTCGTTTCCGAGGTTCGCGAAATTGGCGGGGATCCTTCGGCCGGGCTCCGGACAGGCGAAAGCGAGGTGGTCGTGTCAAGACGCACGCGCACCCGCATCGTCATGCGCGAAGAACGCGAAGAGGAGGTCTCGGACGAGCCGGTTCTGCCGGGACAAGAGGCGAGCGAGGGCTTGGGGCACACCAACCCGCAAGCAATCCGGACAATCGACCTCGAACGAAACCTGCCTTTCGCGCTACCTGCGAGGTGGCGACCAGGATCAGTCTTCATCGCGGTCGCGCTGGGTTCGCTCCTGGTGGCGTCGCTGTCACTGGCCATCTACCGCTTTTGGGGTCCGCCGAACCCCCCGGTTCCATCCAGCGGCACGCCGACGTTGGCCGTTCTGCCGCTGCGGAACTTGAAGCCGGACGCCGAAACTGACTTTCTGAGCATGGCTTTGACGGACGCCATCATCAATCGCCTGGGATACGTGGGCGAGATCACCGTCGAGCCGTTGTCCTCGGTGGCCAAATACCGGAACACGGATCTCGACGCGCGACAGATTGCGCGAGAGCTGAACGTACAGAGCGTGCTGGCGGGAAGCTACCTCAAAGAAGGTGACGACATCCGGATCACAACGGAGTTCATAAGTCTTGACAAGAACGCCAGTCCCCGGCGCGAGAACGTCCAACTGAAGTACGACAAGCTCTTCCGGGTGCAGGATTGGGTGGCGGTTAGCGTGATTCATTCCATGGGCCTCCAGCTTCAGCCGGAAGAGGCCGAGCGCCTCAACCGAGGCGTGCCCACGAATCCCGCGGCGTATGAGTACTATCTGCGCGGCACTGACCAGGGGTTCAAGTCCGATTGGGGAAGCGCCGTGAAGCTGCTGGAGAAATCGGTGGCGCTCGAACCGGGGAACGCGATGGCCTGGAATGAACTGGCTACCTCGTATGTTGCCTATGGCGAGATTCAGGGCGGAGCTTCCGGCTACATCGATAAGGGATGGCAGGCGTATCATCGCGCCATCGACTTGGATCCCACGAATCGGTTCATCGTGGACCTCATGGCATTACATCTTCTCGAGCACAATAAAGCGGAGCAGGCAATACCTTTGCTCCAGGAATCCCTTCGGAACAACCCAACCGATTCGTTCGCGCACTGGTATTTGAGCGAGGCCTATCGGTATGGCGGCGCGCTTGACCAGTCGGTGGCAGAGGGGGAGCTGGCGCTCAAGCTGAACCCCAACGTCGCCGAAAACCTCACCTTCAATACCTACTTGTATGTGGGTCGATACGGGAAGTTCCTCGACAGCTTGCCGCGCGGGGAGAATAACGCTCGAACCACTTTCTATCGCGGGCTCGCTTACTACTACTTGAACGATACGCGGCGGGCGGAGGAGGAGTTCGACCGCGCTTATGCGCTGAATCCCGCGCTTCTGCATTCACAGATCGGCCGCGCCCTCACCTGCGGTCTGCGCCGTCAGAACGTCCAAGGGCTTGAACTGATGGGAAATATCGAACGATCCGGTAACGACGACGGCGAAATGTTGTACAAAATGGTGCAAGCGTACGCCCAGCTCGGGGATAAACGGTCGTCGCTCCGTTTGTTGCGCCGAACGATCGAGGCTAACTTCTATCCTTACAGTTACTTCGGGCGCGATCCGCTGCTGGAGCCCGTCCGCCGGGAACCGGAGTATCCTGCGGTGATGGAACTGGCACGCCAGCGCCAAGCAGCGTTCCTGAAGCGATTGCCCTGACAGCCCTGGTCGGTTACTGGTGACCTTCGGTGCTTGTATTGAGCCAGTGATGACCGCGATGGACGCCGAACGGCAACCTCCTCTAGCTCGGGTGCTGGCCATAACAAGGATTTTTGTCGTGACTTGGCATTCTCAGGTCATTTCACGCCTGGGACAATTGTGCCGAAATCGTTGATCTCCCACCCGAGCACGTTGGCGTAGAAAGACCGAAGGCACGCGGCGTCCGGTCCAGCGACTTCGAAGTACACAATCGGATTCGCCATGTCGA
>Ga0209167_10001290_pt1 | contig 15053 bp, 13 predicted proteins | sample Coa_R1_9_FD_187154 | JGI IMG/M metagenome (GOLD analysis project Ga0209167, IMG submission 187154) | Surface soil microbial communities from Centralia Pennsylvania, which are recovering from an underground coalmine fire - Coalmine... | ecosystem: Environmental > Terrestrial > Soil >... | reverse complement strand
AGCCCCCCAGAGCGATGCACCCCTCCGCCCAAAACCACCCTTTCCGTATTTCACGACAGACGCATCCTTCCCCCGACACCCCTTCCATCCAACCGCAAGCCTCCCGAACCCCGCTCAATTATCGCTCAAACCTGACTTTGACGGGGTCCCGGATCAAGCGGCCCTATAACGACCCTCAGACATTGAACCTGAAGTAGACCACATCGCCGTCTTTGAGCGGGTAGTCCTTGCCCTCGAGGGAGAGGAGCCCTTTTTCCCGAACCGGACCCGCTCCCCCGAGGGCGACCAGATCCTCGTAACGCATGACCTCGGCCCGAATAAAACCCCGAGCGATATCGGAATGAATCTTCCCGGCCGCCGAGACGGCGTGGGTGCCCGCCTCAATGGTCCAAGCCCGCACTTCGTCCTCGCCCGCCGTAAAAAAGGTCCTTAGCTTGAGCAAGCGGTAAACACCCTGAATGAGGCGCGAAAGGCCGGACTCGGAGAGCCCCAACTCACGAAGAAAAAGCTCCGCATCGGCGCCGGAGAGGGCCGCGATCTCGGACTCGATCTTGCCGCTGATAAGGACCGCTTCCTCTCCCTGGGCCCGCGCAATTTCAAAAACCCGGTCTGAATAGACATTTCCCTTGAGGACATCTCCCTCGGGAACATTGGCCACGTAAAGGACCGCCTTGGCGCTCAGGAGCCCCAGCTCCGAGAGCAGCGCGGAAAGTTCGGGCGGAGCCGTTTCCGGAATCTGCCGCAGAAAGCGCCGCGCGGGAAGCCCCCCCATCAGGGCGTCCCTGAAAGAAGCGAGCCAGGCCCATTCCGCTTTAGCGACCGGATCTCCTGAGTGGGCCTTTTTCTCCACCCGGCTGATTCGTTTCTCGACCGTATCGAGATCCTTCAGGATCACCTCGGTCTCGATGATTTCGATGTCCCGTTTGGGATCGACCTCTCCGTTGACATGAACGATCTCCGGATCGTCGAAGCAGCGCACCACATGGACTAGGGAATCGACTGCCCTGACGTGGCCGAGGAATTGGTTTCCGAGCCCCTCCCCCTGCGAAGCGCCTTTGACGAGTCCGGCGATATCGACAAATTCTATGCTCGTCGCCGTAATTTTCTTCGGGTGGTAGATCGCGGCCAGGGCCTGAAGCCTCGGATCGGGGACCTGGACGATTCCGACATTGGGTTCGACGGTGCAGAATGGATAATTGGCCACGTTCGCACCCGCCTGGGTCAGCGCGTTAAAGAGGGTCGACTTGCCCACATTAGGAAGGCCCAGAATCCCGCAATTTAAAGCCATGGGGTGAACCGTCCTTAAAAAAATAGGGGAACCGTCTTCGTTCCCCTTCCATCGGGAGGGTAGTCCGCGCCTGATCCCTCAAGCCTCCCGGTTAAACGACTGCATCGCCTCGGAGAGTCTCCCGGCGACGATCAATTCGAGCGCCTCCGTCGCCCGCCCGATCGCCTCCTCCATCTTTAGACGATCGGCGGATGGGAACGCTCTGAGCACATAGTCAGCCGGATCGACTCCTTTATCCCTGCCGATTCCCAAACGGATTCGTATAAAATCATCCGATCCCAGCGCATTGATGATCGATCGCATCCCGCGCTGGCCCCCGGAGCCCCCTTTTCCCCGAATCCGGATCTGCCCGATCTCAAGGTCCAGATCGTCGTAAATCACAACCAGGTCGGACAAGGTCGCCTCGGTGGATCGCAGCAAAAAAGAGACGGGCCCCCCGCTCAGATTCATGAACTGCTGAGGCTTCGCAAGCATGAAGGGCTTCCCCTCATGGGTTCCCTCTCCCAGTTCCAATGGGCCCCGGCGAAACCACCGCACCCCGTGGCGATGGGCGAAGGCGTCAACCACCCAAAAACCGACATTGTGCCGAGTCTCTCGATATTCGGGACCAGGATTACCCAACCCAACGATGAGCTTCAATCCAACGCCAAAGGCGCCATCAGAGCACCCCGAGGAGTGCGGCGACTATTTCTTCGTCTCTTTCTTGTCCTCCTTGCCCTTGGCCTCCGGTTTCCCCTTGGCCTCGGGTTTGGCCTCAGCCGTCTTGTCCGGTTTCGCCTCCCCCTTGGCCCCTTCCGCCTTGGCCTCTTCCTCCTCTTTTAGCTTGCCCCCCACCACTTCAGGCTCCTTGACCTCTTTCCCCCCGGCCAAGAGTTCTTCAAGCTTCTCTTCGGACATCGGCGCGGCGACCGAAACAACGGCTTGTTCTGGATCCTGAACAATTTCAATCCCCTCTCCCGGATGCAGGTCGCGTACATAGATGGCCTGCCCAATGGCGAGGCGGGAGGCGTCGACTTTGATCTGATCCGGAATCAGCGCCGGCAGACAACGGATCTCGATCTCCCGGAGGTTGTGCTGCAACACCCCCCCCTCCTTGATTCCAACCGCGACCTCCCCTGTGATCTCCACCGGGACCCGCACCAGGAGTTTTTCGGTCATGGAGACCTCGAACAGATCCGCATGGAGGATCGCGCCGTTGATCGGATCCTTCTGATAATCGCGCAGGATGGCGACCCGTTCCGCGTGCTCCGCGTTCTCGATCTTCAGGGTGATCAGGGTATTGCTCCCGGCGGTCGACTGCAGGATCCGATGAATCTCCTTGGGATGGATCGCCAGAAGTGTCGATTGTCCCGCGCTATAGAGCACGGCGGGAATTTTCCCTTTTGCGCGAAGGCGGCGGGCAGGCCCCTTCCCGATCTGCTCGCGTTTTTCTCCACTGATTTCGACCTTCTGCATTAACGACCTCCCAGATTCCCCGAGAGCCTATCGTTCTCCGAGGATCTTTCTCATGAATGATTTTAATAACAGGGTTGAACGCATCCTCCTGTGCAGGGATATGTCAATACCCCAGGAGAATCCGGCCCTACAAAAATCGATCTTTTAAACGAACAATGAACTGACCGAGGCCTCCTCATGGATGCGGCGAATGGCCTCTCCCAAGAGCGACGCCACCGAGAGGGTCACGATCTTCTTACAGGCTTCCTCTTTTTCGCGAAGGGAGATGGTGTTCGTCACCACCACCTCGTCGATAGGCTCATCATTTAGGCGCTGTAACGCCGGGCCGGAGAGGACCGCATGGGTGCAGGCCGCCAGTACCCGAGACGCTCCCTTTGCCTTGATCGCCGAGGCGGCTTGGGCGATCGTACCGGCCGTATCGATCATGTCATCGAGGATCAGCACGTCTTTTTTCGAAACGTCCCCAATGATGTTCATCACCTTCGTCCGGTTGGGCCCCTCGCGTCTCTTATCGATGATGGCCAGCCCCACGTTCATCCGCTTGGCGAAGGCCCTCGCCCGTTCGACCCCCCCCGCATCGGGAGAGACGACCACCAGATCATTAAACCGCTTCTTTCGAAAGTGGTCGAGCAGCACAGGAGCGGCATAAAGGTGATCGACGGGGATGTTAAAAAAACCCTGGATCTGTCCGGCATGAAGATCCATCGTCAAGACACGGTGCGCCCCTGCGGTGACGATCAGATCCGCCACGAGCTTCGCGGTGATCGGTACCCTCGGCTGATCCTTTCGGTCCTGGCGCGCATAGCCGTAATAGGGGATGACCGCCGTAATCTCTTTCGCGGAGGCGCGCTTCAGCGCATCGATGATGACGAGCAGTTCCATGATGTTGTTATTGACCGGCTCGCAGGTCGATTGGAGCACAAAAACGTCGCTTCCGCGGACGTTTTCCTCCAGCTTGACAAAGACCTCTCCGTCGCTGAAGGTCGACACCACGGCCTGGCCGAGCGGAATTTCAAGATAGTCGCAGATTTCCTTCGCCAGCCCGATATTGGAATTCCCCGTAAACAGCTTCAACCTCCCAAACATGTCCACCCCCCGTGGCGCAGCATCCGGCCCATTTTGGGCCACCCCTTGGTAGATTTCTTTCTCGGTCAGGTTAAAAACGCCTGAAGTGGAGATTCCTTCAAAGACCGGCAGAACCAAACGTTCCCGGAACCCCACTCTTCGCGCAGAGCGCCTGCGGCCTCCTCACCCTGCGAGGCCTCCTGAAAAAGTCCGAAGACGACCGATCCGCTCCCGGACATGCGGGCCAACGTGGCTCCCAGGCGTCCCAAGGACGCCTGGGCCCGGGCGATCTCCGGAAAGTGGGAGAAGGCAAGCGCCTCGAAGTCGTTGGTCTGGTGGAGAAGGTCCGGGAAAAAGGCGCCGGACTCCCCAGGCAATCCTGTTATCTTAGTCTTCGGGGCCCAATTTGTCAACTTGGAACGCTCCCTGTCGAGCGCCGCATAGGCCCAGGGGGTGCCGACCGAAACTCCTGGAAAAACAAGGACGATCCAGAGGGTCTCGCAGAGCGAGACCCCTTCGATCTGCTCACCCCGTCCGCTCACGCGAGCCGCCGGAGGTCCAAGGAAAAAAGGAACGTCGCTCCCGAGGCGCGCCGCGATCGGCCAGAGCTTCTCCTTGGCCCAGTTGAGGTTCCAGAGTCGATTGAGGCCGACGAGGGTCGCCGCCGCATCGCTGCTTCCCCCTCCCAGGCCGCTCCCGATGGGGATGTTCTTTTCGAGGTGGATTCGGACACCGAGGTTGACTCCCGAGGCCTCCCTGAGAAGACGCGCCGCCGTCAGAGCCAGATTCTCACCCGTAAGCCCCCCGGAGAAGCCGCCGGCCAGATCCAATTCGATCGTCCCCGCCGGACGGTCCTCCAGAGAAAGCCGGTCGCAAAGATCGACCATCTGAAATAAGGAATCGATAGGATGATACCCGTCCGGTCGCGCCTCGCCGATGTGGAGATAGAGATTGATTTTGGCAGGGGCACGCAGACTGAGGTCCATCGATCCTACGGCTTCAAAAGTGGCTGATCGAAGGAGAATCTTAGGGGATATTGACCGAAAAATCAATCGGAGGAGTCCGACGATTCTTCCTCAGGCTCACGGTCTTGGGAGAGATCGCGGGCAGCGAAGGGCTTCGGCTTCCGGATCCCATACTTGTCGAGCCGATAACGGAAGGAGCGGAAATCGAGGTGGAGCCTCCTTGCCGCCTCCTTTTTGACCCAATGGCTCTCCTCCAGGGCCTTGAGGAGAAACTCCTTTTCGATCTTACTGATCAACCCCTCGAGATTGAGCCCCTCCTTGGGGATCTCGGTTTGAAGGGTCATCCCACTGATCTGGCGCTGGAGATGGTCCCTAAAATCGTCCGCGTTGAGGTAGGGGCCGCTCGCGAGCGCCATGACCCGCTCAATGACATTTTCCAGTTCCCGAACGTTTCCCCGCCATTCGTTGTTGATCAGCAGATTCATCGCCTCCGGTTCGATCCCCTTGATCTGCTTTCCGAGGGATTGGTTAAAATGTTTCAAGAAATACTCCGCAAGGAGCGGGATGTCCTCCTCTCGTTCTCGCAGGGGCGGCAACTCGATCGGTATGACATCGAGCCGGTAGTAAAGATCCTCGCGAAATCTACCCTCCTCGATGGCGCGCTCCAGATCCTGGTTCGTCGCGGCGATGATCCGCACGTCCACCTGAATATTCTTCATCCCTCCCACCCGGCGAAATTCCTTCTCTTGCAGGACGCGCAGGAGTTTGACCTGAATCGCCGGGGAGGTGTCGCCGATTTCGTCTAAAAAGATCGTCCCCTCGTGGGCCACCTCGAAGAGGCCCTCCTTGTTGGCAACGGCCCCGGTAAAAGAACCTTTCATGTGACCAAACAGTTCGGATTCCAAGAGTGCCTCCGGCAACGCCCCGCAATTGACGGTGACGAAGGCCTTATCCCTCCGGGAGCTGTTGTAGTGGATCGCGCGTGCAATGAGCTCCTTCCCGGTCCCCGATTCGCCGAAGATCAGGATATTGCTTCTGCTATCGGCCACCTTTTGGACCAACTCCAAGACTTTATTCATCTTCTCGCCCCGGCCGACGATGTGGCTGAACCTCGATTGGTCCATCAGTTCTCTTTTGAGGAGAACGTTCTCCGCCTTCAGCTGCTTCTTCTCCAGGGCGTTATGGATGATCAGCTTGACCTCCTCGATCTTGAACGGCTTCGTCAAATAATCGTAGGCCCCTTCTTTCATCGCTTCGATGGCATTTTCCGTCGAGGCAAACGCGGTCATCATCACCACGACGGTATCGGGGCTCGCCTCCTTCACCTTTTTCAAAAGCTCGATTCCCCCGACCTTCGGCATTTTGATGTCGCTGATGACCAGGTCGAAGATCTCCTTTTCGAGCCGCTGGACGGCGACTTCCCCGTTCTCGGCCACAGAGACCTGGTGATCCTCCTTCTCCAAAACAATCGCCAGGAAGTCCCGCATGCTTTTCTCGTTGTCGACCACCAGAATCTTTGCCACGCCCTGCCCGTCCGGTTAATAACGCATTGACAATGGAGCTATATCGCCCTCTTGAGTCGGGCCGGATCAGCCGCCGACGCCTCGACCTCCAGCTGCGGAAAGAAGATCGTGAAGACCGTCCCGCGGACCTTGCTCTCGACTTGAATGCGCCCGCCGTGGGCTTCCACGATCCGCTGAACGATGGCTAGACCGAGGCCCGTCCCCTGGCTCTTCGTGGTGAAAAAGGGACTGAAGACCTTCCCGAGGAGTTCCTCGGGGATCCCCTCTCCTGTATCCTCAAAGCGAATTTCGACACAGTCCCCCCTTCGGTCGTCCACCCGTCTCCTGGACCGTCCGACATGGCTGACCGCTACGGAGAGTGTACCCCCGTCCGGCATCGATTGGAAGGCGTTCGTGATGAGGTTCCAGAACACCTGCTTGATCTGGTCCGGGTCGACCCAGAGGCGCACCGTCGAGAGCCCGGCGAGATCGACCTGGACCCGCCCGCGGCACTCGACGTCATTTTTGGCCAAATCGAGCGTCTCCTTCAGAAGGCTCGAGAGCTCGCACCATCGCCGCTGGGGGGGTTTGGGGCGGGCATAGAGGAGAAACTGCGTGATGATCGAGTTGAGCCTCTCCGCTTCGCTGAGGGCGATCTCCAGCAGCCGATCGTTCGCGGGGTCGAGCCTCCCGACCTCCTCCCGCAGAACCTGAATGGAGCCGCTGAGCGCACCCAAAGGATTTCGTATCTCGTGCGCGATGCTCGCCGCCATTTCCCCGAGGGTCGCCAATTTTTCCCGTCGGGCCATTTCCTCCTCCATCCGTTTATAATGGGTCAGATCCTGAAATATCCCGATGACCCCCGTCTGGCGGCCGCTTCCGTCCTTCAGCGGAGAGAGCGTCACCCCCAAGAGAAGGCGCTCTCCCCACCGGTTTTTCGTCTCGCCGTCGAAACGCTGCGGCAGCCCTCCGGAACAGAGTAGTTTGAAACGGTCCCGGAATTCATCCCACTGGATGATCTCCCACCACACCTGACCCATGGCTTCATCAAGAGTGAATCCGGAGATCTCGGTGGCAGCCCGATTAAACGAGGTAATGCGCCCTTCCAGGTCGGTGGTCAGCAGACCGCTGGTGATGCTCTTGACAATATCCTCGTGAAAAATGCGCAGCGCAGCAAATCCGGCCTCTTTCTCCGTGAGCTTTTCCGCCAGCAGACCACTCAAAAGTCCGACCGAGAAGAATCCGAGCAGATTGATCGAGAAGGCAAAGAAGAATTCGCCGGTCCTCAAAGGAAGCGGGGTCAGGAAAAAAAGAAGCCCTGAAAACTGCAGGCCGACGAGCGATCCATACAGAAGCGCCGAGAGGCTCGCGGAGAGGATCGCTCCCGGTCGATAATTAAAAATCGCCCAGGAAACGATGGAAATCATGTATAAGAAAGTGAAGGGGCTCTCGACCCCCCCGGTCACCCCGACCAGCGCGGTCTCAAGGAACAGATCGATGACGAGCTGCGCCGACGCGAAAAGGAATAGATTCTTTACATGCGAGAAGCAGACGGCGTAGATCACGATCAGAAAATAGGCGGAGGAGAGCAGAAGGTCGGAATTCCGGAGATGATTCTGATGCAGGAGAAAGGACAGCCCCAGCAGCAGCGTCACCACGAACAGCCGGGCGAGCATCAGCCATTTGATTTTTCCGCGCAGCTCCCCCGCCTTTCGCCGGTCCGGTCCCATCGCCCCTCCCGCCTATCCGACCGCCGCTGCCAGTTGGAAGATCGGAAGGTACATCGCGATGACGATCGTACCGATCGTCACGCCGAGGAAGACCATGAGCATCGGTTCCAGCAGCGAGGTCAGGGCCGCCACCGCCGCTTCGACCTCGTCGTCGTAGAAATCGGCGATCTTGCCCAGCATCGCATCGAGCGCCCCGGTCGTCTCCCCCACGGAGATCATCTGGACCACCATGGGGGGAAACACCTTCGATCGGCCCAGAGGTTCAGCGACCGTTTTTCCTTCCGAGATACTCTGGCGGGCGGTCATGAGCGCTTCCTCGACCACTTTGTTCCCTGCGGTTCGAGAGACGATCACCAAGCCTTCCAAGATGGGAACGCCGCTCGAGATCAGTGTCCCCAGGGTTCGGGTAAATTTCGCCACCGCCGCTTTTCGGATCAAATCCCCGAAGACCGGCAGCTTTAATAAAAACTTGTCGATCGCCTTTCTCCCTCCCGGAGTCTTATACCAGCGTTTGATCGAATAGACGATCACTCCAAAGCCGATCCCGATGAAAATGCCGTTTCTCTGCATGAAATGACTGGCGTCGATCACCATCTGAGTCAATGCGGGGAGCGCCTGACCGAAATCGGAGAACATCTGAGCAAAGATCGGGATAACGAAAACCATCAGGATTACGATCACGATCACCGCCACGCTGACGATGACCGACGGATAGACCATGGCCGATTTGATCTCCTTCTTCAGCTTCATGGATTTTTCAATGTGTTTCGCCAGTCGATTTAAAATCGTATCCAAGATTCCGCCGGCCTCTCCCGCGGCCACCATGTTGACATAGAGGTCATCGAACACCCTCGGATGCTTCCGTAGCGCGTCCGCAAAGGTGGAACCCGATTCGACATCGCCGCGGATCTCGCCTAGGGTCTTCGCGAGGATCTTGTTCTCGGACTGCGTGGAGAGAATCTCGAGACATTGGACCAGAGGCAATCCGGCGTCGATCATCGTCGCGAACTGGCGGGTAAAGACGACGATATCCTTCTCCTTGGGTTTTCCGCCGAAAGAGAGGGATTTGAGCGGTCCGCCCTCTTTCGGCTGAACAGACGTGACGGCAATATTCTGCTTACGTAGATTCGAAAGAACCTCGTCCTGGTTTTTTGCGGCCAGCTCGCCCCGCTGCATAACCCCTTTTCGGTTCTTACCTGTCCAGACGAATGTCGCCATAGATTCCCCCTCGCTTCACCCCCCCGGTGGAACAGCCCTGAGTCAGGGACCGGCCGCCGATCCCGCCCCGCGCCCCTTGGCCCCGCCTCCCGGCGGCGCTCCGCCCCCGCGGCTGATCATAGCGATCAGCTCATCCACCTGGCTCGAGCGCCCGATGGCCTCCTCATAGCTGATCAGCCGCTTCATATAGAGCTCATACAAAGATTGATTCATCGTCTGCATCCCGAATTTTCCCTGGCCGGTCTGCATGGCGGAGTAGATCTGGTGGATCTTGTCCTCCCGGATGAGATTGCGGATCGCCGCATTGGGTACCATCACTTCCATGGAGAGTACTCTTCCCTGGCCCCCCGCACGCGGGATCAGCTGCTGGGAGATCACCCCTTCCAGAACAAAGGAAAGCTGCGCGCGAACCTGGGATTGTTGATTGGGAGAGAAGACGTCGATAATCCGGTTCATCGTCTGGGCGCAGGAATTCGTGTGCAGGGTCGCAAAGGTCAGGTGACCGGTCTCAGAGATGGTCAACGCCGCCTCGATGGTCTCCAGGTCTCTCATTTCTCCGATCAGAACCACGTCGGGATCCTGCCTGAGGATATACTTCAGAGCGGCCTTGAAACTTTTCGTGTCCGAGGTGACCTCTCTCTGATTGACGACGCATTTTTTATGCGGATGGAGAAATTCGATCGGATCCTCGATCGTCACGATATGATCGTGCCGATCCGAGTTGATCCGATCGATCATGGAAGCCAAGGTGGTCGATTTGCCGCTGCCGGTCGGTCCCGTCACCAGGATCAGTCCGCGCGGCCGCTTGACCAGGTCGACCACCACGGGAGGAAGACCGAGCTCCTCGAACGTGGAAATTTTAAATGGAATCGTTCGGATCGCCGAGGCCACCGCCCCGCGCTGAAGGAAGACATTCGCACGAAAACGGCTCAACCCTTTTAACCCGAAGGAGAAATCCAGTTCGTTCTCCTCCTCGAAGCGATGCTTTTGGGCATCGGTGAGAACGCTGTAGACCAGCTGCTTCGTATCCGCCGCGGTCAGGGAATGGTGCTCCAGGGCCAGAAGATGTCCATTCACACGGATCTGGGGTGCAGATCCCGTGGTCAGATGCAGATCGGATGCCCCTTTTTCAATCATCGTCTGAAGAAGTTCATAGAGATTTGCCATCGATTCACTGCCCCATCATCGAAGTGCGCGGCCGAGGAACCCGGAAAGATGCTCCTTGACCGCCCGGTTAATCGGAAAACGTCGTGTCGATCACCTCGTCGAGGGTCGTTACGCCCTCCTTGACCTTCTGAAGTCCGCTCATCCTCAGCGTCCTGACATCGAGGCTGATCGCCTTCTTCTTAATTTCGTCGGCCGTGGCCCCTTGAAGAATCAACTCTCGGATTTCCTCCCCGATCGGCATCACCTCATAGAGCGCGACGCGCCCTTTGAAGCCGGTGTTCGTGCAGAGATCGCAGCCCTTTCCCTTAAACGGCGTCCATCCCGTCGCCTCGTCCGGTTTAAAGCCTGCGTTGATCAGCGTCTGCGGAGGAATAGCGTCGGGGGACTTGCAATTGGAACAGATCTTGCGCGCGAGGCGCTGTGCGAGGATCAGGATAACCGAAGAGGCGACCAGAAACGGTTCGATTCCCATATTGAGGAGGCGGTTAATGGTGCTGGGGGCGTCATTCGTGTGGAGGGTGGAGAGGACCAGGTGCCCGGTGAGGGCGGCCTTCACTCCAATTTCGGCCGTCTCAAAATCTCGAATCTCTCCGACCATGATCACGTCCGGGTCCTGCCGGAGAAAGGAGCGAAGGGCCGCCGCAAAATTCAGCCCGATGTCCTCTTTCATTTGGACCTGATTTATCCCGGAGAGGTTGTATTCCACCGGATCCTCTGCCGTCATGATATTGATTTCGGTGGTGTTGATTTGACTCAGGGCCGAGTAAAGGGTCGTGGTCTTTCCGCTTCCCGTGGGCCCGGTCACCAAGACCATCCCATAGGGACTGTTCACTGCCTCGGTGAAATCGTCCAGGGCCTTTCTCTCGAATCCCAACTTCGTGAGGTCTAATGTCAGGTTTCCCTTGTCCAAGATTCGAAGCACCACCTTCTCGCCGAAGAGACACGGAAGGGTTGAGACACGGAAGTCGACCTCCTTCTTCTTGCCCAGCTTCAGCTTGATGCGCCCATCCTGGGGAAGGCGCCGCTCTGCGATATCGAGCTTAGACATGATTTTTAGCCGTGAAATTGTCGCGTTTCTGATCTTCAGGGGGAGATTCATCACGGTCCGCATGATGCCGTCGAGTCGATAACGCACACGGAAATTCGTCTCGTAGGGCTCCACATGGATGTCGCTCGCCCCGATTTTAACGGCGTTGACCAGGATTCCATTCACCAGCTTGACGATCGGGGCTTCGACATCCTTGAGGATCTCTTCCTGCTGTTCCTCGATGACATCGATATTTTCGAGGGCGCTTCCCACGACGGCATCGAAATCCTCCACGTTGACCGTCGCGGGTTCCTCCGTTTCGATCTCAGGAGCCCTGTCCTCCTCGGGAGAGAGCGTGTAGTCTTTCGTTTCCAAAATCATGGCCTGCGAAGCCGCCGTGGCGGCGTTGGCGACGGGCTTCTCCATCACGCCTCCTGCGCCATAGTGCTTCGCCATACAGGCCAGGATCGCGGATTCGGCCGCCACCATCGGTTCCACCGCATAACCCGTCATGAACTTAATGTCGTCAATTGCCGAGACATTGGTCGGATCGACCATCGCGATGAAAAGGGTTCCCCCCGACCTTTTGAAAGGGATGAGGAAATGCTTCTGGGCCACGTTGGGCTGGATCAATTTGATGACGGCGGCATCGATCTCCTGCTTGGCTAGATCGATCGAAGGAACTCCGTATTGCTTGCTCAGAAACTGAAGCAGTTTTTCCTCGGAAAGAAATCCGAGCCTCACCAGGACGCTCCCCAGCCTCCCTCCCTCCTTTTTTTGCGTCAGGAGGGCCTTCTGGAGCTGGTCTTCCGTGAGCAGGCCACTATTGACCATGACTCTTCCGAGCTTTTCGGCGAGCACGATTTTGCCGGACAAGGGGCGAGCGCCTCCTCATTAAAGAATTTCGTTTCGGCCCTTCAATTTCCCCTGGAGGGGGCCGAAGCGCTTAAGAGTGTAGCCGAAGGTCCTTTTTTTGTCAAAAACAAAGATGCCTTTTTTCCTGAGTTTTTAGGAGGTTATATCTTAAAGGTATAGATGCGATCTGAGCATCGAACTTTTGTCAAAAAACCAGACTGAAGCATGCAGTAGAAACCGGGGTACGGTATAGACCATGGGGTGTGCCGATCGTTGATCCTGAGGCCATACGGAGGTCGTTCTGCGACGTGAGGCTGCATGGAGGAGCTGTCCCACGAAACACAGGGGACCACCTGTGTCACCAGGTGAAGCCAGGGTCATGAATAAAGTGCTGACCCGACAATGTAACGAAGCACCGCAAGGTGCGGGGTACTAATCGCGAGAGGCGTACCCTGTGGTAGCCATAAACCGGATGTGCTAGCTGGCTGGTAAGGTCAAGCGAACTGAATCTGCGATAAAAACCGTAAACGTAAACAGGCTGTAAAGTCTGCCCATGGCGGTGCGGGGTTGGGATGTCGGAAGAAGCGAAGGCCGGGGTGTAATGCCCTGGATACGGGTGTAAATCTCACCCGACACGAAAGTGTGCCTACGTCCGACTGGTCTTACATCGCAAGAGAGTGTGCAGAACCGTTCAAATGAGGAGAAGCAAATGATGATCGCGGCCAAACCGCTGATCGGTGCGCCCTCAACGGCTTCGAGCTGAGACGCGATCGCCTGGGCCATCCAGAAAGAAACGGCTGCAGATGCATATTGCGAAGTCAGCTCGGGAGGGGCGCTGGGGCAAAGTGAAAGCCTTGCAACGGCTGCTCATTTGAAGGACGTTTTGCGATTGGGGTGGGAGTATCCCTGGCGAGGCCGGCGGGTTGCCTCAGCTGCCGGTTTCTCTGCTCGCTGTGCGAGAAGGTGTTCCGATTGCGGCCGAAAGTTTTGGCCGCATTCCTACCATAGGATCCAGACCATCCGCTCGGCTCTGGGGCAGCGCTTCACGGCAGGGCAATGGCTTCCCGGGTTGACCCGGCAGGTGGGAGGCCATTGGGCACGCGCCCCCTCGCGCCAAGTCAAGTCCGTTTGGAGCTGAGCCTGACGCCCCGAGGCGCGACGCTAAGGGAGGAGGGGCTTAAAAAGACCGAGGACATTGACCCGCCGTCCATCTTTAGGGTCGGGAAAGATCTGGAATGATTGATCGGCGAAAAACAGGGCGGCCAGCGCCTGAACTTCATCAAGGCCCGGCTGACCCCCTTCACGCCAGAGACCCAGCCGATCCTGCAGGCACTCCCCTTCGGGGTCGATCACCCGGGCAAAAGAGAGATAGATCCCCGAGAAGCACGCCTGAGATTCCTTCGGAGGGAGATCCTCCTCGACCACAGGCGAGCACTCCGCCTGCCGTTTCATCATCGCGATCAGCTGGTGTTCCTCGGGGCTCAGGCGCACGGCCCCCTGGCGCGCAGAAGAGTTTTTCATCGCGGCCCCCATTTGTGGACCCGGCCGGCACCGACGGCGCCGTCCGATCAGGCTTTAGGCAACAGCCCCATCAGGTATGGCAGGAGATGATCGACGATGATTTCATAGCCCCTCGCCGTCGGATGGATTCCGTCGGCCTGATTTAAGCGGGAGTCGGCGGCGACTCCCTCCAGAAAGAAGGGGACGAAGACCACCGGATAGCGCGCAGCCAGCTGCGTATAGATCGCCTCAAACGCCCGGGTATATTCCCGGCCGTAGTTGGTCGGAATCCGCATCCCCGCCAGTATCACCCGGATCCCCTCCGCTTGGAGGCGATCGAGAATCTGGGCCAGGTTCGCTTCGGTCTGATGCAGGTCGAGCCCCCGGAGCCCATCATTCGCACCGAGCTCCAGGATGACGATACTCGGCTGGCTTCTGATCAGCCACTCCACCCGGCGCGCCCCCCCCGCCGTCGTCTCCCCGCTGATCCCGGCATTGACCACCTGGCAAGAGATCCCAAGCGCGTTGAGCCGGCGCTGTAAGACCGCCGGGTAGGCCTCCTGTGCCTCCACCCCCAGGCCGGCGGTCAGGCTATCGCCGAAAGCGACGATCCGACAGTCGTCACGGGCTTCCAGGGGAGAGATCATCCCCCCGAAGGAGAGCAGCCCTGCAATCAGGATACTTCCAAGGCCGATTCGCATAATCCTAGTGTATAATAGGTCCTTAGCAATCGCAAGGATTCTGAGAGCAACGGGATGATTCGAATTGAACACTTGACGTTTTTCCTTCAAAGTGGCGGGAGACCGATCCAGATCCTTCAGGAAATCGATCTCGTCATCCCCGAGAAACAGTGCCTCGCCATCGGCGGTCCCTCGGGGAGCGGCAAGTCGACGCTGCTGGGTTTGTTGGCGGGGCTCGACCGGCCCACCTCAGGGACCATTTTTTGGGACGGGATCGAGATCACTGCCCTCTCGGAAGACCGGCTCTCGCGATGGCGCCGGGAGAAGGTCGGCCTGATCTTTCAATCCTTCCATCTGCTTCCAACGTTGACTGCATTGGAAAATGTCTCGGTTCCTTTGGAGCTGATGGCGAGAAGAAATCCCAAGAGAGAGGCGGAGGGCCTTTTGAAAGAGGTCGGCTTGGGGGAGCGACTGGATCATTACCCGGCCCAGCTCTCCGGAGGGGAGCAACAGCGGGTGGCCGTGGCGCGGGCCTTCGCGACCCGCCCCTCCTTACTTTTGGCCGATGAACCGACGGGCAATCTCGACAGCGCCAACGGTG
>Ga0209167_10001289_pt1 | contig 15057 bp, 11 predicted proteins | sample Coa_R1_9_FD_187154 | JGI IMG/M metagenome (GOLD analysis project Ga0209167, IMG submission 187154) | Surface soil microbial communities from Centralia Pennsylvania, which are recovering from an underground coalmine fire - Coalmine... | ecosystem: Environmental > Terrestrial > Soil >... | reverse complement strand
ACTTCACCGGAAGTGTTGATAGCAAAACCTGTCGCATGGGCGAATCCAGCGGGGAGCGGGATCGCTGTACTACCCGAGACCGTTCCAATAAACGGGATGCCGAAGGTGCCAGCATATTGCGTGCCATTGAAGACATCGCCTGTCACCTGGCCTGAGGCGTTTATGCCTCGTGCGGCAACGCTGGTAAAGCCTGGGGGCGGCTGAATCATGAGGGAACCGGAGGACGATGACCAGATGAACGACGAGAGATTCACCCCGTTTGAGCCGCTAACGACCACTTGGCCGGATGTGTTGCTCCCCCAAGCGACTGTGTTAGTCCACCCGGGGGGGTTTGGGATGACGTTGCTCCCCGAAACCGTTCCGGCGAATGCCTGCTGGGAGTTCCCCACGTTCGCGGATACGAGCCCAACCACCTGCCCCGAATCGTTAATCGCGTTTCCTTCGGATTCAGTGAAACCCGACGGCAGGGGGATGAGCGTGCAACCTAACGGACTGCATACAAACGCTCTTGCCGTGGCGCCGGACGCGGTTCCAGTCACTTGGCCTGAATTATTGATGCCGACCATGTTGACCACGCTTAACCCGCTCGGCTGCTGGATCACCTGCACTGAATAGGCCGGGCCGCCAAACGCTACGATGGAGGCGCAACAGAACAGCGCCGCGAGGCTCCGCATAATTGGAGACTACCGTATCATACGAGGCATCTTCGTTCAATGAAGAGCCTACAGCACGTCGGCGAAGCCGCGCTTCAAATGCCGGAAGAACAGTCCCCCGATCAACATCCCGCCGAGGAGATCGAGAGAACCCGGCGATGCGGCCTGCTTCTCGTCCGACGCCAATTTGCATTCCGCCGCGGATTTCGCCAGTATTGCTTGAAGAGGATGAGAGACACCATCTGGATGTCCGCCGCCGCTGTGTTTGTCGCCGGCGTCGTGATCGCGCAAGGCCCTCCCCGAGGTCCCGCTCAGAGCCCTGCGTCGCGGCCCGGGCCGGAAACAGTGACGCCGCAGGTGTACCCGCCCGCGCAGATTCAGGCCGGCGAGCAGCGCTTTACCTCGCAATGCGGATTCTGCCACGGCCGCGATGCCGCCGGAGGAGAGACCGGCCCCGACCTGACTCGCTCAACGCTCGTCGCCGAAGACGCCCGCGGCGACAAGATCGGCCGCGTAATTCGAACCGGACGCCCGGACCTGGGCATGCCCGCATTCAGCCTGAGCGATGCGGACACGAATGCGATCGTCGCCTTCATCCACGACCAGAAAACCAAATCCGAGGCGCTTGGCGGAGGCCGCCGCGCTGTCGATGCCGCCGACCTCGCTGTCGGAGACGCCGCTGCCGGCCGTCGCTATTTCAATGCGCCGGGTGGCTGCGCCGGTTGCCATTCCCCCACGGGCGATCTCGCGGGAGTCGCCACACGATATCAGGGATTGGCGCTGCTCCAGCGGATGCTCTATCCAACCGGCCGGCCCGCTCCGGCGCGTCCGAAAGTCACCGTATCGCTCCCTTCCGGCCAGACAGTCGCAGGCTTGTTAGCCGGCGAGGATGAGTTCACGATCGTAATTCTCGATCCCTCCGGAGCCCGGCAGACCTACGAAAAGAGCGCCGTGAAATTCAAGATCGACAATCCGCTTTCCGCTCACTTCGATCAACTCGGGAAGTACACGGACGAGGACATGCACAACGTCTTCGCCTATCTGGACACGTTGAAATGAGGAAACCGTTGCGCGCTCTGTTGAGTCTCGGAATCGGAATCGCTCTCGTGGCGTCGGCCCAAAGTGTCGATCCGAAGGATCTGCTTCACCCGCCCTCCGATAGCTGGCTCACCTTTCATGGCGACTACTCCGGTCGGCGGCATGTCAGCCTCACCGCCATCACTCCGGAAAATATCGGCAAGCTCCAGCAGGTTTGGCGCTTTCAGACCGGGCAGCAGCAGATCAAAGCCTCGCCGATTCTTTCGAACGGCGTCCTCTATATAACTACACCGGACAACATCTGGGCCGTCGACGCGCGCACCGCCAAGCAGCTCTGGCATTATCAGAATCCTCCCAACAATGCGTTCCACATCGGCCACCGCGGCGCAGCGGTTTACAAAGACACGGTGTATTTGACGACGCCCGATTGCCACCTGATCGCGCTGGCCGCAAAGGACGGGAAGGTCAAGTGGGACGTCGTGATCGCCGATTCGAACAAAGGCTATTGGTCCACCAACGCTCCCCTTATCGTTGGGAATCACGTGATGGTCGGCGTCTCCGGGGATTTCGATAACTTGCCCGGTCAGTTGAAAGCCGTCGACGCGGACACGGGCAAGACGCAGTGGATTTTCTATAGCACCGAGCCGAACACCATTGGCGCCACCGGCGGACAGATGTGGACCACCGGTACTTACGATCCCGTTCTTAATCTGATCTACGTGGGCACGGGAAACCCCACGCCGGTGTTGAACGGCGAGGCCCGCCCCGGCAACAATCCCTGGACCTGTAGCATCGTCGCGCTCAATCCCGACACCGGCAAGCTGGTCTGGGGTTTCCAGGCCTCGCCTCACGATACGCACGATTGGGATGCCAGCGAAGTCCCCGTTTTGGTGGATGCGAATTTCAAAGGCCAGCCCCGCAAGATGTTGATGCAGGCCTCGCGCAACGGCTACTTTTTCGTGCTGGACCGGACCAATGGAAAGAGCTTGCTGACGACGCCTTTCGCCACCGTCAACTGGGCCAAAGGAATCGATTCGCAGGGACACCCCATTCCCGATCCGGCCAAGTATCCTTCCAAAGCCGGCGTCCTGGTTGCGCCCAATGAGAGCGGCGCCACCAACTTCCGCCCGCCCAGCTTCGATCCGAAGACCGGATTGTTTATCGTGAGTGCTCAAGATGGCTACGGCATTTATTTCTTCAAGTCCGAACACGGCGCCTACGGATGGGCCGGCGCGGATTACGGCGTCGCGGGCAAGGCCTTCTTACGGGCGATCGATTACCAGACGGGCAAGATCGTCTGGAACCATCCCATCGGCGATGGCGCGGGCACGGCCGGCGTGATGACTACGGATACGGGCCTGACCTTCAGCGGCGACGTCGGCGGCAACGTGATGGCCTTCCGCACCAGCGACGGCGCGACTCTCTGGCACCAGAACATCGGCAGGATGGGCAACGGCCCGATCGCGTATCAACTCGACGGCAAGCAATATCTGTTGGTCGGCGGAGGCGGCTCGCTGTATGCGTTCGCCCTGGGGAAGTGACGAAGTCGCTCGAAAAGATCCGGGGACGGCCTTTCCCAGGGCGGCGATAATCTGCGGCAAGTAATTCCTGATAATGCGCCACTCAACGGAAGACAGTGCCACAATCGCCAACCGCCGCCCCGCTAAGTTCTGCTCATAGTGGAGGGTTTGATCTCCGGTGACGAGAACGTCAAAGTCGTCGGCCTCGGCTGCCTGTAGACGAAAGTTTGCCGTTCTTGAATCCATCCCAACCCCTATAACTGGCCGTGAAAACCTCATGCGAGCCGAGCCCGTTGAGCAATCGTAGCTTTTTACCGCGGCGCCCTACAGCACGTCCGCAAAGCCGCGTTTCAGATGCCGGAAGAACAGTCCCCCGATCACGAACATCCCCGCCGAGGAGATCGAGAGGACCGCTAACTCCTTCCACCCCGGCCAGCCTGGAGTCAGCAGGCGGTAACGATACGCGCGAACCATCCACGACATCGGGTTCCACGCCACCAGAAAATGAAAGCGCGCGGGAATCCTGTCCTCCGGGATCATGATCGGCGTCAGCCAGAACCACAGCGTCATCACCACGTTCAAAACCTGGCCCGTGTCGCGCAGGTACACATGCAGGCTGCTGACGATCCAGCCCACGCCCACCGCCAGCAGTCCCAGGAACAACATGTACAAAGGCAGCAGCAGAGCCATCGGGCTCAGAGTCTTCAGAATGAAGACCGCGCCCAGGATGAACAGCGCCAGCCCGATCAGGTGATGGATCAGCGACGATAAGAAAATCGACACCGGCACCACCTCGGATGGGAACACGGTCCGGGTGATCAGGTTCGATTGTTCCACCAGCGATCCGGCCGAGCGCGTAACGGTTTCCTGAAACAGCATCCATGGAAGGAACCCGCAGAACAGGTACATGGGATAGTTGGTCGTGACGCCGCCCTCCGGTAGAGCCACCTTCAGGCACACCACAAAAATGAAGTACCAGACCGCCAGCTGCACCAGCGGATGCACCACTCCCCAGGCCCAGCCCGCGGCCGAGCCGACATAGCGCATCTGGAAATCGCGGCGCACCAGTTGCGCCACCAGCGCCCGGCGCTCCACCAGATTGCGCACGAAATGCCGTCCCGGAATGCGAGTCACATTTGAGTGTACACTCGGAAAGGAATGCGGTTTTTGTCTGGCGCGTTCGCCCTCCTCCTTCCCGTCTGCTGGTTGGTTTCAGGACAGGTCCTAAAACCCGCATCCCCCGATCAAACCCCTTCCACCCCGGCATCGCCTCCCGCCAAAGAGAAGCTGACGTACGCAGTTGAATGGCGCCTCGCCCGCGCGGGCACCGTCACTGTCGAGAGGCAGCCGCAGCAGACCTTGATGCGTCTGGAATCCGCCGGCCTCTTGTCCACGCTTTTCAAAGTTCAGGATGTCTATACCGTGAATTACGAGGATTCCATGTGCGCTACCTCCAGCGTCATGGAATCGATGGAGCACGACCGGCATCACGAAGCCCGCGTCACCTACGACCGCAGCCTCAACCACGCGGCCTTCGTCGAGCGCGACTTGATCAAGAACATGGTGGTGAAGGAAGCCGGTACGGATATTCCGAACTGCGTGGCGGACGCGCTGGGCGCGCTCGGCAAGCTCCGCACCATGAACCTGGGCGTCGGTCAATCCGCGCAGCTCGCGGTCAGCGACGGAAGGCGGTCCGCGCAAGTCAAGGTGATGGCGCAGGAGCGCGAAGGAATCAAGACCCCCACCGGAATGCACCAGACCATCCGCTACTCCGCGGACCTGCTCAACGGCGTGATCTACACCCGCAAAGGCGATCTGCTTGTGTGGATGACCGACGATGCCCGGCGCCTCCCGGTCCGGATTCGTCTGCGGACCACCTTCCCGATCAGCACGGTGACTCTCGATCTGGAGAAGGAGGAGCATCCATGAGAGCGTGCTCCCCGAGGATCGCGTGCCTCGCCGTCTTCGCGATTCTCGCGGTCAGTCTGCGCGCCCAGGCCCCTTCCGCCCTTTTGGATCCCGCCGAGGTGAACAGCCTGTGCGTCCGCTCCACCCAGCTCATGGATGCAGGCGGCTTCGCTGTGCCGGATCTCTCGCGTGCCGCCGCTCCCGTGATCGAGAACGTAAAGCAGGCCTGCACGCAACTGCGCCTTCGTCCCGGCAATGGTCCCGCCACCTACTCGCTGATGATGAACGTGCGGGCGTACTTGACCCTCGCCGACACCGTCCCCAGGCCGTACCCGTTCCCGGAAGCGGCGCGGCAGCAGTTCGCCGAGGTGCGTGACCAATCCACCCGCCTCGATTCACATTTCCGCGCGCTGCTCGAAAGCAAGGAAGCGCAGCTTACGGCTCCGGATCGCGACAACCTCGCGCGTTACGCCGAGGATAACCGCAAGCTTCCCCCGCCGCAGCCGGGTAAGCCTCGCGTCGTGTTCCTGGGGGATTCCATCACCGACCTGTGGCGGTTGAACGAATATTTCCCCGATCGCGACTTCATCAACCGCGGCATCAGCGGCCAGATTACGTCCCAGATGCTGGCGCGCATGAAGACCGACGTTACGGACTTGCATCCCGCCGCCGTGGTGATTCTCGCCGGGACCAACGACCTGGCGCGTGGAATCCCGCTGACTTCGATCGAGGACGACTACGTCATGCTGGCCGATCTGGCGTCCGCCGCGAAGGTCAAGGTGATCTTCGCTTCGCTCCTGCCCGTGAGCGACGCCCACAAGGACACCGATCCGTCCTACGAGCGCACGCCCTCCCATCCGCCGCTCTTCATTCGGGCCCTGAATGACTGGTTGAAGGCCTTCTGTGCCCAGCGCGGCTACACTTATCTGGACTACTATCCGGCCTTGATCGACAATCAGGGCCAGTTCGGAGCGGATCTGTCGGATGACGGGCTGCATCCCAACCCCAAGGGCTACCGCCTCATGGCTCCTCTCTTGCAGACGGCGGTCACGAAGGCCGTGTCGGCTCCTCCCCCGGCCCCGCCCGCGAAGGCCGCGGTGTCGCCCGCACCCCCGCCATCCGTGAAACCCCCCAAGGGCAAGAACGCGTCAAAATAGAAGCGATGACCCTCGGGTTTCTGAGCCGCGACCGTAAGGGAGCGGCATGCTCCAACTTCGCGCTCATCCTGCTCCTGTGCGCGGCCACAGCCTTCGCGCAGCGCCAGATGACCGTCCCGCAACTGGTCAGCTTCATCCGCAGCTCCATTCAATTGCGCCAGGACGATCGCCAGGTGGCCGAGGTCGTGCGCCGCATCAAGCTGGCCAACCGCCTCGACGACAAGACCGTCGAGGATTTGGAAGGACTGGGCATCGGACCCCGAACCTTAGCCGCGCTCAAGCAGTTGGAAACCGCTTCGGCGAGTCTGGCTCCGCCTCCGCCGCCCGCTCCCAAACCGGCCATCGCCGTGCTCCCCGCCCCCGATCCGCTGGAGCAGAAACGGATTCTGGCGGAGGTGACCGAAACCGCTCTATCGTACGTGCAGAGCCTTCCCAATTTCATCTGCGTGCAAATCACCCGCCGGCACATCGATCCCACCCGAACCGAAACCTGGCGATCCGATGGCGTGATTCAGGAACGGCTCAGCTACGTCGATCACCACGAGGATTACACCGTCGTGATGGTCAACGACCGCATCGTCACCGGACTGACCCATGACAAGGTGGGCGGCAACCGCTCCTCCGGCGAATTCGGCAGCATGCTCGAGGATATCTTCGACCCGTCGTCGCATGCCCAGCTCGAATGGCAGCGCTGGGCCACTCTGCGCGGCCGGCGCATGCACGTGTTCAGCTTCACCATTCTGAAACCGTATTCGAAATACTCCATTCGGGACGACGCTTCCGGGCAGACCGTCGTGCCCGGCTATCACGGGTTGATCTATGCCGACCGCGATTCCTTCAAGGTCATGCGCGTCACCATGGAGTGCGACAATCTGCCCGCCGGTTTCCCCGTGCAGGACGCCACCGAGGTCCTGGACTACGATTTTGTCGACATCTCCGGGCAGAAGTTCCTGCTGCCCTTGAAGGCGGACCTGCGCTTCCGCGGCGGCGCCGCCCTGGTGTGGAATGAAATCGAATTCCGCCTGTATAAAAAATTCACCACCGACGCCACCATTACCTTCGAAACTCCCGACGCAATCCCCGACGATCAGTTAAAAGAACAGCCCGCCAAGTAACCTGTGGCGCAACATGAGGCCGGATTATCGGCGGTCCAGGGGCGCAGTAACCTTCTGCGTGCCTGCCAGTATATTCGTTAGGGCTTAGGAGACTCGAACCAATGCGAGGAGTACGCTTGATCACCGTCCTGACCGGACTTTTTCTCGTCGTGGCCGGCTCTGCACGCGGTCAGGCTTCGGCAAGAGAAGAATTCGAAGTCGCGGCGGTGAAGCCGTTCGCCCCCTACTCCAACGGTTGGTGGGATGTGCGGACGGAGGGTGGCCCCGGCACCTCCGACCCAAACCGGATCAGGTACTTCAATCTAACCTTCAAGAGCCTTCTGGCGACCGCATATGGGGTGGAGAACTTCATGATTTCCGGTCCCGCCTGGCTCGATTCGGAGCGGTGCGTCATAGAGGCGACGATCCGGCCGGGCGCCACGAAGGCGCAGGTCAACCAAATGCTCCAAAACTTGCTGTTGGACCGCTTCAAGACGACCCTTCATCGTGAGACCAGGACAGGCCCGGTGTACGATTTGACGGTGGTCAAGAAGGGGCCGAAGCTGAGAGAATTCGTGGAGAACGCACCCGCGCCCGCCGATGGCACGTTGTCGACGACAGAAAAAGATGGCTTCATAAGAATTCGGCCTGGCCCTCTTCCCGTGGCGTGGGGAGACGGTCACATTCGCGGCGGAGGACAGACCGTTTCAGAGCTAGTGAACTATTTGAGCTCCGAGTTAAAAGCCCCTGTCGTGGATAAGACCGGGTTGACCGGCAGGTATGACTACAATCTGGAGTTTTCGAGGGCGCCAAGTGCGACCGACAACCTGGCCGACTCTGCTCCCGATTTCATAACAGCGGTGAGGGATCAGCTCGGGCTGAAATTAGAATCGAAAAAGGCGCCGATCGACCTGCTGGTCATCGACCATATCGAAAAAACCCCGACGGCAAACTAATGATGGAGCGGCGCGTCCGCTCCATGGTGATTTAGGTCATTCGTGACGGCTCCTAATTGCCGGAGGGTTTCTCCACTCGATCGATGACCAGGAACTCCACCGGGCCCTTCGCCGATTCCAGCTTCAGCCCGAGCTCCTGAACAGCCGTGAAGATCGACGGGCCCGGCGCGTCGTCCGAGGCAGCTGGTCCGCCGCGAGGCGGCGGAAATCCCGGCGTCGTCTCGTCGAGCCCAAATTCCAAATGCAAATCGAAGATTCCTTCCACTCCCGTCTTGTCGATGACCGTGCGGTCCAGACTCACGGAGAAGCGGTTGGCGAGGTCCGTCATGCTGGTCGCGTGCAGGTCTAGAATCATCGTCTGCCCCTTCCTCTGCGTTCTCGCGGAACCGCAAAAATTCGGAGGCTTCTGACCCGGCGCGGGCGGCGCCATCATCACCGCCATATCCGGCGGAGCGCAGGCTTCTTTCAACGCCTGCACCTTGAGGCCGCCTTTGGCCACGGTCAGCGTATAGACCGGAAGCTCCCTCGCCTCTCGATGGGTCTTCAGTTGAAACCGCTCTTCCAGCAGCGTCTGTAGCATCGGCCCCATCATCTGCTCCATGCGCACGTTCCCCGCCGGCTTCGCTTCAATGTCATAACGGTCGGAATTGATCCAGCCCGGCCCTCCCGTAATCTTGAGAGGCTTGGGAACAACAGGAGTCACGCCAAGCGCGAAAGAACCATACGCCGCCTGGATCATCGACATCACGGTATTGCACCTCATGATCAATCTTGCTGGAGACGGCCCATCGCCGCCGCAATGCTCGAAATCCTGAGGCCCGCTCGGCTTGACGGACGCCACTTCGAAGTGAGGGTTCGCCGCCTGCGATTGCGCCAGAATCAACTGCGCGATCAAGACTCCTGCCACAAGGCACGTCACGATCCGTTTCATCACCTGTTCTCCTCTCCCTTCACTCGTATCGCAGCGCCACCATCGGGTCCACGCTCATCGCCCGCCGCGCCGGAATCGCACTTGCCAGCACCGCGATCGCCAGCACCAGAGCCAGCTCCCCGAGCACGATCGGGTCTGCGAAGCGGGAGAGCAGATGCGTCTGCTCCTGGAACGTGGGCGCCACAAAACCCTTCGCGCGCATCATCGCTTCCACCGGGATCGACGCCGCCAACCCCGCCACGATCCCCACGAATACCGGCCGCAATCCCTGCATCACGATGCTGCTGACCACCACTTGCGAGGTCGCGCCCAGCGCCATCCGGATTCCGATTTCCTTGGTCCTCTGGCTCACCAGAAACGCCATCACGCCGTAAATTCCGACTCCCGCCAGTGTCAGCGAGAGCAGCGTCAGCACCGCCGGGAACACCGCTATCAGACGAAGGAGACCGCGCTGGAGGGCCACCTGTCCGTCTTCGAAGTTCACCAGATCCAGCCGGGGCAGCAGACTCGGGTCCACGGACGCCACCGCGGACTGCACCGCCGCCAGCGCCTTATCGCGATTCCCGTGAATGCGGAACACCAATTGTCCCCAGGCCCGGGTGTTCGGCAACAGGCCGGTCGGCAGGTATACGTGCGTGGAGTCCAGCTCCGTGATCAAGACAAAGCGAATGTCTTTGGCGACGCCGACGACCTCATAGTCGGTGAGATTGTGTGCGGGCATCTCGATGGACACGTGCTTGCCGAGTGCATCCTGATTGGGCCAGGCGCGCCGGGCCGTGGCCTCGCTGATCACGGCCAGCGGCGCTCCCCGCTCAGCCTCCTGGCGCGTAAAGCCGCGGCCGCGCAGCAGCGGCATCCCCAAGGTCTCGAAAAACCCGTCCGAGGCGAAACTGGTCGTCGCCTGCCCGCTCCATTTCCCCGCCGTCGCCACCAGGGTCATAAATACGGGCGGAACAAATCCGTGCGCCACGTTTCGTACCTCGGGCAGCGTCTCCAACCGATCCTGAATGCGCCGTCTGCGCTCCTGAACCGTTGCGGCATCGTTGCCGAAGGACCCGCGCACCTGGTACGCATTGAGCGCGTCATAACCCAAATCGGCGGCCGTGACGAAGGAACTCTCGAGACCGCGCAGCTGCCCGCCGCTCACCACCAGCAGCAGCACCGAGATCGTCACTTGCGTACCCAGCAGCAAGCCGCGCAGGCGCGACCGGCTGGTCTGTCCTCCTGCCCCCGCTCCTTCCTGCTTGATCGCGGTATTAAGATCCGCCCGCGTGGACTGCATCGCCGGCGCGAGACCGAACAGGATTCCTGTAAGCAGAGACAACGCCAAGCCGTAGAAAAACACGTGAGCATCGGGAGTGACGTCCAGGTCTATGTTCTGAAGTTCCCGCAGCCCCTGCATGAAACCCGTCAGCGACACCCACAGGAATCTGCCCGCCCAGGCCGACAAAGGAATCGCCGCTGCTCCGCCCAGCAACGCGAGTAGAACGCTTTCCACCAGTAACTGCCGGATCACGCGCGCCCGTCCCGCCCCCAGCGCCAGCCGGATGCCGATCTCCCGTTGCCGCGCGACGCCGCGCGCCAGCAGCATGTTCGCGACATTCGCGCACGCCACCAGCAGCACCAGGCTCACGACGGTCAGCACCGCCGCCGCCAGCGCGTTCAGCCAGAAGTCTCCCGCAGCGCCGAAGTAGGAGGCGCGTTGAAGCGTGATCGCCGTGGTGGTCTGGGTTGCGTGAATGCCGGAAAGATAGCGTCGGAGCAGCCCATCGGCTTCCGCTTGGCCCGTCGCCGGAGCGACGCCATTCTTCAGCCGCACCAATAATTCAAATCCCGCATGGCTGGTGTCGCGCCAAGTCTCGCGCCAGCTCGAATCCGGCGCGGGTCCGAAGGACGGGTCCAATTGCCCGATCATCGACAGCGGCGCCCAGAACGCGGCTTCCGTGGGAGTCACGTCCGTGCCGGTAAACTCCTCCGGCGCGACCCCGACAATCGTATACCCCAATCCGTTCAGCTTGATCGTCTGGCCCAGGACATTCGCATCCGCGTGAAATTGTTTCTGCCAGAAGCGATAGCCGAGGACCACCACCGGGCTCGCATCCAGCGATCGGTCTTCCTCCGCCAGAAACGTGCGGCCGATGCGCGCGTTCACCCCCAGCTCGGCGAAATAGTTGGCCGACACCGCATAGCCGTTCACGTGTTCCGGGGCCGCCTCGCCCGTCGACTCGAGCACCGGGATCGCCGCGCTCGACGCCGTCACTCCCGAAAAGACGCTGTTGTGATCGCGCAGGTATTGATACTCCGGATAGGCGAACGTGTACTTGTACGAGTAAGCGTTCGTCCCGCTCCAGCGTTTGACCCGCATCACCCGGCTGGGATCGTTGATGGGAAGCTGCTTCAAGGCGACTGCGTTGTAAATCCCGAAAATGGTCGCGTTCACGCCGATCCCCAGCGCCAGCGCCGTCACCGCCACCAGCGTGAACCCCGGATTGCGCATCAGGTTGACCCAACCGTAGCGAACGTCTTTGAAGAATTGCTCGATCCATACGAAGGAGCGCTCCGCGCGATGCAGTTCCTTGGCTTGCTCGATGCCGCCGTACTCGCGCTTCGCCGCGAGCCGCGCTTCTTGCGCAGTCAATCCGCGCCGCTCGAACTCTTCCTGGAGCAGCGCCAGGTGCGCTTCCATCTCGCGAGCCATCTCGCGATCAGCGCGTCCTCCGCGGACCAAATTCGCGAATCTCAAGAAGTATCGACGCATAATTTACTCGTGCCGCAGCGCCACCATCGGGTCCACGCGCAACGCCCGTCTCGCGGGAACGACGCTTGCGATCACTGCGATCGCCAGCATCAACGCCAGTCCGGCATAGATCGATGCATGGCCGAAGATGCTTTGCAGCAGCGGGTCCGGGAAGGGTTCGGTCGCGCGCTCCACCAGGTTCGCCCCGGCGCCCAGCGTAAACCCTATCGCCATTCCGATAAACACCGGACGCAACCCTTGAAGCACTACGTTGGTGATGATTGTGCCCGAAGTCGCCCCCAGCGCGGCGCGGATTCCGATTTCGCGTGTTTGCTGGCTCACCAGAAAGCCCTCCACGCCGTAGATGCCGATACCCGCCAGCGTAAGAGAGACCAGCGTCAGGATTCCTGCGAGAGACGCCGCTACCCGGTAAAATTGGCGTTCCAAACCCACAAAGCCGCTTTCGAGGCTGACCATCTCCAAGCTCTGGGTCAGGCCCGGGTCCACCGCCTCTACGGCGGAGCGCACGGCTCCGAGCGCCGAGCCGCGGTCGCCGCGAATCCGAAACACGATACCTCCCGACTTGCTATCCGCCAAGGGCAGATATACGTGCGACGGGTCGACCTCGGTGATGTTGGCGAAGCGCGCGTTCCCGGCGACGCCTACGACTTCGAAATCCGTGAACTTGTTTCTGGAATCCAGATCCAGAGAGAAACGCTTGCCCAGCGGATCTTCGCCTGGCCAGAAATGCCGCGAAGTGGATTCACTGATGACCGCAACGGGAACCTTCTGCCGCACCTCCTGCCGCGTGAAATTACGTCCGCGCAGGATCCGGATGCCGAGGGTTTCGAGATATCCGTCTGAGGCATACGTCGCCAGCGTTGGGACGCTCAGTTTCCCCACTGCCATCGGAGGCGTGTACATACCATTCAGCCCCACTGATCCGATCGGCGCGCCGCAGAACTCGCCGATGGCCGCGCCGCTCAACTCCGGCATTGTCTCCAGCCGTTCCCGAAGGGCCTCGGTTTTCTCGCGGCCGCCGTCGAACAGCAACGCGTACGTGTCATGCGTATCAAATCCCGGATCGCCCTTCGCCGCGCTCGGTAGCGCGCCGGCCATCGCGAAGCCGAACACCAGCAGAAGCACGGATACGGCGACCTGAGCACCCAGCAACAGCCCCCTCAGTTTCGACCAGCCGGCCCGGGTGGATGAAGGTGAGCCGTACTTCATCGACGTGTTCAGCCCCATGCGCGTCGATAGCAGCGCCGGCGCGAGACCGAATAGCGCGCCAGTCAGCAGGCACACCGCCAGGCCATATGTCAGGACGTGAATATCCGGGCTTAGATTCAGTTCGATCAGGTTAACGTGAAAGCCGTCAAAGATAGTGTTCATTGACCGCCACAAGATCCGTCCGGCCCAGACCGAGAGGAGCACTCCGGCGGCTCCGCCAAGTAACGCAAGCAGCATGCCCTCCGTCAGCAATTGCTGAATCACGCGGCCGCGGCTCGCCCCCAATGCCAGCCGGATACCGATCTCCCGCTGGCGTGCCACGCCTCGCGCTAGCAGCATATTCGCGACATTCGCGCACGCCACCAGCAGCACCAGGCTCACAAACAGCAATAGCACGGCGGCGGCCACATGAAAGCGGATATCGTTGGTGAGGCCGAAATAGGCCGTCCTTTGAAGCGTAACCGCCATGGTGCGGTTGGCTTCCTTGTAGCCCGAGAGATACCGGCGGATCAGCAAATTCGTCTCGGCCTGCGCTTGCGCCCGCGACACGCCGGGTTTCAGTCGCGCCAGGAGTTCGACTGCGGGATGAGAAGAATCGCGCCACTGCTCGCGCCAGCCCGGGTTAGAGGCCGGGCCGAAGGACGGAGCCAGTTGATCTATCATCGAAAACGGCGCCCAGAACGCGGTCTCCAAAGGGAAGGACTCCGTGCCTGTGAATTCCCGCGGAGCCACACCGATGATGGTGTACACAGATCCATTCAATTTTATGGGCTGGCCAAGGACATTCGGGTCGCCCCGATATTTTCTCTGCCAGAAACGGAAGTCCAGGACCACTACCGGGTTCGCGCCCGGAACGAGATCTTCGTCGGCCAAGAGTGTGCGTCCGATATGCGCTTTCACGCCGAGATCGGCGAAATAGTTGGCCGATACCACGTAGCCGTTCAAATGTTCGACTGCATCGGCAATCGATGCCTGCACCGTAATCTGGGACGCCGCGGCCATTGCCGAGAAAGCGCTGCTGTGATCCCGCAAATACTGATACTCAGGGTACGCAAAGTTGTATTGAACATTGCCGGAGGTCTTTTCCGCGAACCAGCGCTCGATGCGCACCACGCGGTCGGGGTCGGCGATCGGAAGCTGCTTCAGCGCGACCGCGTTATAAATCCCGAAAATCGTCGCGTTCACGCCGATCCCCAGCGCCAGCGCGATCACCGCTGTCAGCGTGAACCCCGGATTGCGCATCAGGTTGACCCAGCCGTAGCGAACATCTTTGAAGAATTGCTCGACCCATACGAAGGAGCGCTCCGCGCGATGCAGCTCCTTGGCCTGCTCGACGCCGCCATATTCTCTCTTCGCCGCGAGCCGCGCGTCTTCGGGAGTCAATCCCCGCCGCTCGAACTCTTCCTGGAGCAGTGCCAGGTGCGCCTCCATCTCGCGAGCCATCTCGCGATCGGCCTTCTCTCCGCGGATCAGATTCGCGAATCTTGACAAGCCTCGCCGCATCGCTCACGCCCCTTCGGAGAGCAGCTTCTCCACCAGACCCGACATCCGCCGCCACCGCAGCGTCTCTTCGGCCAGCGCCTTTTCCCCCGCTTTCGTGATCGAATAAAACTTCGCCTCGCGATTGCTCTCCGTCTTGCCCCAAGTCCCTTTGATCCGGCCCTGCTGCTCCAGGCGCACCAGCGCTGGGTACAGAGTGCCCTGATTGAGATGCAAGAGATCGCCGGACACTTGTTGGAGCCGCGTCGCGATCGCGTAGGCATGCTGCCGCCCCAGGCTTTCGAGCGTCCGCAGAACGATCAGGTCCAGCGTCCCCTGCAACACCGCCATCCG
>Ga0209167_10001287_pt1 | contig 15081 bp, 12 predicted proteins | sample Coa_R1_9_FD_187154 | JGI IMG/M metagenome (GOLD analysis project Ga0209167, IMG submission 187154) | Surface soil microbial communities from Centralia Pennsylvania, which are recovering from an underground coalmine fire - Coalmine... | ecosystem: Environmental > Terrestrial > Soil >... | reverse complement strand
CGGTGGTGATGAAGTCCACGGTGCATGGATTGGTGAAGCTGGACACTGCTCCGGCGATTGTCAACGAGATCACGCTGATCGGATCGCGATGCGGGCGGTTCGAGCCGGCGATGCGGCTGCTCGCCTCGGGCAAGGTGCGCGTGGATCAAATGATTTCGGAGCGGTTTCCGCTGGATCGAGCGAAGGAAGCGTTCGCGAGCGCGGCGACCAAGGGAGTCTTGAAGGTGCTGCTGGATCCGGCGAGTGGGAATGCGCGCTGAACGCAGGGAGATGCTGGCGCTGTGGTGCGCCGCGGCAGTGTTGGCCGCGGGCATCATCCCGTATTCGCAGACGCTGGCGTTCGCCTGGGATGAGGGGTTTCATCTGCTGGCCGCGCAATTAATCTTGAGGGGCAAGCGGCCGTACCTGGATTTCTTGCATCCGCAAGCGCCACTGTATGCCTACTTCAACGCGGCGTTGATGCGCCTCTTCGGTGAAAGCTGGCGGATGGTGCACGTGGTATCGTCACTGGCGGTGACCGGCGCGGCGCTTCTCACCGGGCAGTTTGTGTTGACGCGCCTCCAGGACCGCGCCTGGCGCCTTGCGGGCGCGCTGTGCGCGATGGCGCTGGTGGGATTGAATTCGACCATCCTGTGGTATGGGACCATCGGGCAACCATACGCGATGTGTCTGCTCCTGGTGACGGCTGCATTCCGGCTCACCGTGATGGCCGAAGAGCGCGATTCGGTTGGGGCATGCGCCGGCGCCGGGTTATGCGCTGGTGCAAGCGCCGCATGCTCCTTGCTGACGGCTCCGTTCGCACTCGTGCTGCTGGCGTGGACCTTGTTTTACGGCGGCGCGGACCGCTTCAAGAAAGGCGCGCTATTCATCGCCGGCGCGGCGGCGCCGTTCGTGCCCCTTCTGTGGTTGTTCTTGCAGAGCCCCCGGCAAGTCTTGTTCGGAGTATTTCAATACCACGCGCTTTACCGCGGAGTGGACTGGCCCGGAGCGGGGAAGCACAACCTGGACGTGGCCACGGCGTGGATGAATAACTATGAAGCAGTGCTGCTGATTGGCCTCGCGGGCCTGGGCTTGTCGTACCTCGTGGGGCGGAGCAACTGGGAACGGCGCATCGCCCGCGAATTCTACTTGTGCGTGTGGCTGATCGCCGCGGAAAGTGCGTACCTGTGCGTCCCGCGGCCGACCTTTGGCCGGTACTACATGTTCGTGATGCCGTTTTTGGCGATGCTCTCCGCCGTGGGTTTGTACGCGATCGCGGCACAGATCGGCAGCCTGCGGCTCCCATGGCGCTATCCGCTGGTGTTGACGCTGGTGCTGGCGACGGCGTTCGTAAAGTACAGCGTCGATGCGCTGGACGAATACAGTTGGGCGGATTTCCAAAAGGTTGCGGCAAAGGTGGATGAAGTCACCGCGCCGGGCGCGACGCTTTACGCCGACGAGCATGTCTACTTCCTGACCAAGAGGGAGCCTCCCTTCGGCATGGAATATGGGGACTCGCATAAGCTTCAACTTCCGGACGAACTTGCGGCTAAGATGCATGTGCTGTCAGTGGCGAAGCTGGACGAGCAAGTGGCGGCGGGGAGATTCGCCACCATTGCGATTTGCAACAACGAGGACAGGATCATGGCGCTGGGCCTTCCAGGTCCGTACACGCAGAAGGCCGACGTGTCGGGGTGCGGCATATACTGGGCGCGGAAGTGAGGATGAGAGTTGCGTTGCGCTAGTGGCCGAGCCGCGCGTACCACGCCACGATCACATCGCCCCAGACGGCGACGCCCAAAGCCGCGACGCCCAGGAAGCTGCCGAAGGGCAGCTCATACGTCAGGTCCTTCTTGCGGAGGACGATTTGTCCCACACCCAGCACGGAACCCACCAGCGAACCGATGATCATCGCTGCCAGCGCGCCGCGGAGGCCAAGGAAGGCTCCGATCATGGCCATCATCTTGACGTCTCCCAAGCCCATCCCCTCGCGGTGGCGCACCTTCTGGTAGGCCCATCCGACAAACCACGTCATCCCCGAGCCGACAGCCGCGGCGAGAGCGGCGTCGGCCAGACGAATCCACGGCAGGCTGAGAACCTTCCAGAAGAAAAGCTGGAGGATGCCGGGCTCCGTGTGCATGAATGGCGCGAAGGCGAAACCAATCAGGGCTCCGCCCAGCGTGAACTCGTCGGGAAGAATGCGGTCCCGGTAATCGGTGACGATCAGAGCGATGATGATCGCGGAGAAGATGGCGAACTTGACGGCCGGAAGCGTCGGGCCCAGGGTGTAGGCGCCGAGCAGGAAGGCGAGAGCGGTCGCGAGCTCGACCAGGGCATAGCGCGGAGGGATCGCCGCCAGACAGTGGCGGCAGCGGGCGCGTAACACCACAAAGCTTAGAACGGGAATGTTATCGTACCAGGCGATGGTGCGCTGGCAATGCGGGCAATGCGAGCGCGGGCGCACCACGGAAATGTCGCGCGGCATGCGATAAATGCAGACGTTCAGAAAGCTTCCGATCAGCAGTCCGGCGAGGAACGCCAGCGTGTCAAATATGGGTCCTTCAAACATGCGGTCCCCGGACCGTCGTGCTGAGGATTCCGTCGCTCATGAATCGCGCCTTTGCAAATTTCACGAAGTTATAAAATGCTGCCATGTTGGCGATGGCCAAGCCTTCCACGCCGTCGAGGAAGCCGAGCTTGAGAAAATACGTCTGAAAAAAAGTCCACGGCGGCGTAAAGATAAGACGCGTCCAGGTGGGCCTTTCGCCGGAAGCGAGCATTTGTTGCGCCGCCAGCGTGGTGTAGCGGTCCATGGTGCGCAGATGTTCCGAGAGCGAGCTGCACGTGAAGTGCAGAAGGTTGGATTCGAGATGGCCGAGCCGGCCGCGCACCTTTACGGATTCATGCACGAAGGCGCCCTCCCAGGTGGCCTTGCTCCGGTGGTAGAGGCGCACCTTGCGGTCGGGATACCAGCCGGAGTGGCGAATCCAGCGGCCCAGATACTGCGCCATCCGCGGCATTGTGTAGGCGTCGCACTGCGGACCGGTCTTCTTGAGCCGCCAGATCTCGGCCTCGAGCGCCTCGCTGAGCGATTCGTCGGCGTCGATGGATAGAATCCAGTCATAGGAGGCTTGCTCGGCGGCGTGATTCTTTTGATTGGCGTAGCCGGGCCAGGCGCTCTCGACCACGCGCGCCCCAAGCTTGCCGGCGATTTCCACGGTACGGTCGGTGGAGCCGCTGTCGACCACCAGAATCTCGTCGGCACAGCGGAGGCTCTCGATGGCGCGCGGCAGGTTGCGCTCCTCGTTCAAGGTGATGATCGTGGCGGAGATCTTCACGAGCCCATCTTTACACCCCAGGGCGAATGGGAGCCGCCGTGAAAGTGAGCAGGAACATCGCCAATGCCGCCAGCCCGAGCCAGTAGCGAGTGCGGCCCAGAGGCGTGGGATCGACGATGCTGGGATGGCGCATGCCGAAGAAGAAAAGGATCGCGGCCCATACCAGCCAGCTATAGGTGAAGAAGAGCCCCATCGGAACCAGCATGCCTACGAAGATGCGCGAGAGCAGCCTGGTGCGCTCCCCCAGGAAAGCGTAGAGGATGTGACCGCCATCGAGCTGGCCGATGGGCAGAAGATTGAGCGCCGTGGCCAGCAGTCCCACCCAGGCGGCGCGAGCCACCGGGTGCAGATAGATGTTGGCGGTGTGGACGCCGGGGAACTGGATCATCTCAAACAAACGCAGAATCAGCGGCGTACTGAAGATCAGATCGCCGTGAGTCCCGATTCCGGGAGCGATCTTGGACATCGATACACCCACGGCCAGCGGCCAGATCAGCACGGCGAAACCGCCCAGCGGCCCGGCGATACCGATATCGAACAAGATGCGCTTGGAAAGGATCGCGGAGCGGATGCGGATCACGGCTCCCAGCGTGCCGATCAGCGTGGGCGCCGGAATGAAAAACGGCAGTGTCGCATCGACCCGATAATAGCGCGCGGTGAGGTAATGGCCGAACTCGTGAGCCATAAAGATCGCGAGCAGCGTCAGCGAGAACGGCAGCCCTTGGAGCAAGAAGGACGGATCCCGCCAGGTCTGGACGTATCCATCGAATCCGTAGTCGTAAGGGCGGTTTTGGTCGAAGCTCACGGCCATACCCGCGCCGACCACGGTTGTGGTCAGCAGCGTCAGGAGCAAGAGCAGCGCATGCAGCCAATAGCGCTGCCGGGGATGGTCATCTGCCGCGATGGTCCAGAGCCCGCGCTCCCGCAGCGTTGCCGGCGTTAAAGGATAGCCGTTGGTGGACACGAAACCTACTGGAGCGTCTGCAACTCCTTGCCTGGCTTGAATCGGACGGCTTTGCCAGGCGGGATGGCCACCTCCGCGCCGGTGCGCGGGTTGCGGCCAATGCCGGTCTTGCGCGGACGGACATTGAAGATGCCGAAGCCGCGCAACTCGATGCGTTCACTTCGGCTTAGGGCCCGCTTCATGCTTTCGAAAACGGTCTCCACGGCCATCTCGGCTTTGGTCTTCGTGATGCCCGTCTTGTTTACGACTTCGTTGATGATGTCGAGCTTAATCAAAACCGCCTCCCCGTTAAACGGGCTGTTTGCCGCGCAAACCCCGCCTCAAACCCCATGATAGGATTAGGGTTAACCGGATGTCAAGCGGGACTTTATTTGTCTATGGCACGCTGCGGCGCGGTTGTGCCAATCCGCACGCCCGTCTATTGGACCGTTCGGCGCGGTTTCTGGGTACAGCCCGCGTACAGGGAAGGCTGTATCGTGTGAAGTGGTATCCGGGCATCCGGCTGAATACAGAGGATAACTGGGTGGTGGGCGATCTTTTCCAGGTCCGTGATCCGGTGACGTTGGCGGAGCTCGACCGGTACGAAGGATCGAATGAGTACCAGCGGGTGCAGACCAGGGCTGTGCTCGAAAACGGCCGTCAAATGCGGTGTTGGGTTTACGAGTATATCGGGGGAGTGAGCGAGGAGCGGCGGATTGTCTCGGGGGATTGGATGAGTCAATGAAGGACGAGTCAATGATCTCAGCGATGTATACGATACATCGTGAGGCGTACTCAGCTCTCCGAGCTCGTGCGTCAGGCCGTGCGCGAGCGTTATCTTGGCAAGGCTGGGGCTCGGCGGGAAGCCATGACGGATTTCATCGGGATTTGGAAGGACCGGGAAGATTTTCGCGATCCGGCTGCATACGTCCGGCGCTTGCGCAATACGCGTCTGGAGCGTCTGCGGGATAAATAGTGGTTCCGCCGGACTCCGATATTTTGATCGAAGTTTCCTTCTATCAGGCTTGACCCAAGCTCCAGCGGTTCGAGACGCGAGAGCGCTAGGATACCGGCCAGGATCTCATCGTAGGTTCATTGTCCGCGTTTGCGGATCTCGATGTTGAGACGTTTGATCTTTTGATTCAGCGTTGAGAGCGGAACGCGGAGGGCTTCGGCGGTTGCCGTCTGGCTCCAGTCGCAAATCTCGAGTTTTTCGAGGATCACCCGCCGCTCGAAGTCGGCGACGATCTCGAACAGGGATGCGTCCGGCGCAAGCGACCCGCTCTCGTCGCGGCGGATGCGCAGGCCTCGGGATTCGAGCAGATGTTCCGGCAGGACGTCGGCGGGGACCGAAGGCGACGATGCAAGCACGACCGCGCGTTCGACTACGTTTTCCAGCTCGCGCACGTTGCCGGGCCAGGCGTGATCCATCAGGATCTGCATGGCTTCGGGCTCGAAGCTCAAACGCGAGCCCGAGTGTTCGTCGAGGAATTTCTCATTCTCCCGGCAGTACTTGGTGAAGAAGTGATCGACCAGCGCCGGGATGTCCTCTTTACGCTCGCGCAGCGGTGGGAGCGCCAGGTTGATGACGTTGAGCCGGTAGTATAGGTCTTCCCGGAACCGGCCGTCCTCGACGAACTTCTTCAAATCGGCATTGGTGGCGGCGACGATGCGCACATCCACTTTGATGGTCTCGGCGGATCCCAGGGGCATGAATTCTCGCTCCTGAATCACGCGCAGAAGCTTGGTCTGCGTCTCTAGCGTGATGGTTCCGATTTCATCGAAGAAAATGGTGCCGCGGTGCGCGGTCTCAAAATAGCCCTTGTGTGAGGACATCGCGCCGGTGAAGGCGCCTTTCACATGGCCGAAAAGCGCGGATTCGAGCAGGTCAGGAGGGACCGAGCCGGAATGCACCGGGACGAAAGGCTGGCTGGCCCGGGCCGAATGCGCGTGAATGGCGTTGGCGATCAGTTCCTTGCCGGTGCCGGTTTCGCCGGTGATCAGGATGGTGGCGCGGCTAAGCGCAACCTGTCCCACCAGATCCAGGATCTTGAGCATGCGCTCGCTCTTGCCCACGATATTGGGGAAGCTGTAGCGCTGGCGCATGGCCCGCTTGAGCTCGGTATTTTCGCGCTCCAGGCGGCGCGAGGCCAGCATGCGGTCGATCTCGATCAGCAGCTTCTGGTTATCCCACGGCTTCGAAAAATAATCGGTGGCCCCGCGCTTGAGGGCATCTATGGCGACCTCGATCGAGCCATAGGCGGTGATCATGAAGATGGGCGTATCCTGATCGCGGGCGCGAATTTCCTCGAGCACTTGCATGCCGCTTTTGTCGGGCATCATCAGGTCCAGCAGGACCAGATCGTAGAGGCCGGTCTCCAGACGCTTGAGGCCTTCCGTCGCGTTGGCTGCCAGACCAACGTGATAGCCTTCCTGGGAGAGCAGAGCTTCCAGGCTTTCGCGAATGTCGGGTTCGTCGTCGACGACCAGAATGCGGCCTCGGGAGGTTTCGGGGGAGACGATATCGGGGGGTAGATTCACGAGCGTTCCGGCCATCATTGGATGATCCTGTCAGACCGGCCGATCTGCACCGCCGGAACAGACGGATTCCCGGCGGAAATGGATGCCGCGGCGACAGCGGACGCGGGCGTGGGCTGCGGCTCCAGTCTGGCCGCTGGTTGCAACATCGCGGCGGGTTGCGGAGGGGCGATGGGGATTTGAGGCGTGGCGCCGGGAAGCTGGGCAGCCACCCCCGCCGTCGCGATTTCCGGGAACGACAGCAGGAATCGCGCGCCCCGGCCGGGCTCGCTTTCGACTTCGATATCGCCGCCATGCTCGCGCACGATTCCGTAGCTCACGGAAAGGCCCAGGCCGGTGCCCTTGCGCGCGCCTTTGGTTGTAAAAAACGGATCGAAGATGCGGGCCAGGTTTTCGGGGGCGATGCCGGAGCCGGAATCCTTCACGGAGACGCGAACCAATCCGTCACGGCTGGTAGTGGAGATGGCCAAACGGCCTCCGGATTCCATGGCGTCGCGGGCATTGAGGAACAGATTCAGGAACACCTGCTGGAGCTTACCCGAGTTGCCGCGAATGCGCGGCAGGGATTCCGCCAGCGACAGCTCGACCTGTATGCCGGCGGCGGTCAACTGATGCTCCACCAGCGTGAGCGTCTCGCGAACGATCTTGTTAAGATCCAGCTGGACCAGCTCAGTGGGCGAAGTGCGGGAGAAGTTCAGGAGCGAGTTCACGATCTCGCTGGCGCGGAAGGTTTGCCGCGCGATCTTTTCGAGCAGCGGGGCTTTTTGCACGTCGCCCGAGATTTGCTTGGCCAGCATTTGGGCGTAAGTGGAGATAACCGCCAGCGGCGTATTGACCTCGTGCGCGACTCCGGCGGCGAGCAGGCCGATGGAACTGAGTTTATCGGCCTGAACCAGGCGCCGCTCCAGTTCTTCCCGGTCGGTGATGTCGTCGAAAATAATGAGGCGGCCGATGCGCGCGCCGTCGCGTGAAAACAGCGGCGCAATGGCGATGTTCAGCGTGGCTTCGCGCTCCCGCATCGCGTACTTGTAGAGGCTGTGGACTCCGGAGTCGCCGGTGCGAGCCTCCAGTTGATCGCACAGGCTTCCGGGCAGCAGCTCCCGCAGAGGCCTCCCCATGGCGCGGGATCGCGAGGTGCCGGTGAGCTTCTCCAGACGCGAGTTCCAGCTTTCGACGCGGTCTTCCAGATCCGCCGCAAGAATGCCGACATTGATGGATTCGACGATGTTTTCCGAATATTCCTTGAGCTTCTCGTACTCGTCGGCCTTGCGCGCCAGGGATTGGTACAGCATGGCGTTATCGACGGCGATGCCGACGTAGCCGGAGAGGGTGACCAGCAGCTCCACGTCTTCGCTCGAAAGGAAATCGCCGGTTTCCGTGCGGCTGACGCCCAGATACGCGATGGTGCGGCCGCGCGCGGAGCAGGGAAGGTAATAGGTCAGCTCCAACTCCGCGATGGAGCGGCGTACGCCAGTGGGCCACTCGTGCGACACCACGTCCAGCATCGCGCGGGTGCGCTCGAAGAACAGGTACGGCTTGGCCGGATTGCGGCTCAGGAAGCTTAGATCCAAGCCATAAGGAACGTTTTCAGATTGGGGTCCGCGGCGGTTGGCGGCGATGGCCAGTTGGAAGGCGGCCTCGGACTCATCCCACACGAACACGGCAACGTGCCGCACACCCAGAGTGCGGGTCAATCGGTCCGTGACGCTCTCGAGCATCGAGTCCAGATCGGTGGTCGCGCCCAACTCGCGCGCGAACTCGATCAGAGTGCGGCGGTAGTCGTAGCGATCTTTATAGAAGTAACGGCGGTCGAGCAGCTCCTGAATCCAGCCGCGGATGGGCTGGAACACGAATGCGGCGATCAGAATCATCGCCACCATCGCGGAGGCGGGAAGCTCGCCCGCGGAGTTCAGCGAAAAGATCAAGCTGGAGAAAATGCCCAGGACCGCCAGCGTCGCCAGTGTATAGACGTAGCCTTCCTGGAAGATGATGTCGACGTCCATCAGCCGGTAGCGCAGGATCGCGTAAGCCCAAGTGACGGGAATCAGCGCCAGCGGGATCACCGCCAGGCTCATGGCGCGGCCGGGCTGCACTCCCAGGGCGTAGGGAATGGCGTAGAAGGCGGCGAAGGGCAGGATTCCCAGCAGGGCTCCATTGCGCAGCCAGGTTAACTGCCGGCGGACGATAGGGTCGTCGGCATGGCGCATTTGCAGCGCCAGCACCGCGCCGCCACCCAGATACATCGCACACTGGAATGCCATCCATACGCGGTCCAGCAGCCAGCGGACTTCGAGAAGCGGCTCGCTGGTGCGCAGCGATCCCAGCGCAAACCCCAGATGTACCGCGGCCAGAGCCAGTCCCGGCACATATACCAACGCGATCAAGGGCCGCCAACGGATCCACCTCTGGCGTTCGGGGAAGACGCAACAGAAATGCAGGAACAGCGTGGGCGCCAGAATCCCGGCCAGCACGTTGCCGTAGTAGATGATCTTGTCGAAGTCGTTCAGCTTGCCGGTGTAGTGGAAAGCGAACTCAACGAAGGACGCCAGACACAGCACAAAGAAAAGCTGGGAGCGGGGGGCGTTGCCGCGGCGGAAGTAAACGAACAGTCCGATCGCCAGGTAAACTACGCCGACCGCGTATTGATAGAAGATCGTCGAATCGTGTTCCGCCTCGCCGATCACGACATTGGCGGGAACCTCGGTCGAGCCGTGCAGAATCCTGTATTCGGCCTTGCTCCAGGCGCCCAAACGCCGCAGGATTTCCGTCGCTTCCTTGCTGCTTTCGACGGGCACGCCGTTAATCGAAACCAGAACATCGTCTTTGTGGATGCCCGCCTTTTCGCCGGGACTGTTCGGGAGCACGAACGCAGCCACCGCTTGCTGCCGCTCACCCACCGGATGATCCAGCCAGGTGACGCCATCATCGGGCAGATGGTATTTGCTCTGCTGCTCGAAATTCACCGCCGCCGCGATCACCGCGGCAACCGTGAGGATCACCAGCAAAGCACTGACGAGTTGTTGCTTAAGTTCCCTCATGCCCCCGAAGACCCTACACTACCCCACAAGCTTAAGTGCACGCGAACGGCCATCCGTTTCTTCCTAGTTCATTATTGATAGCACACGACTTAGCCTCGATGCGGGCCTTTACCATATGGTTAATGGAAGAATTTTCTACACACTTACGTATCCGATAGACCCAAAAGGGCTGTTGGCGATTCGGTACGTCCTTCCTGAGAACATTCAAATCTTTGACGCACGTTGGGATAGATGGTAACTGCATTCTTGCTCACGGCGCTGGCGGTGGGGCCTCTGCTGGCCGATTTGACGTGCATCGCCGGAGCCCCCTGCTACACGCCTGCGAGCATTGCCAACTCTGCGGCGAACGTCGCCGGGTTGTATTCTCCAAACTCTTTTCTGACAATTTACGGGACCAATCTGTCCTACGTAACTAAGCCCATCGGGCCAGGCGATATCAATTCGGGACAGCTTCCCTGGGCCTTGACCGGGACTGAGGTCACGGTGCTGGTGGGGGGTATTTCCGCGTATATGTATTACGTTTCGCCGAATCAGGTGAACGTGCTGATCCCGTCCCTGCTCACTCCGGGCCTCGTGACGGTAGAACTCGAGAACCGGGGTCTGGCCGGGCCGGCGGTGCAGATCACGCTGGAGGCAGCCGCTCCGGCCTTCTTTCAATCCGACCCGGCGACGGTGATCGCCACCCACGGCAACGGACCCCTGGTGACTGCGGATTCTCCCGCGGCTCCGGGCGAGATCGTGGTGCTGTATGCCTCCGGGCTGGGGGAAACCGCGCCCGCCGCGGTTTGCGGATGGCTCCCGGAGATGGCCTCGCCGCTGGCCGACTTGGCGGATTTTCAGGTGTTGCTGAATGGAACGGCCGTGGACCCGCATTTGATCCAATATGCGGGCCAGGCTCCGGGTTTTGCGGGCCTGTTTCAGATCAACTTGCAGCTACCGGCCAACTGCCCGCCGAATCCCGAAATCAGGATTGGCTTCGGGACCAATCTGAGCCCGGCCCAGCGGTTCCTGCCCGTGCAGTGACTGCTCTCCGAGATTTACTTGGCGCCGCACTTCGTCTTCGCAGCCGGCTCACGTTGAGCCTGCAGTCTCACGAATTGTCCCGACACCGCCAAGGCGCCGGCGAATGTCACCAGTGCGGTGTGGCGAAATAATGCAGAATTCAATTCGAACCGCCGAATCTTAGGCTACACTAATGAACATGGAGGCGTTTCCCATGCTTACGCGCGGACTTCCATTATTGTTAGCGGGCGCTTTTTCGCTTGCTGCTCAGCAGGCCACGGAAGCCACCGACGCCGCCGCGGCAGCCGAGCCGAAGCCGAAAACGTTCCAGGTGGAAACCGCCACCCGAATTCCGCTGAGCATGATCAATAGCGTCAGCACCAAGAACGCCGCGCCTGGCGATCGAGTTTATCTTGAGACCGTATTCCCGATCCTGGTGGACGGACGGATCGTGATTCCGCCCGGCAGCTATGTGGCAGGCACGATCACCAAGGTGCAGAGGCCGGGAAAAGTCAAAGGGCGCGGAGAATTCTACCTGCGTTTCGATTCGTTGACGCTGCCTAACGGCGTCACGCGCGATTTCCGGGCTCGCGTATCGGGTCTCGACGGACGGGCCAGCGAGGAACTGGATCGCAACGAAGGCTCGATCAAGAGCGAAGGCAACAAGTCGGGCGACACGCGCACGGTTTTGGAGGGCGCCGTTGCGGGCGCCAGCGTCGGCGCACTGGCGGGAAGCGCCGCGGGGGCGACCGGAATGGGAGCTGGAATCGGTGCGGCGGCAGGAGCGGCGGCCGGTCTGATGACGGTCCTGTTTACTCGCGGTCCCGACGCGGTGCTGGCCAAGGGAACCACCATCGAGATGGTCCTGGACAGGAACGTGGATTTCAACGAGGCGGATCTGGATTTTTCCAACTCGCCCACACGGCGGAACGTGGGTGAAGGCAGCGGGCCGCTGCCGAGCCAAAAGAATCAGGGCACGTTGCCCCGGCGCTGGCCGTTATAGGAAAACTCCCGGCCGGTATAGGGAGAGCTGCTGATCTCCGTAGGGCCATTGAAACGCCATGAGATAAGTTGTTTTTCTAAGGCATCCTACGCAATCTCTCCTAGGCCTAAACTCTTAGTGTTTTGTTATCGTTAAACTGTGGATGGGGTAACTGCGTTGAGCGATCGCCGGACATCGGGAACCGTTAAGGGCTTCCGCCTGCTGGGAGTACCCGTACGACTTCACTTTACATTTCTGATCCTGCTCATTTTCCTTGTGGTCACCGTTTTCGGCAGCCACCAATCCGGCGGCAACTATGCGCTGTTTCTGCTGGGGTTGTTCGCCAGCGTGCTGCTGCATGAAGCGGCGCACGCGTTCGTGGCGTCGCGATTCGGAGTCCGCACCACCGAGATCGTGATGTTCCCCATCGGCGGGTTGTCCAGGATGGAACGAACGCTGCGGCCTACCGAGGAATTGTGGATTTCCCTGGCCGGCCCGGCCATGAATCTGCTTATCGCCGGGGCGCTGCTGGGTTACTTGTATAATCAGCGCCAGCCGATGCCGCGGGGCCTTGGCGATCTGCTGCATCCCACCGATCTGGGTGCGCTGCCGCTGCTGGCCGGCGGCAATCTGCTGCTGGCGCTGTTCAATCTTCTGCCCGCGTTCCCGATGGACGGAGGACGCGCTCTGCGGGCTCTGTTGGGATACGTGCGGCCGGAAGAGGAAGCCACGCGCATCGCCGCATGGATGGGCCGGATGCTGGCCATCAGCATGGGGCTGTACGGCCTCATAGGGCAAAATTTCATACTCGTGTTCTTCGCGTTCTTCATCTATCTGGGTGCGGCCCAGGAAGGCGCGGCGGCACTGGGACGAACGCTCACGCACGGCATTCCTGTGCGAGCCGCCATGATCACGGAGTTCCACACGTTGGGTCACGGCAATACCGTGCGCGACGCTGCCAATCTGCTGCTGTCGACCTCGCAACAGGATTTCCCGGTGTTGCACGGCGACCAGGTGGTTGGGTTGCTGGGCCGGAATCTGCTGCTGAAGGCTCTTGCGGCGGAGGGACCGGACGCGTACGTGGCCGGGGTGATGGATCGCGAGTTTCTGCAGCTGGAACCGGGCGCGGATCTGGCGGAAGTGCTGCCTTTGATGGCTCAGGCGGGCCGCTGCGCACTGGTGATGGACGGAAACAAACTGACCGGCTTGCTCACCACCGACAACCTATCGGAGTTCCTGCTGTTGCGCCGGTTCGGCATGGAGCCGGTGGTTTAGGCGCAGTGCCGAATCACACACGCGCGCGTGCCCCGCGCTGAATCAACGATATTCCAGCCAAGCTCTTAAAGGTGATCCAATGAAACCGCTGCCGCCGCTGTGTTTATTGTCGGCGTTCTGCGCCGCTCCGGCGGGCAGTCAGAATCGGACCCAGGACGGCCGGCTCACGTCGAACACCTAGGACTCGCGGCGGTCGCGGACGCCGGTGATCTCAATCTCGCGAGTCGTACCGCTAAACCAACAGCGTGGCGACGTCCACGGGCGTACGGGTTCCCTCGATCACAACGATGCCGCTTTCGGTGACGAAGTATTTCTTGCGGTCGCTCTCCAGGTCGTAACCGATTTCGGCGTCCTCGGGCACGCGCACGTTCTTGTCCAGGATGGCGCGGCGCACGCGGGCGCGGCGGCCGATGTCGCAGTTGTCGAAGATCACGGAATCCTCGATCTGCGCTCCGGAGTGCACTCGGACATGCCGGCCCAGCACCGAATTCCTGGCCAAGCCGCCGGAGAGAATGGTCCCTCCGGAAACGATGGTGTCGATGGACTGGCCGCGGCGGCCGTGCTGGTCGAAGATGAATTTGGCGGGCGGGTCGGAGTAGCCGGCGGTGCGCAAAGGCCACGAGCGATTATACAGATTCAGCGCCGGAGTCACGGCGCGCAGATCCATGCTGGCGTCGTAATAGGCGTCGATGGTTCCGACGTCGCGCCAGTAGGGCTCCTGGAACATCGGATCCCCCGGAATCCGATTGGTCTGGAAATCGTAAGCGAACATGGGCGCGCGCCCCACTAAGGACGGCAGAATATCGCGTCCGAAGTCATGCGTGCTGGTGGGATTTTGCGCGTCGGCGTAAAGCTCCCGCAACAGCAGGTTGGTCGAAAAAACGTAGTTACCCATGGACGCGAATACCCGTCCGGGATCATCCGGCATGGCGGGCGCGTCGGCGCGCTTCTCGTGAAAGCCGACGATGGAGCCGTCCGCGGCGGCTTCGATCACACCGAACTCGCTGGCTTGCTCCAGGGGAACGGGGATGGCCGCGATGGTCGCCTGGGACCGTTTGTGCATGTGGAACTCCAGCATCTCGCGGATGTTCATGCGGTAGATGTGGTCGGCGCCGAAGATCACCACGTAGTGTGGATCGGCCTGCTCGATCAGGTTGATGTTCTGGTAGATGGCGTCGGCGGTGCCGCGATACCAGTCCTCGCCGGGTGAGCGCATCTGCGCCGGCACGGGAATGATGAAGTGCTCCTTCAGCAGGCCGGTCACTTCCCAACCGTCGCGAAGATGTTGCAGCAGGCTCTGGCTCTTGAATTGGATCAGGACGTAGATCGAGTACAATCCGGAATTGATCAGGTTGCTGAGGACGAAATCAACGATGCGATAGCGCCCGCCAAACGGTACCGCCGGCTTCGCGCGTTCTTTGGTCAGGGGATAGAGCCGCGTCCCTTTGCCGCCCGCCAACACGAATGCTACCACCCGAACCTGCATGGGCCCTATTCTGGCAGAGGCAGCGAACTCCTTGCAAATCCGTGTCTTTACGGGGCTAGAGCAGAACGGGATAATGGAGCCACGCGCGCGACGGTAGCGAAAGCGAAAATGGACAGAGCTGAAATATTGACGCGGCTTCGCGAAAGGATTGTGCGTTACGCGGCATCCCAATTACGGGGGAGTTCCACCGGGGACCTGGCTCAGGATCTGGCACAGGAGGTCCTGATCGTGCTGCACCAAAAATATTCCGAGCTCGACCGGATCGAGGATCTACTGCCGCTTTCGCTTGAGATCGCACGCTTGAAGATTTGGGCCGTGCGCAGAAAGAGCCATCGCCGCGGCGAGGATCGCCAGATTCCGGTAGAGGATCTCCCGCTAGCGGGCGGCGGAGCCGATCCCTTCGAGCAAGCCTCGCGCCGGGAACGCGCGGCTCGGCTGGAATCGGCCCTTTCTAAATTAGGGGAACGCTGCCGCGAGTTGTTTCGCTTGAAACTGGAAGG
>Ga0209167_10001286_pt1 | contig 15084 bp, 10 predicted proteins | sample Coa_R1_9_FD_187154 | JGI IMG/M metagenome (GOLD analysis project Ga0209167, IMG submission 187154) | Surface soil microbial communities from Centralia Pennsylvania, which are recovering from an underground coalmine fire - Coalmine... | ecosystem: Environmental > Terrestrial > Soil >... | reverse complement strand
TGCGGGTCTTCGGGAATTTTCACGTCCTGCATCCGGATATCGATCTTGGGCGTCGGGTCCGGCGTTTTTGCGAGGTTGGCCAGTTCGGCATCGGTATAACGCGTGAGATCGACTCGCGTCCCGGTCTCGCCGGCTGTGGTTCGCGGCCGGTTGAACAGCACAATCTTTCCCTTCAGTTTTCCGTGCCATTCCTGCTTGTACTTTTCGAAGTCCTCTTCCGTTTTCTTCTGGTTGTTCGCTGTCGGCGCGAACGGCGCCATCACCGGCTCGCCGGTCACCGGTTTTCCCGTCGGTTCACTCCACGCCAGAGGCACGGCGTCGAGCACCGAGTAGCGTGGCTCGATCATTTCCACCGCGTAATGCTTCAGGGACCAGCTCCGTCCGAACGGCCCCCAGGATTCACTATGAACGTTGGTGAGCCCCCAACTCCTGAATCGCCCGACCACCCAGCCGGCGGCTTCGTCAAATTCGGGCGACGCCGTGAGGCGCGGACCGTACCGGTCGGTCAGGTGCCACAGGTGATCCATGACTTGGGAGTGCTCAAAAGCCTCCTGTTTGATTTCGTGAATCAGATTGTAGTCGGTCCGTTCCTGCGCGGGAGCGAGAGCGGTAAAAGCAAGGCCGAATGCGGTGAGCGCAAGGGGCGCCAATCCCCAGGCGAGTCTTCTAAGAATCATCGTAAGCTTACTGAGAATCATCGATATCCTTCCCATACGTAGGATAAAAACCGTCTCACATCCTGAAATCCACAGCGGCGATAGAGGTCGATGGCGTCCGTATTCATGCTGGTAACGGTCAGGCTGATGCGCTTTGCTCCGTGCATGCGAAGGGCATTGACCGCCTCGCGAAGGAGTTCGTATCCCAGGCCCCGGCCCTTCGCACGCGGCGTAACGCAGAGTTGCGTGATGTGCCCGACTCGCTCGCCGACAAAACTCACCAGTACGACACCCGTCATCCAGCCGTTGGCCGGATCGAAGGCCACGAACGAACCCTGCCGGAAGAACGTCCCACAGCCGGGAAACTGCGCGATGTTATGGATGAACCGCCGCGCCCCGGCGAGGGTACGGTACTGATCGTTGATCCGGCTGTCGACATGTTCGCCATAGGCGAGCGATATCACGCCGGCGGCCAATTCGTGATGATGGTCGGCCCACGGTTCGATGTGAAAGCGCCGGAGCGCCGCTCCCGCCGGCATGTAAGGAGGCGCGGTAGTGTCGAGTTTCATCAACATGCGCTCCTGAACCTTGACGAACCGCTCGCGTTGAAGCGCCTTGCCCACCGAGGGATCGAGCAGCATCAGCTGGCTTTCGATGCGCCGTACCTTCGGGGTCGCGATCAACCCATCCAGAACCGCGCGCAGCAGCCACGTCTCGTTTTTGCCATTGCGCCACGAGGGACGAACGTAAATATCGCCGATCAGCCCTTTGTGTTCTTCGAGAACCGAATAACCGTAGCCGGCCACTTCTCCGCGGTCGACCAGTGCGTATCCCGTCAGGGCGCGGGCATCCACAAACTGGCGCACGAGATCGGCCGAACGGCCAAAATCCCAGTCCAGTTCCTGTTCCCATTCCACCGTTTCTTCGAGCAGCAGGGGATCGATTTCGTGGCCGCTGAGGTGGCGGAGTTCCACCACTTCGGGCGCGCCGGCCATCGGATCGCTCAGTGCTGCCATGGCCTGAGTATATCTTCAGAAACGGATGTATCGGGATTGCCGCCGGGGTCCCGGGTGAAACCAAATCTATATTTGGGAAGCCAATCCCGCCCCTGAGCCGGAATTGGCGGCCGTCGAATCGGCCGCGGGCTGAGTGAACCAGCCTGCTTTGGTTTGCCCTTCTTCACCGCGAATGCAGTAGACCAGAGTCTCCTGGTCGGCGCCCATCAGCCAACCGGTGTCCGGCGGGGCGTCCAGGCTCTTCGACGTACCCGCAGCCACATCGAAAAGGAGGACTGACCTGGCGGCTCCCCCGCCGGACCGGGCATAGAGGTGTGCGTCCGTGGTGAGGGCGAAGTCTACGTCGTGCAGGTGGTCAGCCCGCATCCGTCCGATTACGTTGCCATCCACGTCGAGTTGGATCAGTTCGAGCAAATCGCCGATCCTCCCGGAAAACGCGATGACCGCGATGCGATTCCCGGCTGCCATCAAGGTTGCAGGCACGCTCGGGCTTCCTGGTTCGAGCCCGGCCGGAAACGTGGATCGGGGAAGATAAGAACTCACCAGATCGCCGGCGCGGTTGTATTTGCGCAGGATCATGTAGTCCGGCCTGTTCCTGGATTTATCCTCGGAGCCCAGAACCCATATCGAGTGATCTTCCGCAATCGCGACATGGTTTGGCCAAAAGTCCTTCGTGTCGATGACGCCGGTCTGGATGCCATTGGAGTCGAGCATTATCACTCCCCTTTGGGTGACGTAACGGGCGCCGCCGTCTCCACCGACCGCGCCAACGACGAAGGAGCCGTCGGAATCCACGGCGACATCGTAGGGCCAAGCCACGCCCGCGCCGGGCAGCCGGAGCGGCAGATTCAACGTGAAGCGCCCGTCAGGCGCGTACACCCGGATCACGCTGTTAACAGCGTGATCGAACTGGAACATGTAACCATTGCGGAACCGGCAGATCTCGTGACCCGAGAGCGCGGGACACTCCGACTGCACTTCGCGGACCGGATCGCCGGCCGCAAGAGCGGCGCTTGCGAATAACGCAGCCGACAAGAGCGTTTTCATGGGCCTGTTTGAAATTCTAGAACAACGCGGCTGAAGCCGCGTGTACCGCTATTCGCGGGGCGCAATTCCCAAGGCGCGCATCTTGCGGTAGAGATTGCTGCGTTCGAGCCCAAGCAGTTCCGCGGCGCGGCTGACATTGCCGTTCGCTTCTTCCAGCTTCTTCAGGATGTATTCGCGTTCGGCGGCTTCCCGGACATCCTGCAGACTCCCATACCGTTCGGCGGGGCTGGCGTGCGCCGGTTTCTTCGCCAGATGCAGGGGGATGTGCCTCGCATCGATCCTGCTCTGCGGATTGAGAATGACGATCCGCTCGATCAGATTGCGCAGCTCGCGCACGTTCCCAGGCCAGTGATGCGCCTCCAGCGCCTCCAGCGCCTGCGGGGTGAGTTCCTTCGGCTTGCGTCCATAAGCGCGGGCGAATTCTTCCAGGAAATACGCGGCGAGCGCGGGGATATCCTCCTTGCGCTCACGCAGCGGGGGCACGTGGAACGGAATCACATTCAGCCGGTAAAATAAATCCTCGCGAAAATTACCCCGGCCGATTTCCACTTCGAGGTTCTTGTTGGTGGCCGCCACTACCCGAACATCGACCTGAATGGATTCGGCGGCTCCGACCGGCTCGAAGCGCTGGTCTTCGAGAACGCGCAACACCTTGGATTGCGTCAGCAGACTCATATCCCCCACTTCGTCGAGGAACAACGTGCCCCCATCGGCTTTCTGGAACTTGCCCACTTTCCGCTCATGCGCCGGCGTGAAACTGCCTTTCATATGCCCGAACAATTCACTCTCGATCAGGCTTTCGGAAATGGCCGCGCAGTTCACTTCGACGAATGGCTTCGAAGCCCTCGGACTCAGCGCATGCAGCGCGTGCGCCGCCAGTTCCTTGCCCGTGCCGCTCTCTCCATAGATCAGCACCCGTCCGTTGGTACCGGCCATCAGCGCGAGCTGCTGGCGCAGGGCTTTCATCGGCACGCTGTCGCCGACGATGTGAGGGGCGCCAGCCGCCGCTTCGCGAAACTGCTCGTTCTCCAGACGCAGACGCCGATGGTCCAGCGCATGCTTCACGGCGAGGAGCACACGATCGATCGAAAGCGGCTTTTCAAGGAAATCGTACGCCCCAAGCTTGGTGGCTTTCACCGCGGTCTCGATCGTACCGTGCCCCGAAATCACAACGACCTCCGGCCGGTCCGCCGGCGGAATCCTTTGAATCCGGTCGAGCGTCTCCAGACCATCCAGGCCCGGCAGCCAGATATCCAGAATCACCAGTTCAAAAACGGAACGGCCGAGAAGATCGAGACAGGCTTCGCCACTTTCAACCGCTTCGACGTGAAAGCTCTCGTCTTCCAATATGGCGCTCAGGGACTGGCGGATGCCCGGTTCGTCATCGACAATCAGGATGCGGGTTTTCACTGGATTGGGATGCGCGGTGACAGCCGCGTTACGCGACTCTCGTCGCGTGTGTTTGAATTTCCCGGCATCCGGTCAGACAACCGCCAGCGTATTGGGCTTCTCCGCCGCGACGGCAACCGGCACTTCTACCGTGAACCACGCGCCGCACGGATTGTTGTCCTCGACACGAATGTTCGCGTTGTGTTCCGTGAGGATGTGGCTCACGATAGCGAGACCGAGGCCGGTTCCGCGCCCCTTGGTGGAAAAGTATGGGAGAAACAGCTTCTCCTTCTGTTCCGGTGTAATGCCACAGCCCGTATCCGCGAAGACGATTTCAACCGTGTCGCCCATGCCCGCGCGGGTCTGAATGGTCAGAATCTTCGTTGCCGATTCCAGCATGGCTTCGGCGGCGTTGTCGATGAGGTTGACCACCACGCGCTTGAATTGCTCGGGGTCGATCGACACCTGCGGCAGATCCGGCGCCAAATCCACACGAACCTCGATGCCCTCCAGACGATCGGCGAAGACGGCCAGACCGCTCGTCACAATGTCGTTCAAATCGCATGTAACAGGCTGGGCTGCCGGCAAGCGCGAAAATTGCGAGAACTCGTCGACCAGCCGTTTCACCGACGCGGTTTCCTCGAGAATGGTCTCCGCGCACTCGCGCAATATTTTGTCCATCGACGGGGATAGCGCGGGTCCATTTTGATCGCGACGGCGATTCAACTGGCGAAGAATACGCTCACCGGACAATGCGATCGGCGTCAGGGGATTCTTGATTTCATGGGCCACGCGCCGCGCCACCTCGCTCCACGCGGCGGTCTTCTGCGCGCGCAGCAGATCGCTGGTGTCTTCGATGACGATCACGAATCCGGACCCGCGGCGGCCTTCGATCGACGAAACCGTGACGGCCAGATGCAGCGTCTTGCGCGGCGTCCTGACTTCCAGTTGCTGGGTAGCGTGGCCCGTGCGCCTTGCCCGATTCATCAGGTAGCGGATTTCCGACGCGTCCTCACGCGCAAACAAATCCTCAAGGCTGGCGGCCTTCCGCGGTTGCGAATCAGGCAGATTTGAATCCAGAAAGATTTCCGCCAGGGCTTTGTTTACCAGCTGAATTGCCCCATTGGAATCCACCGAAATGACTCCGGTGGGAATGCTTTCCAGAATAGCCTCGGTGAACCTGCGCCGCGCCTCGATCTCCGTGCGGTTGGCTTCCAGATCGGCGGTCATGCGATTGAAGCCGCTCACCAGTTGCGCCAGTTCATCCACCGCCGTCACTTTTACCCGATACCCGAGATTGCCCTTGCCGACTTCTTCAACCGCGCCCAGCACCGCCGAAACGGGTCCGCTGATCTGCCGTGCGAGATAATGCGCCAGCCAGCTTGCCACGAACAGGATGAACATTGCGATCACCGCCATCCACCAAAGGTAGTTCCACTTCACGGCGCGTTGCTTCCCGCTCAGTTGCGCAAAAGCCCGATGATAATCCTCGATGGCCCTTTGTTGTTTGGCCACATCGACCGGAACGGCCACTGCCACCCGCACCCAGCCCTGATTGCCGGTAGGATCGACGACGGGCGACCTCACGGTGATTGCCCCTTCCTCCGGGCCGGGAAATTCGCCGAAAACGGCAATCGGCTTTCCATCCGCGGCGGGCGTGCCGACGGACGGAATGACGCTGGCGGCCACTATCCCGCGGGTGCGGCAGAATTGGGCCAGCCATGCCGCGTCGACCGTCCCCCCGTCGAGCAAAGCTCTCGTCTCAGGGCTGGCGGCCAGAAGGTCCGCTTCGGCATGCGCCTTATCACGCGTCTGCCGCTTCAGCGCCTCGGCGATTCTGTCGAAATCCACCCGTTCATGCTCGGCGGGAAGGTTGAACCATTTCCCCATACTGTTGTTCAGGACGTAAACGCTGAAGAACACCATGAAGAACACAGGCATCACGCTGAGCATCAGCGCGCCAGCCACCAGTTTCGTCTTGATACGCGATCCCGGACGGGCGCTCGCGCGCTCGACCCAAATCTTCCAGATCAAACGGACAAACATGAACCCGAGATAGACGAAGACCAGAAAAATGATGGTCGAGACGCCGTAGACGACAAACGTTTGGTCCGGGTCCTCGGGAACGAAAGTGCCGAAGCTTCCGGAAAAAGATCCCTGCCACACAATCAGCGTTACCGACACGATAAACAGGACCGCGTAGAGACCGTAGAGCAGGCGCCTGGGCATTGGGAGAGACTGGTTTCAGTATAACCGGGGAAAACGCGACACGCGGTAACAGCCGCGTTTGTCGGGGGCTGAGCGGACGCGGCTATCGCCGCGTGTCCCCGGTCAGGCGAGCGCGCGGCCCGTCAGCCGTTCCAGCACGCGTAGCGGAGAGAGTTCCGGATCATTCATGGCGCTGACCGGCAGATAGAATGTCTGCTCAAACGCGAATTGGCCGGACGTGGCGGCATGAGACACCGAATCCGTGAAGCAGGCCCAGGTCGTGCCCGGCGGAATCGAGAGTTTGGTTTGGGGGACCTGAGCCTGATAGCCTTGATCCGCCTTCATCCGATCGTGAATCCCAAGCATGAAGTGGTCATATTCTGTTCGGCGCCCCTTGACGATTCGCAGCTGCTCCAGCATCCAGGACGTTCCGGGCAGGGGGCGGCGAATTCCGGGGAGAAACCTGGCTGCGGCCTGGTCGAACGCTTCTCCGACACGCCAAATCCTTGGCATCAGAGGGTTGACGTTGGTGAAGACCCGTAGAATTCGCAAGCCCTGCATCGGCCGTGACGGAAATGCGTCCACGTGGAGCTTGGTGTCGTCGTGCCGCCAGGAGGTGGTTCGGCCCGCGATCTCGGCTGGACGGAAGCTCGTGAATCCGGGTGTTAAACGATCGCCATATCCCGGGCAGATGGCCTGCAACAGTTCGGATGCGCGATTGTGATAGCGCCGTAGCATGGCCATCAATTCGTCACGTTCGGGCCCTTGGCAATCAGCGCCCCGCAGTTCCCCCGAGTGGGGGCGAAAACTTACGTTTTTAGATGCGCCGAGATAGTTTGGGGAGAGAAACCGTTGTTCCCGCTCGGACAGTTCAAAGGGGAGGTGCGGTGCGTAAAGGAGCTTTCCGGTTTCGAGGGCATCCGCGGCCTGCGCCACCACTTCAGGGGAAAACGGCCCTTGCCAGGATGTGATGTTGAGCGGCTCGAGAATGCCTGTAGAAATCACCTGTTGGCAGAGTACTGCTGCAGAGCGTCACTGCGCAACGGTACACGCGGCTTCAGCCGCGTTTCTGAAGAAAACGCGGCTGAAGCCGAATGTATCGGTGTTGTTAGAACCGGAACTGCCCTTTGATCTCGACGAAACGCGGCGAACTGCCGGCCCCGACGAACGAACCTAACAGGCTGGTCGGAGGCCCAACGACTGCAATGCTCTTACCGAAGTTCGGGTTCGAAATATCAGACGAGGGATTGTCGAAGTTGACATGATTGAAGACGTTATAGGCCTGCGCGCCGAACTGGAAGGTGAAACGCTCCCTAATTACTACGTCCTTCATGAGAGAGAAGTCTGAATTGAAGAACCCCGGGCCGCGGAATGAATTGCGCCCGACCGTCCCGAAGCCGTTAGGCACACCGGTCACGGACTCACTCGGCGCGAATTGCGAAGTAGTGAGGCAAGCTGTATTCACCGCATTACCACAGTTTCCCCCGTTCGGGATGTTTGTCACCGCCGACCCGAGAATCGTTCCGCTGTAGTTCAATCCCGCGAGAGCGCCAAAACTGGCGCTGCCGTCGGTGATCGAGAACGGCACTCCGCTGCGCCAGAACCAAGTACTGGAGAAAGTCCAGCCACCAAAAATCATGTTCGGACCTTTTTTGAATCCGGCGTGGCGGACCAAGTCGGTGTATATCATATTGGCGCTGAAATAGTGGCGGATGTCATAATCCGCGCTTCCGTAGTTGCCGCGGATATTAAATGGGTCCTGGGGGAAAGTGATGCTCGGGTTTTGCACGATGGCGCCGAACGGCTCGTTAGACCCGCCGTTGGAGACATCGTCCAGCGCGTGACTCCAGACATAGTTCGCATTGAACGACAGCCCAGCGGCCAGACGCCTCTGCAAGCTGACCTGGAGGCCGTTGTAACTTGCCGTGCCGGCCTGGAGGTATTGCGTCACGATTCCGAACGACGGAGCAGGTACCGCAGTCGGCAATCCCGCGAAGCCGTTGGTGCAGACGGACGCCGGGCAGTATGCATTCATCCCGCCGTCGGGAACCGGTATATGTTCACCGTGCATGCCCGAATAGTTAACCGACAGCACGGTTCTGGCTCCGATGGACTGCTGAACTTCAAAGTTCCACTTGTAATAGGTAGGCGCCTCCAGACGGTTCGGGAAATTCGTGAAGCTAGGCGCGGCAAATCCGGGAACAGAAGCGGAAAGAGATTTGAAGCTCCCGCCATTTTGGAATCCCGCCAACAAGGCAGCATCGGCGGCTGCGGCGGTGGTGAAAAGGCTGCCGGGGACGCCGGGTGCCAGATTCCCGTTTCCGATAGTGAAAGGGGTAAGGCCGGGGGTGTTTAGTGCCGCCTGCCCGGCGAGCTGACCCTCGATCTCATCGGCAAAAACACCAGCGCCGGTGCGGATGACGGTCTTGTCGTTCTTGAACGGCTTCCAGGCAATCCCGATCCGGGGTTCCCACACTAAGGGCTGCGTGGATGCGTAGGCATTCTTTTGTCCCGAGAGAATCAGCTGATTGTAAGGCGTCGCGCCGCTGATGCTCGAGCCATTGAACGTACTCGCCAAACGGGAGAAACAACTCGCGTCGCAAGTCGGATTCGCGTAGTGTTCCAGGCGCAGATTGAGGGAAACAGTCAGGCTGTCCGACACCTTCCAATCGTCCGCCACATAGCCACCAAACGTCTGGAATACATAACCCTGCTCGGCCGAGCTCGGGAAATACTGAAACAGGTTGGAAGCCGCTCCCCCGCCATTGAAAAAGTTGCCTTGGCTGGTTGTAACCAAGCCGAAACGATTTTCTTCAAACGTCAGATCGGTGAGATTGTCATGAAGCCAGCTGATGCCGGCCCGGAGGGTGTGTCTCCCATGGATGTGGGAAAAGTCGTCGATAACCTGGTATTGGAAGACGCGTCGTCCCTGGGGGAAGGGGAAAAAACCGCCTTCCCATTCCGATCCTACGTCCGTGAAAGAGCCGTCGCCGAAGTTGAGAGCGGTGGGCAATGCCGACAGCTGAGCTCCTGCGTTGGCTGGGCCGAAAAAGGCCGCATAGAACAGGGCGGAGCCGTTGAACTGGTTCACGGTGTTCGGTCCGAAGGTGTGAATTTCGTTCGCCTGGGCGGAAAATTGGGGCTGGAGACTTTGTTCATTGAAGGTAGGGCTGAACGGGCTGGTGTAGGTGGGCTGGAACCCGTTGTCCCGCCAGAACCGGAAGTAGACCCGGTCTTTCTCGCTGAAACTGTGATCGACGCGGCCCTGATACTGATTTTCTCTATTCAGATTGGGGGGAGTGACTCGAAACTCAAGTGCGCAGGGAGCGCCTCCAGCCAACGTGACTCCGCTACATCCACCGCCGGGAAGGGGTGTCGCTCCGGCCGCGCCGGAGGAGCCGTTGTAGATGGCGAAAACTTGCTTGTAAAACGGAATTTCCGCGGAGTTGCCGTCCGCCGCCAGATTGGCCAGGGTTGCAGCCTGGAATTGCGGACTGGGCATGAGCGTTTGGTTGGCCGCCGTGGGAAGAACGTTGCGAACACCTTCGTAATCGAAGTCGAAGAAGGTCTTGTTCTTCTTGATCGGACCGTTTACGTTGACTCCCCACTGGTTGAAATTGTTGAAAGGCGTCGGCGAACCAACCGAATTGGCAAAGAATTGGTTGGCATTCATCGCACGGCCGTTCCACATGTAAACCTCGGATCCGTGGAACTGGTTCTGCCCCGATTTCGTGATATAAGCAACCTGCGTCCCGGCGTACTGCCCATACTGCGCCGAGTAGGCGTTGTTGATGACGTTTGCTTCCGCGATATCATTTGCGCCAAGCGTCAAATTAGACGCGCCGCTGTTGTTGAGGTTCAGAAAGGGATCGTTGTAGTTCTGGCCGTTGATGGTGAACAGGTTGGACGTTCCCGGCATTCCATTGGCCGAGAAGTTTCCGTAGCCCGATTGCGTGTTCATCACGACTCCGGCGACAGTCTGCGCGATGGCGGTGAGGTCGCCACCCGGATTGGGCAGGTCCTGAATCGCCTCCGCCGAGAAGTTTGTGGTGTCGTCGGCATTCTCGGTCTGAAGTACCGCCGCAGCCTCAACTACTTCCACCGTCGTATTCGGACCGCCGCCGACTTTCAGCTGGATATCGACCGGTGTCGGCGACCCCGCGACGACATTGATAGCCGAGCGCTCCGCGCCTTGGAAGCCACTGGCGGTGACGGCGATCTTGTAAGCGCCGGGCACTGTAAACGCGAACTTGTAACTCCCTTCCGCGTTTGTGGTAGACATCTGCGCCGCACTGGTGTTGACGTTGGTCAACGTGACAGACGCGTTGGGTACCGCGGCGCCGCTTGGGTCCGTAACGGTTCCCGTCACTTCGCCTGCAGTAATCGACTGGGCGGAAGACTGGGGCGCACAGAGAAAGGAAACGCCAAGAATCGTGAGAAAAGCAGCAGCCACTTTGCGGTAGCGCGTGGCGCGGCTCGAGATTGCCGTAGGTGTCATGGCCGACAGATATTGCAAGTCATCCGCCATTGGGATGGACAATAAACCCTTTTGAAACATTTAGTTAGCTTCTTCTGCCTAATCTTGATTCCAAATTTGGAAGATTACGCCCCATTTTGGGCCACGGAATATACGCAAAACCGTTTCTGCCTAAATGCGGTTGTCAAGTATTTTGGGGCGAACCAGCATTCAGAACCGTTGGCCTATCGACTCGGCCAGAGCGAGCAATTCAGCCTCTTTGAGGGCTTGCCCGACCACCTGTAACCCGGTTGGCAAACTACTAGTACTAAAGACATTGACAGTGCGGGGAGACCCAGAACATTGAAGGGTCGGACGAACCGCGTAGAAGCCAGGCGAACGTCCTCGCCACTCGCTTTCTCCTGCCCAATCAGAGGGGCCGGAATCGGTGTCGTGGGGGTGAAAATGACGTCGACGCGTTCCCAAAGCTCCGACCAGCGTTTTTGAAGGAGCCTCCGCAGCCGTTGGGCGTCGATGTAGTCGGTGGCGGAAACCAGCCGGCCCTGTTCGACAAGTGCCAGCACATCCGCGCCGAAGTCCTCGCGCCGGTTGAGGTAGCGCTGCAACACGGCGGAAGCCTCACACAGCAGAATCACTCTGCCTACGGTGTTGATCGCGGCCGGATCGGGCACCTGGATGGGAACGAGACGCGCGCCGAGCGTCTCCGCAGCACGCAGCGCTCGATCGAACGCCGCTTCGACTTCAGGGGCGAGCCGTTCTTTGAAGAAGTTCTCCGGCACGCCGATTCTGCGCCCGGCAGTCGCGGCATCCGCCGCTCGGAAGCCGGTGATGGCACTCATGACAAGCGAGGCGTCACGAACGGTTCGAGTGAGCGGGCCCACATGGTCCAGCGAATAGGCGAGCGGAAATACTCCCCAGCGGCTCACTCGTCCATAGGTCGGCTTGAGCCCGACGCATCCGGCTGACGTTGAGCGCAGCACCATAGGTCGACTTGTCCTCCGATAAGGTGACCATGGAGCTTCGCCAGTGGCCAAGAGGCCGGTACCCGAATCGACCCGCCTGTATCGGTGCCCATCGCGAAGAAAACCAGGTCCGCCGCAACCGCCGCGCCCGATCCGCCGCTCGACCCGCCCGGGATCCTTTCGGGGTCGTGCGGATTCCGAACGGCGCCGAAATGCGGATGGTTATTGGTGATCCCGTAGGCGAATTCGTGCATGCCGGTCTTGCCCATGAGCACGGCTCCGGCCTCGGTCAGTTTTCGGTAGACCCCGGAATCGCTGTCGGTAATTCGTTCGGCGAAGATTTTCGATCCACAGGTCGTGCGGATTCCGCGCGTCGCGAAAAGGTCTTTCAACCCGTAGGGGATGCCGTGGAGCGGGCCGCGATCGATCCCGCGCGCGAGATCTTCATCGGCTCGCCTGGCCTGCTCGAGCGCGAGATCCTCGGTGATGGTGATGAAGGCGTTGAGCCGCGGCTGCGATTCGCGAATGCGGCGAAGAGACTCCTGGGCGAGTTCGACCGCCGAGATCCTGCGCGCGCGGAGTTCGGCGGCGCTTCTTCGATTGTCAACAAGGGTTGAAGACCGCGGCGGGTTCGTCTTCGGGAGTGAGTTGCTCGGCAATTCGATGAAGTTCTTCGAGTATCGGCATCACGCTCTAATATAAGCGAGAGTGCTCAATCTGCTTTTCGTCTACGGGACGCTGCGGAGCGAATTCGATAACCGGTACGCGCGATTGCTGCGCTCGCAGGCGGAACTTGTAGGGCGCGCGACCGTTCCCGGATCGATCTGTCGCGTCAATCATTATCCGGCTTTCAGGCCGGCATCAGCCGGAGAAGTGCATGGCGAGTTGTACCGCCTCAACGATCCCGAGACAACACTGAGGGCTCTGGATGAGTACGAGGGACCAGAATTCGAACGGGTGGTGGTGAATGGGGCGTGGATTTATCAGTTCCGGAGCGAGCCGCCTGAGAATTCCCGAATCGCCTCCGGGGATTTCTGCGTTCCATGAGATTTTCGGGGCGCTTGCCGCATGAGATGCGTCCCAACGCGCTCACCGAGCTGTTGCGGGCGAAGCGTCAGAGCGGTGCACGCATTCTCGATTTAACGGAATCCAATCCGACGCACGCGGGGATCGAGTATCCCGTTGGTTTTCTCTCCAGCCTGGCAGCGGAAGCGGCGGTGCGTTATGAGCCGGAGCCTTTCGGTTTGCTTTCAGCGCGCGAAGTCATCGCCCGGGAGTATGCCGCTCAGGTCGATCGCGTCGTGATGACAGCGAGCACGAGCGAAGCCTATTCGTGGCTGTTCAAGCTGCTGTGCGATCCCGGGGATGAGGTGCTCGTACCGCGACCGTCGTACCCGCTGTTCGACTATCTCGCCGCATTCGAATCGGCAACGGTGCGGCACTACGGTCTGTTTTACGACAAACCAGGATGGTTCATCGATTTTCATACGATCGAGCGCGCGATCAACGACCGCACCCGGGCGATTGTGCTGGTGAATCCGAATAATCCGACCGGACACTTCCTGCGCCGTCACGAACTGGCTCAACTGACCGCCTTTGGACTGCCGATCATCTCTGACGAAGTGTTTCGCGATTATCGACTGCAGCCTGCTCCCGATAGTGTGTTGACCCTCCAGGGCGTGGATGAAACTCTGGTCTTCACGTTGAACGGTCTTTCGAAAACGGTCGGGCTTCCGCAAATGAAGCTGGCGTGGATGATCGCGAACGGTCCCCCGGATCAGGTGCGGGAAGCTCTGGGGCGGCTCGAGATCATTGCCGATACTTACCTTTCGGTGGGCACTCCGGTGCAGTGCGCGCTTACGTCGTTGCTGCAGCTGCGCGGACCCGTGCAGCGGCAGATTATCGACCGGCTGCGCGTCAATTTGCAGACGCTGGGCACATCCGGAGTGGAGGCCGGGTGGTACGCGACAGTTCGAGGGCTGGAAGAAGGCGCCGAGATCCGTCTGCTTCGCGACCGTGACGTTCTCGTGCAGCCTGGGTACTTTTACGATTTCGAGAGTCCCGGTTATATCGTGATCAGCCTGCTGACGCCGCCGGATGTTTTCAGGGAAGGTATTGGACGACTTCGATCCGGCTGAATCCTTCTTCCACGGAAGGCGGCACGAGCTTCGCCGCCATCAGATCGAGCACGTGATTCGGGACCAACCGGGAACGGGACGAATTGCGGATTCTGCACACGTCGAGAGGAACTTCGAAAAACAAGGCTTCGATGTTGCAAGCGTGTCTTTGCGCGAGCCTGATGAACGGGCGTCGATCCGGTCGGGTGAGATTGGTCGCGTCTATGTATGTGAGGGGCCGCAGCAGCTCGATGCGCTGTTTCAGGAGATAACGCATAGCGGCGAAGACGCGGGCGTGGATGGTCTGGTCGGTTTCGTCGTCGGCTAGTTGGAGGCGCATGGCGTCGCTCGAAATGGGATGCGCGCCCAGATTGGCGAAGTAGGTCGACTTACCCGATCCGGGGAGTCCGACGGCGAGGATTATTCTCGGCTTGACGGGGACATGCGGCGATAGCCGCGTCTCTTCGGTCACGAGCGCGAACGCGGCTGTCGCCGCATGTCCTTACACCACATACCGGCCCGCGTTGAGCAGGCGTTCGGCGATGCGTTCCCGCAGCGCGATGGTGTCGACTGGTTCGTATTTTACGAACCGCCGCAGGATGGCCATATTGGCGCGCAGGGCATCGCCCTCCGAACACGCCGCGAGGATGGGACGGGCGAACATCTCGATACGAGCCATCGCGTCCGTAAGCAGAACGGCGCATATCTCGGCGGCATTCGCGTTCTTCCGCGAACGAAGCTGAGCAGACTCCATGGCGAAAGTCTCCATGATAACGTCCGCAATCCCGGCCACAACTTCCTGGTGGTTTTCCAATTCAAGCCCGTATTTTTCGAACGCCAGCGCCATCAAAAACAGCCCGATTTTCTTCGCGTTTGAAACCAATCCGCCACTCACCGGCGGACCGGAGAGAACTTCATCCATCAATCCCCTGGCCGCCTTGACCAAACCGAGGCGTCCCTGCTGCGCGCGCTTGAAGAGCATGCCCGTAATCAGCAGCCGGTTGATCTCGTTGGTGCCTTCGAAGATGCGATTGATGCGCGAATCGCGATACGCGCGCTCGACCGCGTAATCCTGGTGATAACCGTAGCCCCCGTGGATCTGGACGCCTTCATCGACGACATAATCGAGCATCTCGGACGCGCAGACTTTGATGATGGAGCACTCAGCGGCGAACTCTTCGACGGCTTTCATCAAACCTTTACCGCCCACAA
>Ga0209167_10001285_pt1 | contig 15101 bp, 14 predicted proteins | sample Coa_R1_9_FD_187154 | JGI IMG/M metagenome (GOLD analysis project Ga0209167, IMG submission 187154) | Surface soil microbial communities from Centralia Pennsylvania, which are recovering from an underground coalmine fire - Coalmine... | ecosystem: Environmental > Terrestrial > Soil >... | reverse complement strand
GCTTTGCCTTTGTGACCGTAACTCTTCTGTTGTCCGGGATGGTCTGGAACCGCGCCATCGACCTGGAGATCATCGGGGAATTGAATCGGGTCACGGCCTGGCTGGTCGGCTCCTGGCTGGCTTTCCGTCTGATTGATCTGACGATCCGGGGACAGATTTTGGCCGCCTTCCGCGCCAACATCTTTGCCGCGCTCTTCTGGGTAGAAATCATTCTGCTGGGAGTGGCCTTCTGGAAGCTGCGGGAATCAGTAACTCGGAACAGTCCGCGGACCATGTTTTACGCGGCGCTGCTCGCCTGCCTGGGAGGAATGCTATACCGGTTTGATCCGACGACCACGGCCTTCCAGCCGAAACCGGGAGCGATTTATTTTCCGAGCGCCATCGAACTTCTGATCTCGGTGGGATTCATGTCCATCGGGGTCGCCATCTTTATCGTTCTGGCCAAGCTGCTGCCCATCCTGCCGGCGCCGTTGAGCACGTGGCGGGCGATGGAGGCCGAGCGGGCCAGAACGCGGGCTCCATATTTCGGGTTGAAAACTGGGACCGGGCATTTCGCCGCCGGAGACTGAAGAACGACTGAAACTTCATACTCGCAGGTAAAACTATGGCACGCATCACGATTGATCCGATCACACGAATCGAAGGGCATCTCCGCATTGATGTCGAAGTGGACAACAACACCGTCAACGACGCCTGGGCGTCATGCACCATGTGGCGCGGCATCGAGAAGATTCTCCGCGGACGCGACCCGCGCGACGCGTGGTTGTTCACCCAGCGTTTCTGCGGAGTCTGCACCACGGTGCATGCCATGGCCAGCGTGCGCTCGGTAGAAGACGCGCTGCAGCTGGAGATTCCGGTGAACGCGCAGTACATCCGGAACCTGATTCTCATCGCCCATGCGCTGCACGATCACATCGTTCATTTCTATCAACTGTCGGCGCTCGACTGGGTGGACGTGCTGCAGATCCCCAAGGCGGATCCAGCCGCAACCTCGAAGCTGGCCGAGACGCTTTCGCCCTGGACGGGCAATTCGCGCAACGAACTGAAAGCGGCGCAGGATCGGGTCAACGCGGTGGCCAGCAGCGGACAACTGGGAATCTTCCAGAACGGATACTGGGGGCATCCCGCGATGCGTCTGTCTCCGGACGTGAACCTTCTGGCGTTCTCGCATTACATCCAGGCGCTCGAATATCAGCGCAAAGCCCTGCAAGTGGTCGGCATGCTGGGATCGAAGACTCCGCACGTGCAGAATCTGACCGTCGGCGGCGTTGCCAATGCCATTGATCCCGACAGCCAATGGGCAATCGGCGTAGAAAGGCTAGCCGCGATCGGGCAATTGCTTCAGGAAGTCGCGCAATTCGTGCAACAGGTTTATTTCGTTGATGTTTGTGCGGTGGCTGCCATGTATCCCGAGTGGTTCAAGATCGGCAGCGGCGTGCGCAACTACCTGGCGGTGCCGGATCTGCCGCTCGACAGCAAAGGCACGACCTATGATCTGCCCGGCGGCTATATTCACGAAGCAGACCTCGCCGGTGTGAAGAGCTTCCGGACGGCCGCCGATCCGATCTTCCGTCAATCCGTCACCGAGGATGTGATTCACGCCTATTACCAGGGCGATAAGCCGCTGCATCCGTGGAAGGGAGAGACCGAGCCGGAATTTACCGGCTGGAACGGCGACAAGAAGTACTCCTGGGTTAAGGCTCCGCGTTATAACGGAGAACCGGCACAGGTCGGTCCGTTGGCGCAGGTGCTGATTGGATATGCCCAGGGGCATCCGCTGACACGGAAATATACTGATCTCGCGATTGAGAAAATCGCCGCCATCGGCGGCGTACGCGCGACGCCGGCCGCCCTGCACTCAACTCTGGGCCGGCATGCCGCGCGCGCCATCCGCGCCTGCATGTTAGCGGAACTCGCGCAGAAACATCTGGCACTGCTCACTGAGAATATCGCCAAGGGCGATTATTCCGTCTACAACCAGCCGGTGTTTCCGGATCACGAAGTGGAAGGCGTCGGCACGCATGAAGCGCCTCGCGGCACGCTCTCGCACTGGATCGTGATCAAGGACGCGAAGATCAAGAACTACCAGGCCGTGGTGCCTTCGACCTGGAACGCCAGCCCGCGCGACCACGCCGGCAGCCACGGACCGTATGAGGCTTCCCTGCTGCACACTCCAATGGCTCGGCCCGAGGAGCCGCTGGAGGTGATCCGGACGATTCACTCATTCGATCCCTGCATGGCCTGTGCGTGCCACGCCTTCGACCCGGCCGGCCGTCGCATCACTCAGGTCAAAGTGCTGTAAAGAAGGTCCTATGAAGAATGTTCTGATCGGCGGCATCGGCAATGTTCTGCTCGGAGACGACGGAATCGGTCCGTACTGTCTCGGCATGCTCGAGGCCGCGTATGAATTCGAGGCCGGCGTCGAGATGGTTGACTTGGGGACGCCGGCCCTCGATCTGGTGGACAACATCTCGGGCAGGGATGCGATCATCTTCATCGATTCCGTCACCACCGGCGCGGCCGCGGGAACAGTGACGCTTTTTCACAAGGCGGACATTGTTCGACAAGGGGCCTCGCCACGCATGAATACGCACTCCCCCGCGCTGGTAGACACGCTTCTCGGAGCGGAGTTTCTTGGAGTCTGCCCCACGAACGTCCTGCTGGTGGGAATCGAGGCAGAATCGTTCGACGCCGGCTGCGCGTTGAGCCCTTTGGTCGGCGCCTCGGTTACGCGCGTCCTCGATGAGGTCCTACGCGAACTGGATCGCCTCGGTGTCGAGTACCGTCTTAGAAGCAATCCCCAGGCTACCGCGATCTGGTGGGAATCAGAAGTACCTGCCTCTGCCTCTGTGTGATTCCAGTCCCACCGAAACGTTCGTAATCCCGAAACTTCAGCTCGTCACCGTCACGAAGTGCGGTGACCCCCATCACAGCGGCTGGGCGCGAAATTGTTGAAAATTTAAATCGAGCACGGAAGTAGTGCTGCAATCTTACGCATGCAACCATCCTCGTCCGGTGAGCCGCGATCGCTTTCGCAACACGCAAGGATTGCGAAGAAGCCGCCGGCCTGGAAGCGGTGCAAACCTTGATCAAGGAGAAAAGAGTAATCATGAAGACTCATAAACTGTTTGTTCTCATTACGGCCATTGCAGTGGCTTTGTTCACTTTGATTCCGAGCCTTTCCTGGGCAGAGGACGGAGCAACGATCTACAAGGCGAAATGCGCCGCCTGCCACGGAGCAGATGCGGCTGGCAAACCGGCTGCCAAGATCCCGAGCCTGATCGGCGACGACGCGAAGAAGGCTTCGGATGAGGCTCTGGCGAAGAGCATTGCTGAAACCGGCAAGCATCCCGCCGGCGTCAAGAGCGTTCCGGCCGATGACGTGAAAGCCGTGGTCTCTTACATTCGCAGCCTGCAGAAGTAAGGGCGGGTTTGTGCAGTAGAGCGCTGCTCGTGACGCGATCAACTGGAAAACGATGACGGCGCGACGGCGCAGGGAGATTCAGGATTGTCGGCGCTTCCGCTCGGTGCCCTACGGCACCGATCCCCCCAGAAGCTGGCCGCCCGTTTGGTCTCCCTCGTCAAATCGAGCGGATTGCCGGGGCCGGTTCCATGAGAGTCCGCCTCGGCCATCTTCTCGCGGACGGACTGCCGAGCCCGGTCTGGCAGACGTTGACTCTGTCTCTCAAGAAGCCTCAACGCCGATCCACACTCCCGCCCCAGGCGCCCGCCCGCAAGAAAACCAAGGAGCAAGTATGAGCAAGGCACTGTTGTATGACGCCACAATGTGCATCGGGTGCAAGCAGTGCGAGAGCGCATGTGCCGAGCAAAACAAGCTGCCCTATGACGATACGGTGGCGGCGGAATCGGAACAGTCAGCGCATAAATTCACCGTGGTCAAGACGATGGACGGCAAGTTCATGCGCCGGCTGTGCATGCACTGCGAAACTCCGGCCTGCGCCTCAGTCTGCCCGGTTGGGGCCCTTCACAAAACGAAGGAGGGGCCGGTGGTTTACGACGTCTGGAAATGCATTGGCTGCCGTTACTGCATGACGGCCTGCGCCTTCAGCCAGCCGAAATACGAATGGAACGCGCTCAACCCGCGGGTTCGCAAGTGCATCATGTGCCCGGATCGCATCGCCGCCGGCAAGCAGACCGCCTGCGCGGAGATCTGCCCCACCGGCGCTACCAAGTTCGGGGAGCGCGAGGATCTGATCAAAGAGGCGAAACAACGTTTCGCGGACAATCCCACAAACTACATCCCCCGCATTTACGGCCTGACTGAGGTCGGTGGCACATCGGTCCTGATCATCTCCGACGAAAACCCCGAGCAGTACGGATATCTGTCCGCGGCGAAGGTCGGTGACACTCCGATGCCGGAGTACACCGGAAAAGTGATGGAGAGAATTCCGGACTTCATCCCCGTCTGGTCGCTGGTGTTGGGGGGAATCTACTGGATTTCGCACCGCCGGGAAGAAGTTGCAGCGGCCGAGGCAGCCGAGGAAAAAGCGAAACAGGGGGGTGAGTGATGAAGATCAAACTTACATTCTGGCGGGTCGTGTTCGCTGTAATCATGACCCTGGGAATCTACTCCACGATCATCCGCTATTTCCGCGGCCTGGGCGCAGTTTCGAACATGTCGGACCAATTCCCGTGGGGATTCTGGATTGGCTTCGACTGCCTGTGTGGCGTCATGCTGGCGGCCGGCGGCTTCTGCATCGTGGGCGCCGTCTACCTGTTCAACGTGGAGAGCCTGCATAGCGTGGTTCGTCCCGCCGTGCTGACTGCGTTCCTCGGGTATGTGCTATTCATCGTCGGGCTGCTGTTCGATCTGGGCCGCCCGTGGTTCATATGGCACCAGCTGATCTACATGAACCCGCACTCCGTGATGTTCGAAGTCGGCATGTGCGTCATGACTTATACGACCGTGCTCTTCTTTGAGTTTCTTCCGAACGTCTTCGAACGTTTCAATCTGAATTGGCCGACCAAGATCATCAAGAAAATCTATCCGGTGCTGATCGTGCTGGGCATCCTGCTTTCGACGCTTCATCAGAGTTCGCTGGGCTCCCTGTATCTGATCATGCCCAGCAAGCTGCATCCGTTCTGGTACTCCCCTGCGTTGCCCTTCTTCTTCTTCGGCTCCGCCGTTGCGGTGGGACTGGCAATGACCATCTTCGAGTCCACGCAGAGCGCGAAGGCTCTCGGGCGGCAACTCGAACTATCAGTGCTGGTCCGCCTCGGGGGCGCATTGCTGGTCGCACTCTGGGTCAACGCCCTGTTGCGGTTCGAGGACTTTTTTCATCGTGGACTGCTGGGCCAAATCATCAAGCCCAGTTATGAAGCCTACTTTCTATGGCTTGAACTGACTCTGTCATTCGTCATTCCGATTACGTTGCTGAGCTTTAAGAAGGTCCGGCTATCTCCCAGCGGACTATATCTGGCCTCCGTCATCAGCTTGTTTGGATTCATCACCAACCGGCTGAACGTTGCTCTGATCGGCTTCGAGACCTATGTCGGACACCACTACGTACCGAAGTGGACTGAGTTCTCGGTGACTTTGATGATTGTCGCCATGGGCTTCTTCCTGTTCGGAGTAGCGGTTAAGTACCTTCCGATTTTCCCGGAAGAGAAGCCCACGGAACGCTTGCTGCGCCAGTTGAAACCTGAAGCGCTGGTTGGCACCCCGGTGTTGACCCATGCTGGAGACTGAACCCAACCGCGGCGTGGTGCGCTGGAGGCGGTTAACCGGAAGTGTTGGCGCGAAGCTGATCGGTTCCTTGCTGGCGGTGATGCTGATCATCTTCGCGCTGCTCGGCTACCTCACCATCGGACTCCATCAGCGTGATCTGGTGGCGGCGCGGTTGGCCAACGCCGAGCGCGTCAGCGACATCATCAAGCGCAGCACGACCTACTACATGCTGCAGAACGACCGTGAGGGTCTTTACCGCACGATTCAAACCATCGCGGGCGAACCGGGCACAGTTCAGGTGCGAATACTGGATGCCAGCGGAGGCATCCGCTATTCCACGGACCGCTCAGAGGCTGTGACGCCCGGGATGACGACGGGTAAGGCCAGCGAGTCAACTGAGGCCCCGTGCCCGGAGTGCTTCCTCTACCTCGGATCACAAGCTCGCCTGAATCCGGCGAACCGGCTACGGATCTATCGGAGCCGGAACGGAAACCGCGTCCTCGGAGTGACGACTCCGATCGAGAATCAGCCCGCTTGCTCAAATGCTTCGTGCCATGCTCATCCGCCGGGGCAACCGGTGCTGGGTCTGCTCGAAACCAATCTGTCACTGGCGCAGGCCGACGCGCAACTGGCGGCCAGCAGCGAGCGCATCTTGTCCTACATGGCGGCTGCGGTTTTCACCGTCGCGTGGCTCAGCTGGCTCTTCGTATGGAGAGTAGTACACAAGCCAATTCAGGCTCTAAAGAAAGGCACGGAACATTTATCGCGAGGCGATCTGGGCTACCAGATCAACGTTCAATCGAGGGATGAAGTCGGTGAACTGGCCGCGTCCTTCAACGACATGAGCCGGCAGCTGAACACGGCGAATGACCAACTGCTGACGTGGGCCAGGACTCTGGAAGACCGCGTCCTGCAGAAAACGGTCGAACTGCAAAATGCGCACAGCCATGTCCTGCACGTCGAAAAAATGGCCTCCCTTGGAAAGATGGCCGCCGTAGTGGCTCATGAAGTCAACAATCCGCTGTCAGGAATTCTGACCTACGCCAAGCTGCTGCGGAAGTGGGTGGCCACGGGTCAAATCGAGCAAAGAAAACGGGACGATGCCATCCAATGCCTGGACTTGATCGCCAACGAGAGCCGGCGTTGCGGAGAGCTCATTAAGAACCTGCTCAGTCTTTCCAGAAGCGCACCGATGAACGTGCAACCCACCGCCATCGAGCAGATCGTTGACCGCTGCCTCCTCCTGATTCGGCATCAGATGGAACTGGCTGGGATCGAGCTGCAGGTGGATCTTGCTCCCAACCTACCATTAGTCCCCTGCGACGCCTCGCAGATTGAACAGGTTCTGCTGGCGCTGATGATGAACGCCGTTGATGCGATGGCCCATGGCGGAACGTTGTGGCTGGCGGCGCGGCTGAGTTCCGACGGGCACGAGGTTGCGATTGAGGTGCGCGATGACGGCACCGGGATTGCGCCAGACATTCTTCCCCAGATTTTCGAACCTTTCATGACCACCAAGGAGACGGGCCGCGGAGTCGGTCTCGGACTGGCCATCAGCCGCGGCATCGTGGAGCGGCATCGCGGCCGCATCATGGTGGACTCGGAATTGGGTCGAGGCACCACATTTACGGTGTCGCTGCCGGTGCAGTTCCATGAGACCGGCGCTGCGCCGGAGCCGAAGGCAACACTTCCCGAACCAATTACAAGCGAGGTGACGCTGTGACCATACCAGGAAAATTGCTGGTTGTAGACGACGAACTGAGCGTGCGTGACTCCTTGAGCAGGTGGTTTCAGGAAGAAGGATACGAAGTCGTGACCTGCGAGAACGCGAGTGACGCACTCACTCAATTGGCGCGCCAGCGCTGGGATGCAGCCCTCGTGGACATCAAGATGCCGGGCACGGACGGTATTGAACTGCAGCGCAGAATGCACGAGATTGATCCGGAATTGCTGGTGATCATGATGACCGGCTATGCCTCGGTTGAAACCGCCGTGGCTGCCTTGAAAAATGGCGCCTACGATTACGTGACCAAGCCCCTCGATCCGGACGACATCGCTCACCTGGTGAAAAATGCGATCTCTCACAGACGGGTTGCGCTGGAAAACGAGAGATTGCGGGAGGCCGTCGTGGAAACGAGCCGGCCAGGAGATTTGATTGGACAGAGCGCGGCCATCCGAAAAGTTCTTGAGGCGATAGACACTGTCGGTCCCACGGACGCGACAGTTCTGATCACCGGCGACAGCGGAACCGGCAAGGAACTGGTCGCGCGAGCCATTCATCAGGCCAGTCAGCGCAGGTTTCATCCGCTGGTGGCGATTCACTGTGGCGCATTGACCGAGACCTTGCTTGAGAGCGAGCTGTTCGGCCACGAAAAGGGAGCATTCACTGGGGCACAGTATCGCAAGAAGGGCAAGTTTGAGATCGCCGAGGGCGGCACGATCTTTCTCGATGAGATTGGAGACATCTCCCTGAAGACGCAGACCGATCTGCTGCGCGTCCTGCAGGAGCGGGAGATTACCAGAGTCGGCGGCAACCAGATCATCAAGGTGGACTTCCGCTGCATCGCCGCTACCAACAAGGACCTGGAGAAGCTGATTGAGAAAGGCAAATTCCGGCCGGATCTGTTCTATCGGCTGAATGTGTTCCGCATCGAATTGCCGCCGCTGAGCGCCCGCCGCGAGGACATCCCGTTGCTGGTGAATCACTTCGTGCACAAGTTTTCGTTATCCATGAACAAGCGCATCTCTCGAGTCTCGCCCGAGGCGATGGAGCAACTGCAACAGCAGCCATGGATGGGCAACGTACGCGAGCTTGAGAATGCGGTGGAGCGCGCCATGGTTGTGGGTCGAGAGCCTGAGCTTCAGCAGAGCGACTTCATCTTCAAGACCGCGGCGGCGGAACCGGGCAGAACGCTTGAGGAAATGGAGCGCGCGCATATTCTGCACATCGTCGACGAATGTGGAGGCAACCAGAGCCGCGCCGCCGAACTCCTCGACATTGACCGGGTCACGCTGTATCACAAGCTGAAACGCTACGGCTGGACCCGCCCCGTCCCCAAGCTGGAAGAAACCACCCGATGAAGGGGCGCCATGAGACTGTTGCAACTGCTCCCGATCGGGAATGTGGACAGTGAACTACTGACAGAACTGCGGCACGCCCTGTCGCGGGCGATTGGAACACCCTGCCGGATTCTCCCTGCCCGGCTTGACCCCGAATTCGCCTTTCACAGCGAGCGCCAGCAGTATCATTCATCGGAAATCCTTCGCCACATGCAGAGCTTCGCTACGGACGAGTCGTGCCGGGTATTGGGAGTCGCTGCCGTAGATCTCTACATTCCAATCCTCACTTACGTCTTCGGTGAGGCTCAAATGGGCGGCCCGTGTGCGGTGCTCTCCACGCATAGATTGCGGCAGGAGTTCTACGGACTGCCCGGCGACCCGGAAGTTCTGCTCCAGCGCACGATCAAGGAAGCGATCCACGAAATAGGACACACCCTCAATCTGACTCACTGCCAGGAATACAGCTGCGCCATGGCATCGTCCCATGCGGTCGAGTGGATTGATCTCAAAGAAACTACATTCTGCGGCAACTGCCGAATCGCCATCAATCCTCGCTCCCGTGATTTCCTTCTCCGCGGCTGACAGCTGACAGCATCCTTCCCTATACACAAACCAACGCCCGGAGCGTGAAGCTCCGGGCGGAAGATGTGAGTGGCTCTCTCTCAGCGGAGCGCAGGGCATGCTTTCCCGCGCTCCGCGAACGAGCCTTATGACAGGAAGAATTCCTTGGCCAGTTCGAGCCATTTATCGTCGGGCAGATGCGAGGCCACGTTGCTCACCGCGACGCCGCCATCCTGGGCAAGGGCGCCGAGAGGAGTCGGCATGCGCAGCTGCAGGCGGGCTGCGGCTTCGTCCATCCAGCGGCGGGCGAGCGCGCCTCCGAGCAGATTGCGGAAGCTGGTCTTGGCGTCGGGAGCCTCGACCGTCATCAGCCAGCCATCGCCGTAAGGATCGCGCAACGCGAGTTTCGGATCACGAACTACGGCTTCGTTGATATCCGTAACGCTGCCCTCGATCGGAGAAACGATCTCGGCGGCGTGTCCGTCACGGTGGATCGTGCATACCTTCTGCCCCTGCCGGATCCATTGGCCGCGCGCCGGCAGCGTAATGCTCTCAACTTTGCCCGTCAGCTTGGAGGCAAAGTCGTCCATGCCCACGCGTACGAGCTTCGGGCTCTCGCTCAACGCCCAGGTGTGCCCCGGGTGATAGCGCAGATTGTCGGGAACTGCGAAACCACCGACCAGCGCCGGACGCAGACGCGGAATTGCATCTGCGCGGTGCCGGGCTTCATAAGCGTGCAACGCCGGTTTCCGGCCGGCGTTGCGCGTGCGGAAATAATCAATCAGCAGGAAAGTACCGAAAGTGATGAGAACCAGTAGGACTGTCATAAGTCACCTCGTCGGAGGGCCATCTTGCGAGCCGCTCACATATTGCTTAAGGCAATCGCCGGGCCAAATTGGGGATGAAGTGTAAGCCGTTCGCTTGGTTCTGCAACCTGCGGTGAATGAAGATGTTGCGGACCCAACCGCAGAACGGGGAACACCACGGGTGCAGCCTACTGCGCTTTTCGTTGCTGCACATCGCAACGATTCCAGTGCTGCATTATTGAGCACGGGCTGCCGGGCCACTGCCAGTCAGTAACTTAGCAGTGAAAATCGAGGTGATGATTTCTGCCACGGCAAAACTGAAAAATGCAACACGGTCTCTGGCCGGAAACAACTGGGCGCACTGCGCAGGAGTTCATCGGTCGCGGGCCTCGCGCATCGTGGACCCTAACCGCGAAGAATGACCTCTGCCGCCTCGCCGGGCGGGTCCGTGCGTCAAGCCAAAGCATAGAGATACTCAACCAGAGAACGCACCGCTCCATCAATGCCCTCAACCTTTGGATTCGTCGAATCGATCAGATAGTACTCGTTCGGAGCATGCGCGCCGGTTCCGTGTCCCAGCCCAAAGTGTCCAGCGGGAAGATTGAGCGGTTCGGAAGTGAATATGTACCCGGGCCAGGAACCAGCCGATCGCGGCCACAGCCCAGGATTAAGACCTAACTTGCGATAAGTCGCAACTTGCGCCTGGATCAGCTTTGAATCGGGCGAGGTTTGTGTTGGATCGTAGCCGCCGCTCATATTGACCTCGATATCGCCGAAGCCGTGTTTGGCAAGATGATCTTTCAGAAGCGCCAGTGTTCCGGCAGCCGTCATGTCAGGCACCAATCGCATGTCAATCTTCGCCACAGCGCGATGCGGCAGGATGGTCTTGCCGCCGGGGCCTGTATATCCAGCTACCAGGCCCTCGATGTTGATCGTGGGCTTGGATTCAAGCAGCACGAGGGCGTCAAGCCAGTTTTTGTCGTGCACCCAATGCTCGGCGCCCAGCTGCTGTTTCACCATGGCTTCGCTACGGCGAGCGGCGGCATCCTGAATCATCTTCATCTGAGCCGAAGTAAGCGGCTTGGCCTTGTCAAAGAAGCCAGCAACCGCGGGCGTGTGTCCATCGGCCTCCACCAGCGTGTTCAGGGCTTGCACCAGATGCCACGTGGGGCTGTCTAGCTGCGCTTCAAGGCTGGAGTGAACGTCATGTTTGGGGCCGCGACCCCAGCGCTCCCCGCTGGACACAAGCTCGAGTTCGACCACGCCCTTAGCGCCCAGCGTTATTTCCACGTTCCCATTCGCGTCCTGACCGGCTTCGGGCATGAAAACGCCAGTGCATTTCTTCAAGGCGGCGGTAACTTTGGGCTGGCGGACGACTTCCGGAAAGTGGGGAGAACCAATCTCTTCTTCGCCCTCACAGACCAGCACGAGATTCACCGGCAGCTTTATTCCCGCTGCTTTGAAAGCGTGAAGAGCGCCGAGGAACGCCGTCTCAGGACCCTTCTGGTTCACCGCGCCCCGACCGACGCAGATCTTGCCCAATCCTTCCTTGTCCACGATCCGCCCTTCGAGCGGCGGCGAAGTCCACTCGGAGGGATCGAACTGTTTCACGTCATACATGAAATAGATGCCAACGGTGGTTGCCGCGCCGGCATCGAGAGTGCCAAAGACCCCGGGCTTGCCCGAGGTCGGCAAAATTTCGACATTGGCGAATCCGGCCTCGTGAGCAAGCTGCGCCATATACTCGGGACCCTGCGGATAGTTGCGGTTCTCGGCTGCGATCGAAGGCAGAGCGATCCAGTCCTGCAGTCGTTTCACATTCTCATCATGCATCTTCGGTATCTGGCTGAGCACCGACTGAAGGCCGGCATCGTCTGCAGGGAAAGCCGAGATTGGCAATGCAGAGAAGGCAACTCCAGCAAGTCCGCCATAGATGAACTCACGACGATTGAAAGCGCTACGGCCGCCGTCAGACATGTCTCCCCTCCAATAGTCGAATTTTGCGACGGCCATCATAACAGTTGACGGCTGTACTGCCAGCGATCTTTTCTGACAGACGTCTTGGCCGTTACCAACCCATTTGCCGCATTCGCTCCAGAATGAGTCCGCTGTAGCGATTCATGCGCTCGGGCCTTCGCTTCAGAGGTGCCGGCAGAATGGCAGCGAGCCGCGCGGCCTGTTCCCGGTTGATATTCCGGGGCTCGGTTCCATCGAAGTAACGACACGCCGACTCCGCACCATAGATACCGGGACCCCATTCAACCACGTTGAGATAAATCTCCAGAATGCGCCGCTTGCCGAGGACGAATTCGGCCACGGGTACGAGTGTGAACTCGGCTCCCTTGCGAAGAACAGAGCGCCCGGTTCCGAAAAACAGGTTCTTCACCAGTTGCTGGGTAATGGTGGAAGCCCCGCGGGTGCGCTCGCCTTCCATATCCTCTTCGGCGGCGATTTCGATCTGGTGCCAGTCGAAGCCATGGTGTTGGTAGAAGCGCGCGTCCTCCGCCGCGATGACGGCGTGCTGGAGATCGGGGGAGATCTGGTTGAGCGGAATGAACTGGTAGCGCTCGTGATACGGAGTGCCATGAATCCACGCCTGTACTCGGCGCTGGATGTGCACTGCGGTTGACGGCGGGTTCATCCACCGGGCCGCCAGCAGGGCCGACGCAGCAAGCGACCAAACCAGCGCCAGGCCGATGACGATCCATCGGACAACGAACCGGAGAGAGATCGTGCGAAGCCTGGTGCCGGGGCTGCCGAAGGTCTTTTCAATCACGCTTCACAATCATAGACCGGAGTGGCCGCCATCACGGAAGAGCCTGAAGTCAATTGATTCACTCTGCCGCGCGGGTCGCTGTTCCAGCATTCATTCTCAAAGGAATCGAGGATAATTGCTGCAAAGTTATGTCAGATCTGAAGCCAGAGGATTAACTCAGACCGGCAAAAGCGTCCCGACTTTATAATGCCGTCGACTCGGCGACCAATTCTCGATTCGTTCATCTAAGTTTTGTTAGTGACGGTTTCGTTATCGTAGATAAGGAGGTCACCGATGAAAGCCGTTGTTGTCCATCAATATGGCGGGCCTGAAGTACTGAAGTTCGAAGAATACCCTGACCCGGTTCCGGGTCCGGGTGAGGTTCTGGTGCGGGTCGCTGCCTCGAGCGTGAATCCGATCGACTACAAACGACGTGCCGGATTAACGAAGGATTTTTATCCCCTCCAGTTCCCTGGCCTTATAGGAGTCGATTTGGCGGGAACCGTGGTGAAGATTGGGCCCGGAGTGGACGGCTTTTCCGTCGGCGACCAGGTTTTCGCGATGGCGGACAACACCTACGCCGAACTTTGCGTCGTGAAAGCCGCGGCTCTGGCGAAAGTTCCTAAAGGGCTCGATTTAATCCTGGCGGCGGCGCTTCCTCTGGTGACAACGACCGGCAACCAGCTCCTTGCCGCTACCGGAGTCAAAGCCGGCCAGACGGTTCTCGTCGTAGGTGCCGCCGGAAATGTCGGGCGATCGGCGGTGTTCACTGCGAAGCAATACGGGGCGACTGTGATCGCTGGGGTTTTGAAGAGGCAGATGGATGAGGCAAAGACGGTCGGTGCGGACCTGGTAGGCGCAACCGACGACGATACTGCGATTACAAATCTTCCACTGCTCGATGCGGTGGCAGATACGGTCGGTGGAAGAACCGCCGAGAAGCTGATCGCCAAGGTCAAGCCAGGAGGAGTGTATGCATCGGTTGTCGAGGCCCCGCAGAACGCCGCGACGTATCCATCCGTAAAGGTAGTGCACGTATTCTCGAAGTTCGATCGGAAAACGCTGGAGTTCATGGCCGAAGCGGTGCGCGACGGCAAACTCGTAATCCCGATTAGCCAGAAACTCCCTCTTAGCGAAGCAGCCAGAGCTCAAGCGGCGGCAGAAAAGGGGGGTATCGGGAAGATTTTGCTGGTCGCCTAAACTCCTTGCTGGATTTGCAATGTCTCATGGAAATCGAAAATGCAGGAAGATCGTCGAGGAGAAGCCGTATGGAAAGGAGCCATCAATGAACGCGGTACAAGTCGAACAGAAGAGCTATGAGATGCCGCCGCGAGAGGGGATGAGCATCGCGCAGTTTCTCACCGTCGCCGACATTGAGCGATCGGCTCGCTACTACGAAAAGGTCTTCGGCGCTCGCGTGCTAAGTCTGGGAGACGGCAACGCGCGGGGTACCTTCAGCTGGAGAATATCTGGATGATTCTGAACGTTGGGGGCGGACCAACCCCGGATAAGCCGACGGTCACTCTCAGCGTCCCCGACCCGAATCACATCAACAGCTTTATGAATTTCCGGGTTGCGGATATTCAAGCCTGCTACAAATTATGGAAAAGTCGAGGAGCCGAGTTCCTTACAGAGCCAATTCCCAAGTACGGCGAGATACGCTGCTACATCCGCGATCCTGACGGTTATATCATCGAGGTCGGACAAAGCACCGACCTCACCTACGGATAAACGCCCAGGCCGGATGGGATGGGAATTGCGACGTTTTCGGAGGTCGCATCAGACCTTACTGCGCAGGTTCGTGGTACCCGCCCTTCGCACAGACCGCGAAGGACGGGCACCCAATTTCATTCGCTAGGGCTAGCGGGATTAAGAAACCCGGGCCACCCGCGAACCCTCTGACTCCCTGCTACCACTCAGGAACCTCTATGAACATCTGCTCGTGCCCGTGACTATCCAGCCAGGTTAGCTTCAGCCGCCGATCCCTAATCGTAAATTTGAACCGGTACTGGCGGATCCGTCCCTTCTGTCCAATGTGGTTCAATATCGAAGCGTCACCATTATCAGCGTCACCGCTCCCACTTGCTGTCAGACGATAGCGCTCACTTCCCAATTCATGAATTTCGAGAACATAGACACCCTGTTTCGCATCGCAAACCTCGACGGCGCGGGCTTTGCTTTTGAGGGGGCGTTCTGGCATCTCGTAGACATTGCCGTATCTCGAACCTGG
>Ga0209167_10001283_pt1 | contig 15111 bp, 17 predicted proteins | sample Coa_R1_9_FD_187154 | JGI IMG/M metagenome (GOLD analysis project Ga0209167, IMG submission 187154) | Surface soil microbial communities from Centralia Pennsylvania, which are recovering from an underground coalmine fire - Coalmine... | ecosystem: Environmental > Terrestrial > Soil >... | reverse complement strand
CTTCCGGAGTCGCCGGGGTCCGCGGTTGAGATTTCAGAAAAGAAGGTGAGTCCATGAACAAACGCAATTATGTTCCCGTCTTTCTTGCACTTGCGGTACTCGTTTGGGTCATTGCCCATTTCCCGCCCTTCCAGATTACCTGGCAACGCTTCTTCTTCAAAGATCCAGCGCCAGTGACGACAAAGCTGGCGTTTCTGCTCAAGGTGTATGCGCTGCCGTGCTGTTTATCGCTGCTGGCTGTAGTGCTGCTCCAATTGCAAGGGAAGTTGGGGGCTTTGGGCGCTTCGGGTGCATCCGTATTTCCGATGGCGCTACTGGCTTCGGGCTGCATGATGTCGGCGTTCCGTAGCATGGCCACCGGAGTCGGCGGAATTCCTGGTTATGCGCTGGGGATGGCGTTAGGGTATACGATGATGTCGCGGATGCATTCACTTCAGCCCACGGGGCGAATCATCTTCGGCAGACCAATGCTGAGAATCGTGTGGCGCGGAGAGCTGGCGGCTCAAAAAGCGGCTGCCGCGAAGCTTCAGGAGCGGGAGGATCCCGGCGCATCCGGGCACTTGAGCGTTTCGAGCAAGACGTCAAATTCCGCCGCGAATAATTCTCTTTCGCTTTCACGCGCGGAGGCCGGAATATAGCTGCCATAGCTGCGGATGCTGATCCAGTGGTCCAGCACCACCGGACGCGGGTCCTCTAAACCTTCGAAATACCTCGAGAGGTCGTCACTCTTTTCCCGCAAGGTCAAGTTCAGCCATTCCTGAAACACGGTTTGGTGACTTTGAGAAAGGGCCTTGCGGCTTTCGTCTCGTCCAAAAATCGAGGCCAAGCCGTGATGCCGGTAGATGCCGGAATTGGAGTCGCGAAGCGAGGCCAGATATGCCAGGCGGCCAAAAACGGTGGGAATCCGCGCAAGGGTGTTCTTGAACAAGTCGGCGGTCGCCGATCGCTCCAGCATTAGCTTAGGCCTGAATTGCGGCAACGCGCGCCCTTTCACGATTGTAAGGCAATTGGCTTCGGGGACGCGACATTCAAACATTTGTTCTGATTTCCGGAAGCCCGGTCCGTTCGCCAACGGTTAAGATGGTGGCGAAAGGACAACGGAAATGAGGATAGGCATTTTGGGTGCGGGGAACGTTGGGGGAACGCTCGGGTCCGCCTGGGCCCGCCACGGCCACGAGGTCTTTTTCGGGGTGCGGAATCCGGACGCCCCGGAAACCCATGCGCTGCTCCAACGCAGCGGCCCGCGCGGACGCGCGGAGAGCGTCGCGGACGCTGTCCGATCCGCTGAGGCCGTGGTGAACGCCTTGCCGTGGCCGGCCACGCGCGGGGTTCTCGAAAAGCTGGATCTGGCGGGCAAGGTTCTGCTGGATTGCACAAATCCGCTCAAGGCGGATCTCTCCGGCCTGGAGGCAGGCACCACGACTTCCGGAGGGGAACTGGTGGCCGGATGGGCCAAGGGCGCCAGGGTGGTGAAGATCTTCAACACAACCGGCTACGCCAATATGTCTAATCCTTCCTACGGCGGTCAACCGATCACCATGTTCTACTGCGGCGACGATGCGGAGGCCAAGCAAACCGCAGGCGGGTTGGCTCGCGACATTGGCTTCGACCCCGTGGATGCCGGACCGCTTTCAAACGCACGGCTGCTGGAGCCTTACGCGCTCTTGTGGATCTGGCTCGCGATCAAGGGCGGGGTAGGTTGCGAGTTCGCGTTCAAGCTCGTAAAGCGGTAGTTTCACGTTCGAGCTTGGTCAAGCGGTGACGCTGGAGTCTACTGCTTGCCCTTCGCGTTCGGGTTCGGAGCCGCGATGGTCGCGGGATCCCAATGCTCGTCGGCCTTGCCGTCCACGAAGCGCCACATATCGAACCACGTGGTGTAGTAGGTCTTGCTCGGATCGCGAGGATCGGGATAGGACCTCGGCGTAACCACCGTCACATAATCGCCTTCGGCCACCACCGCTACGATCTTGGTTTTCATCTTATCGGGCAGGGGAGTTGGCTTGTTCCTTGAGAAGAACGCGACCACCCCCGCACGCCCCGAGGCGGCATTGGGATTGTGCTGGTGATACGCTTCGGTGAGCCATTTATCGGCCTCGTTCCAGTGATTGCACTCCAGCAGATCCAGCTGGATGTGATACGCGGCTTGCTTGTTACGATCCAGCTTGGGATCTTTATCGTGAAAAAGGGCTTCCGGATTGTCGACGCCGACCACCGGCTCCTGCGCGAATACGGGCGCGCAGGCAAACACTGTCAGGGCGAGAAGACTGAGGCGCAGGTGCATGCGTCTATAGGTATCGCAGGCGGGGCGCCTTCGTCAAGTGGCTAGGGGCCGTGCTGAGACGTTCGACTTTTTCATCCCGGGCCCGAATGGCGTGAAGGACGACCCCCGCAAAGTGATAGACTGCCTTAAGGATCATGACCCTGGATGAGTTCGCTCGCTGGACGAGTTACCTGACCGGGGTCGTCGAAATCGGTTTATTGGTCCTGCTCTTGCGCTACCGCCTGGCGCGGAGTTACTGCTGGCTTTTCGATTATTTCCTTGCCGACGTATTGCAAACTGTGTTGGTGATTCGCCTGCCTATCTATTCGCTCTGGTACGGGTATATTTACTTTGGTGGCCATGGTGTGAAGGCCTTTGTGGGAGTGGGTTTTGCGATGCAGCTGTGGAGGCGGGCCTTGCTCGGCTACCCCGCCGTGGCCCGATTCGGGCGCCAGATCGTGATTTACATGCTTCTGGCCGCGACGGCGGTGTCGGCCGCGGGCCTGCTGCTCGAGCCCGCCAGGTCGAGGGCTGAGAATCCCCGGGTGCATGCCTTCGTGACGATCGAGGGGGCCGTGGATTCCATGGTTCTGGCTTTTCTCGTGGCGGCAGTTCTTTTTCTGCTCTGGTTTCCGGTGACAATGCACCGGAATGTCGCGGTATGTCTCGCCACATTTGCGTTCTACATGTTCCATCGCTGGGCCCTGCTTCTGCTCGTGAATCTGCACCCGGCGGATTCTCACGTTTTGAGCGCTGTGATGGTGGTTCTGTCACTGGCATGTATAGTGCTCTGGACGCTCGCCATTCGACCAGAAGGCGAAATCGTCACCACCGTCACGGGACACGGAGGAGATCCCGCTGAAACGCAACGTTTGTTGGGGCAATTAGCTGCAATCAATGAGCGTTTGAAGGGGATGAGGAAGTGAAAACTTACAGACTAATTGTAGGACTTTCTCTGGTTGCATTTCCCGATTATGTCCTGTATTCTGTCTGTGTCCACGCGAGGAGAATCGCCAATGTCTGGAACATTACTCATCTGGGTGGTTGCGACGGTCGGCGCTGGGCTGGTGGCGCTGGGAGTGGTGGCGTGGTTTCGTCTCGATGAATACGGACGGGCGCGCCGGCGCAGCCGTCCGGACGAAGAATGGTCGCTGGAGCGATATCAGCCGTTGGCGAGGCTCCTTTCCGGCGAGGACGCGGAGTCTTTGCGCCAGAGCACTCGTTGCCCGCAAGTGGCCGCCCGTTGGGAGCGGTCGCGACGCCGGATCGCCCGGCTTTATCTGCGGGAACTGGCCGTCGATTTTCACCGCTTGCACTCGAAAGCGCGTGCCTTGGTGGCGCAATCGCCCGAGCAATACTCCGTTCTCCTGCCCATTTTGTTCAATCAACAGCTCGCGTTCCGGTGGGCTCTGGTGATGATTGAGCTGCGGCTGGCCCTCGGCGGCCTGAACGTCACCGCCGCGAGTGTCGAGAAGCTGATTGGCGCGATCGAGACCATGCACCGCGAGATGTCTCGCGTGGCAGCGGCCAGCGCCGCATAATTGCGATTCGCAACCCTAGGTGTTCACGTCGAGAACCACTCGCCCGCGGATCTTGCCCGCCAGAATCTTCTCCCCCAGCTCGAAGATGCGGCCGAGCGGAGCCACCTCCGTCATCGCGTCCAGCAAATGCAGCGGAAGATCGCGCGAAAGTCGATCCCAAATCTGTAGCCGTTCCGCGCGCGTCACGCGTACGGAATTAATCCCCAGCAGGTTCACGCCGCGCAAAATGAACGGCAACACCGTGGAAGTGTACGCTGCGCCGCCAGCTAATCCGCACAACGCGACGCTGGCATTGCTTGCCATGCACGGCAGAATTCCCGCCAGTGTCGATCCTCCCACGCTGTCGATCGCGCCGCTCCAGCGTTCGCGTTCCAGCCCTTTTGTGGAAACCGCGGTGAGCGATTCGCGGGCGAGGATTTCGCTAACGCCCAACCCGCGCAAGTAATCGCCCAGCTCCGCTCGCCCGGTCGATGCAGCCACGCGATACCCGAGCGTCGCCAGAATCGCCACCGCCACGCTGCCCACGCCGCCCCCCGCGCCGGTCACCAGCACCTCGCCCGCGCCCGGCTTCAGGCCCAGCCGCTCGAGGGCGATCACGCTTTGCATCGCGGTGAATCCCGCGGTTCCGATCGCCATCGATTGCTGAAGAGAGATGCCGGGCGGCAGCGCGACCAGAAACTCAGCGTTCCACCGGGCGTACTCGGCGTAGCCGCCCCAGGCGGTCTCGCCGGCGCCTGCTCCGGTCAGCGCCACCAAATCGCCGGGTCGAAACTGCGCCGACGCGGATTCCTCCACCGTGCCCGCGAAGTCGATGCCGGGAATCATCGGGAAGCTGCGGATCACTCCGGGTTTGCCGGTCACTGCCAGACCGTCCTTGTAATTGAGGCTGGAATAGCGCACGCGCACCAGCACTTCGCCCGGCGGCAACGCGTCTTTCGAGATTTGCTCGAAGCCCGCCGCGAAGCTTCCGTTTTCCCGCGTGGCCAGCAATGCCTTAAACGTGGACATGGCTCATTATAAGAACACGAATCGCATACACCACCGGTACGCTGAAGAGGCTGGAGTCGATCCGGTCCAGCCACCCTCCGTGACCGGGCAGCATAGTTCCGCTATCTTTCATGCCGGCCCCGCGCTTGAACGCCGATTCGCACAGATCCCCCATCTGTCCCGCGATGTTGGCGGCAGCCGCCACAGCCAGCACGCCCCCCAGCGGCTCCTCTGCAATCAGGTAGTGCGCGTAAATTCCCGCGGCGAGCATTCCTCCCGCCACTGATCCCGCGGAACCTTCCCAGGTCTTGCCGGGGCTTACGCGCGGAGCCAGTTTATGTTTGCCGAAAGCCCGGCCGATGTAAAGGGCCGCGATGTCACCGGCCCAGCTCACCAGTAGCGCGATCATCAGCCAGTGCGGATTGATCGCGCGCAGCTCCATCGCACAGCGCCACGCGCCAAAGACGTAGATCACGCCGAGGAGGAAGACCGCCGCGCTTGACAACGCCGAAGTCAGATCGCGCAGGCGAAGCGCCAGAGCCATCGCGGCGAGAGCAGCGATCGCGATTACTAGAAATGGCCCGGGAGCGAACTGCTCATTGGTAAACAAAAGGGCCAGCCCCGCCGCCATCCCCGGCCATCCCGCGCCCGCGACGCCTTGCGCCACGGCGATCTGATCGAATTCATGAAACGCGAGCAGCCCCACCGCCGCCAGCACCGTGGCGAACACCCAGAAGGGAGCGCCCAGCACCGCCCAAATCACCAGGGGAATCAGGACCAGCGAGGTGGCGATTCGCTTCATCGGGCCGGAACGCCCGCCGGTTCCACTGCTGGTTCGATGGCGGCGTCTTCAATCACAGCCGGACGGCCCAGCCCCCCGAAGCGCCGGTCGCGCCGCTGGTAGTCGAGAATCGCTTCCAGCAGCTCCGCGCGATTGAAATCGGGCCACAGAGTTTGGGTGACGTACAACTCCGCGTAGGCGATTTGCCAGAGCAGGAAATTGCTGACGCGCATTTCGCCGGAGGTGCGGATCAACAGGTCGGGGTCGGCCATGCCGGCGGTGTACAATCGCGCCGAGATCGCCGCTTCATCGATTTCCATCCGGCCGGAGCGAGCCTCTTCCACCAGGGCGTCTTTTACCAGAGCCTTCACTGCATCGACGATTTCCGCGCGGCCTCCGTAGTTGATGGCCAGGTTCAGCCGCAGCCCCCGGTTGTTCTCGGTGCGACGAATGACTTGGTCCAGTTCCGCGCGCACGAACGCAGGGAGTTCGCCCAGCCTTCCGATCGCTCCGAAGCGGATATCGTGCTTCATCATGAGCGGCAGCTCCGATCCGAGGTAGACGCGCAGCAGCCGCCACAGTGTCTCCACCTCGGCCCGCGGACGCTTCCAATTCTCGACCGAAAACGCGTACAGCGTCAGTGCCTGCACGCCCAGTTGCGCGCAGGTCTCGACGGTGGCCCGCACGGCCTGCACTCCGGCCCTGTGCCCGGAGACGCGCGGAAGATGGCGGCGCTTGGCCCAGCGTCCGTTGCCGTCCATGATGATGGCGATGTGCGCCGGCAGACGGGCAGGGTCGATGGCGCGCGCCAGTTCGCAATCCGGATGGCCCGGCGCGAGGTCCTCCAACAGACGTTGCATCTTTTGTTCATGGTACCAGCCGGAAAGAAAGGTCCGCGTGATCCTACTTTCCAAAATAAAGTACTTGACAAAAATGCAGCGGCCTCTTATTCTGAGATCCGTGGCCGGTTTGAACCAAACCGGTTTGCACCAATATGATTGAGCCGATCCGCAAGCGCCCCGATCCTCCCGTAGCTTTGCACACGCACGCGCTGGATAATCTGCGCTTCATCCGGGAAACCATGGAACGCGCGGGATCGTTCACTGCGGTGCCGGGATGGGGCGGCGTCGCGATGGGCGCGACCGCTCTCGCTGCGGCTGGCCTGGCTTCGCACGCAGGATCGCGCCAGGCTTGGCTGGCATGCTGGCTGATCGAGGGAGCGGTCGCACTCGCGGCGGGCATCGTGGCCATGGCGCGCAAAGCCCGCGCCGCGGGTTTGCCGGTATGGAACGCGCCCGCTCGAAAGTTTCTCTTCAGCTTCCTTCCTCCTGTGATCGCGGGAGCCGTGCTGACGCTGGTTCTATGGCAGACCGGGGCTTCAGGAACTTCAGAAGCCTGGAGCGCCATTCCGGGCGTGTGGCTGATGCTCTATGGAGCCGGCGTGATCGCTGGAGGAGCGTTTTCGGTTCCGGTGGTGCCCGTGATGGGCGCCTGTTTTCTGGCCACGGGTGTGCTGGCCACGCTTTCGGCGTTCCTGCCGGTCTCATTTTTGCAGATCCTGAGCGCCGACTTCTGGCTGGGCTTCGGCTTCGGCGCGTTGCATATCGTTTTCGGCGCCGTGATTGCGAGGAGATATGGGGGCTAAGAACGCTGCGCTTAAGAAGGCGCCGGAATTTAAGAAATCGTCCCATCCGCCGGCCGTTCCCGCCGCCCAGGGCGTTACCGATCTCGATCGCCTGATCCATGAGCGCATGCGCCTGGGCATCGTGAGCGCCCTGGCAGCCAATTCTTCCCTGACGTTCAACGATCTCAAGAAACTGCTGCGGACAACCGATGGAAACTTGAGCGTACACGCCCGCAAGTTGGAGGAGGCCGGCTACGTCGCCTGCTCCAAGAGCTTCGAGGGACGCATGCCCAAGACCGAGTACGCGCTGACCGATACCGGCCGCAAAGCACTGGAGAAATACTTGAACCACATGGAAGCCCTGATTCAGGCGATGAAGCGATAACAATGACAGGGATGAACGGACTGCACGCGGCGATCATCATGGACGGAAACGGCCGCTGGGCCAACCGGCGCGGTCTGCCTCGCGCCGCCGGACATCGCGCCGGAGCCGCCGCCGTCCGCCGCACCGTCGAAGCCGCGCCCGATCTGGGTATCTCTACGCTCACTCTATACGCCTTTTCCGAGGACAACTGGAGCCGCCCGGCGCGCGAGGTCTCCGCGCTGATGAAGCTGCTGGGGCGCTACCTGACGCAGGAAGCCGACCGCTGCGTCGCCAATGGAGTGCGCCTGGAAGCCATCGGCCGCCGCGACCGCTTGCCCGCTCCGCTTGTGGTGCTGCTTGAGGAAGCCGAGCGCAAAACGGCGCGGGGCAAGCGCCTCAATCTGCGCCTGGCCATCGACTACTCCTCGCGCCAGGCGATTCTCGACGCCGCCCGCCGCGCCGCATCGAACACAACTGAAGAGCAGTTCTCCGCGCTGATGGGCCCCGACGTCGACCTGCTGATCCGCACCAGCGGGGAGCAGCGCCTCAGCGATTTTCTCCTGTGGGAATGCGCCTACGCCGAACTGGTTTTCACTTCGCGTATGTGGCCGGATTTCACTTCCGGCGATTTGGCGGAAGCAGTCGCCGAGTTCCACCGCCGGGAGCGCCGCTTCGGCGCGGTCGCCGCCGTCGAGACCACGCGCCGCACGGCATAGGCGGCCCCGGGGCTGCTTTACTCGATACCCAGCTTCGCGAGCACCCGGTCCGTCTCCGCTTTCCCGAGCAGCGATACTTGGATGCTCTTCGAGTCTCCTTCGGTGGCCTCGTAAGCTACTCCCGCGCCCTCGACCTCCTTCAGGAAATCAGGGTCCAGCCAAATGCCTTCCGGCACATTCTCGAACGCATAGAGTTTGTACGATCCTGGCGCGATGCTCTCGATGCTGAAGATCCCGTTCTGATCGAACACGGCGGCTCGTGTTTCGTGTTCACGGCGGACGGCGTCTGGCGTGCCGGGAATCAAGATCACTTTGGGCGTCGCGGCCTTTCCGATAACGGTCCCGGAGAGCCGGGCGCCGCGCGCGCTGAAAACCAGTTCGAGCGGGACGCCGTAGGAGGAGAGGGTAAAGGTTCCATCGCTCGATTCCGCGTTGCCATACCGAAGCGTCTTGAGGTACAGGTGCAGATAAGCGAGCCCCGGCACATAGACGCGGTATCGGCCCAAGCCGAGGTCATTGACCTCAAGACTCCCATCCTGCTTCGATTCCGCGAAAGGTTCGATGTTGGGGAGATCGGCATTTTCCAAGTGGATCGGAACTTGCGGCGGTTTCGACGCCTCATCCCCTTCAATCCGCACGGTCACGTGAAGATTCAGCGGCGGGTGCACGTCGATCGAGATATTCTCCACATCGCGATCGTCCACCCGGACCGTCCCGTGGCCCAGCACGGTGCTTTCCGGAAAGCCCTGCGTGACCCAAAGGTCGTAGGTCCCGGAAGGCATGAAGTTAATCTCAAATGAGCCATCGGGGTGAACCACCCCTTGACGGCCATCGTCGTCCACCGTTGCGGAAACACGTCGAGTCAGTATCCTCGGCCCGAATTGCCTTTGACTCGGCGGGAGCGCGGGGATGGATTGAAACCCATTCAGCTTCCCAAGGATGCGCAGCTTCGCGCCCGTCCCGCGCCGCAATCGGATGTCGACTCCGCTGAGTTGCTGGCCGGCGGCGAGGGTGATGGGTGCCGAAGATTCGATATCCGGCGCCGACGGATACCAGGTGGGCTGCTGGCGAATCGCGGGTTGATTGTTTACGTCCGGATGATGTTGCTCCTCCCACATCCCACTCGGCTCTGCGTAGACGTAATAACGGCCCGGTGCGAGCCCGGCGATGCGGAACTCGCCTCGATCATCGACTTCCGAGGTGCCGGGGAAGTCAACGGCTTCGATGTGCCTGTGGCCCTGCTTCCACACGGAATGAAACACATTGACCTCCGCATGTGGCCACGAGTCCCCGTCCTGATCCAGAACGCGTCCGGACAAAACCGCTTGAGGGGTCATCTTGATCTCAATACCGGTGAGGCGGTCGCCGGCCGACAATCGCAGTTCCGCGTCGTACTGACCATCCAGGAATCCAGTGCATTCCGCAGACAAGCGGTAATTGCCCGGCGCGATGTGCTCGATCGTGAACGCGCCCTTGTCATCGGTGACGACAGGGTATTGCGGCCCTCTGCCGATGGGCGCCAAACGCAGATAGGCCTTGCGCAAGCCCTCGCCGGTGGCGGCGTTCGACACGATTCCTCGAATCGAGGCCATGCGGTCGGGCGAATCGGGCTGAGCCTGAGCTGTGAAAATCAGCAACAGGGTGTATCCGACACACACCCAGCGCCCTTTGTAACTGCAAGAGTTCACTCCGGTTGACCTCCTACGCTGACTGTTAGGGCAATTATAGGACCGAAAGTGCCGCCGCACTCGCCGCCGCGGCGCGGCCCATGCGAATGCAGTCCGGAATGCCGATGCCAGTGTATCCGTTGCCGGCCAGGAACAGTCCGGGGATGGCGGCCGTTCGCGCTTGAATTTCCTTCCAGCGCGCGGAGTGGCCGACGGTATATTGCGCCATCGAGCGCGGGCATCGCGAAATGGAAGTGAACAGCGGCGCTGCTGTGAGGCCGAGTATCGTGCGCAGTTCCTCACGAGCCATGCCGGTAAGTGTTTCATCGGATTCGTCGAGCACGGCGTCGTCGCCCGCCCCGCCGAAGAAGCAGCGCAGCAGTACTTTGTCTGCGGGCGCGCGACCCTCGAACTTGGCGTCGACAAAGGTGCACGCAGCCATGCGCCGGCGCTCGACGCGAGGGATCAGAAATCCGTGGCCCGCCCGTCGCCCATCGAACTTTGCTGCGTCGTAACACATGGCGACGGTCAACGAAGACGTGTACGGGATTTGGCCGAGCAACTCGCCGAGCCGCGCGTCTAATGGCGACGCGAGCCCTGCCGCCGCCCACGCCGGACACGCCAGGATGACGCTCGATGCCTCGATCCAATCGCCACTCACGCGAACGCGGAAAACATTGTTGCTGCCGCCGCGTTCGATTGTTTCCACTTCGCCGCGCCGTGTCACGAGTCCTTCGGAAAGTTTCGCGGTCAACGTGCCCAAGCCGCCTTTGAGCGTCCGGAACAGCGGCCCGCTGCTCTGTGGCTTCGGCGCGCGAGACTGCTTCAGCACGGCTCGCGCCAGGCTGCCGTATTTCTTTTCCATATCAGCGAAGGCCCCCAGCACGCTGTCGACGCTCATTTCACGAGGATCGCCGCCGTACACACCGGAGAGTAGAGGCTCCGCCAGATAATCCAGAGTCTCGCGGCCGAAGTGGTCGATAACGAAATCGGCGACAGAGCGATCGGGATTGGATACGGGCTGGCGAAAAAACTCCAACGCCATGCGCAGCTTGGTTCCCCATCCCAACAGCGGCGACTTTACCAGAGGCCAGACGCGCGTGGGCACGATCATGCGGATGCCCTCGGGCATGCGCACCAGCCGGCCGTGACGCAGGATGTAGGTCACGCGAGTCGCGTCGTTGGAGCCGATGACCTCCTGCTCGAGGCCCAGCTCCTTGATCAGCACCAGAGCTTCCGGCTTTTGCGAGATAAAGCTGTCGGGGCCGCCTTCGATGATGCAGCCGTCGCGAGCCGTGGTCTGGATCACGCCGCCCAGCCGCGGAAGTCTTTCGAAGACCGTATAGGGCGTGCCCGCTCGGGCCAGATCGTAAGCGGCGGAGAGCCCGGCGATGCCTCCGCCAACAATCACGACGCCTGCGACGTCAGCCACGGCCGCTACAGCTTAAATTCGCGGACGATTTCGACGCACGCCTTGACGTTCTCGACGGGTGTCTCGGGGAGGATGCCGTGGCCCAGATTGAAGATGTGGCCGGGGCGCGAGCCGGTGCGGCGCAGCAGCTCATTGATGCGCATGCGCAGCTCCGGAAGAGGCGCGAAAAGCGCCGCTGGATCGAGGTTCCCCTGGACTGCGGAGCGGTAGCTGATGTCCATCCAGGCCTGGTCGATATTGACGCGCCAGTCGACACCCATCACGTCGCCGCCGGCCGCGTGGAGCTCGCGGAAAAATCCCGCCGCGCCGGTTCCGAAGTGGATCACCGGGACTCCCGCCGAGCGGATGCGCTCGATCAAAGCCCGCGAATACGGAGCCACAAAGCGCACGTAATCGTCGGGACCGAGAGCGCCGGCCCAACTGTCGAACACCTGGATGATGCGCGCTCCGGCGGCGACCTGCAACACGCCGAAAGCCCCCAGCACGTCAACCAGCTTGCCCATCAGCCGGCGCCACAGGGTTTCGTCGCGATACATCATCTGCTTGGTGCGGACGAAATTGCGAGAAGGACCGCCCTCGATCATGTAGCTGGCCATGGTGAAGGGAGCCCCGACAAACCCGATCACTGGTACCCGTCCGGCCAGCGCCTTGGTGACCAGCTGGATGGTTTCCCCAACATAGCCGAGTTCGTCGGTGTTCGAAATGGAGAGGCTGTCTATATCGCTCGAGGTGCGGACCGGATTGTCGATAATCGGTCCCTCGCCAGCGGCGAAGCGTAACTTGAGCCCCATGGGCTCCACCGGCAGCAGCAGATCCGCGAAAATGATGGCTGCATCGACGTCCAGAATCTCCACTGGCTGAAGCGTGATCTGCGCCGCAAGGTCAGGCCGTTTGCACAATTCCAGGATCCCGTGCTTCGCGCGGATGTCCCGGTACTGCTTCATATACCGCCCGGCTTGACGCATGAACCAGACCGGCCGAACGTCGGTGGGCCTCCGGCGGCAAGCTTCAAGAAAGCGGCTGTTCATGGGAGCCACGCGCATGGAATTTCTACTTACTCCTAATTGGTAACGTTCTCAAAAATAACGGCTCCAGGCGTCAAGCGCCGACCGTTATTAGGGGTGCCTGCAACCCAACTTAGCACACAGGAGGCTGGCGAAGCCTCTTTTTTTACGCTTTTGGCCGTCCGCGGCGGATACGCTTCAGGATTTGGGGAGCTTTGGCCGCGAGAGCCGGCGGAAGGTCGGCTTCGAAGTAGAATTCAGGCATGTGATAAAGCTGGAGGCGTTCCGATAACTGCACTTTTATGAACTGCTTGGCGTGATTAATCCCCTCCAGCGTCGCAGCCTGTTCCTGGGCCGTGCCGGAGAGCGAAAGGCGCACGTTCGCACGGCGAAAGTCGGGCGAAAGAAGCACCTCCGTGACGGTCGCGAAGCCGACTCGGGGGTCGGACAATTCATAGGAGATCAGCTCGTTCAGCTCCTCGCGGAGGCTTTCCGAGACTCGTTCGTTGCGATGAGGATCCAAGTTTCAGAATACAATAGCTAGGGTGAAAGCGGCCCTTGTACCTGTCTTGATGTGGTGCGCGCCAGTTTGGACGCAGCCGCTCAGCGTGTATTCGGAGCTCGCGCGGATCAACGGATCCGGCAAGGTGACCGCCCCGGAGTCGCCTCGGGAGATCCTGTCGCCGGCCCTGGTACGCAACGGGTTCACTTCGTTCCAGGTGGTGGTGGAGGTTCCGGCGGAGACCAAGTGGTTGCTCTTCGTAGGCCTGAATCCGGAGAACTCCGTCAAGGTGACGATGTACCGGGAATTGGGCGGATCGCTCGATCCGGTGGAGCTGCCCTACGCAAGTTCCGGAACGCAGGTGTTGTGGATGGATCTATGGACCGAGGGAAACGCCCCGCTACGCAGGATTAAGGTCGAGCCGGAGCTGAAGATCAACCCTGAGAAGATCAACGACGATTGGGTGATCTATCCGATCGAGGGGCGGGTGATGGAGGCCAGGATTCCGGCGGGGCCTTCGCCCGCGCCCTCGATGCACGCCTATCTGTGCGGGGCGCCGGAGTCGGGTCCGCCGCTGGAGGGTCCTCGCCTCCGCAACAGTGAACAGGACGTGAAGTTGCTTGATGCCCACGCGCCGGCGAAAGAGGACGTGAAGAATCTGCTAGGCGGGTGCGATGGACCGCTCCCGTCCGATCCCGAATCGTACCTGCGGATTCGTGACTACCTGTTCCGCCTGCGCTAGACTGAGTACTGCGACCCATTTTAAAGGTATGGAGAGATGGCCGAGTGGTTGAAGGCGCACGCTTGGAAAGCGTGTTTAGGGGAAACTCTAACGTGGGTTCGAATCCCACTCTCTCCGCCACTTTGCAACTCATCCACGGCGTGGGCAATATGCGAGCATAGGTTCCGCATGCCCCGTTTATAACTTACCTGCGAAACATCCGTTTGTAACTCCAGGCGGGATAGCGCGGCAAACGGCGCTGAAACATCCTCGTAGCGGAACGTTCTTTCCATTGGCATGGATTCGTAACCCCACATCCGTATGCTCGGAGTCAGGAGAACCCGCATGCCAAGCCCTGACGCAGTACAAACGACGTTGGAAAAGTGGTCCCGTGCGACAGGACAAATGGTTCCAGACGGAAGCAGCGTCTTCGCCCGGTTTCTCGAAGAACTGGACGTGCGCTGGAGCTGCTCCGCCGAAGACATGGCGCGTATTCCGCGATCCGGAGCCGTGGTCGTAGTAGCCAATCACCCCTTCGGGCTGGTGGAAGGCATGACGCTCGGCGCGTTGCTGAGCCAGGTCCGCCCGGACGTGAAGTTTCTGGCCAATTCCATACTCGCCGCCGTGCCCGGCACCGGGCAATTTTTGATCCCCGTGGATCCTTTCGGCGGAGCGGCCAAAGCCAACTGGCGAGGCTTGCGCAGGAGCATCGAGTGGTTGCGGCAAGGCGGTCTGCTGGTGACGTTTCCGGCCGGCGAAGTCGCGGCCCTCAAGTTCCCCCGCATGGAAATCGCCGAGCCGGAATGGAACGAGGCCATCGCCCGCCTGATTCGGATTACGCAAGCCCGCGCGGTCCCGGTGTACTTTCACGGCGTCAATAGCGCTGCCTTCCAGCTTGCCGGATTGATTCATCCGCGGTTCCGTACGGCGCTGCTCCCGCACGAGACGCTCAACAAGAAGGGTCACACAATCCGCGTGGCCATCGGCGGTCCCGTGAAAGCCGAGAATCTCTCGCGGCTGGCCAGCGACCGCGAGGCGATGGACTATCTGTGCCAGCGCACGCACTTGCTGCAAGCCCGCTCCACAAGCATGGAGCAGCCGGCGCGCTTCCACATTGGGCCTCTTCGGATTGACCCTCCACGCGCAAAGGTCGCCGGCGCAGTCGATCCGCGGGCGCTGCGCGAAGAAGCCGCCAGTCTGGCCGCGCCGCAGGTGCTGCTTGAAAGCGGCGATTTCCGCGTGTGCGTCGCCCAGGCGGAACAGATCCCCAACACTCTGCGCGAAATCGGGCGCTTGCGTGAGATCGCTTTTCGCAAGGCCGGCGAGGGCAGCGGAAGATCGCTGGACCTGGATCGTTTCGACAAACACTATTCGCATTTGTGGGTTGCTCATCGCGAGACGGCCGAGGTCTCCGGCGCCTACCGTTTGGCTTGCACCGACACAGTGGAGTCGGCTTCGGATCTGTATACCAGCACGCTTTTCCGCTTCCGGCCGGAGCTTCTGAAGAGCCTG
>Ga0209167_10001281_pt1 | contig 15114 bp, 12 predicted proteins | sample Coa_R1_9_FD_187154 | JGI IMG/M metagenome (GOLD analysis project Ga0209167, IMG submission 187154) | Surface soil microbial communities from Centralia Pennsylvania, which are recovering from an underground coalmine fire - Coalmine... | ecosystem: Environmental > Terrestrial > Soil >... | reverse complement strand
ACATCCGTTAGTTTGTTTGATGTGTGCTTAGTCGACTCGTCCGGCGAATCAGCCGGCACACCCGTGAACAACGGCGCGACATCCTCAAATCCCCAACCCGGATTCCCCAGATCGCGCCAAGCGTCGTAATCGGCCGGGCAGCCGCGCAGGTGAATCATCGCACTCAATGACCCGCTGCCGCCCAGTACTTTTCCCCGAGGCCATCCCAGCCGGCGTCCGTTTAAGTGCTCCTGCGGATCGGTGGCGTCGTTCCAATCCACGGCGGACCCCACCAGCTTGGGGAACTCGGAGGGCACGGTAATCTCGCGGCGCCGTCCCGGCGGTCCCGCCTCGATCAACAGCACGTGCGCCTCGGGATTTTCGGAGAGGCGCGCGGCCAGCGTACATCCCGCCGTTCCCGCCCCCACCACAATGAAATCGAACACGGGTGCTTTCCGTCGGCTCCGTTGTGCGAGCGAGTTCCTCGAAGGTCAGCCTGACTCCGTTGCATTATGCCACACACCCGCCACGCTATGATGGAATTTGCCCGTCCCACAGCCCCGAAGTACGCGCGCCCGCGTACTGCTGGTCCTAATCAACCTCGCATCAATCGGCTGTCTCGCCTGGACCCTGCGAGACGCCAAGCTAGGCGAGCTTCGTGACGATCTGGCCACGATGGATTGGAAGTGGGTGGCTCTCGCCGTGGTCGCCGACATCGGCGTCTACTTTATGCACGGCTTCCGCTGGAGCCTGCTGCTGCGCCCTGTGGAGCCGGTCGGATTCTGGCGCGCCGTTCGCGCCATTTACATCGGCCTGTTCGCCAACGAAGTCATGCCCTTCCGCGCGGGCGAGGTTCTGCGCTGCTATCTGCTGAGTGTCTGGACTGAGCTGCCCTTATCCGTGTCGCTTTCGAGCGGCTTTATCGAACGAATTTTCGACGGCATCTGGCTCACTTCGTGCATGCTTCTGGCCCTCCGCCTGGTGCCCCTGCCGAGGCATCTCCATTACCTGATCGACGGAGGCTGGGTCCTGGGACTGGCCGTGTTGGGCTGTGCCGCGCTGCTGGGCGTCGCCATGTTCCGCAGCGGACGCAAGCCGGCGCCAGGGCCGATTGTCCCGCCCGTCACCGGATTGCACGGAGGCTGGCGCGGGCAATTTTCGGTGCTGATGAAGGACCTGGGATTGATCGGCCACTCCCGCTATCTGTACCTGGCGTTGTTGCAGAGCCTGCCTTACCTGCTGCTCCAAACCATCCCCATCTGGGCTTCGTTCAAGGGCTATGGCTTCGATCTGGGCCTGACCCAGGCTTTCGCGCTGATGGTGTTTCTGCGGCTGAGCACCGTGATCCCGCAAGCGCCCGGCAACCTGGGCCTGTTCCAGTTCCTCACCAAGGAAGTGCTGGAGAAAATCTACAACGTCGTGCCCGATGAAGCCGCGCGATTCTCACTGGTGCTATGGGGCATCGTCACTTTGCCTCTGCTGATCGGCGGCTTCATCGCGCTATGGATCGAGGAGGCCGACCTGGTTGAGCTCAAGCGCGCGGCCGAAAAAGAGGTCGCGGACCTGCGGTCGCAAAAATAGCGGCGCGCATTCACCGAAGCTCGCTATACACGTTCCAGGTGCGCTCCACCGACTTCTCCCACGAGAATTCCGCGGCTCGCTCGCGACCGCGTTGCGCGAGATCCTGGCGCAGGGCCTCGTCGTCCGCCAGGCGGTTGAGCGCCGCGCCCAACTCTTCGACATCTTCGGGATCGATCAGTAGCGTGACGTCTCCGGCCACTTCAGGAATCGCCGACCGGCGTGAAGTGACTACCGGGACGCCGCGAGCCATGGCGTCCAGGACCGGCATCCCGAAGCCCTCATCGAGCGACGGGAACGCGAAAATCCGCGCGCGGCTGTACAGATCCTCCAGCGCGACGCCGGGCACGTAGCCTAACACCTCGATGTCGCGGCGACGCGGGCTTTGCTCCACCGCGCGCAGCTCCACCGCGGCGCCGTAGCCTTCGGCCGAGCCGGCGATGGCCAGCTTCCAGCCGGCGGGCATGCGCTCGAACGCCTGCACCAGGCGCGCTACGTTCTTGCGCTTCTGCACCGCTCCCACCATCAGCACCAGGTTCTCCCGCGCGGGCGAGATATGCAGCGGAGCGCGCGAGCCGTGCGGGATCACGCGAATTCGGGACGGCTCCACGCCCAGCAGTTCTTCGACTTGCCGCGCGGTGAACCGCGAGACTGCGATGATCAGGTCGCTACGCTCGGCCGCCCGCCGGGCTTGCTCCGAAAACCGGACGCGGAATTCCGGGGAGGAATAGTCGGCGGTCATCACGAAGAGATCGTGAAATGTCGTGACCGTGCGCAGACCTGCGGCGGTGACTTCCACGCGCTGATTCAGGGCGTGGAAGAGAGGAGCCCGCGGAGCGCCGCGCAGAATCCTTCGTTTTGCGTTCCGCGGCAAGGGATCGCGGAGGGAGCGCAGAACGCGGTGCGGGCGGAAGTACCAGAGGAAGCGTTCTTCCGGATGCGCCCGGGCCAAGCCCAGCAGTATTTCCCGGGAATAAACCGCCACGCCGGAGGGATTCCGGCCGAGGCTGTAGGTCGCGTCGAGAGCAATCGGCACTCGACTGCCATGTTCGCACGCTCAGGCTACGCCGGCGAAGCTGGACTGGGCCAGTCTTGAATCGATACGCCGCGGCAGGTCGGCCAAGGCTCGCTCGAGCATGGCATCCAGGCTGAGCGGATTGCCGTCGTCAAAGATCGAAACGCCGAGTTCGATGCGGCGTTCCGCGGCAGCGTGGCGGATGCGCGCCCAGGATTGCTCCACCGATTCGGTTTCGCTGTCGAAGATGCTGATGGCGAAGTGGCGTTCGCCGATACGAGCCAGCGCATCCGCGGGTGTAATGCTGCTTCGCAGATGCTCGGCGGCCTCGATCAGTTCCAGGTCGCGGCGCTGTTCGCCGAAGGCTTCGCCAATCTCGGTAAGGTGTTTGGGCTCGGCGATCAGCAGCATCCAGCGCCGTTGCAGCCGCTCCGCCACCTTGCGATCGCGGGCGGCCGAGGCCAGGAATCCGGCCCGATTGCAGAGACCGGTTAGAGAATCGGTGAGCGCCGCGGCGCGGGCGGAAGTCAGCAGACGCTGCCGCAAAACCGCGTTGCGCAGCGCGTGCGCCAAAGGCGCGCAGTCGATCTGATTCTTGAACAGAAAGTCCTGGAGGCCTTCCCGGATCAGCTTGACGGCCAGCGCTTCGTCGCTGGGGTTGAGCACCAGGATCACGGGCACATCCGGAACCGCCGCCTGCACCAGCCGAAACGTCTCCCACTCCTGCTCCAGATCGAGCAAAATTACATGCGGAAGGCCGGTCGAAAGAATTCGCTCCGCTTCTTGCCAGGTCGCCGCCGACAAGGGCTCGATGCGGGGCCATTCCGGCAACCAGCGGCCATCTTCGATTTCCCGGAATACATCATGCAGGAATAGCAGTTCCTCGGGTTCTGACTCGATCAGCAAGACGCGCAATTCCATGTTTAACGCCGCCCGGCGCTGGATAGTTAGTGCGCCAGGCGCGGCGAGCGTCTCAGGTTGCGAGCTGATATTCCTTCAATTTGCGATACAAAGTGGTGCGGCCGATCCCCAACAAATGCGCTGCCACCGCGCGGTCGCCCTTGGTGTATTCGAGCGCGTTTACAATGGCCCGCCTTTCCAGCTCCGTTAACGGAATCACAGCCGGAAAACCTTGTGCGGCAGCGGGCGCTTCAGCAGCCGGAGCCGCGTGCGCCGGGCCGATCTCGGCGGACGGCGCGCCCGACACCGCGGCAGCCAGCAAGTACAACGACTTCTTTTGAATAAGATGATTCTGCAAGGCCGAAGGCAGGTCCGCGATGTGCAGCAACGGCCCGGAATTTACGGCGACCATATGCTGGATGCAATTCTCCAGCTCGCGCACGTTTCCAGGCCATTCGTAGGACAGCAGCACCTCCATCGCCTCCCCGGTCAAGGTATGATTGCCCCCGGACCGCGACAGAAAATGATTGATCAGCGCCGGAATATCTTCCTTGCGCTCGCGCAGAGGCGCCAGACGAATGTTGATTACGTTCAGCCGGAAGTACAAATCGCGCCGGAAAGTCCCCTTTTCGACTTCCTTGGCCAGATCCCGGTTCGTAGCCGCGATAATACGGAAGTCCGAGCGCCGCGTCGTGAGCGACCCCAGAGGACGGAACTCCTTTTCCTGCAAAACTCTCAGGAGCTTGGCCTGAAGATCCAATGGCAGCTCTCCGATCTCGTCGAAAAACGCCGTGCCGCCGTTGGCCGCTTCAATCAGCCCCTGCTTGGCGTTCGCCGCCCCCGTAAACGCCCCTTTGACGTGGCCGAATAACTCGCTCTCCATCAACGGCCCCACCATGGAGGAACAGTCGATGACCACGAAAGGACCTTCCTGGCTCCTGGCATGAATCTCCCTCGCCACCAGTTCCTTGCCGGTTCCGGTCTCTCCCAGCAGGAGCGCCGGCCACCGGCAGTTTCCCATCTTCCCGATCAGCCGCAAAACTTGGCGGGCCCGCGGGGACTGCCCCACCAGCATGTAGCGCGCTTCATTGGAACTTGCAAGCATTTTTATTCCGTTTCGATGTTAGTGCGTTTGGTAAACATAAACTCTACCGCCGAATCAGGACTTCGTCTCAGCCCCCCTAAGGGGATAGTGGGTAGGTATGGCGTGGGTATCGCATACCCCTAATTGGGGGACAAAGGCTATGCGACCAGACCTAGGAATTCCCCGCCACACCCCGTTTTGCGCAAGTTCTTCCAGAAGAAATGGACATCTGTGCCGATGCGACCGGTATGGCGCTTGGAATCCACGGCCGCAAACTCCTGGGTGGCGGATTCCCGAATTTGCCTGATCTGCAACGCTGGCTGGCCTCCTTGACACTGGCGGCCTTGGCTTTGGGCGGAATCTGGGGTTGCGCGAGCGGTGTAATCGAGCTGCGGCAAGCCGCCTGGCAGGCGCAGGATTCGTACCGGCCGGGCTTGGACTGGGCCCTCGACCAATGCATCGCAGGCGCCCTCTCCTTCGCCGGCGCGATTTCCTTCCTCATGATTTCGCTCCTGAGGATTAGAAAAACTCGGGCGCTCTCGCTTCTCGCCGGCCAACAGGAACTCGAGCGCGCCCAAGAGATGGCCCGGCGCCGCGTGGCGATTCTGGAGATGGTGGTCACCCACGCCCCTCTGCCGCAGACCCTGGCGGCTGTCGCCGGTTTATGCTCCTGGCACCAGACCGGAGCGGGCGCGGCGCTCTGGAGCGTCGCCGAGAACACGCTGGTATCCCATGTGAGCGCGGACTTGCCGGAGCCGGTAGCGAGCGCACTGCGTTCCCGGGCCTTCGATCGCGTCGCAGGTAAGCTGGATCTGGGCATGGAAGTCCGGCGAGAGGTCGCGGAGCTGGCCCGAGAGGCAAATTTGAGGGAGACGTTCGTCCCCCTGCACAACGCAACGGGAGAGGTTATCGGGTTACTGCTGTTGTTTGCTTCCGTCCTTGCTCCCCGTGGCGAATTTCCAGAGTGTGTTTGTTCGCAGATGGCGCAACTGGCTTCTCTGGCAATCGAGAATTCGCGCCTGTACGAGAGGCTGGCGTTCCAGGCGCACCACGACGTCCTGACCGGACTGCCCAACCGCCTGCTGTTCCAGGACCGCGTGCAGCAGGCGATCCACCGCGCGCAACGCAACCGGAACAAAGCGGCGGTGCTGTGGTTCGACCTGGACCGCCTGAAACAGATCAACGACACCCTGGGCCACCGGGTCGGCGACGCATTGCTGTGCGAATTCGCGCAGCGGATCCGCAAATCGCTCCGCACCAGCGACACCGCGGCCCGCATTGGCGGCGACGAGTTCGCGGTGCTGGTGGCGGATCTGGAGGGCGCGGCCGATATCCGCGTTGTCGCCGAAAAGTTGATGAAGCAGATCCGCGAATCGATGCTTATCTTCGGTCATCCCCTGAACGTCTCCGCCAGCGCCGGCATCAGTGTTTATCCGGACCATGGCTTGGAGCCGGCGGTGCTGATGCGCAACGCGGATTTGGCGATGTATCAGGCCAAGCGCGCCGGCAAGGATACGTTCCAGGTGTTCGACGCGGAGTTGAGCGATTCCCTGGGCCGCCAGCTCGAGATCGAGCAGGAACTGAAGAGCGCCATCGAAAACGAAGAATTCCACCTGGTGTATCAGCCGCTCATCGGCCGGTACGATGAGCTGGCCGGATTCGAGGCGCTGCTGCGGTGGAACAACCGGAAGTTCGGACAGGTTTCGCCGGCCGAATTTATACCGGTTGCCGAAGAGGCCGGTCTGATCCTGCGCATCGGGGAGTGGGTCATGCGGGCCGCCTGCCAGCAGGGCGCCCGGTGGATGCAACTAGGGATTGACGTTCCCAGCATCGCGGTGAACGCCAGCGGCTTGCAGTTCGCCGATGGATGCTTTCCAGGCATGGTTCAGGCGGCGCTGTCCGCGAGCGGATTTCCGCCCACCAAACTGGAGATCGAGATGACGGAAACCGCGCTGGTCGGTAACGTGGAATCGGCGCTCCAACAGATCGCATGCCTGCGGGAGCTGGGTATCCGGTTCGCCATCGACGATTTCGGCACCGGCTACTCCTCGCTGAATCAGCTCCGGACGCTGCCGGTGGATACGGTGAAGGTGGACCGGTGCTTCATCAAGGATCTGGAACGTTCCTCCGGCGATTCGACCACGCTGATCCGCGGCATCATCGGGATGGCCCACAACCTGCGCCTGCGCGTAGTGGCGGAAGGAGTGGAGACCGCTGGACAACTTGCGATTCTGCGCTCTCTCGGCTGCGATCTGAGCCAGGGTTTCTTCCTGTATCGGCCGCTCATCGCCACCGCGGCGGAGGAACTGATGAGAACCTACGCGACGGCGCGTCCCGCGTTTGGGGATGCCCGAATCGCGGCCGAAACTCCCGTCACCGGCCTGATCGCCGAATCAAGTTTGGCTTAATTTCGGATCCGCCGCGGGCGCAAGCACCGCCTCTGCGAGAGCGCGCTTGAGCGCGGGAAGACCGTCGCCCGTGACGCTCGAAATTTTGAGGAATGGAAGCTTCAGCCGGCGGGCGAGGCGGCGCAGCGAAGCCACGCGCTCAGGATCCTGCGCGGCGTCGATCTTGGTCGCCACGACGAGCATGGGCTTGGCGGCGAGATCCTCGGAAAAGCTGCGCAGCTCCTCCATGATGATTTCGAAATCGTGCACCGGATCGCGCCCGGTGGCGTCGGAAACGTCCACCAAATGGGCCAGGATACGGGTGCGCTCGATGTGCCGCAGGAAATGGGTGCCGAGCCCGTGGCCCAGGTGCGCGCCTTCAATCAAGCCGGGAATGTCGGCGACCACAAAGCTGCGGTTGTCGTCCGCGCTGACGACGCCGAGATTGGGCTCGAGCGTGGTGAACGGGTAGTCCGCAATTTTCGGGCGAGCCGCCGAGATGCGCGAGATCAGCGTGGACTTGCCCGCATTGGGAAAGCCCACCAGCCCGACGTCGGCCAGCAGCTTCAGCTCCAGCCGCAGGCGGCGCTCCTCGCCCAATTGACCGTCTTCATGCTCGGTAGGCGCCTGGTGCGTCGAGGTGGCGAAGCGCGCGTTGCCGCGCCCTCCCTTGCCTCCGCGTGCGACCAGGAAGCGGTCGCCGGCCTGCGTAAAATCGTGCAGTTTCTCGCCCGACTCGGCGTCATACACGATGGTGCCGACGGGAGTGGCGACGTCCAGAGACGCTCCCTCGCGGCCCTTGCGATTGCTGCCTTCGCCGTGGCGGCCGCGCTCGGCCTTGTGCTCGGGGTTAAAACGGAAATGGAGAAGAGTGTTGTAGTGCTGGCTGGCGACCAGGAACACGTCGCCGCCATTGCCCCCGTCGCCGCCGCTGGGTCCGCCGCGCGGAACGTACTTTTCACGCCGAAAAGCCAGGCAGCCGTTGCCGCCGTTGCCGGCCTTGACCAGAATGGTAACGTCGTCGATGAACACCGGCTAAAACCGCCGCCGGGCGGGATTACTCCGCCGCGCGGACAGAGATGAACTTCCCCTGCCGGCCGCGATCGCGGTATTCAACGGTGCCGGACACTTTGGCGAACAGCGTGTCGTCCTTGCCCATGCCCACGTTCTCGCCGGCCTTGAAGCGGCTGCCGCGCTGGCGCACGATGATGGAGCCGCCGGGAATCAACTGCCCGCCGAACACCTTCACGCCCAGGCGCTGTGCATTGGAATCGCGCCCGTTCTTTGAGCTTCCTAAACCTTTTTTATGTGCCATGCTGATGCTTCCCTAAACCGTAATCTCGTTGATCTGGACGCGCGTGAAGTTTTGGCGATGCCCGATGGTGCGCCGGTACTGCTTCTTGCGCTTGAACTTGAAGACGATGGTCTTCTCGCCGCGGCCATGCGCCACGATGGCGCCCTTGACCAGCGCTCCGCCCGCGTCCGCTCCGGCCTTGACCGAATCGCCGTCGATCACCGCGAGAACGCGGCTGAACTCGACTTCGGCGCCCGGCTCGCCCGCGAGCGTTTCCACTTCAATGGCTTCACCGGGAGTAACGCGATACTGCTTCCCGCCCGTTTCGATGACTGCGTACATAATGATCCTTTGAACCGGCCTTTAGTCTTGCGTTGCGTTCCCTGCCAATCACACCGGAGGCGCAACAAGAGGCGGAACCCTCAGCTTACCACAGGTTGCACGAGTTCCGAATCCGAGGCAAGTGGGTCACGCAAACCGACTCGCGACCCGGCTCACAACATGACGTCCTTTATGTTCGGCAATGTTCGGCTATCCACACCCGCCCGCACCTTTCGCGGATATTGTCGGTTCTGGTCTGGCCTGGCCGGCCACTGCGCTAGTGGTTGCCTTGCTGTTTCGCACACCGCTGACGATTAACCTGAAGCGCCTCCTGCGAAGCGGCGGCGCTGGGTTACGGTGCCTGAACCGCCCTCTTACCGGGGCGGTGAAACTCCTCACCGAGAGGGTTGGTCTAAAGCTCGAAAGTAACCTCTAGTTTCGAACGCACCAAACTCGCATGGTGGACGCACAACCGAGCCCAGCGTTAGAAGAATAAGCTGGGTATGCTGCCCAGGGCGCAATGTAGTTGCCAGGTAATGATGGGCTTGTTGTATTCCAAACGAGGGGGTTTGCCAGGCCCAAAACCATCCCTTTAACTGCGTTCGAGTTTGAAGTCCAGCCGTTACAGTTTGTGGTGGGGTTACTGCTGCCCCCGCCCCTGATCCAACCGTAGCCATCGACGTTGTTACTGATGGATGGGGGGCCACCGATCTGGAAGTCATTGCCGGGATAAGTAAAGCCCAGATTTGCTTCATAGCTTAGCGCTGAGACATCGTGGATTTCCCAAAGCGACGCCATGTGATGACCAGCGGCACAGGCTTGTCCTGCGGTGGCTCCGGAATATGTTCGGTCCGTGGTGAGATAAAAGCCCCGTCCCGTAAAGGTAGTTGGCTGTTGGGCGAGAACAGTTTTTGCAGGAAAGTGTTCCACCACCACAACACCTAGCAAAAAAGAAGCCAGGCAACCGGCAACAACGAAGGCGGCGCGAACAGTGTGTAACATTGTGCAGTGAGTGTAGCAGAAGTAAGCTGAAGGAAAGCGACCCAAGTTAGAAATCGCTCGCTATGTACATCATCGACGACCAGAAATTCGCCGGGTTTCCCTCAATGCGGACAATCACACCCCGCTGCTTCCGCTGATAAGTTGGCGTTACGGGCAAGCTTCACCAACCGACCCACTCCCGAATCCCAGCGGCCCGGCTAAGCCTCAACCCGAATCGTTTGTCCAGGCTTCACCTTCAACACTGCATGCCGAAGACGCGGCATCAGCGGACGAAGAGAGCCGATCTCGTTGCTAGGCGCGATTAACGTGACGAGGCCGAGCGGCAAATGCGCAATCCTTTGTTGGTACGCCAAGCCTCGATCAATCGTGACGAACACATCGAACTTGGAGGAGGCCAATTGAAGTAGCTCGCCGTTCCTTTAGGGACATGCGCAAGACGGAGTGCGGCGCGAAACGGGTTCCTGATTCCCCCCTGGTAGTGCGCGTGCCGCACCCTTTGCGCGTGTTGCCCCGCCAACGCATTCCCCGGATGGTCCGCACGTTGTGCCGGGGAAGCTCCGCTGCAACCTGCAACGGAATGCATTCATCAAGCAACACGCGCATTGGCAAGCAGCGCTTCCGTTGCCTGGTCCAGCGCCGCTAGAGCCTGCCGGCGAGTGACCGTTGGAAAGTCACTCAGGAAGTCGGAAAGCGGGTGCCCTGCTTCGAGGTAATCCATGAGCGTTTGGAACGGAACACGTGTTCCGATGAAGACCGGAGTTCCGGCGAGGATATCCGTTTCACAATGAACCGCCGGCTTACTCGGTTTGGAGCGCTTGATCATGACTACGACCCAGTATACTCGCGCGCCAAAGGCCCAACCCCCCGAGCCGTGCTAAACTCGCGGCTAGCGAGGCTCAACCGGGAGGGTTCCAGAGTGCGGGCGAAAGCGACCTACATCGTCTGCGTTGCGTGCGCCGCGGTGCTAGCGGTTGTGTTCACAACCCGGGCCCCCGGCCAGACGCAGGAAGCCCAGGAACCTGCTCCGCAGCCGAGCTTCCGCTCCAGCACCAACCTGGTGGTCATCCCCGTCTCCGTGACGGATGCTTCCAATCGCTTCGTTCTTGGGCTTCAAAAAGAGGACTTTACATTACTCGATGACGGCGTGGAACAAGACATCCTGCATTTCTCAGGCGAGGACGCGCCCCTTTCGATCGGCCTGGCCTTCGACGAGAGCGGCAGCATGGACTACAAGCTCAGAACCTCGCGCGATGCCGCGGTGCAGTTCCTCCAGACACTGAGCGCGGGCGACGAGGCGTTTCTGGTGGAGTTCAACGAGACCGTCAAACTTTCCGTCGGGTTCACGACCCACGCCGAGGAACTTCAAACCGCGCTTAAGAACGCCAGTCCCGGCGGCCTGACCGCGATGCTCGACGCCGTGAGCTTCTCTCTGCGCGAGATGAAGAAGGCGAAGAATCCCCGCAAGGCGATCGTCATTGTTTCCGACGGCGGCGATAACAGCAGCCACTACACCTCGGACCAGATTGAATCCCTGGTCCGCGAAGCCGACGTGCAAGTCTACGCCATGGGCGTCTTCGAGCCGATGTTCAATCTCGGGTTGACGCCGGCGGAAATTTCGGGACCGAAGTTGCTTTCGGAGATCGCCAGTCAAACCGGCGGGCGGGCCTTCGCCGCAACTTTATCGAGCGATTTGCCGGCCGTGGCCGCAAGGATCGCGATCGAGTTGCGCAATCAGTACGTCCTTGGCTACTACCCCAAAGATCAAGCCCGCGACGGAAAATATCACAAGGTGGAAGTTAAACTCGCCCAACCCAAGGGGATCACGCCGCTGAAGGCGCACTGGCGGCTCGGGTATTACGCTCCTACGGAAAATTAGACGCGGGACGGGCTCTTAGCGACGGCCGCCCGCTCGCGGCACAGGACGGATCGCGGGCGGCGGCGCCGCCGGACGATAGGTCGGAGCCGGAATGGGGTGCACTGCCGTAGGAGGGTTGTAGCGTGGCACGGTGATCGTCGACACGCCAGTTCGCGTCGGAGAATAGATCGTTCGAGGCGTAAGGATCGGGCTGCGAACCGCACTCGGCAGCAGTCCCAGGAACAGTGGCCTGTACGTGTAGCCCGGCAAGTACAGCGAGTAGAAGCCCGGCTGACCCAGGCCGTACGCACCGTAGACCAGAGGACTCACAGGCGCCAGGCCCAGCATTGGAAACTGCGTAAAGCCGTATTGCGACGGATAGGCGAACCCTAAGGCCGGGTCGCCCGCCGGATAGCCCGCCAGGTTCGCATCGGTCATCGAAGCCGGGTCCTGAATGTTCGCGGCGATCTGGTTATCCGCGGAAATCGAGTCGGCGCGGCCGCGCGACCAATTGCTGAGCGCGTCGCTGGGTTCATCGGAGGATCGCTCCGGGACCAGCGCCGCGGCCAGCGGCAGATCCATGCCGCGCTGGACCGCTACGGGCTCCCCGGTCGCCGCGTCCGTCACTTCCGCCTGACCCTCGCGGACCCACACGCACGCCGGAGTCGAATCGATTCGATAAACACCCTTCTCCAGGAATCGTATCGGCCAATCCAGATACGTCAGCGTGACTGACGTTCCCGCAGCCGGTTCCGACGATTCCACCATGGCGGAGCCCGCCAGCAACTCGATCCGGCTATCGGCCAGAGAGTTCGAAAGCATGCGGATCGCGCTGTTCCGGTCGATGCGCAGGATGACACCGGGTGTCAGCAGCACTTCCGCCCGTCCCTCCGCGGTGCGCAGCACCGCTCCTTCGGACATACTCGGAAACCTGCCCAGGCGCGTCTCCAGCGGTTGATCGTTCAGGGACACCGCGCCTTCGAAATAATGAACCACTCCGGAGCGGGTGGAGATCACCGCTTGTCCACTGGCCGGGATTAGCAGAGCCGGGACCGCCAGAGCCGTCCAAAGAAGCCGTCGCGCACCGGGGAAAACCATAAATACTCTCCGCACCAGTATCCGGCCTTGCGGGATTTCGGTCAAGGGGGTTAATGGCTCAGATCTCAATGGCTCAAATCATAGATGAAGTAGTTCATGGCGATGCGGTACGCCAGTGAGGCCCATTTCTCTTGGTAACGCGGCTCGTCGGAGTGCTCCCAGGCGTCACCCAGGTCCATGTTGTGGCAGATTGCGACCATGATGCGTCCTTTGTCGTCGCGGACGCAGCGCCAGTGCGGTTCTTTGCCGGTGGGGCCTTTTTCGTAAGTGATCCCAGTCTCAAAAATCTGCGCGCCGGGCACCTGGAACCGGTCTTGCAGATCGTACAGCGTGTGAAAAATAGGATCGTTGTCGGGGATGTCCTGGATCTGCCGGCCCGGGAAAACCAGGCTCAAGCTGTCGGTGAAATTCTGCCACTCGTTGAGATACTCGCCTTGGCTTGTGGCGGCGTGGTCCGCCGCATTCGAGCCGTGAAAATCATCCACCATCAGGAATCCGCCCCGCAATAAATATTCGCGCAGCTGGGCGGCTTGATCCGCGGGCAGTTTCCAATGCCCGACTTCGACGCCGTACAGCACCGGCCAGTTGTAAATCTCGTCGGTGCCGTCCAAGTCGACGACCTGCTCGACGGAACGGGTATCGATGCGCGTCAGCCGCCGCACTCCGGCCAGAAGATGGCGGTCGGAGCGGGGATAATCCATGGTCCAATAGCCCGGAAACTGCCGGCCGTCACGATAGTAGGCGTTGGGGAAGCCGACAACGTCGGGGTAGCGCAGACGGGCGCGGGTCCATTCCGCCTTTTGCTCCCAATCGGAAGGGACCGGGAAATCGTTGTACTCGATCGCCGGAAATTCCTTGAACGGCTTTTGGGCGCGCAACACGCCGAAGAAGCAGACCAAACCCAGCGTGGCAAGGATGACTACGTTGCGTGATCGCATGCAACAGCCAATGCGATTCTACAGTAACACAGTCGGCAATTTGAAGCCGCTGCCCCTACTTGGTATTGGCCGCCTGCTTGGTACTCCACGAATCCTCGTTGCGGAGCGTCTTCCAGTAGCCATCGCCCCACCATGCGTTCTTCTCGTCCGCGATGGTTTTGGCGCCCGGGGCGGCGGTTGCGCCCTGCGCTGCGGTTGCGGGCTTGCCGGTGTGCTCTTCGATGGTGGCCAAAACGTTCGAAGCGGCGGGCTTGGCGAGCTCCAGCGTCATGTTCTGGTTCTCTCCTAATCCGCTCTTGAATTCAAGCGTCAACAACTGTGTCTCGGTCTTGTGCAGACGCTTGGGGAGGGCCCAGACTTTATACACCGGCTCGTGGCTGTGAGTTTGCGTCGCGCCCAGCTCCGCGCGCAGGATGCTCGCGTAGGGCACCGCCACCTCCGCCAATCCGGTGCGGAACATCATCGAGTTGCTGTCTGTGAACACCAGAGTGCCGCCGGTGTTGGGCTTCAGCGTAGAGACGTTTCCATCGACGTAGGTCGAGGTTTCCGGGCGAGGAGCGCCGGAAACGATGCAAGCGAACGCCAGCGAGGTGAGAAGCGCGGTTTTGATCATAAGAGTCCTTCCTCCTGGTAAATCGGCGCTCCCGGCCGCAAGCTTTAGTCCTTCGGGGAGGAAAGTACTGGGGGGGTGACCGGAGCGCTTGAGAGCGTTGGCCCGGCCCCAAACCAGCGCCGCGCTAAGGTCCCGGCGAACACCAGCAGCAGGAGCGCCCCCACGCCGTTGGCCAGCGCATCGGCCCCCATCAGGCCGCGAGCCCCGCCGCGCTTATAGGCCGCGCCATCGATCCAAGTCATATAAGTGATGGGGAAGTTGCCGCTCGAGCCCAGTAGCGAATATGCCGTGCCTGCCGCGTGCCTCCGCTTCCCGAGCACCTCCAGCTCCAACGCCGTGAACGCCGCGTAGGCGATTCCCGCGGACAACGCGTAACCGGCATAGCCGCCCGTGTAGGTGAATGGCGAGGCCTTCCCCAAAGCCATCCACGCCGAAAAGACCGCGCTGAGCAGCCCGGCCAACGCATAGGCGGTCATGCGGCTCATCCGGTCGCAAATGTAGCCGCCCAGCATGCACCCGAGCGCGGAAAGCAGGCCCCCCGCGATTCCCGAAACCCAGGCGACTTGCGCGTCGGAGGCGTGATAGTCCGGCCCAACGCTGGAGATCAGATTGGCGATGGCCGCGCTTCCCACCGGCGACAGGAAGAACACCAAGCCCGCCCAGGTGGCGGGGGCGCGCAACAGTTCCCACACATCGCGGCCCATGGCCCGGAACAGAGCAGCCGGCGCCAGGCGCGGCGAACGCTCCTCGAAGATCCACAAGGCGGCCAGCGCGGGCAGGAACACCATCGCTACCGAGATGCATGCCAGCGCGGGGAGTGGCGTGAACCCAGCCAGCCAGATCGCCGCGCCCGCGCCCAACGCTCCGCCGCCTAAATTTCCGGCGTTGTACCAGCCGCTGGCCCGGCCTCGCGCCCCCGGATGAATGGTCGTGCTCAAGACCGCGCCGCACGACGACGAGAGCAACATGGAGACGATGTTGCCCGCGAATAGCAGCGCCGTAAGCTGCCCGAGCGAGGCGTTGACCCACACAATCGCAATCCCCGCGCAC